>Ga0207421_10002152_pt1 | contig 24720 bp, 21 predicted proteins | sample SodLakKL_010_SED_4_FD_187542 | JGI IMG/M metagenome (GOLD analysis project Ga0207421, IMG submission 187542) | Alkaline sediment microbial communities from Lake Tanatar, Kulunda Steppe, Russia - 8KL_010_SED (SPAdes) (version 2) | ecosystem: Environmental > Aquatic > Non-marine Saline and... | reverse complement strand
ATGAGACCAGGTGTTTCCCCACCGCTCTGGCCGTCAGTTGCTCGTTGAAATTCTTAGAGCGAAGTCATATTTATAAGTTTTCCACCCCTTATTAGAGTTTTTAAAATTATCCTCCTGATACTACGGAAACTATCTTCAGTTGCATGTCATCCTTCAACTCGTGTTCTAAAGATAGTGGTTCATCATCTTGAAGCACGATAACATTATCGAGATGAAAACCGAGCTCTTTCACTAGAGTAGAAACTTTACTGTTTTCGGGCAGTTCGATCTCGCCTTCGCCTTCGATTTCAACCTTCATACCTTTTTAACTCCTATAAGTGATATATAAATCTGTATCTTGAACGCCGCTCTCAATAGATATATAGTCAATCCAGCCGTCCTCTTTTCTCGTCTCCTCTTTCAGCGTGCTCTAGTTCGTTTTTGAACCAAACTTCCTGCTGGGTGAAAGGTACCTGTATTCCGTTTTCTTCCAAAGTCTTCTTTATCATCCACAACATCTTCATCCGGACTTGAAACCATTCGGAAGACGGCGCCCAGATCCTAACCTGTATGTCCACGGAGCTGCTTCCAAGGTTACCAACGAACACTTGGGGAGGTGGGTTCTTCAAAGCCATCGGTTCCTCTTCGATCAATTGATTTATTATCTCCACGGCCTTTTCGGCATCATCGCTGTATCTTATCCCGACTGTATATTCAAACCGACGGGCTATGTTCTCAAGATAATTTGAGATGTTTCCCGTGAAAACCTTTTCATTTGGTATCCTTACGTAAACGCCGTCGAAGGTTCTGATAGAAGTAGAGATTATCCTGATATCTTCCACGACACCCACTGTCCCGTTCGGACCACCGATCTCCACTACGTCGTCGACCCTCATGGGTCTTTCAAAAGTCAAAAAAATACCCGAGATCAGATTGGTGACGATACTCTGGCTGGCGAAACCTATCACTATGGCCATTATCCCTCCGGCCACAAGGAATCCGGAAAGATCGACCCTTAAAATTGGAAGTATGGCTATGAAGCCGATAAAGATGGAAGAGTAGTATATTATTTTTGAAAGAGTGTTCAATCTATCTTTTGATATCTTATCTTTTAGTGATCTTTTGAGGTTCATTATTATGATCTTGCCTATCAATATGATCACGGAAAATATTATAAGACTGATCAGCACGTCGAGCATGGTCACGTCGGAGTAAAGCGTTTCAGATAACACTCAGATACCTCCCTCCATTATGAATTTCTCCCCTTTCATAGGTATGGTACCTTTCGGTCGTAAGGTTTCGATCGACTTTCTCATCCCCTTCCTCATGCCGGAATTCAAAAATTTGGTCTCAGATTGATCTTCGGTCTGGATGATCATTTTTGCCATCAGGGATACCATGTTTTCATCATAATATATCTTCATCCCGTATCCCGTGAAGACCATATTTGTCACTTCGATCCATCTCCTCGTAGTGTTCATCATGTTGACCTGGATAACGCCTTCTTTGTAGCGGTCAGTAGTAGGTATCTTTTGACTCGCATCGCTTTTCCAGTACTTACATATGCGCCCCGTTTTTATATCTCCGTAAGTGGTGTATTTGTGATTCACCAAAGAAAATATATCGAAAGGATCTCTAAACTCGTCTCCTTTCACAAAGACCCCTATCTCTATAGGGAACTTGGCGAATATTTTACTCTTCGACCTAGGGCTCACCATTACTGGCTCGTCCAACTCTATAAGGAGGGTCGAAGCTAGGTCTTTAGGAAGGTTCAAAGGTTCGATTGGATTGATAACGATCTCACAGTTTTTATTCAAGAACCGTTTCTCTACGATATCCTCTCCTATCTCTCTGTAATATTTAAGAAAATCTTCTTCGCCTTTAAAATGAAGGTGTAAGTTTTCTATGCACTCCTGGTAATCTTTTTTATGACTCCCGTACATTTTGATAAAACAGATAAGCTTAAAGGTTTATATCAAATTTAGGTCAGAAAATCATCTAGGACCTCAAAATTTGGACTGATAGAAATAACTTAAGGTTAAGGGGAGATATCTTTTCTGAAACGAAGGCAATTTTAAAGCGCCCGTTCTATCTCGTGCATCTCTTCCTCTATCCTCTCTAAAACTACCTCTTCGTCACCGAAATCTATATCGGGTCTTTCCTCTTCGAATATTTCAAGAAAATCTCTTGGAGAGTGCTGGTGTATGGCGTTTTCTATCTTTGATTTGTAAAGAGAGGCGAGAAAATGGTGTTCCCTGACAAGATCCGCTAAAGAGCGGTTCCCTTTAGCCCACTCATCGAAATTTTCTTGGCTTATTAGATTTACATATCTATGAAGATCTTCTTTTGATTTCATGGGATCTAATTTTAGTTGTCATACTATTTATTTTTTACTCTCGAATTTGAATTCCATATTTTTTCGATATTAGAAAAATAAACTTTTTAAAAATCAAATATCTGGATTTTTTAATTCTTTTGTAATTTTTTTGCAAATATTTTATTACGCATTAAAAATACTAACAACTTTCCATCTATATTTGTCAGACAAAATCTCGCATTACATGTTAAATCAAGACGACCGATAATGTGAAATCACTTGCATACCATTAAAAAATATATGTAGAAAAATAGCAATTTTCTGTCTGACAATCGTCATTTTTTTTAATAGAAAACACGTTAGAAGGCGTTAACGACAAAAAACCTCCGAATAGACGAAAAATTTAATTTATGAGAGTCCTATCTCCCGTTGAAAAGCAGGAGGAGATGTTAGATGGACAAATCCCCGATAGTCGAATCATTGAGAAACTTAAGCACCAGGGACCCGATTGAGATCTCTTGTCTTATAAACAAAGATGGCGACGTACAGGCGAGTGTGGGTCATATAGAACCACTTCAGTTGGAGACCTTTGGTATAATGGCCGCTACAATTTTTGGAGCCGCTTCCACAGCCAACGAGCAACTTAAAAAAAATAAGCCGAACAAAATCATCGTAGACTCGGCCGATGGTGATACTGTTATTAGAGGCGTAGGAAAGGATTACTTGCTTGTGGTCAGGGTGAGAAAAAAGAAAGAACTTGATGATATTTTTGAAGCACTTAATGATACCGCAAAGAAGATCATCAAGTCGATGAGATAATCACTTACTTGTTTTATTGTTTCAAAGAATCCTAAAGTTTTATACTGACCTTCATTATTTTCAGATATAAGATATGGAAAATGTAGGTGTTGAATATGGTGGATATAAAAGCCCCTAGAGGTACGGAACTTAACTGTAAGGGATGGAAACAGGAAGCTATGTTGAGACAATTAAAGAATAATCTTGAGAATGCTGAGGATCCCGATAACCTCATTGTCTACGGAGGATCGGGAAAAGCTGCAAGAAATTGGGATGCTTATGAGAAGATAGTGGAAACCCTAAAGGAATTGGAAGATGACGAAACTTTACTCGTCCAGAGCGGTAAACCCATCGGTGTTTTCAAAACATTCGAGAGAGCCCCGAGAGTGATAATCGCCAATTCTAATCTCGTGCCTAAATGGTCGACCTGGGAAAAGTTCTACGAGCTGGAAGATCTCGGACTAATGATGTACGGTCAGATGACCGCAGGGAGCTGGTGCTACATAGGAACTCAAGGTATAATACAAGGGACGTACGAAACTTTTGCCGCAGCCGCAAGAAAACATTTCGACGGAACTTTAGAAGGTAAGCTGTGCGTGAGCGGCGGACTAGGAGGTATGGGTGGAGCTCAACCTCTAGCCATCAAAATGAACGGTGGTGTAGCTCTAGTAGTCGAGATAAATCCAAAGAGAGCTCAACGTAGGCTAGATGCGGGCTACTGCGATGTAGTGGTCGAGGATCTAGATGAGGCCTTAACGATGGCCATGGAAGCAAAAGAAGAAAAAGAAGCGCTCGCTATCGGTCTTATCGGCAATACCGCTGAGGTACTACCAGAGATGTTAGATAGAGACGTGATCCCGGACGTTTTGACTGATCAAACCAGCGCCCACGACGCCATGGAATACTTTCCAAAAGGGATCAGTTATACAGAGGCGTTGGAACTTAAGAATGATTCTCCCGACGAGTTCAAAGAAAGGAGCATGGAGTCGATGAAACTCCACTGTAAGACCATGGTCAAGATGAACGAAAAAGGAGCTATAACATTTGATTATGGAAACAACTTGAGGGGTCAGGCCTATGAGGCTGGATTTGAAAAAGCTTTCGCTTACCCCGGTTTCGTACCCGCGTATATACGGCCCATGTTCTGTGAAGGTAGAGGTCCGTTTCGATGGATGGCTTTATCCGGGGATCCTGAAGACATACTGAAAACTGACGAGGTAGTTAAAGAACTGTTCCCGGATAACGAGCAGCTGGTCAATTGGATCGATCTTGCTCAGGAACACCTGCCATGGGAAGGTCTACCCGCAAGGGTCTGCTGGCTTGGATACGGTGAGAGACACAAATTCGCTAAGCGGATAAATAAGATGGTCAGGAGTGGAGAGTTGAAAGCTCCGATATCGATAACCCGAGACCATCTAGATGCGGGCAGTGTGGCTAGTCCGAACAGGGAAACTGAAAACATGAAAGACGGCAGCGACGCTGTAGCGGATTGGCCTCTTTTGAACGCGATGCTGAATATAAGTGCAGGGGCAGACAGCGTTTCGATCCACAACGGCGGAGGAGTTGGAATAGGCTTTTCAACTCACGCAGGCATGGTCGTAGTAGCGGACGGAACTGAAGAAGCAGAAGAGAACATCGAGCGAGTTTTCAAAACCGATCCTGGTATGGGTGTGGTCCGTCATGCAGATGCTGGCTACGAAAAGGCGATAAATTTTGCGAAGGAAAACGATGTCAAGATACCGATGCTCGATGAAAAAAATGGATGTGAGTGATTTAGAGCTTGCGCTCACTGCTCAAATTTAATCCTGCTAAGTTACCCTATGGCATCTATTACCGATATTGAATCAGTATAGAGTATCACTTTTACTGTGACGGAGGTGGCGGCTGCTGCTGATACTTCTGTTGGTCGTCTTCTTCATCGCTTTTCAACAACTTGAAGACCACTACGACTATTATTATGATGACAACAAGAGGCACGATTATCACCAGTGCGATACATATCATGCTGCCGGCCCATAATCGCTCCAAGAGTTCTTCGTCTAGATCATCATCGTTTCCGTTGCCGTTCGTTGGAGGTTCAGCTTCCGGTCCTGCAGTGTCATGATAGTACTCGCCTTCACCTTCAGCGTCGATCCAGTCATAAGTTTCGACTCTAGCTATACTCAATTCGCTTGGATCGCCTACATGGGCCAAAGAAAAACTCATCTCTAGAGTGCTTGATCCGATCCCATCCGCTTGGATCTGTTCATACGCCTGAGGTGCGTAAATCCAGCAGGATCCATCATGGTAGTTCAATGTATAGGAATCGCCTTCTTCGTCTTCCAAATATACCATGTAGATGATGGCGTCATCGTTGATTATGGCTCCCTTCACTTCTAGAGAAACCAATATATTTCCATTATCTTCCGTCGTCTCCGTTCTTATTATATCTATATTGGGCCTTTCGACACCTTCCTGCCAGCGCCATCCTGTTTCGGTCTCCTTCCAATAAAAAACGTCTCCGTCGGAATCCGTGATCGAATCGTCATACTGGGCGCTTGTAAGTATTGGGGTTGCCAGTAGCAGAAGTGCTATCAGCAAAGATACTGCTATATATATTCTTTTTTTGATCATTTTATTTCACCCTATTGGTTTTGTGTGGGTAAATGAGTTAAGACATTATTTATAATTATCCCTGTAAGTTCTTGTGAAGCCTTTAGGTACAAAACTAAAGATAAATTTTAAATGCTAACAAATCATGATATATAAATAATGGAGTTGGATCTCAAAAGTCTTTTGGGCAATCTGCTTCTCGCCGTGTTGATCTTACTTTTGGTAGCAAGAGCCGTTTCTTTTGCCGGCGAGGTACAACCTACGCCTATATCAGTTGTAGAATCTAGCAGTATGGAACCTACTTTTTCAGTAGGGGATCTAATCTTCTGGAGACCCACCACTATAGATAACGTTAGGGAAGGGGACATAGTCGTTTATTCCAGCCAAGCTAGAGACGGCGAACTGATAGTACACAGAGTTGTTGAGATAAGAGATGAGAACGGAGAAAGAGAATTGATCACACAGGGAGATGCTAACGAGTATACCGATCAACGAGGTCCACATTATCCCGAGCCACCTGTAACAGAAGAGAATCTTCTTGGAACACCGGTTTCCTTAGCAGGTTCGTCTATCAGAGTTCCCCGAGTCGGCTTTTTATGGATATGGACATCTGCTTCCATATCCGGAGCTATTGCCGGTGGGATGGCAGGTGGAGGTATAGCGATGTTGATCCCTATCCTAACAGCGGGTATAATGATCATATTGACCATCATGTTCATATCTCCAGAGGAAGGGGATGAAGATGAAAAGATAAAGAGATTGATCTTGGAGGGAGAAAAATCTCATATCTGGCAGATCTTTTTGATAATATTCATCGTTTTTGCGTTCATAATCGTTCCGAGCACATGGTACGGCTCCGAAACGGTTTCCATGTCCATAGGCGTGGGAGAGAGAGCCGACGAAGGAGCCGATCACACATACTCTTTCGCTAGCCAGGGAGAACATATACCTGGTAATCAAACGGTTGAAAATCCCGGTCATGTCCTTTTAACTCATCATGTAAATGTTAAAGGTGAAAGATCTGAATGGGTCACCTTGAACGAAAACAGCTTTCGGACAAGCCCGCGAAGTAATCACACTATCGATTTCTATGTCGAAATTCCGGAAGATGCTGAATCCGGTACTTATAACAAAGAGATCGTCGACCATCATTCCCCTTTTTGGGTGGTGTATCCTCAAAGTTTCGTGGTGAGTGTGATAGAAGGTAGTCCCGGTAATGGAGTTTTGTTACTCAATATGGTCACCACTCTCATATTTGCTTTAGCTACGCTACTTTTGATGCTTTTCTTGTCCTATTTGATAGATAGATTTAACTCGTGGAGAGTCTACCAAGAGGCTAAAAATACGATAAAACTGAAAGGTAAGGGGGGCATTTCTATAGGGGATAGGATCGCTGAAAATAAGAAAAGATTCAAAAAGAAGGTCGTCGCGATATTTGATTGGATGAGAGGCGTCGACGTGATTGATTTTGATCCTGAAAAACCTCTTTATGCCTCACTAGTGGGTTTGATAGCTGTCCCTCTTCATTTTCTGAATGCGGATCTTTGGACTGTCTTTTTGTTGGTTCCTCTCGCCTCGGCCTTGGCCTATCATCTAGGATGCAGATGGAGGGCGGAGATATTCACCTCGGCACTCATCTCCTCGGGCATGGTATTCATGATACTACTTTTCATACCTTTTTCCCTTCCCTATCTCTCAAATATGACCGTTACTGATCTAACCATCCTGCTCCAGAGTTTTGCCGTTATCCTTCTTATCTATGTGATCTTAGTGCCTCTGATACTGTTCGTCAGTTATCTAACCGTATTCTTGATCCACGGTTACAAAATCAACCATTCATCGCATCCGGTAAAAGAACTCTCAGATATATGAGAAAATAGACCTTAGGAACGGCCCAAGAATTTTCTAATCCATGGAAGATAGATTCTCTTTTATCTTCCTTGAGAAGGCTTTTCCGATACCTTCTACGTCCTGTAGATCCTTAAGCGAGGCGCTCTTCAATTTTTGTAGTGAATCGAATCCGCCTTCGTACAATCTTTCAGCCACTGAAGGCCCGATACCTTTTATCCCTGTGAAATCCTGTATCACTTTTTCCTTAGAAGTGCTTTTCTTTTCATCTTCGCCTTTACCAGATGATTCTACAGCGGATAGTTCATTTTCGACGCCTTCGATGACAGATGATAAAGAAGGACTTTTATCAAAATCAACGCCGGCTTTTTTATCCTCTGAATCCTGTGATAGTTTGTCTTTCAAACGAGAGTGGCACTCTGTTACAAGCTCTTCGGCCTTTTCGTACATTCCTTCTTTGTAATGAGAAGCACCTTGGCTGAGTATATCTCTCTCTGTGGAGATATCGATGTTTAGTTTCCTTGCCGATTTCATCATGCTCCTAACGTCGTTGATCATCTCCTCGACTGATTCCATGATAGCTCGTTCCTTTTCAGCCACATCCTCGGACTTTTTTGATTCACCTCGAACTATAACGGGAGGGAAAGCCGGTTTTTCCGTTAGTATATCTTTGGACCTTTCTTCCAACTCCTCCCTTGAACGAGGCATAACCGCTTTTGTTATCTTTACACCCTTGGAAGCGTCAAAATCTCCTGCATACTCTAATGAACCGTCGACCTCAACGTCTTCTCCTAAATTCACATCGCCCAAAGCGAATATATCAGATACTTTACAGTTTTTTTCGATAAAGATTTTATTTTTTGCTTGGATCTGTTTAGCCTTCACTCCTTCAGCCAAACGCACCTCGTCACCCCTGATCAGTCCTCCCACTTCACTGGCGTTACCTATCTTGACGGCTCCACCGTCGGATATTATATCGCCCTTCACTTCGTTTCCATGCCCCAAAACTATATCTTGTTTTGATTTTAGAGATCCGAGTATCTTGACGTTGTTTTCGACCTGTATTATATCATCAGATTCTATATCGCCGCGTATCTCCGCTCCTGATGGTAGATTGAATCCGATCTTACCTTCGTCTTTGTATTTTTCCAGTTCTCTCAGCAGGCGTTTGTTTTCCTCTTTTAGTTCTTCTAACGCACTATTGAGTGATCTTTTTTCTTCTTCCAACTTTTCTACGCGCTCTTCGAGTTGATTTCCTTCCAATATCAGATCCTCGTTTTCTTCTTTCAGACCTTTGTTTTCTTCCTGAAGTTCGTTTATCAATTCTGTATTTTCTGGAGAAGTGCTTGGAGTTTCTTCCTGTTGTTTTAATTTATATTTCAATTCTTCGATCTCGTCTTCTTTGTTTTTTAGCTCGATCTTCTTTTCATTGATCAAGTTTTCCCTCTCTTTTTGACATTCACTCAATTTTCTCTTCAAGATATTGACTTTTTTCTTTAGATTACCTTGATTACCGCGTACGGGGGGCCTTGACATCCTTTCCGACTCTTTTCTGTTCATAAATTCCCGCCTTGAATCCTAATTGAATTTTAGTATATTTATGTTTTGTTGTAGTGAAAATGAAAATCTGGGAAGATAGTACATCGAGCAGTACTTCATAACAAATTTTATTTACCATGATTAAGCTCTTAATCTACTATTTGTAATACATCCGACGAAAATGGAGGAAAAAAATGAATGTAAAAAGGATAAATAGGCTCTCCGAGAAAGAGAGTGGGGCGATAGGTATAGGCACTTTGATCGTTTTTATTGGCCTTATACTTGTCGCCGCGATAGCGTCTGCAGTGATCGTTGGTGTAATGGGCGACCTGCAGGAGAGAGCGAAGAGGACCGGTAGAGAGACCCAAGAGAACATCCATCCCCCTATAAAGGTCCAAGAAGCCGAAGGTTTTACCGCCGACGGAAACACGATGGATGAACTTCGGGTCAGCGCTACAGCAGTCGAAGGTACTCGAGGGTACAATCTAGAGAATCTAGTTATACACATAGTAGGCGAGGACGGTGTAGACGGAGAAGGATTCAACCAGAGATTTGCTCATGAAAGTCTAGACCCGGCTAACTTAGATGGGATCGACGGCACTTTCGAGGTAGAACGTTTCACAAACGAGGACCCGGAGAACGAGAACTATCTATACACGGATGAATTAGTTGGCCTCTATATAACCGAAGATCTCCATCCAATAGGCCCCGACAGCGATCTGACGTTTAGGTTCCTGGCTGCAGAAGGTGCTACTTCCTCGATACTGGAAACCATCACACCAGTCAGTTATCCAGACCATGGATGGTTCGACCTGACATATTGAGCAAACATTTTCTGAGGTTGGAGTACTCACTCCTCCTCCCTTTATAATTTTTAAAGGAGTCTACGAGGATGGATAAAGAAGAAACTGAAGATAAGCAGAAGCCCAAACCCAGCTTAAAATCTAGATTGCGTTCTAGGGACGAAGATCCCGATGAAGAGGATATAAGATCGATAGGAAAAGACGATTGGACGTTCGACGGTAAAAAGGGATATGAGAAACGTACTGGTGCTGATCTTCGAAGCCAACGCAGGAAGAAAAGAGTTGACGAGATCACAGGAGGCAGAAAGGAAGACCTTGTTAACGAGATCGCAGGGGAGAGCGCCGATGAGGAGTACAGGGTGGAGAGACTCCAGGAACAGACCATAGAAAAACCAAGTAAACCTAGTCCACGTCCAGGTTTTGAAGGGGAAAAAAGGGAAGGCAAAAAGGAAAAGGAAGAAAATAGAGGTTCTATGGATGAAGAGAGTCCTTCAGATCAACTAGATAAGTTTGAAATACGTCATGGCATGCCCGAGGTGGAAGGTAAATCCGCCGAGGATCCAAATTTTCAAAATAGAAGAAGATATAGAATGGAGGAGAGGCCATTGTCTGAAGATATGAGACCTATAGGATCGATCGACTCGGAGTTAGTTGAAGACCTTAAAGAGCACGTAGCGGATCTATCGGATAAAGTAGATGGATTTTCTGACGAGCTGAATGATATAGACGAGGAGATATCGCTTCTAGTCTCTAGGATGGATAGATTAGAGAAGCGGGAAGTGAACTACGAGAAGGTGGAAGAGAAACTTAAAGAGCTATCGGCTCTTTATGATATCCTTTCATCCGACGTGAGTCCCTTTATCGAGTTAGGTGAACTAACCCACGGTTCTAGTGAAGGTGGAAGAAGAGAGGTAAGTGCAGGAAACAATATCGATCACATCAACCATTTGAATCATCCTAACGGTCTAAAAAGTAGCAGACGAAGTCAACGATCAAGTGACGACGGAGGCGAACAAAGCCAGGATGACATCAGCGAACGTTATGATATGGAAGCTATGATAGATTGGATAGACTTTCTTTACACCAAGACAGGGGGTAACATCCAAGACGCTTTGGATTATTACCTAGAGTTAGGATGGATAGGACAGGATCTTAAAGACAATATTTTGACCTATACTGAAGGTATGAAATTAGATCTAGAATACGAAGAACACGATCGGATCATCGGCGAAGATGGAGATGTGCAAAGAGGGGATAAAGACTGGAGACTGACTCCACAGGATCATAAAGAATCTCTTAGATATATAAAGGCCATAAAGAACGGTTACGATAAAGGAAAAGGACAGGTAAAAAATCAAGATAGACAAAGCTTCGAAAGAGGTGAAAACTGAAGATGGGATTGAGCGTCTCAGCCTCCGCTGCCATCGTTATGATAGGATTTGTGCTGGTTTTTGGAACATTATATCCTGCGATAGAGAGCTCCCAGGAAATAAAGAACGAAGCCAGGAGCCAGTGGCTCGATTGGCGAGACGAAAAGCAGAATGCGGAGATGAGCGTCGATAGTGTGGAATATATAGAGCAGGATACCCGTTTGAATATAAGCCTAAAAAATACAGGAGATACCGCATTTGCTATAAGCGAATTGGAAGTTCTTTTGGATGGTGTATACAGCACGGATAAAGTTACGGGATACGTTGTGGACCAACGGATCGAGAACACTGATATTTGGAATCCAGGACAGGATCTTAACTTGACTTTGGAAGAAGTAGAAGAAGAGATTCACCGCGTTTTAGTAGTGAACGAATTCGGCTCCGAAGCTTATCACGTAAAGGGGGCGGAATGAAGATGGCCGGAAGAAGCGCCACTGAGATGATATGGTTTGCGGTTTCCGTGATCGTGGCTATTTCACTTATAGGGGTTTTCGTCGGCTTGGCCTACCAATATTCGGGTACCATCCAGCGGAATGCTAGAGGAGAAGCCGCTAATTATTATGTGAACGTAGATCTAGTCAACGATCCCGTTTATATGCCCTATGATAACGATACGAACGATCTAACCATCTATGCAAAAAATACAGGCATGTACGAGTTGGATACGTCTCAAATACTGGTCAACGTTAACGGTAATATCCTTTTAGTCGATGAAGACGATGTGGATATAATGGGAAAGGACGATACCGATTGGACCCAAGGGACGGTAGCAAGGATCAACGTCAACGCGGATCTAGAAAATGGAGAAGATCACTCAGTGAGGATAGAAGTTCAGGGAATATTCAGGGGAGAAAGGATGGGAAGGGACAGTGATTCTTTGGAATTTCATTTGAATTCATGAGGTGAAGGAAATGGCACTAGAAACTGACCTGACATATTACAAATTTGATCTTGATAGGGATACTTTAGCTACTGCCTTAGGAGGTGGGATACCGAAAGGATCCATGGTTTTGATAACTGGAAAATTCGGCAGTGGAAAGAGTGTAATATGCCAAAGGTTCACCTACGGTTTTATCGAGAACGGTTATACCGCAACCTACGTATCTTCGGAGACGAACACAAAACCCTTCATCAACCAGATGAACTCTCTTAATTATCCGGTGAAAGAGGAGATATACAGTCATCAGTTGAAGTTTGTTCCTGTGAATCCCCTTGTTGGTAAATCCTGTTCAAGAGAAGAAGCGCTTTCTCAGCTGCTTGAAGGTAATGGATTGTATGATAGAAACATAACCATAGTAGATACGCTTTCTTCATTGATAGAAGATTGCAATGTGAAGGATCTTTCTTTAGAAGCGCTCTCCTTCTTTCAAAAGACCTGTAGCAGAGGAAAAACGTTATTCTTGACCTTAGATCCAGATGAGGTTGAAGAAGATATAATGACTCCTTACAAATCAGCGGCCGATATATACCTTCAGTTGAACAGGAAGACTATAGGCGGAGAGACAGAGAGACTCATCAATGTAAGAAGGTTCACCTCTGCTAGAGGTCGTATGCAGGACGTTATAAAATTCAGGATAGAACCCAATGCAGGGTTCGTGGTAGATATAACTCAGGTAACCTGAACCTAATGTAATATGATATTACAACTCAACTTTGACCTTCACCCAAGAAAAGATAGAATAAAAATGTGATCAACATGCCGTCGAAATTCCAGGAAGCTCTGGAAAACAACCCTCATCTGAGGGATTACTTGAGAAGCATAAGAGAAGAGAGTGGGGATAGACCGGAGTTCAGAGAAAGCCTCTCCCGAGATATGGCTACCATGGATCAAGTCGATATGATTTATCCCGTTACGGACCCCATTTTTGTTCATCTTAAAATACCAACGGAAGAAAAGGGTCGATATTTTACCATTGAGCCGCCGCTGAAAAGCGGGCTGAAAGAGAAGCTAGAGGACATAAGAAAGAGGATACTTCTAAAGGCCTCTCGCACCAAAACACCAGAAGATGATCAGGGATTTGAGGATAAACTTGACGGGCTGATAGAAGACGTTATAACAACCCAAGATGGTTTTTCTTCGATTTTTTCCTTCGGTGACGGACAGGTGAGAGTGGACGAGGAGCATATAGATACGATACGATACCATCTAAAAAAGGAGATAATGGGTTACGGGATCTTGGAACCGCTCCTTTACGACCCTTATGTGGAGGATATCCACGGCGTCGCTTTGAACAACCTATCGGTTCTACACGAGGTATTCGGCCTGTTGGAGACCGACCTGAATTTTGAAAACAAGGAAGGCCTAGAAAAATATGTTAGGAGCATGAGCAACAGGATGGGTAAAAACGTCACAGAGAGTAACCCTATAACCGACGGAGCTCTTCCTATGGGTTCTAGAGTGAATATAATCTACAGCAAAGACGTGAGTAAAGAGGGCCCCAGCTTCACTATCAGAAATTTCAGTGAAGAGCCAATCACTATTCCGCAGATAGTAGATTGGAACACCCTATCTCCAAAGATGGCTGCCTACCTTTGGCTCTGCCTCGAATTCGATATGAGTATAATAGTGTCCGGTGTCACGGCGTCGGGAAAGACAACTACCATGAACGCCCTTCTGCCTTTTATAGGATACGATCAGAAAATATACAGCGCGGAGGACACCCCAGAAGTGAACGTGCCGCAGCCAACATGGCAGAGGCTGGTCACTAGAGAGACGGGTCCAAAGGATTCGAGAGTGGAACTCTTCGACCTGGTGAAGACGGCTTTACGTTCAAGACCGGATTACATAGTGATAGGAGAGGTGAGAGGAAGAGAGGGATCGGCAGCGTTCCAGGCGATACAGACAGGCCATCCAGTGGTTTCTACGTTCCATGCTTCTTCCGTAGATAAACTCATCCAGCGTTTCACCGGCGACCCCATAAATGTGCCTATCAGGTTCATGGATAACCTTAACATATGTCTTTTTCAGCAGATCATATATCACGAAGGCCAGATATTGAGAAGGTGCAGTTCTATAGTCGAGATACTGGGATATTCGAGAGAAAGGGAAGGCGTCCAAACCAGACGTATATTTACATGGGACCCTGTTAGTGACGAACACAACTTTATAGGGATGAATAACAGCTATGTGCTCGAAAATCTGATAGCTCCCAAGTTGAGATTCGAAGACCGAAAGAAGATCTACGATGAATTAGAAGCGAGAACGGAGATATTGAGTAAGATCGTTGAAGCAGGGATAACCAAACATGAGAAAGTAGCGGAGATATTCAAGAGTTACAGCTATGGAGGGATAAAAAACATGAGGAGGAAACTTTCGGAGATCAGGGATGAGAGGGGGTACGAACAGTGAAGCTGATGAACTCATACCAGAACCTGGATATATCCATACCCGATTATATACTGAGGATCATCATACCCGCTACATTTTTGGGCCTGATGACATCGCTTTTATTAGGACTCGCACTACCATGGATCTTTCTTGAGACCTACTTCATAATCACGCTTTACGTCCTGCCGGTTTTTTTTACCGTAGTTGCTCTATTTTATCCCGTGATAAAAGAGGAAATAAGAAGCATGAAGATAGATAGGGACATGCATCTCTTCATAACAAGGTTAGGCGCTCTTTCCGCCTCGGAGATATCGGATAGAGGCTTCAGAGAGATCTTTTCCGAGATGGAGATGTATGGAGAATTGGGGGAAGAGATCAGGAGATTGGAGAGGTTAGCCACTAAATGGAATATGTCTTTATCGGAGGCCTCTCGGACTGTGTCAAAAAACACACCCAGCGAGATGCTTTCTGACTTTTTGGAAAGGTTGGCCTATGCCCTTGAGACTCAAACTAGTCCTAAGGATTTTTTTAAAGATGAACAGGAAACGGTTATGGACGACTATTCCAATAAATTTGAGAACACGCTGTTCCGTTTGGACGTTATAAGGGAGCTGTATATAGCGGGGGTAACGATCTGCCTCTTTGGTATGGTTTTAGCGGTGATAACTCCTCTTCTTATGAATATCAACAGTCGTTTGCTGATAACACTAGTGTTCTTCCTATTTGTGGTTGTTTCCTTCGTCTCGGGCTGGGTTTTTTTGAAGGTGATCCCGAAGACAAGGATTTGGTACGAAGGCGAAATGACTAGTAAAATAGATGAGAGACTTAACAACCTATTTATCGGGAGCTTAGCCGTTTCTTGCATCATCTCGATCCCTGTTCTATTTTTTATGGAATTTTCTTTACTGCTCAAGTCGGCTTTGATATTGAGCCCTTTGATAGTTCCAGGCATCGTTGCAGGGGTGGAAGAAAGCCGAATACTCCGACGTGATTCTAACTTTCCTTCTTTCATCCGTGCTTTAGCGGGTAACAGTCCCGCCCAAACCTCGGATCACACGGAGAGCGTTGGCAAACTACGCTACCACGACCTCGGCAAATTGACGGAAAATATAAGATCTCTCTATAGAAGATTAAAGATGAACATAGATTCTGAATCATCTTGGCGACACTTCGGTTCGGAGACGGGAAGCTTTTTCATAGACGAATTCAGTAGTATATTTCTGACGGCATCTCAGCACGGAGCTCATCCTGAAGAAACCGCCCCGATAATCAGTGAGAACTTCATCGAGGTAAACGGGCTGAGAAAGCAAAAGATAATGAGAGCGAAATCACTTCAGAGTGTATTTTATGGTGTCATAATAGTGCTAACCTTAACTATGGTGGCTGTCTTCATGATCGTTGACGAGATCAATGATATAATCGCTGAGGCGGAAATACCCACTGAGATGGGTGGTATGTTCGAAGATTTAGGCTTTATAAGAACTACTCCTATCGATCTTGCTGCATATCATGACCTAATATTAGTTATGATCTTCACGCAGGCAGTTACCGCTACGTTGGTTTGTTGGCATGTTAAAGGAGAGCACAGATACATTTCTATAGCTAAATTTTCGATCATGATCTGGCTTGCCGTGATCGCTTACTATACAGCCCGATGGGGGGTTTCGATAATATTTGGTTGATTAAAAATTTAAGAGGCGGTAGGATTGAAAAACTCCTATATACGAGGGACGAAATAATGAGGAAGCAGATGAATTTAAGATGGCCCTGTGTGCTTGCGGTTTTGATCTTATTCCTGAGCGTAGCTTCCCCGTTGGTAGGTTCGGTTTCAGGCGTGGAAGAAGTATCTCGATCCTTTGAATCAACGACTTCAGAGTCTATAGTATCATCTAGCTTTACAGCAAGTATCGATAGAGGTACTATCGATTCTGAAGAGTACGATGTCGTGGTAAATGCGCCTTCTCAACGTGAAGGAAACTATGGAGAAACATTGGTCTATATATTCGAGGTGCTCAATAACGGTACAGAAACGGATTCATATGTGTGGGAAGCCGAATCTGGACATGATTGGCTGGTTTCAGATACGGAGGGTACTATAGAAGATCTTCCGGCGAACGAAACAGCGGAAGTCATGCTTACGATTCAAATACCTGAAGACGCCGATCCTTACACGGCCGACAGACTGGTATTCGAGGCTTCTTCCCAAAACGATCCCGCGGTATCTGACAGCGGTGTGACTTATACTTATACTGATGCTAGATATGGTAGCTCAATCGAGCCCACCATAGATAGGATCGAGAGAACCCCGGGCACTAATGTTACTATCACCTATAACTTAAAAAACGTTGGTAATGTGATGGACTCTTATGAGCTTATACCATACGTGGACAATCCCTATTGGGAAGTATCATCAAGAGAAAGCACAGAGATGTTGGAACCAGAGGAATCGACTCAAGTCGATGTTGAAGTCTCAATCCCTGAAGTGGGGATGGACTACAAGCTCGAGGAGAAAGATATCTATTATGGAGCTAGGAAGAACATCGTTTTGAACGCTCAGGCGGGCAATGGTATAATAAATACGACTTCACCGGTACCGTCAGTGGATATCGGCCAGCATTTTTCTGCCAATCTAAGGCCCTTGACCCCATCCAAACATATAGAATATTCTGAGACCACTACCGATATCGAATTCGATCTCGAAGTCCGAAATCTCTGTAATGTGAGGGATGAAGAAGAGTCCAAGATGGATATCGAGGTTTCAGAGAAGAATAAGACCTTTGAAACGCTTGTCGATGTTGATGAGCAAACAGAGGCTAAAAGATGGTCAACTTCTGTTAGTGCACCAAACGTGACCCTTGCGGGCGGAGAAACCGACGAGATAAGGACAAGGATTACTGCGCCCCGGGCTCCTTTGAACGGCACTTTTTTAGCTCAGTTCGTGGCACGTCCTCATCCTCACAACGAGGTCTCCGAACAATTCATACACAATGGAACTGGAGAAGTTGCTGTCATTGTCAACCAAACCGGAGATGTTATTGTATCGCCGGTAGAAGAGGAAGTTAACGGGAGACCCGAAGAAAAGGTCCGGCTAGATTTCACCGTAAAAAATACCGGTAACGGTATAGATGCATACCAATTACTTTCAACCACTGTAAGTCGATGGGAATCTGAAGTGGTGGCGGTCGAAGGAGAGGATACCGAGGTCGTAGGATATCTTCATCCTTCCGAGACGGCTAACGTAACTGTCGAGGTCACGATCCCTAGGGTAACTGAACTGGGTCATGTCGAGGAGATAAAGTTGACATCTATATCTCTTTTTGAGAAGGATCATCATGACGAAACCGTATCAGATACGGCCAGCGCATTCATAACAGTAGGAGAAGGATACTCCGTGATATTGGAACCAGACATGAACAGTACCGCGGTCTATCCAGAGGAAACAGCGATCTTTACAATAAACGTCACCAACGCTGGAAACATAAGAGATACGATCACCTTATCACTTGAACATATGGACGATAACAGGTGGAAGACTGAGCTTGAGAAGACCTCGGTCACACTCGATAGATGGAACACCACTTCTATACACCTGAATGTAACCCCTACCTCGGACGCCATTCATGAAGAGCCCTTCAACGTCAGTGTTATCGGTAGGAGTCAAGGGAATAGAAGTAAGTACGATACAGCTAACGCCACGGCTCAAGTTGTACAGGTCCCTGATGTAGATATAGATATAGTTGATCAGGATATATACATCAAGCCTGGAGAGACTCTAGATATCAACCTCAGCATCAGTAACGAGGGTAATACCAACGATACTTTCCAACTCGGAGCTAGAACAGAAAACGAGTATTGGGAGGTCGTTATACAAGAGGAATTCGTAGAACTCGAACCTTTGAAATCAGATTACATGAACGTGAGTATAACGGCTCCAGATGTACCTGAAGATCCGTCCCGTGAAAGGCTAGAAGAACTTGGTATATTAGGAAATAGTCAATTCGAGGTGATATTCAACGCTACATCCCAGATAGATGAAACAGTCAATGACAGTATAGTGGGTGAATTGACCGTCGAGCAAGTTCGCAGACATAGGATGATCTCTTTAGGTACCCAGGATGTAATACCAGGTAAAAGTGCTGAACACGAGATAGAAGTTTTCAACTTAGGTAACGCTGAAGATACGGTAAATCTGAATATCATTTCTGAAGATGACGAAGATTACATAGATCATGCTCAATTCGATAAGGACTCCGTACATCTAGATATCGGTGGAAAATCCATAGTCAACCTTTCCGTTCAGGTACCGATCGAATCCGAACCATATCTGGGTCAAAGGATCGAGATGACTGTAGGGAATGAAGATTTCACGGAGGAAATCACAACGATAACAAGAGTGGTCATGATAGATTCTGACGAACCTTATAGGAACATAAAGATAGGTGAGAGCGCTGAATATGACATCACACTGGTTAACGTTCCGCTGCAAGGCGAAGATCTAAGTCCCGGGACTACCCTACATGATACCGTTAACCTTTCTGCACCGATAGAAGAACTTGAGAGAGAAGGCTGGAACGTGGCCTTCATCTATCAAGGAACCGAGTTGGATATCTCCAAAGATGACCTCGAATTCGAAGAGGCTTATGAGAGTAAGGATCTTCTGGTAAGACTGGACGCTCCGAGGATAGAAAGGGAAGATGTGCTTATTTTTGAGATCAGTGCAGACTCGAGGCTTAGAGACCTCCCTGATGGGACCAACGCCCTAGAACTTGAAACCAGGATGTCATGGTTCGATTTAAGACCTGTAGATATAAACATAGATCCACGGAACAACGGTAGGGAACTTCTGATCACATTCTCGATAGAGCGTTCTGGCAGTGAGGAGCTTTTCCCTGACATCGAAAACCAGTACCTTCACCCACCTATACCGTTCGAGCTTTTCGTTGATGGTGAGTTGATAGACGTTGAAAAAATAGCGTTTTTAGGGAGTGAAGATACAGGGTTAAATGAAGAGATATTTAGATACGAAGTGACATATGATGTTGATGATTGGAGATGGGGAGAGACCGTAAGAGAATACGATGTAGATGTGATCGTAGATCCTGAAGATGAGATATACATGATAAACGCTGCAGGAGATGCAGATGAAAACAACGAGATGAGGGAGAAGAGAATTGTTTCGAGGTACCACGGGTTACCCTATTGGCTTCCATTGATTCTATTCATCATAGGCCTATTCGTTTTCGCCTTCTCATGGACATCTCTCGAAGGAAACAACAAGTTGTGCGTTCCCATGGGGATCTCATTAGGTATCTTGTTTGGATCGATGGTGATGTTCCCATGGCACTGGACAATAGATTCTTTTGAAACTATAAATTACTTGAACATGGGTATAATGATCGCCGGTATGATCATATTTGCCGCTTTCCTTTTCCTGATCCGATTTGAGATAAAGGATTATCTTAGTTCCGTTACCTATCATATAATCAAAGAAAATCCAAGGGATCAAATTGCCTCTAAAAAAGCTTACGAAGAGGATGCAGAAAACGATGAAAAGACAGTGAAAAAGGCAGGATGGGTTACGGAAGAAGATACGACGGATGAGGAACTAGAAGATGAAGAACCTCCTTCCTCTTACATCTATCAGCTAGCTTTATCCTTGACAGGAGCCGTCACTTACCTAGCGTTTTTACTTATCACCAATCTAGACTTGATATTTATAGGTGATAATGTGGGGCTCTTGACAAGCGGTTTCTTGAATATCCCGTATCTTGTTTTGATACCCAACATCGTTTTCGTAGGAGTCTACGCCTGTATCGGTTTCTTAGTTGCAGTCTCCGTGACAAAACTCTATGAAAAGCTATGGAAGAGGATATCATCTAATGAGGAGATGATAACAGAATTGAAGGTAAAAGCTGAAAAGATCATCACGGAAGGTGAAAAGAGTGTCTCCAACTGAAAAAGGTGAAATAGATCCTAAAAGTAGTTCAGAGATGAATTCGGAGAAGATATTGAGGGAGATGATGGACAATTCCAAAGAATTGTTCAAAACTGGACATTACAAGGAATCTAAGAAGAAAACTGCTAGACTTGAGAAAGAGATTGACGAAGTCAAAAAGTATCAAAAGAACGCTATCAACGAATTACAAAAATTGGAAAGCAAGATATATAGAAAGGAGAAGCAGGGTTATGAGGTAGAAGAGGCGAAGTCTTTACTTGAAGATTCAAAGGATGCGTTGGTAGAGATGGATTTTACTCGGGCCTTTGAACTAATGGAAGAAGCCCGAACCGCTCTAGAAAGGAGTTTATTTCTACCGTTTCCATTATTAGAGAAGAACGTAAGTCTAAAAACGGTTATAAGAAATGATGTCGGCAGGATAAATTTTAACTTTGAAATAATCAACAGGATGGATTCCCCCTTGGGTGAGATATTGATCAATCTAGCGACTCCTTCTGGATTCAAAGAACTACCTGAGAAAAAATTGGGGATCATAAGGCCAAAAGAGAGCCGGTCCGTAGAAGCTATATTGAAACCTGATGATAAGATCGAAAGGAACAAGCTTGCCGATCTCATATTGAATAACAAGGTGATCATGACTTCTAATTTAGACTGTGCTTACAAATATCCTATCTATAGGATATCTATAAAAAATATCAGTTCAAGACCGCTCAAGGACATCACGCTCAGGCCGTTCATCCCTGAATCTTTAGAATCTAAGGAAAGAAAAAAAGTGGTCGAATGGCTGGAACCTTCCGCTACTGCGTCCGTCACGTTCAAATTGTATCCTAAAACCATGAAAGAGGAGATGGAAGAGGAAGAGCAGAAGAAAGAAGAGCAAGAGCGAGAAGAAACTGATCAGGTAGGGAAAGAAGAAGCAGAGAAAGAGTCAGCCGTCCCTGAAAAAGAGGTAAAGGAGGAAGTAAAAGACGAGGAAAAATTCCTACGAAAGGGTTCGAACTATCTTCTAGAAGGAGAGGAGATAGAACATTCTTATTCTATATTTTACCAGTACTTCTCTAAGCAGAAAAGAGCATTGGTGGTTACAACAACAGCTCCAAACAAGATCGCTGAGGAATTCAGTGTAGAAGTATCAAATGAAAATCTCATATGGTTATCTAACATAGAATCCGATGTTTTCCAGGTGATAAATCCTTCTGAAATTCACGATAAACTTACACGCAAAGTAGAAGAATTCGTACAAAATAACGAAGAAGGTGTAATATTCATAGACGAGTTGGAGAGGATTAAAGTGGAGAACGGCTTTAAAACAACACTAAAATTTTTAAAGGATATTTGGAACATCACTGCTCCTCCCGAATTCACTCTCCTCGTTCATGTTGATCCTGAAGCTTTTTCAGAGGATGAATTAAAAAGAATGAAAGAAGAGCTTCGATTGTATCAAGTGGCCTGATGCTAGAGTAGTCACTTCTATCGAGTTCGTAATCCTAGATCATCCTACAAAGATAGCTCTTTTTGTTAGATATCTAGGCAGCGGAATGTCTCTGAAGGGCATGCCGTTCTGTTTCTTTTCATGCAGTTCTTTCAGCTCTTTTAGACCCATCTCCCTTTCTTTCTCCTCTCCTCTTATCCTTACTGAAAGTTTACCGCTTTCGATCTCTTTTGGACCTATGACAGCAACGAAAGGAATCCATTCCTGTTCTGCCTGACGTATCTTTTTTCCGACGGTTCTATCCGTGTCGTCGATATCTACTCTCACGTTAATCTCTTCTAGGTCATCTACAAGTTCTTCGACGTGCTCCAACTGATCATCGGAAATAGGAACGAATCTGATCTGTGTGGGTGCGAGCCAGTATGGGAATGTCGGTTTTTCTCCACTATTCTCCTGCATGGCTGCCCGCTCGAGGAGGGTGAACATGACCCTCTCTATAGCACCGCTAGGAGAGAGATGTAATATATATGGATGCCTTTCTTTGCCATCCTCATCTATGTATTTTATGTCGTACCTTTCTCCCTGCTCTACGTCCACCTGGTCAGTCACAAGTGCTGATGCTCTTCCCAACGGATCGAGGAAGTTGAACTCGTACTTAAGTGCAAAATAAGAGTACTGTTCGTCCCACAGCTCTATCAAAGCTGGCTTACCATAATTATCCACAAGTTTTTCTACCTGCTCCCGATTGTTCTCGAAATAATCTTGAGTAGCTCTAACCACTAACTCTAAGTCTTCTAGAACATTTATACCTATGTCGTTGACAACAGAAATGGCTAGGTTCATCCTGGTCATCATCTCGTCTTTGGCCTGCTCAAGGTCCTTACACATGGCGTGACAGTCAGGCATGGTGAATGCTCTGAGCCTTCTCAGACCCGTCAATTCGCCTCTCTGTTCCACTCTGAAAGAATATCTAGTCAATTCATACAATCTTACCGGCATGTTTCTGTAAGAGAGGGTCATGTCACGTGTCATCAGGAATTGGCCGAAACAGGCCGCAAATCTTAGAAAGACGTTCTTATCCGGGGTTTCCATCCTGTACTGCCTTGCTGGAAACCGGTTAAGATGTTTTTTCAGAGCCGGATGATCGATATCGTACATTATAGGGGATTCGATCTCCATAGCGCCGTAATCCCTAGTCCTTTCACTCACGTAATCTTCAAGAAGACCTTTCATCATCCTTCCTTTAGGATAGAATCTGAGATTTCCTGGGTCGGAGCCCTCTTCATAATCCACCAGTTCATGTCTCCTCATCAGCTCTATGTGAGGTGATTCGGCGCCTCCTTTTTCTTTTTCCCCAGCCTCGTACAGAACAAAATCCTTCAGCTTTCCGTTCCCTTTAAAATCGTAGCCTTCCACATCTTTACCATCGATATCCAACTCATGAAGCGTGCCGTCTACATCCATTATGCCCCAGGTGGATTGCAGGGTCTCTTCTGCTTTCAATGCCTTGGATACGACCTCTTCTTTCTCTCCTTCCTCTTCAACGACGACTTCCTTGGATAGTTCCGAGAGTGGATGACCCTTACAGCTTAGCTGGAATGCTTTGTACCAGCCGAATGGAGACCTATGAACTTTGTAATCATGACTGAGTTCATCCTCTAATCCTTTCAAAATCTCTACAGCAGTAGCAGGATCACCGAGTTCCGAGCTAAGATGTGCATAAGGATAGATCATTATCTTATCTACGTCCAGTTTTTCTGCAGTATCTTTTATATCGTTTACTCCTTTTGCTATCACCTTTTCTACCTTGTTCTCATCCCTTTCTTCGACCGCGGTGAAAACGGAGAGGCATTCTTTCATCTCGCCCTCTTTCATCTCTTCTTCTATCTCTTCGGCTACGGGTGTTTCTTTCTTCACCTGATATTTCAGATAATCCGAATGTATCAAAAGTATCTTCATCTATATCACCTCTAGATTATACCAGTCAGAGCCGGTACGACTATACTACCTATTATCAGACCGAAAAGAAGTCCTATCAAGAAGGCTACAAGCACTTCCATCGGTCCGCTTTCAATTATATATCTTTCCTTTTCGTCTTCTCTCACTTTTCCATACCTGACCTCGGCTAACCTTTTTTCCCACTCTAAATTATCTATAGTCTCATCTAACTCACTCATCTTTATCGTCCTCTTTTGAATTTTTTTCAGTATCTTTCTCCTCTCTCAAAGTGTTTTCCTCTTTTAGGTCACCTTTTTGAGCCAATAAAATCAAACCACTGCAACTTTCACACGCCTTTAGCTCTTCATTCCAACAATAGCTCTCTTTACCTTTAGCGCTTCGGTCATTATCCTTACAGACCCATCTTCCGCAGAATCCGCATTGGGTTATCTCCTCTTTTTCCCTGATGCCCTGACATAGGTCACAGATGAATTTATCTGTGGAATAAAGGTCGTCTTCAGGTTTCTCACCTGGCTTGCGAACTTTTTCGATGGAGTTTATGACCTTTTCAAACGCATCTTGTGTCATAGGCAAAAGAGCTATCACCCTTTCTGATTAAAAATTTTCCGCCTGTTTTTTTAATTTATCACTCCTACTGCTGACTGTAGTATCCCGAAATCATTTATTAAAGATAAAACATCATCTATAATGAAGAAACTTGAAGATCGGGAGATCAAGTGGATCATCAAAATACTTGAGG
>Ga0207421_10002151_pt1 | contig 24720 bp, 21 predicted proteins | sample SodLakKL_010_SED_4_FD_187542 | JGI IMG/M metagenome (GOLD analysis project Ga0207421, IMG submission 187542) | Alkaline sediment microbial communities from Lake Tanatar, Kulunda Steppe, Russia - 8KL_010_SED (SPAdes) (version 2) | ecosystem: Environmental > Aquatic > Non-marine Saline and... | reverse complement strand
GTTCGTCGCGGTCGAACGTCTCCGCGATGCGTTGGACCCGGTCGGTGTCCACCCGTTGTGGCAGCGCGATCTGGACATCGAGGTTGCCGCGCCATGCTCGGACGTTCGTCGTCAGGCGCGCGACGAACCCCTGACGTCCCTGTCGCCAGGCACGGTGGATCGCGGTCGCGGCGTCGTGGGACTCTCCGAGTTCGGCGTGCGTGACGGTGATCGTGTCGTCCTCGCCGACGATCTCGATGCGCTGGCTGGCACGGTCCTCTGCACGCTCAGTCACGATGTCGGCGAGTTCGTCATGGTCGGCTCCACCGACCGCGATCCCGTCCACATGGACCCCCGGCAGGACCTCGCCGGTGTACAGCCGTGTCAGGAGCACGACCGCGACGATGAACGCGACCAGAACCACCGCGACACCCGCGACGACACCGACGAGCCACCGTCGCTCGCCGATCCAACTCTTCAGTTGTGTCATGCCCTGGCCGTCCTCGGGTTCGTGGGCCGGTCATCGTCGACCCGCCTCACCGCAGTGGTAGCGCGCATGGCGCCGCTCGTCGATCCGAAGCGCCCGTCGACCCGAAGCGCCCGTCGGTCCAGAGGGACCGGTCAGGTCGAAGCGCCGGGCGAGCTCTCCAGGACGCCGGCTTGCGTCCCACGCGAGGCGGCGGTGTTGGCGGCCAGGGCACGCCCGAGCCAGGCCACCACGGCACCGTGGTCGGGCGTCTGGGTGAGGGACGCTTCGCCGACGTCGATGACCGCGGCCGGGATGCGGTCGCGGCGCATGTCCATGAGGGCGGCGGAGTAGGCGGGGTCGAACTCCGGGTGACCCTGGAAGCCGATCGCCGACCCGATCTCGAACGCAGCGATCGGTGCATGGGGGCTGTCAGCCAGCAACGTGGCTTCGCGCGGGAGCTCGACGACCTGGTCCTGGTGGCTGACGATCAGTCGGAACTCATCCAGATCCGGATCCATCCACGGTCGCCGTGCCGTGACCGTGGCGGTGTGCATCCCGACGCCCCAGCCGTTGGTGGCCCGCTCGACCCGGCCACCGAGTTCGTCGGCGAGCAACTGGTGCCCGAAGCAGATCCCGACGACGGGCGCGTCGGCCGCGACGACGTCGGTGGTCAGTTGCCGTAGCCCGCCGAGCCACGGCAGGTCGTCGCTCACCGAGTACCGCGAGCCGGTGATCAGGTAGCCGTCATGCGCCCCGGCCGGCGGCAGTTGCTGTCCACCGATCACGTCGTACCGGTCGAAGCTCACCCACGGTGCGTGGTCGGCGAACCGGTCGATAAACATCGTCCCGTAGTCGTCGCCGAGGTGGCGCAACTGCTCCGGGACGTGATCGCATTCGAGCAGCGCGACCCGCACCGGAGCGTCCGTGGTCCGGTCGTCGTAGCGGGGGTCACGGGCCCGTGCGATCATGTGCCTCGGCCGGGCTCCACGACCTCGTCGAGCAGGCCGTATTCGACCGCTTCCGCCGCGGTCATCCAGTAGTCACGGTCGGTGTCCTTGCGGATCTGCTCCACGGTCTGGCCGGTGCGTTCGGCCAGGATGTCGTTGATGCGCTCGCGCATCCAGACGATGTTCTTGGCCTGGATCTCGATGTCCTTGGCGCTGCCCCGTGCACCACCCAACGGTTGGTGGACCATGATCCGTGAGTTGACGGTCGCGGAGCGCGTCCCTGTGCCGGTTCCGAGGAGGAACGCCCCTGCGGAGGCGGCGAGGCCGACGCAGCGGGTGTGGACCTGGCTGCCCATCAACTGCATCGTGTCGTACAAAGCGAACATCCCGGTGATGATCCCGCCGGGAGAGTTGATGTAGAGGGTGACGTCATCGTGGTTGTCGGCGTCCAGCGCGAGGAGTTTCGCGATGAGGCCATCACCGTTGTCGTCGTCGAGGGGCCCGTTCAGGAACAGGATCCGCGATTCGAACAACTTGTCGAAGGCTCGGCGGGATCCGCCGATCAGCTTCTCGATCTCCTCGGCCACGTGCACGCCTCTCGGTGGGTTCTCCGGCCGGAGGCCGGAATGGTTCCGGGCAACCGCACGGTGGCGATGCACCGCAGCGGGTGCCGCTGGATCGGCGATGGTAGCGATGGACGGGACGGCCCCCGTGAGGTTGAGTCGGAGCCGCTTACGGCCAGGCCTCCCGCCAGCTACCGTGGCCGCTTGACCGTGCGCGGGTCGCGCAGCACACTCCCACGGGCGAACGTCGAAGTTCGGTCTCGCCAGGAGGCGCCGAGGGCCTCCGGATCGCGATGCATGTCGGGCATGCGACGGGTGCGGAAAGGGAGCAACGTGGCGAACGATGAGGATGGGGGCGGGAAGCGTTCCAGCGGTTCGCGGACGCTGGCGCGGGGGCTCGCGCTGCTGACCGCGTTGGGAGATCACGCGGACGGCGCGACGGTGTCCGGGCTGGCGGACGCGACCGGGCTGGATCGTGCGGTGCTCTACCGCCTCCTGGAGACGCTGACCGCCGAGGGGTTCGTGACCCGTGACGCGGAGACACGCAAGTACCGCCTCGGGTTGTCGATGCTGGAACTGGGGGTTCGTGCCGCGCAGGGTCTTGAGGTCCGGCGATTGGCCGGACCGCCGCTCAAGGCGCTGTCGGAGGACACCAACGAGACCGCGTGTCTGGCCGTGCGGGACCGGGGTGACCTGGTCGTGGTCGAGGTCATCGAACCCGGCGACCGGTTCGTGCAGGTCAACTACCGCGTGGGCTTCCGCCACGAGCTCGGTGTCGCGGCGCACGGCAAGGCGCTGCTCGCGTTCCTGCCCGAGGGCGCCCGGATCGCCGACCTCCAGTCGGTGCGGCAGCGGGGTGTCGCCTACACGCGCGACGAGCTCGAACCTGGAGCGTCCGGCGTCGCGGCACCGGTGTTCGACCACACCGGACGCGCCGTCGCCGCCGTCGGGATCGTCGCACCGACCGCACGCCTCCCCGAGCCGGAGACGATCGCGCTGCGGGTCCTACGATCCGCCCGCGAGATCTCCGAACGGCTCGGCTGGCGGCCACGCCGCGCCACCTGATGGTCACGCGATGACTGGGGAACCGACGATGGACGAACGGGATCTTGCGACCGTCGAGTTGCTGGGATCGCTCGCGTACGGGCAACTACGGTCGTTCGCGGCGACGGCCAGCACCCTGACGTTGGCGCCGGACGCGAAGGTGGCCGACCAGCTCGCGACCTGGGCGGCCGACGAGCACGCCCGCTATCAGCAGTTGCGTGACCATCTCGGGACCCGGACCGAACTGCCGACCGCCGTCATGGAGCGCCAGCGGGGGTACTTCGACGACTACTTCGACCGGGCGCCGCTCGACGACTGGTTCGGCGCCTGTGTGTTCTTCGCCCTCGGTCTGCCGATCGCCTCGGACTTCACGCGGGCGGTGGCTCCGACGCTGGACGACCGATCCGCTGAGGTGATCCTGGATGCGCTCGATCGCGAGGAGGTCGAGGCTGCGGCGTTGGAGCAACTCTCGCACCTGCTGACCGGCGACGAGGCACGCGAACGGGCACGTGGCCTGACGGCTGACCTGCTGGGGCGGGCGTTGACCGGCTTCCAGGGCGCGATGTCGAACACCGATGCGCTGCGGGTGCTGTTGACCGGCGACCGCGACAGCGACGAGTCGGGCGAGGCACGCGTCAAGCGGTTGGCACTGGCGGTGCTCGGTGGACATCGACGTCGGGTCGTCGCTCTCGGCCTCGAGGACCTCGACGACGTCAGCTGACCATCACCTGCCCTCGTGCGCGCCACCTGCTCAGGCGGAGGCCTCGAACCCATCTCCGCGGCCCGGGTCCCGGGTGGCAGCCCCGGTGCGTTCCGTGAGCGTCCGCTGGACCGCCAACGAGTTCGTCACGAGGTCGCCGAAGCCCTCGGGGTCCGCCAACAGCCAGGAGTGACCGGCATCCTCGATGATGTCGCCGGGGGCTCCCGCGGCGTCGCACAGGGCCAGGAACGTCGCCTCAGGGACGACGTTGTCCTCCGATCCCCACAGGATGGACACCGGCAGGCCTCGCTGCGCGAGGGTCGCCAGTTCCGTGCGCAGATCAGCGGTGCGAGCCAGCTCGGCTGCCCGCCAGATCGCCCGTGGGTTGGTCAGGGCGTTGCCGACCAGGTCGCGCACGACCACCGGCAGGACCTTGCGGTAGTCCCGGCCGGTGAACTCGCTGGGGAGCCGTAGGCCCCAGTCCCACAGCGGTCGCTCGGCCAGTTGGCGGTCACCCCGTTGGCCGCCGGTCTTCCACACCGACCCGCCGACCGAGTTGACCAGGACCAGGGCGCGGACCCGTTCGGGGTGGTGCCACGCGGTGGCGGTGGCCACGGCGCCACCGAACGAGTGCCCGACGATCGCTGCAGGCTCGTCGACACCGACGTGATCGAGCAGATCGTCGACCCAACGCGCGAGCTTCTCGAAGGTGTAGTCGCCATCGAGAGGCGCGCTTCGCCCGAAGCCCGGGAGGGCCGGGGCGATCACACGGGCCCCGGTCGCTGCGATGGTCGGCAGCGCACGTGCGTACGAGCGGGCCGTCAGGCCCCATCCGTGGAGGAACACCACGGGCGGGCCATCGCCGGCCTCGCCGTAGATGACCGGGCTGCCGTCCAACGTCGTGCGGTGCCATCGAAGGCGCACGTCCAGGGAACGTGCCACGTTGGGCCTTTCGCGTCGAGGTGCATCCGCCGGTCCTGCACACCGGATCCCAGCCCCACAGGCTGCCACCGTCCGCCGCTCGTGCGGGGCGGCCGCTGCGGATCCTTGGGGTCGTGCAACCCATGCTCCCGTAGGGGTCGTCCGACGCTTCGGTGTCTCTGGCGAGTGTACCGAGCAGGGACGATGTGGCGGGGGCGATGTGCCTGTCAGGTGCTGGCGGGTACGCCGTACTTCCGACGGAAGGCCTCGTCCTCCATCGACTGGAGGTCCTCGTCGAGTTGCCGTTGGAAGGCGTCGGCCTGTTGCTCGTCGCTGAAGGACTGCGCCCACACGAGCGCCCCGGTCGCCGCAACCTGGAGTTGCACGTCGAACATCATGGCGCTGTCGTACGCCCCACGACGCTGCGTCAGGGCGCGGAAGTCCCGTCGCGGTGATCGGTTACCGGTCACAGAGAACCTCCACGTCGCCCGCGTCGGTGACGAACGTACCGGTGTGGCACGGTCCGGGGTGTGGCCGCCACCGGCTCCCGGGCCAGTACGCTGCACCGAGGAGGGTGGCTGTGAAGGTCTACACCAGAGGGTGGCTGTGAAGGTCTACACCAAGCGTGGCGATGATGGAACGACCGGTCTGCTGTACGGCGGGCGGGTCGACAAGGACGATCTGCGCACGACCGCCTACGGGACGGTCGACGAGACCTGCAGCGCGCTCGGCCTCGCCCGCGCGGAGCTGACGGACGATCCACAGCGCCGGGATCTCCACGACCTGGTGCTGCGGGTCCAACGGGAACTGTTCGTCGTGGGTGCGCAACTCGCGACACTGACCGAGCACTGGGAGCAGTTGACGGTCGGCGTCAGCCGGGTCGACGACCAGATGGTCGACGCCCTCGATGGGCTGATCGATGATTCGGTCAGTCGGCATCCGCTGCCGCAGTACTTCGTCGTGCCTGGCGGGACCCGGGCCGCGGCTGCGCTGGATCTGGCGCGCACGATCTGTCGGCGCGCGGAGCGGCACGTCGTCGCCCTCCGGCGGGCCGACGGGTTGCCCGACGATGCGGCGCTGCGCTACCTCAACCGGTGCGCCGATCTGCTGTACGTCCTGGCGCGCGAGGCCGAGGGTGATCATCTGCCCTCTCGTGACGGCGTGTGAGTGACCTCTCGGACGGTCGTCGACGACCTGGGTGAGCCCGTCACCCTCCGGGGGGAGCCGCAGCGGATCGTGTCGCTGGTCCCCAACCTCAGTGAGACCCTCTGGTGGTGGCGGCTGGCCGGCTGCGTGGTCGCGCTCACCGACTACTGCGTCGCGCCACCGCGGGCCTTTCCGGCAGCCGCCCGCATCCGTGGGACGAAGAACCCGGATGTGCGGGCGATCGTCGATCTGGCGCCCGATCTGGTCGTGGCCAACGAGGAGGAGAACCGGGAGTTGGACGTCCGGCGGCTGCGGGAGGACGGCGTCGCCGTCTACGTGACCCGTGTCCGTGGGGTCCTCGACGCGGCGCGGACCTTCGTGGGACTCGGGGAGGCGGTCGGGCAGCCCGCCGCCGGCATCGAGCTGGCGGCCGCACTGCGTCGGGCCGTCACATCGGTCCCCGTCGATCAACCACGGGTGGATGCCATCTGCCCGATCTGGCGCGACGGTGCCGAGAAGGGCGACGACGAGACCTGGTGGGTCGTCGGCCGTGACACCTTCGCCGCCGATCTGCTGGCCACGGCCGGGTTCGACGTCCGCACCGCTGACGATCGGTCGGCAGAGACGCCGGTGCGCTACCCGCGGGCTCACCTGTCCGCACTCGCGGACCTGGATCCGGATGCGGTGCTGTTGCCCGATGAGCCCTACGCGTTCCAGGCAGAGGACGTCGAGGTGTTCGCCACCTGGCGTGCGGCGGTGCGTGCGTTGGACGGCACGGCGCTCACCTGGTGGGGACCTCGGACCCCGACGGCTCTCGGTGACCTCCACCGGCTCCGGCGGCAGCTCACCCGGCCGCGGCGGCTACCGACCCGTCAGTAGCAGTGCTCGGGCCCGGGGTACTCGCCGTCGGCGACCTCGTGCTGGAAGGCCTTGATCGCGCCCCCGATCTCGGAGCGCAGATCGGCGTAGGCCTTGACGAACCGCGGATGTGGGCCGGCGGACAGCCCGAGCAGATCGTGGATCACCAGGACCTGCCCATCGGTGTCCGGGCCGGCGCCGATCCCGATCGTTGGGATCTCGACCGCCCGGGTGACCCGGCGTCCGAGCTCCGACGGGACGCCCTCCAGCACGATGGCGAAGGCACCCGCGGCAGCCAGCGCCTCCGCGTCCGCCACCAAACGGTCGGCACCTTCGTCGTCCCGTCCCTGGACGCGGTAGCCCATCTGGTGGACCGACTGCGGGGTCAGGCCGAGGTGTCCCATGAAGGGGATGCCCGCTCCCACCAGGCGGCGGGCCAGGTCGATCACCGGGCCCGCGCCTTCGGCCTTCACGGCGTTGGCGCCCGCCTCCTTCACGAGCCGTATCGCGGCACGGAACCCGTCGTCAGCCGAGACCTGGTAGGTGCCGAAGGGCAGGTCGGCGACGACCAGCGGCATGGGTGCACCCCGGGACACGGCACGCGTGTGGTGGAGCATGTCGTCGAGCGTGACCGGCACGGTCGAGTCGTACCCGAGCACGTTGTTGCCGACCGAGTCACCCACGAGGATGATCGGGACACCGTTCTCCTCGAGCAGCTGCGCGGTGGGATGGTCGTAGGCGGTGAGCATGACGAACCGCTCGCCCTGCTCTTTGGCGGTGGTCAGGTCGCGGATCGTGACGGGGCGCGACGCGGAGCCGTTCGTGGAAAGGTGTGAAGACACCGGGGTTCCTCCCTGCCGGCCCGGATCGGGTCCAGCGGTCATCGGTCGGTGGTATCGGCAGTGTAGGTGTCGAGCCTGCGAACGCACGATCCGGGCGCGGGTCGCCAGGACCGCCGGGTATCGGGCACCCTGGAGCCACGTCGGCGTGTGCCGACGTCCCCGAGAGCGCGGAGGCAGGACCTTGGGCCACCGGTCACAACTGCCGGACCTCGTCGCGGTCCACCGTGACCCGCGGGCGGCGCGGCAGACGATCGAACGCCTGTCACGTGCCGGGATCGACGGTGGTCTGATCGAACTGCTCAGCACCACCGAGGTGGTGACCGCCGGCCGCTACGGCGACCGCCAGGTCGATCTGGGCAGTTCGTTGCTGCTGGCCGGGCGGGTCCTGCGCGGGATCGGCTGGGGGATCGGTCCCGGCGCGCTGTTCGGGGTCGGGTTGTTGGCGATCGCGACGGAACTGAATCTCCGCGTCGTTGCAGCCGGTGCCGGTGGCGGTGCACTGCTCGGCGTGGCCATCGGGACCCTGATCGCGCTGCTCACCGTCCCGACGATGGCGACCTCGTGGGAGCGGACCTTCGCGCCGATGGTGCCCGGGGGGATCGTGATCGGGGTCCGCATCGACAACCGCCGGATCCAACGACGGGCGCGGCGCGTGCTCGACGGTTGCGGGGCCCACAGTCTGCGCGAGGTCGTGGATCTCGACGAGCTCCCGGGGCCCGAGGACGGGACACCGGACCTCGAGGCGTCCTGACGGCGCGTGTCAGCCGCGCCAGCCGGTCGTGATCGGGACGCGACGGTCACGGCCGAAGGCCCGCTCGGTGACCTTCGGGCCGGGTGCGGCCTGGCGCCGTTTGAACTCGGCACGGTCGATCATCGTGAGCACGCGGCGTACCTCGGCCCGGTCGTGGCCCCGCTCGACGATGGCGTCGATGCCGAGGTCCAGTTCGACCGACGCGCGGACGATGTCGTCCAGGGTGGCGTAGTCCGGCAGGGAGTCACCATCGAGCTGCCCCGGTCGTAGCTCGGCCGATGGTGGCTTCTCGATCGTCGAGGTCGGGATCACCTCGCCGTCACGGTTGCGCCAGCGGGCGAGCTCGTAGACCAGCAGTTTGGCGACGTCCTTGATCGGTGCGAAGCCGCCGGACATGTCCCCGTACAGCGTGGCGTAGCCGACGGCGTACTCGGTCTTGTTGCCGGTCGTGAGCACGATGGAGCCCTGCTCGTTGGACAGGGCCATGAGCAGGAGTCCGCGCAGGCGCGACTGGATGTTCTCGTAGGCGACGCCCGGTTGCGCATCGGTGCCGTGGTCACGGTCGAACCCGGTCACGACCTCGTCGCCGAGGACGTCACTGACGGCGGCGAGCGGGCCGCCGATCGGCAGCCCCAGGTGTCGGCAGCGCAGGGCGTCGGCCAGCGCGTCGGCGTCCGCGACGGAGTGGTCGGAGGAGTACGGCGAGGGCATCGCCACCGTGGTGACGTGCTCACCGCCGAGCGCGTCGACCGCCAGCGCTGCGACGACCGCCGAGTCGATCCCGCCGGACAGGCCGATGACCGCATCCTCGAAGCCATTGCGGTGGCAGTAGTCGCGGGTCGCGAGCACGAGCGCAGCCCACACCTCACCGACCGGATCCAGCCGCGGTGGGGGGACGTGGGCGCTCAGCGATGGTCGCTCCGTGCCGGCACCCGGGAGTTCGATCGTGCCCGGCGCCGGAGTCGCCGGGGCGATGTCGAGATCGACGACGACCAGCTCGTCGGCGAACTGTGCGCCGCGGGCGATGATCGTGCCGTCCGGGGCTCCCAGCATCGAGTCACCGTCGAAGACGACCTCGTCCTGCCCCCCGACGGCGTTGCAGTACGCGAGATGGATGCCACCGCGGGTGGCGTGGTGGCGGACCCAGGCCTCCCGGTCCGTCTGCTTCCCGCGGTGGTAGGGCGAGGCGTTGAGGTTCGCGACGATCTGCGCACCGGCATCTGCGGACGCCTGGACGGGGCCGGCCTCGCTCCACAGGTCCTCGCACACCGTCACGCCGACCTGGACCCCGGCGATCGACACCACGCAGGGGCGGTCACGTGGGGTGAAGTAACGGGCCTCGTCGAAGACCCCGTAGTTGGGCAGACGGAGCTTGTCGTAGACGGCCGCGATGGTGCCGTCGGCGAGGACCGCCGCCGAGTTCGTCAGGTTGCGTGTGGCCAGGGCGACGTCCCAGTGGCCGGCATCGGTCTGCTGGTCGTCCCCGGCGCCGACGAAACCGACGATCGCCACGGTGCCCGACGGGCCGTCGGTCGCCAGACGCCCGAGGGCCGCGAGGTTGGCCTCGACGAACTCGCGCTTCAGCAGCAGGTCCTCGGGTGGGTACCCGGTGATCGTGAGTTCGGTGAAGACCACTGCGTCGACGCCCTGACCTGCAGCTGCCCGCCAGGCGTCGAGGACCAGGGTGGCGTTGCCGTCGATGTCGCCGACACGGGAGGGAACCTGCGCGAGCGCCAATCGGAAAGTCACGGAAACACGCCTCTCTGACACGAAACATGGGCGAAACGTCGGATCAACGAACGGGAAATCGCCCCTGCCTAACGTCTCGCAACGTACCGGTCAGGTCCGGCCAGACGGCGCGTGCGCGTCGGCGGCGACGGGGCTTGGGCCGTCCGACGAGTCGACCTGGAGGGTTCCTGTCGTGAAGCGTCTCTTGAAGTTGGGGGTGGTGACGTCCGCATTGATGGCCGTGACTGCCGCGCCCGCGTTCGCCCAAGATATGACCATCGAAGATCTTGCGCTGGCGACCATCGTGCTCTACCTGATGGTCGCGACCGTCCTGGTCTTCATCATGCATGCCGGGTTCGCCATGCTGGAAGCGGGGATGACCCGCACCAAGAACGCGGCGAACATCATCGGGAAGAACCTGATGACGATCTCGCTCGGGATCGTGGTGTACTACGCCATCGGGTGGGGGTTGATGTACGGCGAGCAGGTCGCGAGCCTGTTCGGCACGGACAACTTCTTCCTCATCGGCGACACCTACGACCCCGACGGAACCCTGGAGATCGACTTCGCCTTCCAGGCGATGTTCGCGGCGACCGCCGCGACGATCGTCTCCGGTGCGGTCGCGGAACGGATGAAGTTCGGTGCCTACGTCGCGGTCGCGATCGTGATGACCGGTCTGATCTACCCGATCGTCGGCGCCTGGACCTGGGGTGGCGGCTGGATCGACCAGCTCGGCTTCGCCGACTTCGCCGGCTCGACGATCGTGCACATGACCGGTGGCGTCGCTGCTCTGGTCGGTGCCGCGTTCCTCGGACCGCGCATCGGCAAGTTCGACCCGAAGACCGGCAAGGCCCGCGGTATCCCCGGCCACTCGATGCCGATGGCCGCGCTCGGGACCCTGCTGCTGTTCTTCGGCTGGTTCGGGTTCAACGGCGGCTCGGTCCTCGAGCTCGATGGTGAGTTGATCGGCTTCGTGATCGTGAACACGGCGCTCGCCGGTGGTGCCGGTGGTGCCACGGCCGGGATCTTCACCCGCCTGAAGAACGGCAAGTGGGACGTGGCCATGATGGCCAACGGCATCCTGGCCGGTCTGGTGGGTATCACCGCCGGTGCCGACTCCGTGGCACTCGAGATGGGACTGCTGGTCGGCTTCCTCGCCGGGCTGCTCGTGGTCGTCTCCGTCACCATGTTCGACTCGCTGAAGATCGACGACCCGGTCGGTGCCATCAGCGTCCACGGCACCTGCGGCATCCTCGGCACCCTGTGGGTCGGACTCGTCGCGATCGACGGTGGTCTGTTCACCGGCGGGGGCGCGGAACTGGTCATCGCGCAGGTCATCGGGATCGTCGGCGTCGCTGCCTGGGTCGGGATCAGCTCGGCCATCCTGTTCGGCGTGCTGAAGGCCATGGGCCAGCTGCGCGTCTCCGAGGAGGAGGAGATCGAGGGCCTCGACGTGCACGAGCACGGCGTCGCCGGCTACCCGGAACTGGCGTCCGGAGGCAGCTACAGCTCGAGCTCCTGAGTTCGACGACCGGTTGCCGAACCTCGACCGGTCGATGAGAGGCACGGGCGGGACCGGCACCTTCACGGGTGCCGGTCCCGTTGCGGTCATGGACGTCGGAGCCATGCCCCACCGCCGACGAGAGGACGTGCACCGCGATGTCGGAGCCTGACGATCTGCAGCTCGAGGAGGCACGCCGAGCCTTCGAGAGCCTGGGTGATCCGGACGCGCCGGACGACGGGACCCGATCTGCAGACCCGCACCCGCCCGGGGAGGTCAGCGAGACGTGGGACGCTGACTACGATGCATGGCCGGACGTGGGGGCCTCACCTGCCTCCCCGCGGCAGGAGCGTGGTGTGGACAAGCAACAGGAGTACGTCCTTCGAACCGTGGAGGAACGTGACGTCCGTTTCATCCGTCTGTGGTTCACCGATGTGCTCGGGTTCCTGAAGAGCGTCGCGATCACCGCTGCTGAGTTAGAGAACGCCTTCACCGAGGGCATCGGGTTCGACGGCTCGTCGATCGACGGGTTCGCGCGGGTCCAGGAAGCCGACATGCTGGTCGTGCCGGATGCCTCGACGTTCCAGGTCCTGCCGTGGAGGCCGGAGTCACAGGGCGTCGCCCGCATGTTCTGCGACATCCTCACGCCGGACGGGCAACCGTTCGCCGCCGACCCCCGCCACGTGCTCAAGCGCACGCTGGAGCGCGCCGCCGAGATGGGCTTCACCTTCTACGTCCACCCGGAGATGGAGTTCTTCCTGTTCAAGGGCCAGGACGACCCGACACCCCTGGACAACGGGTCGTACTTCGACATGACGCCGTTGGACGTCCAACAGGACTTCCGGCGCCAGGCCATCAACATGCTGGAGCGCATGGGGATCTCGGTCGAGTTCTCCCACCACGAGGTCGCGCCCTCCCAGCACGAGATCGACCTACGGTTCGCCGATGCGCTGACGATGGCCGACAACATCATGACCTTCCGGCTGGTGGTCAAGGAGACGGCGTTGCAGCGGGGCATCTACGCCTCGTTCATGCCCAAGCCCATCGAGGGCGAGTGGGGCAACGCGATGCACCTGCACCTGTCGCTGTTCGAAGGCGACAGCAACGCCTTCGACGACCCATCCGATGAGTACCGCCTGTCGCCCATCGCCCGCATGTTCACCGCGGGGGTCCTGCGACACGCCCGTGAGATCAGTGCCGTCACCAACCAGTGGGTCAACTCCTACAAGCGTCTGACCGCCCGCCTCCACGGGCCGCTGCCGTCCGGCGAGGCACCCGTGTTCGTCACCTGGGGTCGGTCCAACCGCAGCGCTCTGGTCCGCATCCCGATGTACAAGCCCCGCAAGGGCACGTCCACGCGCATCGAGTACCGCGCTCCCGACCCGGCCTGCAACCCCTACCTCACCTTCGCCCTGATCCTGGCGGCGGGGCTCAAGGGCATCGAGGAGGAGTACGTCCTGCCCGAGGAGTCCGAGGACAACGCCTTCGAGCTCACGCCCGCAGAACGCGCGGCCGCGGGTATCGAGCGGCTGCCGTCGAGCCTCGGTGAGGCGCTGCAGATCATGGAGTCCTCGGAACTGGTCGCCGACACGCTCGGCGAGCACCTGTTCTCACACTTCCTGGCCAACAAGCGGCGTGAGTGGGAGGAGTACTCGGCCCACGTCACCCCGTTCGAGCTCGAGCGCTTCCTGCCGACGCTGTGACGTTCCGATGACCGCCCGACCGAGGTCTCTGCGCGCCCGCCTGGCCGCGGCAGGGTTGGATCCTGGCCGGGCGTGGCCGGAACTCGAGGCCGCGGGACTGGTCACCGACGACGGTGAGGGCATCGCCCACGGGCTCCTGCCGATGATCAGCGAGGCGACCGATCCGCAGGATGCGGTGACCTGCATCACCGCGTTGGCCACCGAACAGCCCGGGCTCCTCGGCCGGGTCGCCGACGACCACGACTGGCTGGCGAGGATCGTCGCGGTCGCCGGCGCCTCCCGCCCACTCGGGGATCTGTTGGCGCAGCATCCTGACGCGGTCGCCGCGCTACGCACGCTGGATCAGGTGGATATCGAAGCCACCGCGAAGGCGGTCGCCGAAGCCGTCCGTGCATCCGACGATCCCCGGGTCCAGTCCTCGGGCATCGCGGCCACCCGCCGCGCTGCAACCGCCGACATCGCGGCGCGGGACCTGACCGGTGCCGCCGGCGTGGAGGTCATCGCGGATGAGCTCGCGGGTCTGGCGCAGGGCGTCCTGACCGGCACGCTCGAAGCCGTTCACGACCAGGTCGCGGGTCCGGACCACGCCGTCAGGATCGCGGTGATCGGGATGGGCAAGCTCGGGGGTCTCGAACTCAACTACGTGTCCGATGTCGACGTGGTCTTCGTCCATGAGCCGCTTGCTGGCGTCAACGAGGATGTCGCGGCCCACGAGGCCACCGAGGTCCTCACGAAGCTGCTTGAACTACTCAACGCCTCGACGACGATGGGGCGGGCCTACGAGGTCGACCCGACCCTGCGTCCCGAAGGTCGCTCCGGGGCCCTGTCACGCACGATCCCGTCCTTCGTCGCGTACTGGGAACGGTGGGCCAAGACCTGGGAGTTCCAGGCGTTGATCAAGGCGCGACCCGTGGCCGGTGACATGGACCTCGGGGAGCGCTGGCTGCGCGCGGCCGAGCCGTTCGTGTGGCCCGACGACCTGGACCCGGAGGTCATCGCCGAGATCCGCCAGATGAAGGCCAGGATCGAGACCAAGCCGGAGGTCGTGCGGCACGGTGGCCGGCAGGTCAAGCTCGGCCCCGGGGGGATCCGGGACATCGAGTTCGCCGTGCAACTGCTGCAACTCGTGCATGGACGGGGGGACCGGTCCCTGCGTCTGACCGGGACCCTGCCCACCTTGGCGGCACTGGTCGCCAACGGCTACGTGGACGACGAGGATGCCCAGCCGTTCGCCGACGCCTACCGGCAGCTGCGCACGATCGAACACCGGCTGCAGTTGGCGCACGAGCGACGGACCCACACGATCCCGAAGGACGATGCCAACCAGGAGTGGTTGGCACGGTCGCTCGGCTATCGACCCGACGGTGATCAGGCGGCGCGGGTCGCGTTCCTCCGGGACCTCACCCGCGTCCAGGGCGAGGTCCGGGAACTGCACGCCAAGCTGTTCTACCGGCCGCTGCTGGAGGCCTACGTCGAGGTGCCGACGACGACCACCGGTGTCAGCGTGCCGGGTGAGGTCACGGCGATGGGTGCGAAGGCCGCCCAGGAGCGACTGAAGGCGCTCGGGTTCCGCGACGGTGCTGCTGCCCTGCGCGATCTGGGCGCCCTGACCGCCGGGTTGTCACGTCGCGCACGCACGGTTCGGGCGGTCCTCCCGGCGATCCTCGACGTGCTGCAGGACACGCCCGATCCGGACCGCGGTCTGTCGTCCTTCCGGGACCTCGTCGAGGCGCAGGGTGACCGCGGCGAGCTGCTGTCCCACCTCCGCGACCACCCGCCGGCCTCCGAACTGCTCGGACGCGTCCTCGGTACCAGCCGGGTCGCGGGGGAGTTGCTCGTCGGACAGCCGCAGGGCATCGAATGGCTCCAGGACGAGGGCCTGCGCGAGCACGCCCGCACCCGTGACGAGCTGGTCAAGATGGCCGTCGCTCGGCTGCACTGGCAGGACACCGACGCGGCTCTGCGTCGCTTCAAGCGGCTGGAGCTGCTGCGGATCGTCCTGCGTGACCTGTCCGGCGCGGCGGAGATCGGTGGCGTCGGCCAGGAGCTCACGGCGCTCGGGGAGGCCTGCCTGGTCGCGGCACTGCGGGCCGAGTTGCGGGCCCAGGCACGTCGGCTCCGGCTGGACTCTCCGGACGAGCTCCCGGTCAGCATCGCGATCATCGGGATGGGCAAGCTCGGTGGCCGGGAACTCAACTACGTCTCCGACCTCGACGTCCTGTTCGTCCATGAGGTGGTCCCGGGGGCCGATGACGAGCAGGGGGCCACCAAACTGGCCATGGAGATCGTCAGCAACGTCATGCGGTCGCTGTCGGCCATCACCGCGGAGGGCACCGCCTTCGAGGTCGACGCCGACCTGCGCCCGGAGGGACGGTCGGGGGCGCTGTCCCGGTCGCTCGAGTCCTACCAGGGGTACTGGCACCGGTGGTCCGACCCCTGGGAGCACCAGGCGCTGATCAAGGCCCGACACGTCGCCGGAGATCGGGACCTCGGGCAGCGGTTCGTCGAGGTCGCCCGCGAGCTCGCCTATCCGGCCGAGAACCCGGATGCCGTGCTCGCGCCGATGCGGCGGATGAAGGCGCGTATCGAGAAGGAGCGCATCCCCCGTCGTATCCCCGCCGAGCGCCACCTCAAGCTCGGACCCGGTGGGCTGTCGGATGCCGAGTGGACGGTGCAACTGCTGTTGCAGACCAACGGTGGCAGGGCCCGCTCGGTGCGGTCCACCTCCACGATGGAGGCGCTCGACGCGCTCCAGGACGCCTCGATGATCGGCCACCAGGATGCCGTGTGGCTCCGGGACGGGTACCGCTTCCTCTCGGAGTTGCGCAACCGCCTCTACCTGCTCCGCCACCGCGACGTGGACGTGATGCCGTCGGCACATCCCGATCTCGAGAAGCTGGCGCGGTCGATGGGCTACGGCCGTGGGCGGTGGCAGGAACTCGAGGAGAACCGGCTCCGGCACGCCCGTCACGTCCGGCAGGTCTGCGAGCGCGTGTTCTACGGCATCGAACCCGGGACGTCCTCGACGGGCTGGTGACGCCGAGCCGGGCTCCGCGGTGCCGTCACAACACGAGCTCCCGGAGATGGTCCAGCCCGACGGGTCCGGATCCGAGCACGTCGGCGTGGAACGCCTTCAGATCGAACCTGTCACCATCGCGCTGCCGACGTTGGTCGCGCAGGCGCAGGATCTCGCGCTGTCCGATCGCGTAGCTGATCGCCTGCCCGGGCCAGCCGAGGTAGCGGGTCACCTCGCTGATGGCGTAGTCCTCGTCCAGTCCACCGATGTCCATCAGGGCCCGCACGGCGACCTCGAAGCTCCAGGGCTGCCCGGCGGCGAACGGCGCGGACGCGGGGATGTCCCTCTCCAGGTGCAGGCCGATGTCGATCACCACCCGCAACACTCGCAGGAGTGACGACGTCAGGTAGCCGAGTTCGTAGGCCGGGCGTTCGAGGAAGCCGAGTTCGTCCATCAGGGTCTCGGTGTAGAGGGCCCAGCCCTCGCCGTACCCCGGGTTCCAGATCAGCAGCCGATGGGCGCGTGACAGCCGATCGGCATGCATGACCTGGAGGCCGACCTGCAGGTGGTGCCCCGGGAACCCCTCGTGGTAGGCGGTGGAGACCTCCTCGAACAGTGGGACCGAGGTGCGCTCACCGAGCGACCACCAGATCGACCCGGGTCGGGTCAGGTCCTCGCTCGGTCCGACGTAGTAGGCCCCCAGAGCGCCACCCGGTGGCGCCAACTTCACGTCCACGTGGCGGATCGGCGGGGGGACGTCGAAGTGCTCGCCCGACAACGCCTCGAGCGCGATGGTCTGACGTTCCTGCATCAGGTCGCGGAACCGCTCCGGGGAGGGTGCCGCTTCACCGGGATCGGTCCGCAGGTGCTCCAGGACGTCGGCCAACCCGGCATCCGGAACGATGCGTGCAGCGACCGTGCCGGCGCGATCCAGGAGCGCGCGGAGTTCCGTCCAGGCCCAGTCGTAGGCCTCATCGATGTCGAGGTCGGTCCCAAGCAGGCCATGGAGGGCTCGGCGGTGCCGCTCGGGACCCACGGCATCCGCGGCCGGGGCCGCCGGCAGGTAGACGGTCTCCAACCAGTTCGCGGTGTCCACGGCCGCCCGTCGCAGTGCCGGCAGGCTCCGCATGAGCCGTTCGGCCAGGTGTGGAGCCTCGCGGCGCAGGCGATCGATGCGGCGTGGGAAGGCCCCGTCATCGGCGACCGCGTCCCGGAGTTGCCCGGCCACGCTCTCGGCCTGGCGACGGGCAGCCATGATGTCACGAGCCATACCCACGTCCAGACGTCGCCGCCAGGCTGCCAGCGCGTCGGGCAGCCCCTCCAGCCGCTGCGCGAGGGCCTCCTGGCCGTCCGGTGTCGAGGTGTCCTGTACCTCGAGGATGTTGCGCATCTCCGGCACGGTGGATGCGATGTGGCTGAGGTCCCGGAGCGGTTCGCCGTGAACGTGGTCATCGATCAGCGGGTCGAGGTGGTCACGGAGTACGCGGATCGCGAGTCGCTCCTCGACGTTGCGTGCCGTGGGAAGTGCGTCGAGTTGCGCGCGTGTCCGCTGCAGCTGATCAGCCTCGGCGGCGACCCCCTCGGGTCCCAGGTCGCCCCACCGGTGATCGTGTCCGTCGACGCCGATGTAGGTGGCCGACATCGGTGACAGTGCTGCGGTCTCGTCGACGAAACGGTCGGCGAGTTCGAAGATCGGGTGATCGGTCGGCACGGGTGCCTCGGGGTTGACGGCGGCCAGCCAGGGCTGCTGAACCCTAACGCGAGTCGTGGCGGTGGCTGGAACGACGAGAGACCGTCGTGGGGTCCGGCGTCAGGAGCCAGAGGTGCGAACGCGTAGGCTACGGGGGTCGAAAGGTGCCAAGGTGTGGCGTGAGGGGTACGTCTCCGGTGGGAAGACGCGGTTCTTCGTCCGTGCCCTCGGGTCGCCGTCCTGGGATGTCCCTGATGGCGATGCGCCCCGCGACGACCTCATCGTCCTGCTGCACGGCTGGCCCGAGGACGGGTCGTCCTGGCGCCTGGTCGCCCCGACCCTGGTCGAAGCCGGCTACCGCGTGGTCTGCCCGGACCTGAAGGGATTCGGCCGGTCCGATGCGCCGCGGCACGGGTACGACCCGGAGACACTCGCCGACGAGATCGCCCAGCTGATCCGCGGCCTGCACGCCCGCCGGGCCGTGGTGGTCGGCCACGACTGGGGCGGTGCGGTTGCGCTGTCGACGGCGTTCCGTCATCCGGGACGGGTGCGGGCTCTGGGTGTGGCCTCGTCACCCTTCCGGCAGGTCGACCTTCGGGCTGCCTGGCACATCCCACTGCTGAACGTCCCGCTGGCGCCCCAGGTCGCCTTCAAGCTCGCGGGAGGACCGCTCACGCGCGTTGCGATCCGCTACTCGTCGGTGGTCAAGGAGCCGTTCACCCCGGAGGCGATGGAGCGCTACGTCGCTGCGGTCACGGCCGACCCGGCCGGCTGGCTGGCCTACTACCGGACGTTGTCACGCCGAGCGGTCGTGGACGGGGCCTTGCGGCGTATGCGGCGCGCGGCGCCGTTCCTGCGGAGCCCCGATGGGGCCCATCGCCTGCGGGTCCCGGCGATGGTCCTCTGGGGCGAACAGGACCGCGTGACCCCGTTCCACCTGGCCCCCAAGGTGGCGCGCGACCTCGATGCCACGCTGGTCGGGATCCCTGGGGTCGGGCACTTCGTGCACGAGGAGGCACCTGAGATCGTTGCGGACACCATCCTGCAGTTGACCCGTGCCGCGGATGTCGCCGAGGAGGCCGCCAGACAACGATCAGAGGAGCACGCATGAGGATCGCGGTCCACGTCTTCGATGGTGCCGAGGAACTCGACTGGGCGGGTCCCTGGGAGGTCCTGGCGTACTGGGCGAGCGGGCCGGAGGACGATGTGCAGGTCGTGACCGTCTCAGACGCTCCCGGGCCGGTGACCTGCGCCAAGGGGCTGCGGGTCCTCACGGATCACACCTGGGCGGACCTCGGACCGATCGACGTCCTGATCTACCCCGGCGGACGCGGTACCCGCCAGCACATCGGAGACCCGACGATCCGGCAGCGGGTCCGGGCGTTCCGCGAGGCGGGCACGCTGATGATGAGTGTCTGCACAGGATCACTGGTGTACGCCGATGCGGGACTGCTCGACGGCCGGCCCGCGACCACCCACTGGTCGACACTCGACCGCCTGGCAGAACTCGGCACGGACATCGAGGTGCGTCCCGACGATCGGTTCGTGGATGCCGGTGAGGTGATCACCGCAGCCGGGGTCTCCGCCGGCATCGACGCGGCCCTGCACCTGGTCGCGCGTCTGTCGTCGGTCGAACGGGCCCGCGAGGTCCGGCGCGGGATCCAGTACGACCCGGAGCCGCCGGTGTGAGTGGGGGGTCCCTGCCGCGAGGTGTCGTGTTCGACTGCGACGGCACGATCGCCGACACGGAATCGCTCTCCAGCCGTGCCTGGGGCCACACCCTCGCGACGTACGGCTACGAGCCGACCAGCGAGGACTTCGACGCGGTGATCGGTCACCCGTTCCGGCAGAACTGGGCCTACTTCTCCGCACGGGTCGACCTCGGCGAGCAGGACCGGTTCCGGGCATCGCTGCGCGAGCGTTTCATCGACCTGTTCGACCGGGAGTTGGTGCTGTACCCCGATGCGATGGCAACGATGCGCCAACTGCACGCCGCGGGGGTCCCCATCGCGGTCGCGTCGTCCTCCAGCCACGGACACGTCGAGCGGGTGCTGGACCGAGGCGGGCTGACCTCGCTGGTGGGTGTGATCGTCGGGGCGGACGACGTCGAACGGCACAAACCGGACCCGCAGCCCTACCTGACGGCTGCGGATCGGATCGGGGTTCCCGCTCCCGACTGTGCGGCGATCGAGGACACCGCCGTCGGCCTGGCGGCAGCGAACGCCGCCGGGATGTACACCGTGGGTATCGTCCGCGCCCACGGCAGTCCTGCCGGGCTGTCCGCCGCGCACCGGGTCGTTGACGAACTCACCGCCGATGCGCTCCGACCGGGCGGACGCGGACGGCGACCCGAGACCACCTCGACCGGGAGTTGACCATGGAGGCCATCGATCTGGGACTGCTGGTCCTGCGGGTGCTCGTCGGGGTCACGTTCTCGCTCCACGGGTTCCAGAAGCTGTTCGGCTGGTTCGGTGGGGGAGGGCTGTCGGGAACCGCATCGTGGTTCCGCTCCCTCGGGTTCGGCGACGGGCGGATCGCTGCGGTCATGGCCGGGACGAGCGAGGTCGTCGGTGGACTCGGCCTCGCGATGGGGCTGCTCACGCCGTTCGCAGCGGCCGCGATGATCGGGACGATGACCACCGCGGCGCTCGTCAACAACGCCTCGAAGGGGTTCTGGTCCGCGGGCAACGGCTGGGAGTTGAACGGCTACCTGATCGTGATCGCCTTTGCCGTCGCGATCACCGGGCCGGGTGCGTACTCGCTCGACGCGGCGCTCGGCCTCGAGGTGCTGTGGGGTCCCGTGCCGGCCGTCGCGGCGCTGGTGGCGGGTGTCGCCGGGGGATGGCTGCGCTGGACCACGCGCACACCGCCGGTCGAGGACTGATCCGGGAACGGTCCGTCACACGACGAGGACCGAGCACCTCCCCAGCGGGGGCGTGATGCTCGGTCCTCGATCGGTCGTGCTGGTCGGTCTAGATGTCGTAGTACATCTCGAACTCGTGGGGGTGCGGACGCAGGGCGACCGCCGCCACCTCGTTCTCCATCTTGTACTCGATCCAGGTCTCGATGAGATCCTCGGTGAACACGCCACCCTCGAGCAGGAACTCGTGGTCCTCGGCCAGGCCCTGGAGGGCCTCCTCGAGTGACCGGGGGACGGCCGGGAGGTTGGTGAGCTCCTCCGGCGGCAGGTCGTAGATGTCCTTGTCGACGGGGTCGGTCGGTTCGATCTTGTTCTTCACGCCGTCGAGACCCGCCATCATCATCGCCGCGAAGGCGAGGTAGGGGTTCGACGACGGGTCCGGGACCCGGAACTCGATGCGCTTGGCCTTGGGCGAGTCACCCGAGATCGGGATGCGCACCGCCGCCGAGCGGTTACGGGCCGAGTAGACGAGGTTGACCGGTGCTTCGTAGCCCGGCACCAGGCGTCGGTAGGAGTTGGTCGTCGGGTTCGTGAACGCCAGCACCGACTTGGCGTGGGTGAGCAGGCCCCCGATGTACCAGCGGGCGATGTCCGAGAGCTGGCCGTAGCCGCCGGCGTCGAAGAACAGCGGTTCGCCGTCCTTCCAGAGCGACTGGTGGGTGTGCATCCCGGAGCCGTTGTCACCGAAGATGGGCTTGGGCATGAAGGTCACGGTCTTGCCCGCGGCCGCACCGGTGTTCTTCACGACGTACTTGAACGTCATGAGCTTGTCCGCGATCTTGGCGAGGGTGTCGAACTGGATCCCGATCTCGCCCTGACCACCGGAGCCCACCTCGTGGTGGTGCAGTTGGGTCTGGATCCCGAACCCTTCGAGGTTGTGCACCATCTCGGAGCGCAGGTCGGCGTAGTGGTCCATCGGCGGTACCGGGAAGTAGCCGCCCTTGGTCCGTGGCTTGTAGCCCTTGTTGCCGCCCTCTTCGTCGCGGCCGGTGTTCCAGGACCCCTCGATCGAGTCGACCTCGTAGAACGAGGTGTTCCCGCCGGAGTCGAAGCGCACCGAGTCGAAGATGAAGAACTCGGCCTCCGGTCCCATGAACGAGGTGTCGGCGATCCCGGTCGAGGCGAGGTAGGCCTCGGCCTTGCGGGCGATGTTGCGTGGGTCGCGCGAGTACGCCTCACCGGTGATGGGGTCGTGGATGTGGCAGTACATCATGAGCGTCTTGCGCTCACGGAAGTTGTCCTCGGTGGCCGTGGTCGGGTCCGGGATCAGCAGCATGTCGGATTCCTGGATGCCTTGGAACCCGCGGACCGACGACCCGTCGAAGTAGATGCCGTTCTCGAAGGTGCCGGCATCGACGTTCGTGGTCGGGAACGTGGTGTGCTGCGTGACGCCCGGCAGGTCGATGAAGCGCAGGTCGATGAACTCGTACCCCTCGCTCTCGATCAGGGCCAGGACGTCCTGTGCGGTCTGTGGTGAGCTTCCCAACTTCTCGCTCCTTGTCGTGGCTGTCCCCACCGCCCGCCGCTGCCGGCGTCGTGCCCGGGAGCAGGAAGGGTGGTGGGGAGTCGCTCGTGATGTGGTTCAGGTGTTGTCTCTAGCAGGTGGGCGAGGCGCCCGGAACCGACGTAGCCTCTCGCGCCGAAGCACGTCGGGCCACGGTTGGGGCTCGGCTGGACGCCCCGCCCGGCCGTGGCGGGCGCATATCACGCCCACGTCGGTCCTGCATGATGGAACCTTACGAGCAGGTGGTTCCCCGAGGTTTTCCCGGGTGTTTCCAGCGCGTTACGCGGTGGCCGGTGCTCGCAAGGCGGCCGACGGCGAGACCGCTAGCCTGCGCGTGGCCACGACACCGGCTGCCGGAGGACGAAGGGTGCAGATGCTGTTCGCGGTGGAGGAGACCGAGGAACCGACCATCGAGATCGTTGAACCTGCCCGACCGGTGACCGAGTTCATCGAGAGGCAGTTCGGGGACGGGCCCCTGGTGACCCTGATCGCCGGCAGCATCGATGTGATCGCCCAGGTGGTCCTGATCTTCGTGCTGACGGCCGTGGTGTTGCTCCTGGTCAAGCGACTGATACGTCGGGCCGTCGCGGCCGCGGCCTATCCGAAATCCCCGTCTCTCGGCCGTCGACGGGGCCTGGGCGAGTCTGGCCGGACGCATGCTCCGGTCTCCGTCCGACGGGCCCAGCGGGCCGAGGCGCTGGGTGCGCTGGCTAGCAGCGTGCTCGGCGTGCTCATCTGGACGATGGCCGTGCTCATCCTGCTGTCGACCGCCTTCGGGATCAGCCTCACGCCGCTGCTGGCCGGGGCGGGGATCTTCGGTGTCGCCATCGGGTTCGGTGCCCAGGGGTTGGTCAGTGACTTCCTTGCGGGCATCTTCATGCTCGCTGAGGACCAGTACGGGGTCGGTGACATCGTCGATGTCGGCGATGCCTCAGGCGTGGTCGAGGGGGTCTCGTTGCGCACGACCCGGGTCAGGGACATATCCGGCACGCTCTGGCACGTGCCCAACGGACAGATCATGCGGGTCGGCAACATGAGTCAGGAGTGGGCGAGGGCGCTCCTCGACATCGGCGTCGCCTACGGCACCGACATCGACGCGGCCAGCGAACTGATCCTCACGATCGCGGTGGACATGGCCAGCGAGGACGACTACCAGGAGATCTTCCTCGACGAGCCCGAGATCTGGGGCGTGGAGAACCTCGGCACGGACAGCGTGGACATCCGGCTGGTCATCAAGACCCAGCCCGGCAAGCAGTACGCGATCGCTCGGGAACTGCGCCGTCGCATCAAGAACGCGTTCGATGCCGCCGCGGTGGAGATCCCCTTCCCGCAGCGCACCGTGTGGCTGCGGACCGAGCAGCCGGTCTCGCTCGGCGGCGAACAGGCGCCTGCCTTCGATCACCCGGTGGCCGACGCCGCCATGGTCGAGCGGGCGCGAACCGCGGCCCGGCGCGGCGACACCTCTCCGCCGCCTGTGGACTTTGCGGAGGTGGAGGACGAGCTCGCCGAGAGTCTCGAGGACGGCGACTGACCGCCGATCCCACGCAGCCCGACCGGGTCCAGCGCTAGCAGGGGCCCCCGCCGGGTTGCCCGGGTGAGGGTTCCCACGCTTTGGCGTCCATCGCCTGCTGGCCGGCGTGATAGCTGGAGCGCACCATCGGACCGGACTCGACGTGGTCGAAGCCGAGTTCCACCTCGCCGTAGTGGCGGAAGTGGTCGAAGGTCTCGGGCGTGACGTAACGGTCGAGGTGCAGGTGCTGGGCGGATGGCTGCAGGTACTGCCCGATCGTGAGCGTGTTGACCCCGGCGGCCTTGAGGTCGCGCATGCAGTGGAGGATCTCGTCGTCGGTCTCGCCCATCCCGGCGATGAGGTTGGACTTCACCGCGGTGGTCGCCGGGAAGCGCTCACGGGCCAGCGCCAGGAACTCGAGGCCGCGGTCGTAGTCGAAGGACGGGCGGATCGTGGGGAACAGTCGGCGGGTGGTCTCGAGGTTGAAGGCGAACACGTCCGGTTCCGCCTCGACGACCTGGTCCAGCGCCGTGGACCCTTGCGTCGTGTCGTGGCCGTAGCCGAAGTCGCTCGGGAGCACCTCGACACCGACCTCGGGGGTGCGCGCACGGATCTGGCGGATCGTCTCTGCGACCAGCCAGGCGCCCTGATCGTCGAGGTCGTCGCGGGCGACCATCGTCACGACGGCGAAGCGCAGACCCAGGTGTTCGACGGCTTCCGCGACGCGCCGCGGCTCGTCGGTGTCGTAGGCGGCCGGCTTGCCCGTCTTGATCTGGCAGAACCCACAGCGGCGGGTGCAGTCCTCGCCACCGATCAGGAAGGTCGCCTCGCGCATCTCCCAGCACTCGTAGATGTTGGGGCAGGCCGCTTGGGCGCAGACCGTGTTGAGCTCCAGACCCTCCATGAGCTTGGTGACATCCTTGAAGTT
>Ga0207421_10002150_pt1 | contig 24721 bp, 22 predicted proteins | sample SodLakKL_010_SED_4_FD_187542 | JGI IMG/M metagenome (GOLD analysis project Ga0207421, IMG submission 187542) | Alkaline sediment microbial communities from Lake Tanatar, Kulunda Steppe, Russia - 8KL_010_SED (SPAdes) (version 2) | ecosystem: Environmental > Aquatic > Non-marine Saline and... | reverse complement strand
CTGCCCATCCGGGAGCTCCCCCTGCGACAACCCCCGTATCCGGGGGCTCCGGGGCCCGACGGGGGCTCCGGGCCCCGACGGGCGCCGCGTCGGCGCCCGCGTCCACGGTGCGGCCCGACCGCGACCGGCGAGGTCCGCTCATGGCCGGCCACTACGCTCCGGGCCCCCGTCCTCCCGCCGTGAGGAAGCCGCTCATGACCAGCCCCGTGACCGACCATTCGGTGCCCGATCTGATCTCGCCGTCGTGGGAGTACGCGCCGGCGCCGGAGGCGCGCGAGTTGGCGACGATCCGGTCCCACTACGGGTTGTTCATCGGTGGGGAGTTCGTGGACCCGGCCGAGGGGGGTGGGTTCGCGACGATCTCGCCCTCGAGCGAGGAGCATCTGGCCGAGGTCGCCCTGGCGACCGCCTCGGATGTGGACCGTGCGGTCACAGCGGCCCGCAAGGCGTTCGGGTCGTGGTCACGCCTGCCGGGTGCGGAGCGGGGCAAGTACCTGTTCCGTATCGCCCGGTTGTTGCAGGAACGGGCGCGCGAGTTCGCGGTGCTCGAGACGCTCGACAACGGCAAGCCGATCCGTGAGACCCGGGATGTGGATGTCCCGACCGCGGCGGCGCATTTCTTCTACCACGCCGGGTGGGCCGACAAGCTCGACTGGGCGGGGCTGGGTGCCTCCCCGCAGCCGCTGGGGGTGGCCGGTCAGGTCATCCCGTGGAACTTCCCGTTGCTGATGCTGGCGTGGAAGATCGCGCCGGCGCTCGCGACCGGCAACACCGTGGTGCTCAAACCCGCCGAGACCACCCCGCTGACCGCGCTGCTGTTCGCCGAGATCTGTCAGCAGGCGGACCTGCCGGCCGGGGTGGTCAACATCGTCACCGGCGCGGGCGAGACCGGCGCGGCGATCACCGGCCACCCGGATGTCGACAAGGTCGCGTTCACCGGCTCGACCGCGGTCGGCAAGTCCATCGCCCGCCAGATCGCCGGCACCGACAAGCGGCTCACCCTGGAGCTCGGGGGCAAGGCCGCCAACATCGTGTTCGACGACGCCCCCATCGAGCAGGCCATCGAGGGCATCGTCGACGGGATCTTCTTCAACCAGGGGCACGTGTGCTGCGCCGGATCGCGGCTGCTGGTCCAGGAGAACGTCCACGACCTGGTGGTCGACAAACTCAAGACCCGCCTGGCCACCCTGCGCCTGGGCGACCCGCTCGACAAGAACACCGACATCGGCGCGATCAACTCCGCCGAACAGCTCGCACGGATCACGACCCTGGTCGCGGCGGGCGAGACCGAGGGCGAGCGCTGGTCACCGGCCTGCGAGCTGCCCGAGTCGGGTTTCTGGTTCCGGCCGACGGTGTTCACCGGGGTCAGCCAGAGCTCACGGATCGCCAGCGAGGAGATCTTCGGGCCCGTCTTGAGTGTGCTGAGCTTCCGGACCCCCGACGAAGCGGTTGCCAAGGCCAACAACACCCCCTACGGGCTGTCGGCCGGAGTGTGGACCGAGAAGGGTTCCCGCATCCTGTGGATGGCCGACCAGCTCAAGGCCGGGGTGGTGTGGGCCAACACCTTCAACCGGTTCGATCCCACCAGCCCCTTCGGTGGCTACAAGGAATCCGGGTTCGGCCGCGAGGGCGGCATCCAGGGCCTGGCCGCCTACCTCGCCGCTCCCGACATGGAAGGCTGACGACGATGGCTGCCACACGTCTCACGGTGAACAAGACCTACAAGCTGTACGTGGGCGGGAGCTTCCCCCGCTCCGAATCCGGCCGCACCTACGAGGTCACCGACGCGCGCGGCCGGTCGTTGGCCAACGCCGCCCGCGGCTCGCGCAAGGACGTCCGCGACGCGGTCGTGGCCGCCCGCAAGGCCCAGACCGGCTGGGCGGGCGCGACCGCCTACAACCGCGGCCAGGTCCTCTACCGGGTCGCCGAGATCATGGAGGGACGCCACGCCCAGTTCGCCGCCGAGGTCGCCGACGCCGAAGGGCTGTCGGACAAGAAAGCCGCCGCGAACATCGACGCCGCCATCGACCGGTGGGTCTGGTACGCGGGGTGGTCCGACAAGTTCCAGGCCGTGGCCGGCACCACCAACCCGGTCGCCGGCCCCTACTTCGACATCTCCACCCCGGAACCGACCGGCGTCGTCGCCGCGATCGCCCCGCAGGACTCCTCGCTGCTCGGCCTGATCGCGGTGCTCGCACCCATCGTGGTCGCGGGCAACACCGTCGTGGCCGTCGCCAGCCAACACCGGCCGCTGCCCGCCATCACCCTCGCCGAAGCCCTCGCCACCTCCGACGTGCCCGGCGGGGTGATCAACATCCTCACCGGCCACACCGACGAACTGAGCCCCGTGCTGGCCGCCCACCTCGACGTCAACGCCATCGACCTCACCGGATGCGCCGGCACCGACACCACCGAACTGACCGTCGCCGCGGCCGACAACGTCAAACGCATCCTGCCCGCACCCGCCACCGAACCCGCGTTCCTGACCCCACCCCCCGGACCCCGACGCATCCTGGCGTTCTGCGAGACCAAGACCGTCTGGCACCCCAAGGGGCGGTGAGGGTCGAAGATCGCGAGGAGCCCCGCCGTGGCCTACACCGAACAGGAGGTCGCGAACGCGACCGAGCGGCTCCGGGCGATCACGGGAACGGACGGTTGGCGCTGACCTGGCCCGCACCACCGGGGTGCAGGAGGAACTCATCGGCAGCGATCCGGACCGGGCCGTCCGTCAGCTGGACGCGTCCACGTAGCGCGGATAGGTGTGCTTGGCCCGGTCGGCCGCATCCAGGTCGATGTCGGCGAGCGTCAGCGGCGTGCCGGGTGTGCTCCTGGCCAGAACGAGGCCGTCGGGGTCGGCGATGACGCTGCCGCTGCCGAAGGTCGCCTGGCCGCGCCCCCCGGCGCGGTTGGTCGACAGGCAGACCGCGCCCGATGCGACCGCGGCCACCCGGACGCCGGCCTCCCATTTCTCGATGCTCCCCACCGGCGTGGCCCGCGGGACGGCCAGCAGCCGGATGCCCTGTGCCCCGAGCCCACGCGCGTGTTCCAGGAACCACAACTCGGTACAGATCATCAGTCCGACCGCACCCAGCGACGTCGGGATCGGCGGGAACGCGACCGGGCCCCGCTCGTACCAGCTGGCCTCGTGGAAGCCGGGCTCGTCGGGCAGGAAGGTCTTGCGCCGGCGGCCGACGATGCCCGCGTCCCGTGTCCAGACGATGCCCTCGTTGAAACGCACCCCGCCATCGAGGATCGGTCGGGTGGTGACCACCACCTCGGCGTCCAGCTCACCCAACCGGGAGCACCAGCGTTCGTGGGCGCCGACGGCAAGGTCCCAGGCATCGACCTCCACCTCCGGGGTGGTGGCGAGCCACGGCGAGAACGGCATCTCCGGTAGGACGAGCAGCCCGATACCGGCCCCGGCGCTCGCCGCGACCAACGCGCGCCATTGCGCCTCCAGGTCGTCACGGTCGCCGTCCAACTCCCCCACACCCACGCGCATCCCGGTCTCCTCGGCCATCGTGAGCTCGAACGACGGACCGGGGCACGCTACCCGTACCCTCGTGACCGACGACGATCATCCGACGAGCCTGAGCCAACCGACCGACCGACACGGGAGTACCGGCATGGCGGCGACCACCGCGACGGCGCGGACCGCGGTGCGCCTCGTGGCCGTGCTCACCATCGTGCTCGGTCTCGGCATGACGCTGGTCGGCGGCGCCCTGGCACAGACCGACCCCGACGGCGACGTCCACGTCGTGGCGATCGACGGGGAGATCGACCTCGGCATCGCGCCGTTCCTCGACCGGGCGCTGACCGAGGCGCAGGACGCCGGTGCCGCGGCCGTCCTGCTGGAGATCGACACCCCCGGTGGACGGCTCGACGCGGTCCTGCAGATGCGCGACACCCTGCTGGCGAGCCCGGTGCGCACCATCGCCTACATCGACCCGACCGCGTTCTCCGCGGGCGCGCTCGTGGCGCTCGCCGCCGAGGAGATCCACTTCGCCCCCGCCGGGGTGATGGGTGCGGCGACCCCGGTGATGGGTGGTACCGGTCAGCCCACCGACCCGAAGGTCGTCTCCGCGGTGCGCTCGACCTTCCGCGCGACCGCGGAACAGCGTGACCGGGACCCGCTCGTGGGCGAGGCCATGGTCGACGAGGCGATCGAGATCGACGGGCTGATCGAGGCCGGGAGCCTGCTGACGCTGACCGCGATGGATGCGGAGGCGGTCGGCTACAGCGACGGCGTGGCGCCGGATCGTGCCACGCTGTTGGACGAGCTCGGGCTCGGGGACCGCGACCTCGTCGAGACGCGGCCGAGCCTCGCCGAGCGCACGGTCCGCATCATCACCAACCCGGTGCTGGCATCGGTGCTGGTCGTGGTCGGTGTGCTGTTGATCATCGGGGAGGTGCTCGTCGGGGCGTTCGGGCTCGCCAGCCTGGTGGGGGCCGGGTTGTTGGGCACGTTCTTCTGGGGGCACCTGCTCGCCGGGTTGGCCGGGTGGGAGGATGTCGTGCTCGTCGGCATCGGGATCGTGTTGATCCTGGTGGAGATCTTCGTGGTACCCGGGTTGGGGGTGCCCGGGGTGCTCGGGCTCGCCGCCGTCCTCGGCGGGACCTACCTCGCGATGGTCGGCCGCGACCTCGACTTCGTGAGCAGCGAGCAGCTGTGGGCGACCGCCGGGACCGTGGGGCTCGCGTTCATCGGGATCGGGATCGGGCTGATCGCGCTGTTGGCCCTGCTGGGTCGGCGCCGCTCGGCGCGTGAACAGCCCCGTGGCGCGATGGAGCATGCCGGGACGGTGAACGGAGAAACGATGACCAAGGACCGACGGGACGACGAGGCGGCCGACGCCACCGGAGCGGGTGGCGGATCGAGCGGCGCATCGCACAGCGGTCGCCGCCGGCGGATGGCGACCGCGAGGACCATGCCCGGCGACACCCGGGATCGTCGAGGGTGGCTCAAGTGGTTCGGTGACGGCGACATCCTCGAACGCGAGAACGACGTCGGAGGCGCCGACACCGCCGAGCCCACCCCACCGCCGGTGTCGGCGGGCGCCGCGACGGCCGCCCGCGAGGGGGACGTCGGGGTCGCCCTGACCGACCTGCGACCGGCGGGGGTCGCCAGCTTCGACGGTCACCGGGTGGATGTGGTGACCGAGGGCGACTACCTCCAGGCGGGTGACCGGGTCGAGGTGATCCGCGCCGAGCGCTACCGCCGGGTCGTGCGCCGGACCACGGACGGAAACCCAGTACGGTCGTGACCGACGCATCAGCTCCCGCGAGCGCGCTCGCTCCAGCGGAACTGAACTCCAGCCCACCGCCGGCTCACCCCGGTCGACGAGGAACCCCGCATGGACACCATCACCCTGATCATCATCGCTGCGGCGGTCATCGTCGTCACCGGCCTGCTGTACTTCGTGCCCGTCGGGTTGTGGATCACCGCGATCTTCTCGGGCGTGCGCGTCGGGCTGGGCACCCTGATCGGCATGCGCCTGCGCAAGGTCGTCCCGAGCGAGATCATCCGACCGCTGATCAGCGCCACCAAGGCCGGGATCCAACTCGACATCGGTCAGATGGAAGCCCACGTGCTGGCGGGCGGACGGGTCGAACAGGTCGTGCGGGCGCTCATCTCGGCCGACCGCGCCAACATCGAGCTTCCCTGGAAGCGGGCCACCGCCATCGACCTCGCCGGACGGGACGTGCTGGAGGCGGTGCAGGTCAGCGTCAACCCGAAGGTCATCGAGACCCCGCGCATCGCCGCCGTCGCCAAGGACGGCATCCAGGTGATCGCCGTGGCGAGGGTGACCGTCCGGGCCAACATCGAGCGGCTGGTCGGTGGTGCGGGCGAGGAGACCATCATCGCCCGCGTCGGTGAGGGGTCGGTGTCGTCGATCGGTTCGGCGGACAGCCACAAGTACGTCCTGGAGAACCCCGACGACATCTCGCGTCGCGTGCTCGAGCGCGGCCTGGACGCCGGGACCGCCTTCGAGATCCTGTCGATCGACATCGCCGACGTCGACATCGGCCGCAACATCGGTGCGGAACTGCAGACCGATCAGGCCGAAGCGGACAAGAACATCGCGCAGGCCAAGGCCGAGGAGCGCCGTGCCATGGCCGTGGCCGAGGAGCAGGAGATGCGCGCCCGGGTCGTGGAAGCCGAGGCGGAGGTGCCGCGTGCGCTCGCCGAGGCCCTGCGCAGCGGCAACCTCGGCGTCATGGACAAGTACAACATGGACAACGTGCAGGCCGACACCCGGATGCGCGGCTCGATCGCCAGCGACGAGGCGTAGGGCCCGATGAGCTCCAACCTCCCCCAACGTGGCAGCCGGTCACCGCGCCCGCCGCAGAACGCCCAACCGCCGCCTCCGCCGCCACCCGCAGAGGCCATGACACCGGGGAGCGGCCAGAGCACCCCGTCTCGGCCGCAAGCCCGTGGCGGCGTGAGCGATCGCGCTGCCAGCGCCCAACGCGAGACCCCGACGCAGCGCGATGCCGACCGCGAGCAGGCCGCTCGTCCCCCTCGGCCGCGCCGTTCCGCTGCCGATCGCGAGCAACGCTCGATGCCCTCGTCGGGCCACCGGCTGCGTCAGGCGCTGAACTCGCCACGAGCCCTCCGCCAGGCGATCCTGCTCCGCGAGGTGCTGGGTCCCCCGGTCAGCCTGCGCAAGCCCGGCCAGGACGGTCGCTGACCGGGCACCGGCCCTCGGGCGAGCCGCCCGCAGGGCTCGGCCGGTGGGCGTGCCCGGACCGGTGCCTCAGGTGCTCGACGGCTCGTCCTCGGGTGGTTGCGGAGGCAGCGGCCCGAGCTTCGGGCGGGCGCGTCGACGCCGCCTGGCGGGCACCAGGTCCCGCATCGACTCGAGCTCCCCGAAGCACAGGAGCCGGTCGTTGCTCTCGAGCACCCGGCTGCTCTTGGGGTTGGGGACCACCTTGGTGCCACGCGAGAGGGTCAACACGGAGATGTCGCGCTCGCGCAACCCGGAGTCCGCGATCGATGCGCCGATCATGCCGGAGCCGTCACCGATCTGGAGTTCCGCCACCCCGTAGCCGGCGCTGACGCTCAGGCGCTGCCGAACATCGAGTTCGGGGAACGCGACCTGGTTGGCGATGAAGTCGATGATCGCGCCGGCGATGTCGAGGTCGGTCGCGGTCTCGATGCCCTGCAGACCGGGTGAGGAGTTGACCTCCATCACCAGCGGCCCGAGGTCGCTCTCGAGCATGTCGACCCCGGCGATCTTGAGTCCCATGATCTGCGCCGCCTGGACGGCCACGCGCTGGGTCTCCGGGTCGAGCTTGACGATCTCCGTGGTCCCCCCGCGGTGGACGTTGGATCGGAACTCGTCGCCCTGGGCGGTGCGCCGCATGGCCGCGACGACCCGGTCACCGACGACCAGCGCGCGGATGTCCTTGCCCTTGCTCTCGGCGACGAACCGCTGGATGAGCACGTTCTGCTTGGTGCTCTGCAGGGTCTCGATGACCGCTTCCGCGACCTTCTTGTCCGGAGCGAGGATCACCCCGATGCCCTGCGTGCCCTCGAGCAGCTTGATCACGACCGGCGCGCCGCCGACCCGTTCGACCGCCGGCAACACGTCGTTGCGGTCGCGCACGAAGGTGGTCGCCGGGATCCCCACGTCATGACGCGAGAGGATCTGGATCGAGCGCAACTTGTCGCGCGAGTTCGCGATGCTCGCCGCCGTGATCGGGGTGTAGACATCCATCTGCTCGAACTGCCGCACGACCGCCATCCCGAAGAACGTGATCGACGCACCGATGCGTGGCAGGATCGCGTCGTAGTGCGAGAGCTGCTTGCCCCGGTACTGCAGGTCGGGTTCGTCGTCGGCGAGGTCGATCGCGAACCGGAGGGTGTTGAGTACCCGGACCTGATGCCCACGCTCGTCCGCAGCCGCCCGCAGCCGCGCGGTGCTGTAGGCGTTCGGCGATCGGGACAGGATGGCGAGCTTCATGGAGTCGTCCTGGTCGGGGGGCGCGGCACACCGCCGGCACCGGACCCTGGACGCTAACGCGACGAACACCCCGGTGCTGACCATGCGCCCTCAGCGGGCGCTGCGGGCCATCTGCCACACCCGGTCCGGCGCGGGGCAGAGGATGCCGAGGTACCCGAGGACGTGCGGCGTCACCGGTGCCCCTCCGCTTCGGCGACGCCGCCGATCGACGGCTCGTTCCCGACCCGACGATACGGCCGAACTCCCGGATCGACGTACAACCGGGCGGCACGCGGCAACCGACCGACCCGTGAGCGCACGCGGTGCCACCTCGCGACCCCCACGAACACGTCAGCGCCCGAGGTGAGCTGCGCCGGCACGGGTTCGCCCGGCCGGCCGGTGATCAGCAGCACCACCGACACCAGGACCACGGCGCCCGAGATCAGCGTGCGCCACCCGACGACCTCCCCGAGCACGGCCCACCCGAGCGTCACGGCCACGACCGGGTTGATGTAGGCGAACGTGCTCACCAGTTGTGTGCCGGCGTTGCGCGTCAGCCAGCTGTAGGCCGAGTACGCCACCATCGATCCGGCCACGACCAGGTAGGCGAAGGCCGTCCACGCCGAGGCGGGGACGGCCGTGACGTCGAACCCGTGCAGCTCCTTGCGCACCACCGCGAGGATCAGGAACAGCACCGAGGCACCCAGCATCTCGAGCGAGGCCGCCACCATCGGTCGGCTCGGCGCGTCGACCACGCGGCTTCGCAGGGATCCCGCCGCCCAGGCCGCGGAGGCCACGAGCGCGAGCAGGATGGCCCCGAGCTGCCCTCCGGCCGGATCGACCAACAGGCCGATACCGACCAGTCCGATCAGCAGCCCGAACCACGCACGGCGCGACAGCCGCTCACCCAACACCCCCCGGGCGAACAGCGCGAGGAACAACGGCACCGTCGCTCCGAGCAACGCCGTCAACCCCGACGAGATCGACGACTGGGCGATCGCCAACAACCCTGCCCCGGCGACCAGCATCGCCCCACCGGTCAGCACGGACTGACCGACGTGGCGCACGGTGACGCGGTCACCGACCCGGTCCCCCCGCCGGACGGCCACGAGGAACAACACGCCGCCCGCGAGGAAGAACCGCGCGGCCAGCATCAGCATCGGCGGCATCGATCCGATGGCGACCTCGATGGCGAGGTAGGTGGAGCCCCAGATCAGGTAGACGAGGCCCAGCGCCACCGCGACGTGGACACCGTGCCGGGTCCACCGGTGGGTGAAACGCCGAGGTCGCCGTCTCGCGGCACGCGGGCCGCGCACGACCGGTCTCGGAGCGGGAGCCTCGTCGGTGCGCAGATCGGGCGGTGCGACGGCAGCCATGGCCACCTCCTGGCGCGACCCCCCGGGGGTGGCGAGAGAGAACGAGCTCGCGGTCGAGCACGAGCGACGGACGAGGACGTGCGGATGCTCCCGACCGCGACGCGGAACGACCTGGGTCGACGAGCTGGACGACGTTGCGGGAGATATCTGTTACGGTACAGTTATGGCAACTGAACCGGTACACAAGTCGGCACACTACGGCATCATCGGCCACGATGCCGCATCCTTGATCCGTTCCGTCGAAAACGTCGTCATAGCGGGTGCCTTGCGCCCCGGTGAGGCCCTGCCGTCGGTCAGGGCACTGGCCAGACACCTCGGCATGTCCCCCACCACCGTCGCCGGGGCCTACCGCGACCTCCGCCAGCGGGGAGTCCTGGTGACCCACGATCGATCACGCACCGTGGTCGCACATCGGCCACCGCTGGCGGTACGGCTCGCGCCCGAGCTGGCTCCCGGCACGGTCGACCTCGCCTCCGGGAACCCCGACCCCGCCCTGCTGCCCGAGCTCGCCGGCCCCTGGTCGCGGGTGACGCCGGCGCACCAGCTCTACGGCGCCGAGGTGCGTTCGCCGCGACTCGCTCGACTCGCGCGGGAGGAGCTCGGTCAGGACGGGATCCCGACCGACCACCTCGCCGTGGTCGGCGGCGGACTCGACGGCATCGAGCGGGTGCTCGAGGTGCACTGCCGTCAGGGCGATCACGTGGTGATCGAAGACCCGGGCTACGCCGGCACCCTCGACCTGGTCCGCAGCCTCGGACTGCTCCCGGCCCCGGTAGCCGTGGACGACGCGGGCATGCTGCCGGACGAACTCGCCACCGCGCTCGAACGTGGCGCCACGACCGTGCTGCAGGTCCCGCGCGCACACAACCCCACCGGGGCGACGCTGACCACGGACCGCGCGACCGACCTCCGAGCGGTGCTGGCGCGTTTCCCCGACGTACTGGTGGTCGAGGACGACCACGCCGGACCCATCAGCGACGCCCCCTACCACCGCATCGTCGAGGGTCATGCGCGCTGGGCGACGGTCCGGTCGGTGGCGAAATGGCTCGGGCCCGACCTGCGGGTCGCCATCCTCGTCGGCGACGACGACACCGTCACCCGGGTGCTCGGACGGCAGCGGCTCGGTACCGGTTGGGTCAGCCACCTGCTCCAGGATCTCACCGCAGCGACCTGGGAGGCCGCCCGGTCCGAGGGGACGCTGCTCGAGGCCGCCGCGCGCTACGCCGAACGACGCGGGCACCTGCTCGCCGCCCTACGCGCCGAGGAGGTGCCCGCCTGGGGTGCCAGCGGACTCAACGTCTGGGTACCGGTCCACGAGGAGGTCCCCGTGGTGCAGGGCCTCGCCACCCGTGGTTGGGCGGTACAGGCCGGGGAGGCCTATCGGATCGGGTCCCCACCCGGGATCCGGATCACGACCGCCGCGTTGCCGACCGAGCGCGTCCCCGATCTGGTGACCGACTTCCTCGAGGTGTTGGACCGCCGGCTCGGAACGAGGCGCGGTTGAGCGGCCACCGAGACCGAAAAGGTTTCCTTCCTCCGCCCGTGTGTCGTAGGGTCCTCCTATCCCGGTAGTGGGCCGGGACGCCAGTCGGCAGGGAGCCGGTACCCGATCGCGGTACCCCGGGCCCCAGTGGAGGTAGAGCCTTGAAGACCATCCCGAACGCACACAAGCGACGATGGCGGTCGATGCGACTCGTCGTCGGGGGCCTGGTGCTGGCGCTCGCGCTGGCCGCCTGCGCCGACGAGGACGCCGCGGTCGACGATCCGGGAACCGACGTCGATGACGCCGACGACCCGGATGTCGACATCGATGACGGGGTCGAGGGCGAGGAGGGCGAGGCAGCTCCGGCAGACGCCGGCGACAGCCTGCTCAACACCGTCCAGGACCGCGGCGCGGTCGTCTGCGGCGTGAACGACGCGGTCCCCGGCTTCGGCCTGACCACCGAGGACGGCGACTTCGAGGGCTTCGACATCGACTTCTGCCGCGCGATCGCTGCGGCGGTGCTCGGTGACGCCGACGCCGTGGAACTGACCCCACTGACCGCGGAGGCGCGCTTCACCGCCCTGCAGTCGGGCGAGATCGATGTCCTGGTGCGCAACACGACCTGGACCGCGGCCCGTGACGGCGGCGAGGGCGGCGCGTTCACGTTGCCGACCTTCTACGACGGTCAGGGCATGATGGTGGGTGCCGACAGCGGCATCAACTCCATCGACGACATGGAGGGCGCCGCGATCTGCGTGCTCTCCGGCACCACGACCGAACTGAACCTCGAGACCGAGATGGCGTCACGTGGCCTCAGCTACGAGGCGGCCACCTTCGAGGACAACGACACGCTGCAGGAGGCGTTCATCGCCGACCGTTGTGATGGTTGGACCTCCGACCGTTCGCAGCTGGCCGCGATCCGTTCCGCGTTCCCCGACGGTCCGGACGCCGTGACCGTCCTCGACGAGGTCATCTCCAAGGAGCCCCTCGGCCCGGCGGTCCGCGACGGTGACAGCCAGTGGCTCGACGCCGTGAACTGGACCGTGATCGCCACCATGATCGGTGAGGAGTTCGGCGTCGACAGCAGCAACGTCGACGACCTCGTCGGGTCGGTCGACGTCGACGAGCAGCCCGCGCTCGCCCGCTTCCTGGGTGTGGCCGGGTTCGATCCGGGTCTCGGACTGCCCGAGGACTTCGCGGTCCAGGTGATCAGCCAGGTCGGCAACTACGCGGAGATCTTCGAGCGCAACGTCGGTCCGGACACCGGACTCGGCCTCGAGCGCGAGCAGAACGCCCTGTACACCGACGGCGGCCTGCACTACCCGCCGCCGTACTGATCACGCCGTCCGGCTGATGCTCGACGCCGGGCCGGAACCTCGGCCCGGCGGCTCGACCCCGTACTACGGTGAACCGGTACCGGGCCATCAGCGCGACGCGCCGATGGCCCGGACCGGTCCGTACCGGCTTCGCGTCGGCCTCCGTGCTGGACGTGAGGGCCCTGAGCCCCGGGAACGCCTGTGAGCGCCTCCACCGAGACCGAGACCTCCCCGAGCGACCGCTCGCACCGTCCGCCGTTCTGGCGCGACGTGCGCATCATCCGCATCGCGCTGCAGGTCGGCTTCCTCCTCGCCGTGGGTGCTCTGCTGTTCTGGTTGTTCGACAACCTGACGGTGAACCTGCGCGTGCTGGGTATCCGCCGCGACTTCGGCTTCCTGGATCAGCCGACCGGCGTGCCGATCCTCGGGTCCGACTTCCGTGCCCAGTCGCCCATCCGCGACGCCTTGCTCGTGGGCCTGTACAACATCCTCCGGGTGGCGGTGCCCGGGATCCTGACCGCACTGGTGATCGGCACCCTGGTCGGGGTCGGCCGCCTGTCGACCAACTGGCTGGTTCGGCGCGCCGCGGGCATCTACGTCGAGGTGCTGCGCAACGTCCCACCGCTCGTCATGCTGATCTTTTTCTACATCGCGGTGCTGCAGCAACTGCCGGCACAGGCCGACTCGATCACCGCCGGTCCGTTCGCGCTGTTGAACGTCCGAGGCGTCTACCTCCCCTCGATCCAGCTGTCGGCCGGCCCCGCCCCGGTGTTCTTCGGTGTCCTGGGTCTCGCACTCGTCGCCGCGATCGTGCTGGGGGTGCTCCGGACCCGGCGCTTCGACGCCACCGGCCAACCGCATCGCCGGGTCCCGCTCGGTGTCCTGCTCTTCCTCGGGATCGCGACGCTGGGATGGCTCGCATTGGGACGTCCGCTCGGACTCGAGCTGCCGGTCATCGCGGGCCGCGGGGTGGACGGCGGCTACCGGATGATCCCCGAGCAGGCCGCGGTGTTCATCGCGCTGGTGCTCTACACCTCGTCGTTCATCGCCGAGATCGTCCGTGGCTCGATCCAGGCCGTCGCCAAGGGCCAGACCGAGGCCTCGAGCGCGCTCGGCCTGAGCGGCTTCCAGCGGTTGCGGTTCGTCGTGCTGCCCCAGGCGCTCCGCATCGCCACCCCCTCGGCCGGCAACGAGTTCCTGAACCTCACCAAGAACGTCTCGCTCGGGGTCTTCGTCGCCTACCCGGAGCTGCTCAGGATCGGACGTCAGGCGGTGGGTAACGGCTTCCCCGCCCCGCAGTTGCTGTTCATCGTCTCCGCCGGGTATCTGGCCCTGTCACTGGCGATATCGCTGGTCACCAACCTGGCGAACCGACGCCTCCAACTGGCGGAGCGCTGATGACCACCACCGATCCCGCCACCAAGACCAGCGACCAGGTCGCCACCCCGCCGAGTGGTGGCCCGACCGGGATGGTCTGGGTCAGGGAGAACCTGTTCCCCGACGTATGGAACTCGCTGTTGACCCTGACGCTCGGCCCACTGCTGGCCTGGGGCGTGTACGCACTCGGCAGGTTCCTGTTCGTCACCGGGCGCTGGGAGATCATCACCGTCAACCTGACCACCCTGATGGTCGGACGCTTCCCCCGCGACCAGCTGTTCCGCCTGTGGATCGCCATCGCCATCCTGGCGGTGGTCATCGGGCTGGCGATCGGGGTCGCCAACAGCGTGGCTCGGGCCGCTGCCATCGAATCGGGCGACGACTACCACCGGCCCTGGCACGAGCCGATCCGCCGCTTCGGCCCGCCGGTGACCCTCTTGATCGTCATGGGGGTGTTCGTCCGCACCGCAACACCGTTGCTGCTGCTGGCCGCTGCCGTGGCGCTCGCCGCCGTGGCCTACCGGCTCGGACGCATGATCCCGATCCGCCGACGGGGCCAGGTCAACCTCGCCGTCATCCTCGGGGTGATCTGCGCCCAGCTGGCGATCACCGGCTTCGACGGCGTCCCCCGATCGGTGTGGGGCGGGCTGCTGCTCACGCTGTACTTCACCGTCGGAGCGCTGCTGTTCGCCTTCCCGCTCGGAGTCGCGGTGGCGCTCGGTCGACGCTCGAGCTTGCCGGTGGTGCGCGGTACGTGCATGGTCTACATCGAGTTCTTCCGAGGCATGCCGCTGGTGGTCCTGCTGTTCACCGGATGGTTGGTGCTGCCCTTCTTCCTCCCGCCCCAGTTCCCGACCCCCGACATCGTGACGCGCGCCATGATCATCCTGGTGCTGTTCACCTCGGCCTACGTCGCGGAGATCGTGCGTGGAGGCCTGCAGGGGCTGCCGCGGGGCCAACGTGAGGCGGCGCAGGCGCTCGGACTCTCCCCCTGGAAACAGACCCGGCTGATCATCCTGCCCCAGGCACTGCGCAGCGTCATCCCCGCGCTCGTGGGCCAGGCCATCAGCCTGTTCAAGGACACGACCCTGGTGCTGGCCGTCGGCCTGACCGAGCTGCTCCAGGTGGCCCGCATCATCCCCGGCCAGGAGGACTTCCGGGGACAGGGATTGTTCGCGGAGACGCTCATCTTCGTCTCCCTGATCTACTGGGTCGGAAGCTACTGGATGTCCCGCGAGAGCCAACGGCTCGAGGCCAAGCTCGGGGTGGGCGAACGATGAATCCGATGACATCACCACGACGTGAGAGGACCCACCCGTGACCGAGAGCACGCTGACGGGCAAGTCCATGGAAGCCGGAGGCACCGGCGAGCCCATGATCGGACTGACCGGTGTCGAGAAGTGGTTCGGCGACTTCCAAGCGCTCAAGGGCATCGACCTGGTGGTCGGCAAGAAGGAGACCGTGGTGGTCTGCGGGCCATCGGGATCGGGCAAGTCCACCCTGATCCGGTGCATCAACCGCCTCGAGGTGCACAACCGTGGCCGGATCGTCGTGGACGGCACGGAACTGTCCGACGACGTGCGAGACATCCAGGCGATCCGGCGTGAGACCGGGATGGTGTTCCAGTCGTTCAACCTGTTCCCACACCTGACCATCCTCGAGAACATCACGCTCGCCCCCCGCCAGGTCCGGCGCAAGCCCAAGAAGGAGGCCGAGCAGACCGCCATGGACCTGCTGACCCGGGTCAAGATCCCGGACCAGGCCAACAAGTTCCCCGGTCAGCTCTCCGGTGGGCAGCAGCAACGCGCCGCGATCGCCCGGGCGCTCGCGATGGAACCCAAGGTCATGCTGTTCGACGAGCCCACCTCGGCGCTGGACCCGGAGATGATCAAGGAGGTGCTCGACACCATGGAGCAGCTCGCCGACTCCGGCATGACGATGGTCTGCGTCACCCACGAGATGGGGTTCGCGCGCGCGGTCGCGGACCGGGTCGTGTTCATGGCCGACGGCGCGATCGTGGAGGTCAACGACCCAGAGACCCTGTTCACCTCGCCCCAGGAGCAACGTACCCAGCTCTTCCTCTCCCAGATCCTGGTCCACCCGAGCTGAACCCGGCACGCTCGGGGCTGACAGGAGCGCACGCCAGGGACCGCTAGCCTCCCCCGGATGCACACCGACCCGCTCTCCCCACCCCCGCACGAGTCCCTCCGGGCTCGCGATGGCCGCGTCGTGGCTGCTGCGTAGTGGAGCGGTCACCGGATGCTCGCCACGATCGTGGCGCCGCCACCCTCGACCTCGCCACGGCGCGCGAACGGCTCGCGCGCCACCGTCCGATCGACGTCCACGACGAGCTGCCCGTGCGCGGGTGGCAGGCAGCGACCGCCGTGGTGCTCGCGCCCGGCGAGCACCACCTGGAGATCGCCATCCTCCGGCGGACCGACCGCCCGGGTGACCGGTGGTCCGGTCAGATGGCACTACCCGGCGGCAAGCGGGACCCCGACGACCCGGATCTGGCTACGACCGCCATCCGCGAGACCGACGAGGAACTCGGCCTCCGGCTGCCCACCCGACCGGACGCCCGCCTGGACGATCACGTCGGCAAGACCCGACCGGGCATCGTGGCGAGCTTCGTGTTCACCCTCGACGAGCGGCCGCCGCTGCGACCCCAGCCGAGCGAGGTCGCCGCAGCCTGGTGGCTGCCGCTGCCGACGTTGCTCGACCCGACGAATGCGACCCGGCACCGATGGGCAGGGGTGCCGTTCCAGGCCATCGCCCACGAGGGGCAGGTCATCTGGGGATTGACCCACCGCACCCTGCAGACGTTCGTCGCCACGCTCGGCTATCGCCTGCCACGCGCCTGAACCGACCGAGCGCCGCCGGCCGGACGCCCCGGTCAGCCCTCCGGGGCCACACCGAGGCTGATCGCGTCCCCGCCCCCGCGCTTGGCGACGTACATCGCCGCATCCGCGCGATTGACGAGTTCCGAGCGCTGGGCCGGATCGGACGTCAGGGCCACACCGATCGACACCGTGGTGCCCGTCGCGTCGCGGGCAGCTCGTCTGAGCCGATCGGCGACGGCCCAGGCCTCCGCGACGTCGTCGACCACCAGGAACGTGGCGAACTCGTCGCCTCCGAGACGGTAGAGCTGATCCTCGCCTCGCAGCGCGTCCTGGAGTACCACGCTCAACCGGGACAGCAGTGCGTCACCCGCCTGGTGACCTCGTTCGTCGTTGACCGCCTTGAAGCCGTCCAGGTCCAGGACGAACACCGCGAAGACGTGCTCGCCCGTCAGCGACGTCGACCGCTGTTGCAGTTCCTGGTGGAAGGTCGCATTGTGCCCGAGGCCCGTCATCGGATCGCGTTTCGCCCGTTCCTCCAGCTGCCTGAGCGCCCGGACACCGAGCACGCTCGCGGCAACCTGGAGCGCGAGCACCTCCAGCAGCGGCACGACCTCGACATCCAACTGCCCCATCTCACCCGAGGTGACGACCAGGACGCCGAGGTGCTGGCCCCGCGCACGGAGCGGGACGATGGCCAACGACGCCAGACCGAAGCGCCGGAGGTGGCCGTGGACCACCAGTTCGCTGCCTTCCGTGCGCAGGGTGTAGAGCGAACTGCCGGCGCCGACCCAACCATCGACGACCCCCAGGTCGGTGGCCGCCGCGCGTTCGAGCGCCTCCGCCAACGGTCCGCGGCTCGCGACGACGCGGGTCCGGTCGTGACCGATCGGCTCGATGACCGCCGCCGTCGACATCCCGGTGACGTCGATCGCGGCGTCCAGGGCCGCGGCCAGGACCTCCGGCTCGCGGTCGAGCACACCCAGTTCACTGCCCAGTCGCGACATCCGCTGTGCAGCGGACTCCGGCGGGGGTCCGCCGAGGGTCACGAGCCGTCGCTCGAAGGCCGCGGCGGCCACCTCGACCAGTTCCCGGGTCCCGGCGGGCATCGCACCGGTCGCTTCCACGTTGAGCGCACCGACGACCTGTCCGTCATGGCGCAGCGGCACACAGATCTCCGAGAACAGGTCCGGAGCAGCGGCGAGGAAGTCCGCATCGCGGGAGGCGTCCACGATCTCGATCGTCTCGCCTCCGATGAAGGTGCGCCCGATGACCCCCGATGCGCTCGGGATACCGTCGAGCACCTGCCAGTACCCGCGTTGCGCCTGGCATCGGAGACGACCGGCCTGCTCGAGATACAGGCTGGGCAACGGCGCCCCCAGCTCGTCGAGATGCTGCACCAGGGCCTCGGCCGCAGCCCGGGGCGTGCCGGCGGCATCGAGGATGTGGCGAAGGACGCGCAGCGCCCATTCCCCCGCCGGCGCCGACGCCTGCAACCCCGTCCCTTCCCCGTGTTCCCCGTGTTCCCCGAGCCCGCTACCTGCACCCCATACCGCAGCCCACGAACAGAACGCCCCCGTCGGCCGTTCGGGCGTGGAGTCAAGCGCTCCCGGGCTGGTCGTGCGCTGCCCCTCGTGTTCCACCTCCGACGGCCCGGGGGGTGTCGACCGCCCCCCCGAACCGTCGGTCACGCCCCTGGTAGAGCGCCACGCACCGTGCGAGGGTCTCGCGATCGAAGTCGGGCCAGAGGGTGGCGACGAACGCGAGCTCGGCATAGGCCGCCTGCCAGAGCAGGAAGTTCGACACCCGCTGCTCCCCCGAGGTGCGCACGAGCAGATCCACGGCCGGCATCTCCGGGTCGTAGAGCCGGGCCGCGAGCGCGGCCTCGTCGATGGTCTTCAACCGTCCCGCCGCGTGGTCGGCCGCTGCCCGGACGGCGGCATCCGCGAGCTCTGCCTGCGAGCCGTAGTTGAACGCGATCCGGAGGGTGAGACGACGGTTGTCGCGGGTCAATCCCTCGGTGGTCTCGATCAGCGCGACCAGACGCTTGGGCACCGGTCGACCGCGCCGGCCGATGAACCGGACCCGCACCTCCCGGTCGTGCAGTTCGTCCTTGCGCCGGAGCAGCAACGATTCGTTGAACCCGAGCAGGAAGCGGACCTCACTGGGTGGGCGGCGCCAGTTCTCGGTCGAGAACGCGTAGACGGTCAGGTCGGTGATCCCGAGGTCGAGTGCGCCCTCGACCGTGTCGAACAGTGCCTGCTCGCCGGCGGTGTGGCCGGCGTTGCGGCTGAGTCCCCGCTGGTTCGCCCACCGGCCGTTGCCGTCCATGATGATGGCCACGTGCCCCGGCATCCGGCCGCGCTCCAGCTGATGACGGGCGGCCAAGGCGCCACTCGGACCGGGCGTCGGAGCCCCGGGTGTTCCCCGAGACGTCGATCGCCCGGTCGGTGACGGGCTCGAGCCTTCGTCGGGCACTCGTCGGCTCCTCGTTGCGGCAGGCCGCGATGCTATGCGTACCGCGCAGAGATGCCGGCCACCACGCATCACCCTCGAGCCCTGCTGCACCAGGCCCGGACCAGCGACGACCGCGACATCGAGGGAGGGACGGGAACGGTGGCGGTGCCTACCCTCGAGGGGGTGGGAACCACGAGGACCAGCCGGTGCACGGCGTGCGGTACCGACCAACCGCGCGGGGCCCGCTTCTGCCCCCGGTGTGGGGACCCACAGCCGGTCGGTGGTGACCCGGCCCGGGGCCGGCGGACGGTTCGGGCCGCCGTCGCCGTGCCCGCCGCGGTCGTGGTCGTGCTGGTCGCCGCGTTCGTGCTCGGTACGACGCTCGGCGACGGCCTGCCCGAGCGCGACGCCGATGCCACCAGCCGTTCCCTCGAGGACGCCTCGATCGACCTGGACCGGGATACGGCCGTGCGCGAGCGCTCACCCGCCCGCGAGGCAGCCGCCGCGGAGCAGGCACCTGCCGCCACGTGTCGTCGCAGCGATCGAGCTCGCAGCCCGTGCGGACCCGGGCTCCCCGTGGGCGGCGACGACCCGGAAGCGCTGTTGCTGCTGAGCGAGGACCTGGCGGTCGTCCGTGCCGGGAACGACCTCGTGGGCATCGACCTGCTCGAGGGTGCGGAGCGCTGGCGCACCGAGGTCTTCGTCACTGCGCGGTCGGTGAGGACCGCGAGCGACGACGACCTGCTGATCGTCGCCGTCGCCAGTGGTCTGGTGGCGATCGAGCACGCGACCGGCACCATCCGCTGGACGGCCTCGTTCGCCGCGGCTCCGTCCGAGCTCTCCACGCGGCAGCTCACGACGTCGATCACCCCGGTGCCGGTCTGGGTGGGTGATCGCGGGGTACTCGCCGTGGAGCCGACCGGGCGGCTCCACGCGTTCGACCGGGAGGACGGTGCGGACCGCTGGGTGGCATCGATGGATGCGCCGTCCGTGGTCGCGACCTCCCGCGGCCTGCTCTCCGTCGGGCGCGACGGACTCCGGCTCTGGCATCCGGACGATCCCGATCCGCGCTGGCAGCGTTCCGGGACCGACCTGCGGCTGCACCCGGCCTCGCGCGCACCCGCCCGCCGGCGACCGCCGGAACCGGTGGCCGCTCCCCTGCCGCTGACGACCGGGCGTTGGCTGGTCGATCTGGACGGGGGGATGGTGCCACTGCCCTCCCCGGGACCGGTCGAGGTCGCCCTGGTCGGCGACGTGACCGTGGCCGTGACGTGGCCCGAGGGTGCGCCCGACGACGGTGCCGGGGCGGAGGAGGACCGGGACGGCGACGGGAGCGGGGCACCAGCCGCCGGCCAGCTCAGCACGGTCACCGCGTTCGACGCCGACGGCGAGCAGCGCTGGCAGCGGGCCGAGGTGCCACTGGGCTGCTGCGAGGTCGAGACCGTGCCGAGCCCCGACGGGGAGCTCGTGCTCACCACGCCGGGCGATCCGCGTGGGTCCCCGACCCGGATCGTGGTCATGGACACCGCCGACGGGACGATCGGGGACCTGGCGCGTCGTGGGGGTGCGACGCTCGAGGCGCTGAGCGCGACGACCACGGTCTGGCGAGAGGACGGCCGGTTGATCGGACTCGATCGGCGGACCGGACGCGAAGCCTTCCGGGCGACCGGGACGCTGATCTCGGTCGACCCGCTGGTCATCCAGGGTCCGGAGCGGTCCATCGTGGTCACCGGGGACGGGCCGATCGCCCCGTCCGACGTCGCTCGCCACGTGCCGCGGTGGAGCCCCTCCCCCGCGGGGCTTCACGGCCGCGGAACGGCCTCGTAGGCACGGAACGTCCGATCGAGGTGGTGCTCGACGAACGCGCGCGCATAGGACGCGGCCGTGCGCCGGACCTCCCCACCGTCGCGCGCGAGCCCGGGCAGCGCCGCCCAGTCCCCCGGGCGCGCCAGCAGCGCCACCGCCTCGATGACCGCGGGATCGACCGCCCGCGTCCCGGGAGGTGCACAGTCGGGGCACAGCGTGCCGCCGGCCCGGACACTGAGGAACGCGTGGGGCCCGGGCGCCCGGCAGATCGCACAGGCGAGGGTGAACACGTGGAAGCCGACGATCGACGCCGCCCGGAGCAGGAACGCATCGACGAAGATCGACGGATCCTCCGGCTCGGCCTCGAGTGCCTGGAGCCCGGCGCGCAGCTGCAGGAAGAGCGCGTTGTCGCGTTCGCCCTCCTGGGCCACCAGGTCGGTGAACTCGGCCATCACCGAGGCGCAGGCGGACCGGGCGTAATCGGTGCGCACGGCGGCGTGCGGCGCGATCAACTCGGCCTGGTTGACGATGTCGAGGTTCCGGCCCTCGTAGAGCTGGAGGTCGACGTGGCTGTAGGCCTCCAGGCGGCCACCGAAGCGGCTGCCCGGCCGCCGGATGCCCTTGGCGACGGCGCGGACCTTGCCACGACCCTGGGTCAGCAGATGGATGATCCGATCGGTCTCGCCCAGCTTGTAGCTGCGGAGCACGATGCCCTGCTCGCGGTAGGTCGCCATCAGCCGCCCGGTCGGTCGCCGTCGTGGCGCGGCGGCGCCTCGACCCCGGCGCGTGGCACGACACCTCGGTGCGGCGCTCGCGCCCACTGGGCCAACGCGTCGTCGAGGTCGTCAGCGACCCGGGTGTGCAGCTGCATGGACACGTTGTACCGCCCGGAGGCCCATCGGACCTACAGCAGAGGCCACGGATAGGGGTAGTTGCCCGTCGGTTCGGGCAGGACGTCGGCCGCCAGTGCCTGGACGGTGCGGGCGACCAGCACCTCGACCTCGGGTTCACTCAGCAACAGGGTCAGTCGCGCCCCCAACTCGCCGGCCAGCTCGGCCCGGAAGGCATCGAGGTCGGCGCGCAGATCCAGCGGGACCACGTCGCCGGCGAAATCCCACCCCACCGTCCGCAACTTGCGCACCACGTTGAAACTCACCCCGTGGTCGACCAGTTGGATCCGGCCGCGGCCGTCGTCCTCGGCGAACAGGACGTGGCCGCCCTTGCGGTCGGCGTTGTCGATGACGAGGTCGAACAGCACCATCGCGATCAGCTGGTGACGCACGCCGGGATCGCCTTCCTCGACGAGCGTGAAGTAGTGGCGGCCGGGGTCGTGCGGGACGAACCGTTGCAGGCTGCCCACCCCGAACGGCCCGTCCGCGCGCATCACCGTGGTCGGTACCAGGTCCCAGCCGAGCGCGGCGGAGACCTCGTGGGCGGCGATCTCGCGGCGGTGGAGGGTGCCCGAGGGGAAGTCCCACAACGGGGCCTCGCCACGCTGGGGCTTGTAGACCGCCAGATCGGCCGGATCCAGGTCCTCGACCGAGGGCTCGCGCCCCAGTTCCGCCGCGAGCTGCCCGAGCGACCGCTCGTCGCGATCGGTCAACCGGACCAGCAGTGTCGCGTTCGACGCGTCCGCGAACCGGCCGACGACCTCGATGGGTGCGGTGTGCAACCGGCTCGCCGCGTCGCGGGCGTCACGACGCGTCTCGACCCCGGGCCGGTCCGGCCCGGGGTCCCCGGCGTGCTCGGCGGAGGCGTCGGTCACGGTGTCCCGCTCAGCGGCTCAGGCGGCCGTGGCCGTTGGTCGCCGGACAGACATGGCCGCCGTCGACGTCGGTCGGGCGACCGCACAGTTCGCACCGGGGGCGTCCCTGGCCGATGACCTCCAGGGCATGCGCCGCCAGCCGTCGCGCCTGATCCTGGTCGCACCAGATACGCGCCTCGCGGGGTTCGATGACCTCCTCGGTGGCCAACTCCGCCACCTCGAGCGCGAAACGCGCGATGTCCGGATCGAGCCCCAGGGAGATCTCGCCGACCCGCCAGCGCGCATCGATCGGGGTCCGCAGGTCCATGGCCCCGCGGTCCCAGTCGCTGGCCGGGACGTCCTCGACCTGGGCGAGCAGCTGGGTCAGCAGTTCGCCGAGTCCCTCCACCTGCGCCTTCTCCAGCTGGAGGGTGAGCAGGGTCTCCTCGTCCTGCGCCTGCAGGAAGAACGTGCGGTCCCCCGGCACCCCGGTGTAGCCGACGGTGACGTGGTGGGGGTCGGCGAGTTCGACCTCGATCATGCCCGTCCACCCTTGGTCGTCGCGGTCTTCGTGGTCGTCTTGGACTTCGTGGTCCTCTTGGCGCCCGCCGATGGTGGCGAGGGTGCCGGCATCGGACCGGTGTCATTGAACCGCAGCAACAGCGGGTGGCCACCTTCGGGCAGGTGGAGCACCGTCGCGGAGGCCGGCGAGATCACCAACCGCTGGAAGGCATCCAGTGGCATCGCCAGGTGGTGGGCCACCACGGCCTTGATCACGTCGGCGTGACTGACACACACGATGACGTCGTCCCCGTGCTCGGCCGCCAGCGTCTCGGTCTCGTCGACGGCGCGGGCCTGCGCCGAGCGGATCGACTCGCCCCCCGGGAACACCATCCGCGACGGGGTGCGCTGCACGATCTCCCAGGCCTTGCGACGGCGGAGTTGTCCGAGCGGCTTGTCGGTCCAGTCGCCGTAGTCCACCTCACCGAGGCCGCGACGGGTGCGAACCCGCAGCCCGTGCGGCTTGGCGACGATCTTGGCCGTGTCCTGGGTGCGCTCGAGCGGCGAGGCGTACACCGCGACGATCGGTTGGTCCGCGAGCCGCTGGGCGGTCGCCTCGGCCTGGGCGATCCCCGGTTCGTCGAGGTGGACCCCGGGGGTCCAGCCACCCAGCCGCTTGCCGGTGGCGGCGGTGGTGGCGTGCCGGACGAGGACGAGGGTGGCCACGTGGCCTCCTGGGGACGGGATGGGGGAACAGCAGGATGGAGACGGGGATGGAGGTGAGGAAGGCGAAGACACGTTCCGGGACAGCGGAACCTATCCACGTTCGCACCGGAGCCCGACCGTGGACGCACCGTTCCTACCCCGACCGGTCGCCGGGATGGTCGCGCCGTTCCGCTGCGGCGCCCACGTGCCGTTGCAGCCAACGGCCGATCGGCAGCGACGCGCGCCACACCCGAGCGACCCGGTCGTAGGCCTCCGCGGTGTGCATCCACCGCGAGGTCGGCCACGCCTGCGCGACGGTGAGCCGCTTGTGCCGGAGCAGCTCGATCCTCGGGTGGGCCGGATCGACACCTCGTGGCGCCCGCTTCAACTCGGACCCTCCCACCTCGAGTCCTGCCTCGCGGGCCTCGCGCACCGCGCGCACCAGGGCGCCGCCGGTGCGTCCGTCGTCGACCGCACGCCGGAACCGTTCCAGTTGATCGCGGGAGAGCTCGTGGTAGCCGGCCGCCGCCAACATCCCGTCGGCGTCGATCTGCACGTAGTAGGTGGGGGCGTCCGTGCCGTCCCGGTGGTTGAGGACCGCTCCCGCATGACCCTTGTAGGGCCGCTTGTCCTTGGAGAACCTCACGTCCCGGTTCGGGCGGAACACCTTCCCGTGATCGCCGAACTCGTCGGCCGCCCGGTCGAGCAGTTCTTCCAGCGGCAGCCGGATCCCGCGTTCGTAGCGGTCGCGGTTGGCATCGAACCAGGCCCGATCGTTGTTTCCCTCCCGACCGAGCTCGGCGTAGAACCGGAAGGCATCCGGCGGGAAGCCGCCGAACTCCCCGATCGTCAACCGGGTCATGGCGCCACCTCCGTGCCGGCTTCGGTCGCCGCCGTGGACCACCACAGCGTGACGCTCGTGCCCGACGACGTCGAGCGCTCCGCCACGCCGTCGCTGAGCCGGTGCATCAGGCCCCGGCCGCGACCCCGGTCGGGATCGCCGACCGGGGAGCGGCGCGTGACGGCGCTCTCGTCGCCGATGCGCACGGTGACCGTCTCGTGCTCGCCCCGTGCCACCTCGACGTCGATCGGTCGGTGTCCGTCACCGCCGTGCCCGTGCTCCAGCGCGTTGGCCAGGCACTCGTGGACCGCGAGCTGCACATCGTCGTACCG
>Ga0207421_10002149_pt1 | contig 24722 bp, 19 predicted proteins | sample SodLakKL_010_SED_4_FD_187542 | JGI IMG/M metagenome (GOLD analysis project Ga0207421, IMG submission 187542) | Alkaline sediment microbial communities from Lake Tanatar, Kulunda Steppe, Russia - 8KL_010_SED (SPAdes) (version 2) | ecosystem: Environmental > Aquatic > Non-marine Saline and... | reverse complement strand
GGATTGTCTTATACTTATTTGCTACCATAATATCGCCGTTAGCGCGACTTTTGGATAAATTGCCAGTAGCAATAAAAGGGAAAAACAAGTTAAAACGATAACCTGTGCAAAAAAAGAATCCCCGGTTAATAGTTGCAACATTCAACCATATTAAGCAAACTGCTTAATAAGCATTCTTATCATCATAACGGTCAATTTTTTTAATAAGCAGCAAAATCACAAAACTTTTTCTACTTTTGAAAAAAATAACAACTTATGAAGCGCATAAGCTTAGTTTTTATAATATTAAGTGTTTGTTACGTATATTCTGCTGCTCAAAGCACTTATCTTCACGAAGCATCGATACTTGAACATGATTTTGTGGAACGGCTGGAAATAAAATCAGGCTCGTTTTCTGATGATATTTTTACTTCACTAAAACCCTTTTCCCGCAAAAACACGATTAACTACCTTGAGCATGCTGATACAGCAATCACAGGCTTAAGTTATACTGACCGCCAAATAATGAACAGGTTTTTTTCAAATAATCCTGAATGGACTACCGAGAAGCAAGCAAAGTCCGAAAATTCATTATTGGACACTTTCTTTGAATATCCGGGTGATTTTTTTCGCTATGAAGAAGATGGCTTTTTTCTATCCTTAAACCCTGTTTTAAACTTAAGCGGAACATTTGAAGAAAAACCCGGAGAATGGTCATATCTGAATCAGCGGGGGATCCAGGTAAGAGGTTTAATAAATGAAAGAATCGGGTTTTATTCTTTTATAGCTGACAACCAAGCCCGGTATCCCCGCTACGTGAATGAAAAAATATCCGGACAGGATGGAGCTATTCCCGGCGAAGGATGGCATAAGCCTTATGGTGATGACGGATATGACTTCTTCTCTGTAAAAGGCTACATAAGCTTTCGCCTGCTAGAAAACATGGATTTGCAATTTGGACAGGATAAAAATATCATAGGCAATGGAATGCGTTCACTATTTTTGTCCAATTATGCTAATAACTATCTGTTCTTAAAATTAAACACCCAGTTCAACCGTTTCCACTATCAAAATATTTTCGCCGAACTTGTTGATTATCCCATGCAAACATTGGGTAGCAGGCGTTATGATAGAAAATTCAGCACTACACATTATTTAACGGCAAGGATCACTGATAACTTTCGCTTAGGATTATTCGAAAACGTTACCTTCGGGAGGGCAGACAGTATTAATCAACGTGGATTTGAAGCCCATTATCTGAACCCGATAATCTTTTACCGTGCAGTTGAACATCAAATTGGCGACCCGGACAAAGTCGCTATTGGCATTGATTGGCAATGGTTAATTGCATCAAGGCTTTCCTTTTATGGCCAATTATACATTGACGATTTAAATATTCAGGATGTCAGATATGATCTTGACTCGCTGCTTGTCAGAACAGGATTAAGAGGCGAACGTAAATACAGCAAATTTGCTTCTTTCAGAAACAAGTTTGGATTACAGTCCGGTATTAAGTGGATTGACTTTGTTGGTATTTCTGATCTTGACTTTCAAATAGAAGCAAACCTCGTAAGACCTTACACCTATTCTCACTTTGACCATTATCAATCAGGGTTTCGCCCTGCTGCCAGTTATACTCATTACAGCCAGGCCCTGGCTCACCCCCTGGGTGCAAACTTTTCCGAACAAGCTGCAAAAATAACATACAGATATGGAGAGCGACTTACCTTCGCCTTGCAAGCTTTCAATTACAAAAAAGGTAAAGATATAGAAGGTATAAACTATGGTGGCAACATTTTGAACGATTATGTCACACGTCCTGATGATTATGGGATGCATTTTCTGCAGGGAGATCAGAAAGATGTAAAAATAATGGATTTAATGATAAGCTGGGAATGGAAACCAAACCTGTTTATCGACGCATCAACCAGAATACGAAATGAAAGTCTTGACAGTAAAGAATCAGATATATCAGATTTGTTTCTCTCAATAGCTATGCGCTGGAATGCTTTCCCTGTTAAGCATAATTTCTGATTTTTTATAATTATTCATTGTTGTCCTGAAAAAGTAAATATGGCAAAATCTTATTTTGATGTGTTTAAAAAAATCACGCAAAGGCGCCATGACACAAAGTAAAAATTGCTAAGTTTTTAGCACAAAACCCTGATTTTATTATTTTTAATGAATTATAACAATATAGTTGAATTAAAAAGTACGCAAAGGTGAAAAAATAATTTATGATTTTTTCCTTGGCGTCCTTGCGGCTTTGCGTGATTTTTTGTGTGATATTTGCATGTTTTATTAGCGTAAAAACCGATCTTTAGTTATCTGTATTGATGCTCAATTTATTTAAATTGCGAACACTTTGTGGCAAGATTAAGTTTTAACCTGAAACTAATTGTTAAATATTATAATTCAATTTATTTTCCAGCACATCAAAATAAGATTTTGCCTAAATATGATTACGAGATTCTTCGCTTTTAAATAAAACCAACGTTTTTATTATATTTATGCCTTTAAAAAAAGGCTTTTAGCTTTTAGTTTTTAGTTTAAAACTAAATCATTGTTAATCAATTTAATAACCATAAATTATACAAATAAATTATGGCAGGAATTTATATTCACGTACCATTTTGCAGACAAGCATGTTATTATTGTAATTTCCATTATAGCGTATCATTAAAAAACAAAGATGAATTTATCAATTGTTTACTTGAAGAAATAAAACTTCAAAAAGATTTTCTTGAACCATTCACTGAAAAAACCAAAAACAACAAGCTTCTGATTGATACGCTCTATTTTGGCGGCGGTACTCCAAGCATGCTGGAGGTTTCTGAATTAATTAAAATACTAAAACAGATATATGAATATTATGAATTAAAAGAAGATGCAGAGGTAACTCTTGAAGCAAATCCTGATGATTTGACCATTGAAAAACTTCTTGCCATAAAACAGACTTCTGTTAACAGACTAAGTATTGGAATTCAATCTTTTGAATACCCTGATCTGAAATATTTAAACCGCCTACATTCCCCGGGACAAGCCTTGCAATCAATTAAAAATGCTTATAAAGCAGGTTTTGAAAACATATCAGCAGATCTAATCTACGGAATTCCAATATTAACTCACGAAAAATGGCAAGAAAACCTGGAAACACTGGCAAACTATAATGTTCATCATATATCACCCTATTGCCTAACTGTTGAACCAAAAACCCCACTTAATGTATTTATAAAACGACAACAAGCTGAAAATGTTGATGAAAATCATGCTAGTGAGCAGTTCGAAATGATGATTGATATCCTGGAAAAACACGGATATGAGCATTACGAGATATCAAACTTTGGAAAACCGGGCTGTTTTTCAAAACATAACTTAAGCTACTGGGAAGAAACACCATACCTGGGGCTAGGTCCTTCTGCACATAGTTATAACTGCAAAATAAGACAATGGAATGTAAGAAATACAAGTGAATACATAAATAACATAAAAAAAGGTCATGTCCCCTGTGAAAAAGAACCTATTTCAACAAAAACCGGCTTCAATGAATATATAATGACTTCATTAAGAACACAATGGGGATGTAATAAAAACAAAATAAGTAAACAGTTCGGTCAACCACTTTTGGAACATTTTAATAAAGAATCATCCTCTTATATAAAGAATGGATCACTTATGGAAAAAGGGGATTACGTTATACTGACAAATAAAGGGAAGTTGCTGGCAGATAAAATTGCCTCTGACCTGTTTGCTTAAAAAAATCAACCATTATTGGATAAAATATTTTATCATCATAACTTCAAAACATATAAGTTTATATAAATCTTGTTTTATCTTTGCACAAATTTTAAAAAATTATGGATCAAAAATTAAGTGAACAGGAACAGATACGGCGCAAAGCTTTAGAGGAATTAAAAAAATTAAACATAGACCCTTACCCGTCGGAAAGTTATGAAGTTAATGCAAATACCGAGGAAATACATAAATATTATCCGGATGACAATAATTTATTTCAGGACATAAGTATAGCCGGTCGTTTAATGAGCAAAAGAATAATGGGAAGTGCTTCTTTTGCTGAGCTGCAAGACTCCGAAGGGCGCATCCAGTTATACTTTAACCGTGATGAGATTTGCCCGGGAGAAGATAAAACAATGTACAATACTGTTTTCAAGAAATTGCTGGACATAGGCGATATTATAGGAGTTAAGGGTTTTGTGTTTACTACCAAAATGGGAGAAACCACCATACATGTTAAAGAATTCAAAATACTTGGCAAATCTCTACGGCCTTTACCTATTGTCAAAGAAAAAGACGGGAAAACATATGATGCTTTTACCGATTCGGAACAGCGATACAGGCAACGCTATGTTGACCTTATAGTAAATCCGCAAGTTCGTGAAGTATTTAAGAAAAGAGCTCTCATGATAAGCAGCATCAGAAATTACCTGGAAGAGCTTGGTTGTCTTGAGGTAGAAACCCCTGTTTTGCAACCGATTTATGGTGGTGCAGCAGCAAAACCTTTTAAAACATACCATAATAAACTGGACACAACTCTGTACCTGCGAATTGCTAACGAATTATATCTAAAACGCCTGATTGTAGGCGGTTATGATGGGGTTTTCGAGTTTGCAAAAGACTTCCGCAACGAAGGTATGAGCAGATTCCACAATCCCGAGTTTACTCAAATGGAAGTGTATGTTGCATACAAAGATTACAACTGGATGATGGATGTTTTTGAAAAAATGATTGAAAAAGTAGCTCTTGATTTGTACGGAACCACTTCCATTACTGTTGATGATAAAACCATAGATTTTAAAAGGCCCTGGAAACGATTTACCATGTATGAGGTAATTCAACATTATACAGATGAAGATATTTCTGAAATGGATGAAAATCAGCTGAAAAAGCTTGCTGACAAACTCGGGGTTGAGGTAGACAATACCATGGGAAGAGGAAAGATTATTGATGAAATATTTGGTGAAAAATGTGAGCCTAACCTGATCCAGCCTACAATAATAACCGATTACCCGCTGGAGATGTCACCACTGGCCAAGAAGCATCGTACAAAGCCAGGATTAGTCGAGCGGTTTGAAGTTATTTGTAATGGAAAAGAAATAAGCAATGCTTTTTCAGAGCTCAACGACCCTGTAGACCAACGCCAGCGGTTTGAAGAACAACTGGAGCTAAGCCGGAGAGGTGATACAGAAGCAATGATACTGGACGAAGATTTTATTAAAGCCATAGAATTCGGAATGCCTCCAACAGCAGGGTTGGGAGTAGGTATAGACAGACTTGCTATGATAATGACCAACAGCAAATCAATACAAGATGTTTTATTTTTTCCGCAAATGCGGCCCGAAACAGAAAAAAAAGAAGAGAGTGAAATCCCGGAAAGTTTTGTCAAGGCCGGTATACCTCAACATTGGGCTGAACTTTTAATTAAAGCGGGATACTCAACAGTGGAAGCACTTAAAGAGGAAAACCCAAATAAAATTTTTAACACACTCTGTCAGATGCGTAAAAAAATGAAGCTAGACACACCTCCTCCTAAAAAAGAAGAGGTTAATGAATGGATATCAAAAATTGAATTATAAAAATTTTATTTTGACTTACATATAAAAACTGCGATGTTTTTTAATATGATAATTATACTATAAACCAACATAATTTAATCATGAATGTTCTGGGTTCAATTATCAGAAGAGCTATAAAATTACGCGGGAAAATGCCGGTAATTTTTAAAATTAAGGACCCCTATGCTATTCAAGTCAAAGAGTTGAAGAAGCTGTTAAAAAAAGCTGGTAACACTTCTTTTGGTGAAAATTATGGTTTTCAAGAGTTATTATCGAGCAAAGATCCTGTCAAGGAGTTTCAAAAACGGGTTCCTTTGCATGATTATAATAAGATATTTCGTAATTGGTGGTATAGAGCACTTAATGGTGAACCATATGTATGCTGGCCCGGTAAAGTAAAGTATTTTGCTCTTAGCTCAGGTACATCACAATCATCAAGCAAACACATACCTTTAACAAATGATATGCTAAGGGCTATAAGGAAAACTTCGGTCAAACAAATATTCTCACTTGCAAGATATGATTTTCCACGAGATTTTTATGAAAAAGGAATATTAATGCTTGGTGGCAGTACTCACCTTAATTATAACGGAACATATTATGAAGGTGACTTGTCCGGAATTACAGCTAAAAATATACCGTTTTGGTTTCAACATTTTTATAAGCCGGGAAAAAGAATAGCAAAAGAGCGAGACTGGCCCACAAAACTAGATGAGATCGTAAAAAAAGCCCCATCATGGGATATAGGTGTAATATGCGGCGTGCCGGCATGGTGGCAAATACTAATAGAAAAGATCATAACCCATTATAATGTTGATAATATCCATCAAATATGGCCTAATCTCAGCATATTTGTTCATGGAGGAGTGGCTTTTGGGCCATACGAAAAAGGTTTTGAAAAACTCTTAGGCAAACCAATAACATATATTGAAACATATTTGGCATCCGAAGGATTTATTGCCTTTCAAAGCAGACCCAATACAAATAGTATGCAACTGGTTCTTAACAATGGAACTTTTATGGAGTTTATACCATTTAACGAACGTAATTTCAACGCGGAAGGCAATCTTAAACGAAATGCAGAAACATTAACAATAAAAGAAGTAGAAGAAGGTGTAGATTATGCACTAGTTATAAGCACTTGTGCAGGAGCATGGAGGTACTTAATTGAAGACATTATAAAGTTTACTTCACTTGAATTAAACGAAATAATAATCACAGGTCGCACCAAACACTTCCTTAACCTTTGCGGAGAACATCTCTCGCAAGAGAATATGGATATGGCAATAGAAAAACTAGAGCACCAATTAAATATAGAAGTCAGAGAGTTTACTGTTGCTGGGATTAAACATAACAGCATGTTTGCACATAAATGGTATATCGGAACCAATAACGAAGTTGAACCTTCTGCAATACGAGAAAAAATTGATGAAAACCTGAAATTTCTCAACGATGACTACAGGGTGGAGCGTATTGCTGCAATAAAAGAGGTGTTTGTAGAAGTTCTTCCTACAAATGCTTTCTATGATTACATGAAAGCAAAAGGCAAAGAAGGGGGGCAAAATAAGTTCCCAAGAGTCCTAAAAAACCAGCAGCTTCGTGATTGGGAGGCTTTTATGGAAAACTATAAACAATGACTTACTATATAGAAAAAAGCAGCAGCTAGACTTATATATCAAATAAGCCCGGTTTATCAGAAAATTTAAACTTTGCTCTTTTACATTATATAACCTATCTTTGTTTGGTATAACTGAATTTAATCAACATAAAAATAATGCAAGAACAAAAAGTCAGAGTGCGTTTTGCACCAAGCCCCACAGGGCCTTTACACATGGGTGGCGTAAGAACAGCCTTATACAATTTTCTTTTTGCCAGAAAACACCAGGGTGATTTTATACTAAGAATTGAAGATACTGACAAAACCCGTTACGTAGAAGGTGCCGAATCATATATAAAGGCATCATTAAAGTGGTGTAACATAAATTGGGACGAAGGCCCTTCTATAGGTGGTCCTTATACTCCCTACCGGCAATCAGATAGAAAAGATATCTATAAAGCACATATTGAAAATCTTCTGGAGAAAGGACATGCTTATTATGCATTTGACACACCCAAAGAACTTGAGGAAATGCGTAAGAAAATCGAACAGGAAGGCACGGGCAATCCTCAATACGATACTACTACCCGAAAATATATGTGCAACTCCCTTACTATTACTGCCGAAGAAACAAAAAAACGCATAAAATCCGGGCAACCTTACGTTATTCGCGCACTAATACCTGAAAATTATGAAGTAAATATGACGGATATAATTAGGGGAGAAATGAAAGTGCACACATCAACCATAGATGACAAAGTCTTAATGAAAGCAGATGGATTGCCTACCTATCACTTAGCAAATGTTGTCGATGATTACCTGATGGAAATCAGCCATGTAATAAGAGGTGAAGAATGGCTGCCTTCTGCACCCCTGCACGTATTATTATACAAATTTTTTGGTTGGGAAGATCAAATGCCGCAATTTGCCCACCTTCCTTTACTATTTAAACCCGACGGTAAAGGAAAATTGAGTAAACGGGACGGAGATAGGCTTGGCTTCCCGGTTTTTCCTTTAATGTGGAAAGACCCCCAAACCGGAGAAGTAGCAAAGGGTTATCGCGACTCGGGATATTTTCCTGAAGCATTTGTTAATACCCTGGCATTCCTGGGATGGAACCCCGGTACTGATAAAGAAATATTCTCTATGGAAGAACTTATTCAAGAATTTTCGCTTGAAAAAGTTGGTAAAGCAGGCGCTCGATTTGACCCCGACAAAGCTAAATGGTTTAACCATCAATACCTTATGAAGAAAAGCAATGAAGAAATTGCTAAAGAATTAACAGGTATTATTAAAGATAAAGGGTATGATATTAGTCTTGACAAATTAACACAAATAGTTTCCCTTGTTAAAGACCGTGTAAATTTTGTTTATGAACTTTGGGAGCAAATATCATTCTTTTTTGAAGCCCCTTCAAGTTTTGACGAAAAAATAGTCAAAAAAAAGTGGAAAGAAGAAACACACAAGGCTCTTGAAAAACTATCAGAAACACTTTTAAATGTTGAACCTTTTGATGTGTCAAATATAGATAGGATTCTTAAAGATTTTATGGAAGAACACGAGGTAAGTGCAGGAGTTCTTATGATTGGATTGCGCATTTGCTTGGTAGGAGAAGCTAAAGGTCCTGATATTAAGGAAATTATGGCCATTTTAGGACGTGATGAAGTAATAAAGCGAATCAAATTCGCCTTGAAAAAACTAAAATAGTAATTCGCCTTTTTATTAATTATAAAATTCAATAGTCCGCTTAAGAATTAATCTTGCTTCAAAGATTGTGTTAATTTTCATTTTTTTTATCTTATTAGTCAAAATATATAATAAAAATAATCTACGTGGTGTTATATTTAGTAGTTATTAAAAAAATATAAGATTATGAACTCTACATATACAACTAAGGTTTTAATTACTGTGCTCTTATTAGTTAGCTTGTTTCTGCCTAAAATGATTGCACAATCGGATTTATATGAAGCTGTTGAAGAAGACAGGAGAAGAAGGGCAGAACGTATGCTTGACCGGGGTGCAAATCCTGATGGAGATGGCAATCCTCAATATATACCACTTATTAAAGCTGCCGAACTAAATCGCTATCATATTGCAATGATGCTATTGGAACATGATGCCAATGTTAATATACAAAACAATATTGGTTTTACTCCTGTTATGGAAGCTGCTTTTCAAGGAAATAACAGAATAATGAGCAGGCTTATTGACCATGGCGCCAAACTTGAATTAGAAGCCAATAATGGAGCCACAGCCTTAATGATTGCTGTAAATGCTGACAATTATAGAACCACGAGGATATTATTAGAAGAAGGTGCTGATATAGAAACCAGGGATAATAGTGGTTATACACCACTCATAAGTACCATGGAAGATGGATCTAATATAAGACTTATTGATCTGCTTCTTGAAAATGGTGCGGATTTGGAGGCTAGAGATACTGACGGAAATACGGTTATTATGGTTCATAGATACAGAAACCGGGAACCTGCTGTTAAACACTTGATACAAAATGGAGCAAATGTTAATGTGTCCAACAACGAGGGAATTACACCTCTTATGAAAGCTGTTAGACAAGGAAATATGGAAATGACCAAATACCTGGTAGAAAATGGAGCTGATATACTTGCACAAGACAACGAAGGAACATCTGCTGTGGGTTATGCCGTAACTCAAATGGAAATTAGAGATTTCCTTTTATCAGAATTGGAGGAAAAAGAAAAAGAAGAAGAACTAGAAAGAGAAGAAGAAATTGAATGATTTAAGTTATTAACTACACCTAAATAAACATTTAACTATCAGCCGTAAATAAGCTAGTAATAAAAATTTGCTTATTGGTTATTTTGAAATATGTTTTTCTAAATACTTACCAGTATATGACTTCTCGCATTCAATAATATCTTCGGGCAGACCTTCAAACACAAGGTAACCTCCTTGCAAGCCTCCTTCAGGACCCAAGTCAATAATCCAGTCAGAACTTTTTACCACTTCCGGATTATGTTCGATAACTACTACTGAATGACCATTATCCAGCAATGCTTCAAAAGCAGCTAGCAACTTTTTAATATCATGAAAATGCAAACCGGTAGTAGGTTCATCAAATATGAAAAGCGTTTTTTCCTGTGATACTCCCTTTGCCAGAAAAGAGGCCAATTTAATACGCTGAGCTTCACCACCACTAAAAGTACTTGATGACTGTCCCAGTTTTACATAACCCATGCCAACATCCTGAAGTGGCTTTAGCTTTTGAACAATTTTGCCGGTTAATTGCTTTTCTTTTGAAGGCTTGGAAAAGAAATCCACTGCTTCATCCACAGTCAGGTTCAAAATATCATTAATATTCTTGCCCTGAAAAGTAACATCAAGCATTTCATCTTTAAACCTCTTACCCTTACAAGCCTCACAGGTCAATTTTATATCCGCCATGAACTGCATTTCTATAACCACCTCTCCCTCACCTTCGCAGTCAGGACAACGTCCTCCTTCAATATTAAAGGAAAAAACCCCGGGTTTATAACCACGGGTTTTAGCAAGTGGCTGGTTAGAAAAAAGTTTTCTAACTTCATCATAAACTTTTAGGTAAGTTACAGGATTAGATCTTGATGAACGACCTATAGGATTTTGATCAACTATAACAACGTCCGACACATTATTATAATCTCCTTCAATATTATCAAAATTACCTGTTTTACCTGCATAACCACCACAAATTTTTTTTAAGGAAGGATAAAGAATGTCTTTAACAAGAGAAGTTTTACCCGAACCACTAACACCGGTAACTGTAACCATCGCCTGAAGTGGAATTTTAACATCAAAATCTTTAAGATTGTGTTGTTTTACCCCCTTAAGCTCGATGTATTCAGTCCAGTTTCTTTTTTGTTCAGGTACATTAATTTTTAACTCACGATTAAGATAACGCGCAGTATAGCTTTTTTTGTTTTTTAATAATTCTTTAAAAGTGCCTTCGAAAATTATTTCTCCGCCATTAATACCTGCCATAGGGCCAATATCTATTATCTGATCAGCTGCATTGATAATTTCCTCTTCATGTTCAACCACAATAACAGTATTTCCTAAATCTCTAAGCTTTTTTAAAACCTTCACCAACCTTTGTGTATCACGAGGATGCAGACCAATACTGGGCTCATCCAGTATATACAACGAACCTACCAAATTACTACCCAATGAGGTAGCAAGGTTAATACGTTGAGACTCACCCCCGCTCAGAGTATTTGATAGCCTGTTTAGTGTCAGATATCCTAGTCCAACATCATCAAGATAATTCAAACGATTTTTTATTTCTATTAAAAGTCTTTCGGCTATGCTTTTTTGTTGTTTATCAAGAGATAGTTTTTCAAAAAATACTTTAAGCTCATCAATAGGCATCAAAACCAAATCTGTGATTGACCTACCTCCTATTTTTACGTATGATGCATCTTTTCTCAGGCGTGTTCCATTACATTCAGGACACAAAGTTTTCCCACGATACCTGGACAACATTACACGATATTGTATTTTATAGGTATTTTGCTCTACCATTCTGAAAAAATCATTTAACCCATTAAAATACTCGTTACCTGTCCAAAGAAGCTCTTTTTGTTTAGCAGTAAGTTCCCTGTAAGGTTTATGTATAGGAAAGTCAAACTTGTATGCATTACGCACCAATCTATCTTTCCATTTACCCATTTTTTCACCTTTCCAGCAAGCTATAGCATCCTCATATATAGATAAGTTTTTATTGGGTATAACAAGATCTTCATCAATACCAATAATGCTTCCAAAACCTTCACAAGTCTTACATGCCCCATAAGGATTATTAAAAGTAAACAAATTAACTGAGGGTACTTCAAACTCAATCCCATCAAGTTCGAATTTGTTGGAAAAATGCATTGTTTGCTTCTTGCTGTCATGCTCAGCTGTAATAAAACACTGACCTTCAGCCTCAAAAAATGCTGTTTGAACACTGTCAGCAATCCTTGAAGTTGTATCATTGTCAGGCTCATTAGGGACAACAATCCGGTCAATAACAATAGCCGGTTTTGTTTTAATTTTGATATTCTTTACTTCAGATAATATATCCTCAATACGGTTAATCTTATCATTTAGCAATATCCTTGTAAAACCCTGCTGCAATAAAATATTTAATTGTTTCTCAAGTGAGCGACCATTTTTAACATCCAATGGAGCATATATAATAACAATAGTGTCTTCAGCTAGCTTTAATATAGAATCCACTACTTGTGAAACCGTATGCCTTTTAACTTCTTTATCCGAAACAGGAGAAATAGTCTTTCCTATTTTAGCATACAAAAGTTTCAAGTAATCATATATTTCAGTCGAAGTGCCAACTGTTGATCTTGGATTTCTTGTATTAATTTTTTGCTGAATAGCTATTGCAGGAGATATGCCTTTAATATATTCAACCTCCGGCTTATGCATCCTGCCAAGAAACTGCCTGGCGTATGAGCTAAGGCTCTCTACATATCTTCGCTGCCCTTCGGAGTATAAGGTGTCAAAAGCCAAAGATGATTTCCCTGATCCTGATAAACCCGTGATAACAACTAATTTGTTTCTTTTAATAGCAACATCAACGCTTTTAAGATTGTGTACCCGGGCGCCTTTTATAAGAATGTACTCTTGGGGATCTATTGTATCAATATTATTTTCTTTTGTCATGTGCAATCTTAATCTTCTAAATACTTTTATACTAAAAATCAGCTGCTTTATTAAAAATGCAAAGGTAAAGTTTTTGAATTATTATAACCTTGTCTAATAACTCTCGTATAATTTATTTAGTTATTAAGAAAAGTTCTAAATATAGTAAAATAAAAAACAATATTTGAATCAAAAGTAATAATTAAGCTTTGTAAAAAAATTTTTTTGGAAGCGGCATACTATTTGTAGAAAGAAAAAAATATCTTATATTTGCATTCTAAAATTTCAACAAAGAAACAGAACATTATTTACCTGGTTCGTACTTTTAATAAATAGACTGTAAAAAACTGATTGTTTAATAAAAAAGGAGGAAGCTCTATAGAAAAAACTTATACTCTTGTTCAACAATATCATAAGGAGGCCATTTTATGAATGACCATGCTAAAAGCGATCAGGAGTTAGTTCGTCAGTTTATTGCAGGTAATCATACTGCTATAGAGAGATTAATCAAGAAACATGAAAGAAAAATTTTTTCTTATATCTTGATTATAGTTAAAAACAAACATCTAGCCGAAGATATTTTTCAGGATACTTTTATCAAAGTTATAAACACTTTGCGTAGTGGAGCATACAATGAAGAAGGTAAATTTTTACCTTGGGTAATGCGTATAGCTCATAACCTGGTAATAGACCATTTCAGGAAGTCAAAACGTATGCCTAAGTATGAAACCAACAATGAAGAATACGATATATTTGAAACTTTAAATATGTTTGAAGACACTGTGGAAGACAGGATGGTAGTTAACCAGATCCATTCAGATGTGAAAAAACTAATTGAATATCTTCCTGAAGAACAGAAGAAAGTACTTATAATGCGCCACTATCAAAATATGAGTTTTAAAGATATTGCCGAGCAAACAGATGTAAGTATCAATACAGCATTGGGGCGAATGCGTTATGCATTAATAAACCTAAGAAAAGTAATTGAGGAAAAAGATATAATACTCACCACTTAAAAACCGCATATAATCATTTATTTAAAGCATTCAACCATGCTGAAGCTAAACATATGCGAGGTTAATGAATATAGAATGGTTGAATAAAACATCGAAGGGTTAATTTTATTTAATATCAAACAAGTCAAGCTGTTAGCTATTTCTGATTACCTTTGCAAGGTAATATTTTAATAAAGGCCATGCTGTTATCGTAAAATAAAACAAACTTTTTTAAATTTTAATTTTTAATCTTTTGTTATAGGTGAAAAAACTACAAAACATTTCACTTAAAAAATATAACTCATTTGGCATTGATGTTAATGCCAGGCAAATGTTTATCATACATGACCATTATGAATTAAACGACTCCTTAGAATACATAAAGGCAAATAATGTTCCGTGGATTTTGCTTGGTGGAGGAAGCAATGTTTTGTTTACTGACGACTACAAAGGAAGCATTATTAAAAACTCCATTAAAGGTATACAGGTGTTGGATAGAACAAACGAGCAGGTGTTTGTAAGAGTAAATGGAGGAGAAGACTGGGATAATTTCGTTAGCTTTTGCGTAGATAATAATTGGGGGGGGCTTGAAAATTTGTCCTTAATACCTGGAAATGCTGGTGCCAGCCCTATACAAAATATCGGAGCTTATGGTGCTGAATTAAAGGACCATTTTTACAGCCTGGAAGCAATGAATGTTAAAACCGGAACTATTAAACAATTTAAAAAAAAAGAATGTAAGTTTAGCTATAGAAGCTCCATTTTCAAAACCGAGTTAAAAAATAAATATGTAATATGTTCGGTTGTTTTTAAACTAGACTTAAACCACAAAATCAATCTTAAATACAAAGCAATAAATGATCATTTAGTACAAAAAAACATAACCTCTCCTACCATTAAAGACGTGCGCCAGGCTGTTATAGATATACGTAATAGTAAATTACCGGATCCTGACCTTCTGGGTAATGCAGGAAGTTTTTTTAAAAACCCAATTATTTCAAAACAGCACTACGAAAATATAAAAAAAGAACATCCAAACATAGTAGCATATCCAGATGGAAACAACATAAAATTATCAGCCGGTTGGCTAATCGAACAAACAGGATGGAAAGGTTTTAGAGAAGGTAACGTTGGGGTTTATGACAAACAAGCGCTTGTTATTGTAAACTATGGGAATGCAAAAGGTATAGAAATACTTGAATTTGCCAAAAAAATAAAAAAATCCGTATATAATAAGTTTGGTGTTAAATTAATGCCGGAAGTTAACATAATTGAAAGTTAAAAGATAGTATTTTTGCTTGTAACGCTTTTAATAAAAAATGCAAATATTTTGTATTTTTTGGAGCATACATTTGGATAGTTATTATATTTAAACAAAATTTGCAATATTAAAAATACAGGGAAGAAATTGATGGAGCAAATAGAAAAAACAATCACAATTATTGTTGGTTTATCGATAGCTTTAAGAATAATATTTGGCCCCGTGGTTAATTCAATATTAATGGTGTCTCTTGTTTTACTGGCTATATTTTATTTATGGTTTAGCGTTTTATTATTCAATAATGTAAATTTTAAGCAACTTTTCCCAAACCATCCAAAAAACCCTAAATTCAATGCTTTTAAAATATCCAGCAGTATCATAATGGGGGTTGTGTATTCTTTTACTGTTATATCAATAATGTTTTCATTATTCTTTTATCCAAACATGGAGTTAATGTTAGGTTTATCTGTTTTTCTGCTCTTAGTATCTTTTATTTTTTGGTTTTTTTATTACAGATATAAGAAAAAATATAAGTTGTACTTAAACAAATTTTACCTGCGATCCGGCGTATATTGCTTGGTTTGCCTGTTCTTGATAGTAACACCGGTAGAAAAACGGCTGGAAGTACTCTTTAAAGATCATCCGGAATTTATAGAAGCCTACTTAAACTATCATGAAAACCCGGACGACCCTGAAGCTGAAGAAGAACTCCGGGAGCAAAGAAACAGATTCAGATAAAAATTAAGCTATTATTGCTACCTATACCTTAAATAATATACATCAATCAAACTACCTTATTTTCAAATCCTTGATAATTGCTTCAATCTTATTTTCAAGCTTTTTGTTAACAGATTCGAAATTATCCGCCTTATCCAAATTCCCTTTTACTGCAAAATAAAACTTTATTTTAGGCTCGGTTCCTGAAGGTCGCATCGTTATTTTACTCTCATCTTCCAACAATATTTGTAATACATTTGACTTTGGATGTTTTACTGCATGTTCTTTGCCTGTTTTTATATAGTGATGCTTTTGTTTTTTATAATCTATAATCTCAGTAACTATTGATCCGTTAATTTCTTTAGGTGGGGTGCTCCGGAACCCTTCCATCATTTCCTGGATCTCTTCATGTCCTTCTTTACCTTCTTTGGTTAATGAAATAAGATTCTCTTTAAAGAACCCAAATTTCACATAGATATCAATAAGCAGTTCATATAGTGTTTTGTTATTTTCCTTTGCCCATGCAGCGGCTTCCGCAATCACACAACAAGATATTATGGCATCCTTATCACGTACAAAGTCACCAACCAGGTAACCGTAACTTTCTTCACCACCTCCTACAAATTTTTTCTCACCCTCCAAATTATAGATCAATTCAGCAATATATTTAAAACCCGTCAATGTTTCATAGGATTCCACACCAAAAAAATCCGCAATTTTATTTAACAAATCTGTTGTAACAATCGTTTTAACAATAAATTCATTGCCCTTTAAATGTTGTTTCTCTTTATATTGATTCAACAGATAATATATAATAAGGGTTGCAACTTGGTTTCCATTGAAAAACACATATTCATTCTTCAAGTTTTTGACAATAACCCCTACCCTGTCACCATCAGGATCAGTCCCCATAACTAACTCGGCTCCTGTATCCCTGGCCTTCTGAAGTGCCATTTCTAATGCTGCAGGGCTCTCCGGGTTAGGTGAACCAACGGTAGGGAAATTACCATCCACAATATTTTGTTCATCTACTCCTATAATATTATTAAAACCATAAGCCTTAAGACCAGCCGGAACTAATCGAACAGCAGACCCATGAATAGGAGTAAAAACAATTTTCATATCATTGTGTTTGGAAATTATTTCCGGTGAAAGAATCAAAGATTTTAATTTTTCAAGATACACCTTGTCTACTTCATCCCCGGTAATTATGATATTGCTGTCATTTTTATTAAAGTTCACATCTTTTACAGATTCTATTTTTCTGACTTCTGCAATGATGTTATGATCGTGCGGGGGAACCAATTGACCACCGTCTGCCCAATAAACCTTATAGCCGTTATACTCTTTGGGATTATGAGATGCGGTTATTACTATGCCTGACAAACAATTCAAATGGCGAATAGCAAATGATAATAACGGTACAGGTCGTAACTCATCAAAAAGATGCACCTTAATACCATTAGCCGATAAAACCTCTGCAGTGATTCTCGCAAAATAATCTGAAAAATTACGGCTATCATAAGCAACAGCAACTTTTATCTCAGAATAATCCGGAAATGACTTTTTAAGATAATTTGCCAACCCTTGTGTAGCCATACCAACGGTATATTTGTTCATCCTGTTTGTTCCAACCCCAATAATGCCACGCAACCCCCCGGTACCAAACTCCAAATCCTTGTAAAAAGCCTCGGTAAGCGCATGATGATCATTATCCATCATTTGCTTAACTTGCTGACGGGTATCTTCATCAAATTCATTTCCAAGCCATGTATTAGCCTTTTCTATAATATTTTTATCTGCTGTCATAACCAACTGGTTTTTGTTAAGTGTATTTTAAATTTCATCTTATTTTCCTCAAAAATAAATGTCCCAATTTTCTAAATGCAATTTTATGAATTTTAATTAAGAAGAAAAACAATAATTAAAAAAAATCAATTAATTCTTTGATATTTCATATAATCAACAATATCCATCCAGGGAAAGTGTGCAATAATTCACATGTCTTTCCCTTACTTCCAATGGGAGGAAGAAAATTAATTCTTAAATTACCATCCACCTTGACTGCTGCTACTTAAAACTCATGATAAAACAATCTCTCCCAAGCAGGCGAATGATTATATTATGAGAAGTGCCATATGGCCTGTATTTGGAATTTATTGCCGGTTACTCGTCATTTTTTCAAAATAATAAATAATATTAGGGGTCGATTGACTGGTTAATTATGTAATATAGCTTATTTTTGTATTCCTAAACTTAACATAAAATGCAAATTATAGGAATAACGGGCACCCTTGGGGCCGGTAAAGGCACTGTAGTCAAATACCTTGTTGAGAAAAAGGGTTTTGAACACTATTCTGTACGGGGATTTTTAATTGAAGCCTTAAGAGAAAGGTCTATGGAAATAAACCGGGATACAATGACTTCTTTGGCAAATAAACTTAGAAAAGAAAACAGTCCCTCCTATATAGTAGAACAACTTGCAAAAAAAGCAATTGATAATAACAAAAGTTGTGTAATAGAAAGCATAAGAACCCCCGGCGAAATAAAAGCATTAAGAGAGTATCCTGATTTTGTATTGTTAGCCATTGATGCCGACTTGAAATTAAGATATGAGAGAATAAAAAAACGCAATTCAGAAACCGATAATGTAAATTTTGATACATTTGTAGCTAATGAAAAACGCGAGATGTTTTCCGATGATCCCAATAAACAAAACCTTTCACGTTGTATTGAAATGGCCGATTACAAGATTAACAACGATTCATCATTAGAGCATCTGCATATAAGTATTGATGAGTTTTTGAAAAAACTTGAATATAAAGCAAAAGAATAATTTTATGAGTGAAAATAAAACAGAAAAATATCAGCGTCCTACATGGGATGAATATTTTATGGAAATTGCCCATACAGTTTCAAAACGTGCTACATGCGATCGAGGACGTAGTGGTTGCGTAATTTCAAGAGGTAAACAAATATTAGTTACAGGTTATGTGGGTTCACCAACCGGTTTGCCGCATTGTGATGAATACGGCCATCAACTTAAGCGTGTTGTTCATGAAGATGGTGCAATCACTCAACATTGCATGCGTACTGTTCATGCAGAACAAAATGCCATATGCCAGGCTGCAAAGTTGGGTATAAGCATCGAAAATTCTACTCTATATTGTCGAATGACCCCATGCAGAACATGTGCAATGCTAATTATTAATTGCGGCATAAAGAGGGTTGTTTGCGAAAAAAAATATCACTCAGCCGCAGAAGCTGAAAAATTATTTGCAGACGCAGGTATTGAGTTGAAGTACTTTCACGATGAAGTTATCAAATACGATAAACAATAACTTACAATTTAGTTACTCATTAATTTTTTCGATAACTTCTTCAGTAATCTCAAAATCTTTTTCTCCATATATTACGCCACCTCCGGGTGAATAATTTAAAACCAGGTCAAACCCAAACTCCTCTTTATATCTTCCAATAAATGTTGAAATCGAATCAAATACTTCTTCCTGGTACTCAACCTCTTTTTGGCGAAGTCTTTCTGAATACTCTTCATTTATTGCCATTAGCTCTTGTTGCTCCTGCATCAACTCCTGTTCTTTAGCCTGTGCTTCTTCCTGCGAAATTAGCCCTTGCTGGATTTGCTGCTGAAATTCTTCTACCTTACGTTGAAACTCTCTCTGCTTGTTTGTTAACTCCGATTCAAGCCTGTGTCTTTCTTCAAGCATTTCTTCACGTCTTTCCTGGGCAAACCCATAGTTATCCATAAGCTCATCCATATCAACAAAACCTATCCGATCTGAAATTTCCGTTATCTTTCTTTCTTCCCCGGGTTTTTTGGCTTCCGGCTTTGCATCAAAATCTGTAAAATACAAACCGTATAAAACAATCAACCCAGCAAGTATTATAATATTGATTATCGTATTAATTTTTACTTTTCTTTTTAATCGTTGTTCAAGATTTTGTTCTGTATTTTCCTTACTCATTCCTATAGCTGTTTAGAGTTAATAAATTAATCTATTAGTGAAATTATATGGTTTGGTAAAATAATTCTCCAAAAAATGAAACCGCTTCAATTAGACATATATTTTTTCAAACGGATTAAGATTTTCTATCGTATATATCTAATTACTCATTGAGAAGCAATGATTTAAGATTATTTAAGTTTGTAGTAATATTTTATAAAGATATTGAGCTTAAAATTAATTTCCCATTTCGGATAAAAATTTTATTCGCATCAAGCGTATTTCATTTTCCGAATAGTCTTCTTCACCTAATTCCTTTAGGGCAGCGTCGGGAGAATCGGCTTCTGCTGTTCTAAAGTAATCAAAAACCTCTTCTTGTTTATCCTCCTCTACAACTTGATTAATATAATAACATAAATCTAATTTAGTGCCTGAAGCTACTATACTTTCCACTTCGCCTAAAATTTCATCAAACTCCAATCCTTTAGCAGCAGCAATATCATCCAGTGAAATCTGTCGGTCAATATTTTGAATAATATAAATTTTCAAGCCTGATTTGGAAGGCACTGATTTAACCACCATATCAACAGGCCTTTCAATCTCATTATCCTCCACATACTTGGCAATAAGGTCTATAAAGGGTTTCCCAAATTTCCGGGCTTTTCCGGCACCAACGCCGGTAATTTGCTTTAATTCCTCTTGACTGACAGGATATTGAATGGCCATATCTTCAAGTGATGGATCCTGGAAGATAACAAATGATGGTAAGTTGTTTTTCTTTGCTATTTGCTTTCGCAAGTCTTTTAACAAAGAAAACAATACTTTATCTGTAGCGCTTGTTTTACCGGCACCACTTGAGCCTCCTTCGCTTTCATCTTCATCAGGATTGTCATAATCGTGGTCTTTGCTTATTTTAATATCATGTGGACTATCTAAATATTCTTTCCCTTTTTTTGTTAGCTTCAAAGTACCATAATTTTCAATATCCTTTTCAATTAGTCGATTGATCAGGCTTTGACGGATAACAGCGCTCCAGAATTTTTCATCATGCTCTGCTCCTTCACCAAACACTTCAAGTTTATTGTGCTTGTAGGATTTTATGTTTCCGGTATTATTGCCCATAATAACATTTATTACGTGTTTTGCTTTAAACAATTCTTTTATTTCCAAAATTGTTTCCAAAAGCTGGCAAATATATTCTTTTCCTTCAAACTTTTGTTTAGGATAATTGCAATTATCACATTCCCCACAATTCTCCTGATTATAATCCTCTCCAAAATAATGCAATAGTACTTTTCTCCTGCACATAGAAGTTTCGGCATAGGCAACAGTTTCAAGTAATAGCTGCATACCAATTTCCTGTTCAGCAACGGGTTTGCCTTTAAGAAACTTCTCCATTTTCTGAATATCATCATAGCTATAAAATGTCAGGCAAATACCTTCACCTCCGTCTCTTCCAACCCGGCCTGTCTCCTGGTAATAAGCTTCAAGACTTTTAGGTATGTCATGATGTATCACAAACCTCACATCGGGCTTATCAATTCCCATGCCAAAAGCAATGGTAGCAACGATAACATCAACTTCTTCCATCAAAAATTTATCCTGGTTCATAACCCTAACAGAGGATTCTAAACCGGCATGATAAGGCAAAGCACTAATGCCATTAATCTGCAAGGTTTCTGCCAATTCCTCAACCTTCTTTCGGCTAAGGCAATATATTATCCCGGATTTTCCACTATTCTGTTTTATAAAGCGGATAATATCCTTATTAACATTTTGAGTCTTAGGCCTGATTTCATAATATAGATTGGGGCGATTAAAGGAAGACTTAAAAACATTTGCCCTCATCATATTAAGATTTTTCAGAATATCATTTTGCACCTTAGGAGTAGCTGTTGCCGTAAGCGCTATAATAGGGATATTATCACCTACCATTTCAAACATTTTGCGCAATCGCCTATATTCCGGACGAAAATCATGCCCCCACTCTGAAATACAATGGGCTTCATCTATAGCAAAGAAAGAAACCTCAATTTCTTGTAAAAATAAAATATTTTCATCTTTAGTCAATGATTCCGGAGCAACATAAAGCAGTTTTGTAATGCCGGATAGCAAATCACTTTTAACTCTTTGTATCTCACCTTTTGTAAGCGAGGAATTTAAAACATGAGCAATTCCATCATAATCAGCAAAATTACGTAGTGCATCAACCTGGTTTTTCATCAATGAAATTAATGGGGAAACAATTATTGCTGTTCCCTCACCTATCAAAGCAGGCAATTGATAACACATTGATTTGCCACCACCGGTAGGCATTACCACAAATGTATCTTTACCATCTAAAAGATTTTTTATTATTGCTTCCTGATCTCCTTTAAAGTAGGTATATCCAAATATGTCTTTGAGTAAATCTTTGAGAGAAACTTCACTTTTGATTTCCATTCATCTAATATTATTTCCTGTATTGTTAATATTTTCAATAATTTTGTAATTGTAAATTTAGTAAAATTAAATTTAATAACAAATATTATTTTTACTAACTATTAATAAATTCAACCTTTTTGTTTTAAAATTTCAGACAAGAAGGGTGTTTTACCTTTATAAAATTTTATCAACCGCGATTCTTTATTCACAAATAAAAGAAATTTTCAAGTGAAGTCAAAAGAAGAAATAAAGAAAATAGCATTAAATACAATTGAAGTAGAAGCAAAATCTATAAGTAATCTAAAAAGTTATATAAACGATAATTTTTTTAGATGTGTTGAAACTATTTATAGAAGCAATGGCAGAGTTGTAATTACAGGAGTTGGAAAAAGTGCTATAATTGCTAACAAAATTGTAGCAACACTTAATTCCACAGGCACACCTGCTACGTTTATGCATGCCGCTGATGCCATACATGGAGACTTGGGCATTATCCAGAAAGATGACGTTATAATATGCATAAGTAACAGCGGTAACACTTCTGAAGTTAAGATTCTTATTCCAATGTTAAAAACTTTGGGAGCATGTTTGATTGGAATGGTTGGCAACCTCAATTCATACCTTGCAAGGCAAGCTGATCTTGTCATTAACACTACTGTGGAAGAAGAGGCCGGTCCTGGAAACTTAGCTCCAACATCGAGCACAACAGCACAATTAGTAATAGGTGATACCCTTGCAGTAACATTATTGCATTGTCATGGCTTCACAACAAAAGATTTTGCCCGTTATCACCCAGGCGGTTCATTAGGCAAACAGCTTTACCTGAAAGCTTCAGATCTTTATATTAATAATGAACTGCCACAAGTTAATGCTGATGCTGACCTGCGCACTGTAATATTAGAGATATCAAGTAAAAGATTAGGCGCCACAGCAGTAAAGGAAAACCAAAACATAACAGGTATTATAACCGATGGTGATTTGAGGCGAATGTTGGAAAAAACAGATAATATTAATAATATTAAAGCAAAAGACATAATGTCAAAAAATCCAAAAACCATTAAAAAAAACACCCTCGCCGTTGATGCCTTGCAAATTATGAGGCAACACAATATTACCCAATTATTGGTGTTAGATAAAGGAGAGTATGTTGGAGTGGTTCATTTACATGATATTATAAACGAAGGTATCATTTGATTAATCTTCTAAAAAAACATTTCACACAATTTTTTCATGAAACTATATACGAAAAACTTAGTAAAAAAATATAAAAAAAGAACAGTTGTAAACAATGTTTCTGTAAATGTAGAACAAGGAGAAATAGTAGGATTACTTGGACCTAATGGTGCTGGAAAAACAACCACATTTTATATGATGGTGGGACTTATTAGACCCAATGAAGGTAGAATATTCCTTGACCAAAAAGACATTACCAAAGAGCCTATGTACAGGCGAGCTCAAATGGGTATAGGCTATCTTGCACAGGAAGCCAGTGTTTTTCGCCACCTTACGGTTGAAGATAACATAAAAGCAGTTCTTGAGTTTACAGATAAAAACAAAAAACAACAACGAGAAAAACTTGAAAGCCTCATCGATGAATTTGGACTTGACCATGTAAGAAAAAGCAAAGGTATTACTTTAAGCGGCGGAGAAAGACGTAGATGTGAAATAGCTCGTTCACTTGCTGTTGACCCTAAATTCTTTTTACTTGACGAGCCTTTTGCAGGCGTTGATCCTATTGCAGTAGAAGACATCCAGGAAATTGTATCAAGACTAAAAGAAAAAAATATAGGAATATTGATTACCGATCATAATGTTCATGAAACTCTTTCAATAACCGACAGATCTTACCTGCTTATTGAAGGCTCAATAATGAAAGCAGGTACATCACAGGAACTAGCCGAAGATGAGCACGTGCGAAAAGTTTATCTTGGAGCAAACTTTGAATTAAGAAGGTAGGTTAGGGGTGAAAGGTTATGGGGTTATGGGGTTATAGGGTTGAGAGGTTGAGAAGTTGAAAGGTTGAGTATTATTGTCAAAATACGCAAAAAAATAAAATATTAATGAGCAAAAAATACATATTAATAATTTCTATTATAATGATGTCCATGAACATTTCAAGCCAAACCCATCAAATAGTCAATTCAAAACAGGCTCGTGAGATAATAAACGAAAACAAAGGCAATTCTGATTTTCACATTATAGATGCTCGTGAAAAATCGCAATACCAAGAAGGTCACATACCGGGAGCAAAACATATTGACCCACGTATTAAAGACTCCCGGAGTAAGCTCAAACAACTGGACAATTCTGCAACATATCTAATATACTGCCGAACAAGAGTCAGGATTTTTGAACTTGCAAAAATTATGCGGGATATGGGATTTGAAAACATTATAATAAACATTGATGGGTGGCTGATCTGGGAAAAAGCCGGATTCGAAAAAGAAGTCCCGGACTCTTAACAACAAAACCTTCATCAATTATTGAGCTCCCAGCAAATAAAATATCAACACTACTTTGCTAATCAACTATTTCTCCCTTTTAGCAAAATATAAA
>Ga0207421_10002148_pt1 | contig 24728 bp, 27 predicted proteins | sample SodLakKL_010_SED_4_FD_187542 | JGI IMG/M metagenome (GOLD analysis project Ga0207421, IMG submission 187542) | Alkaline sediment microbial communities from Lake Tanatar, Kulunda Steppe, Russia - 8KL_010_SED (SPAdes) (version 2) | ecosystem: Environmental > Aquatic > Non-marine Saline and... | reverse complement strand
CCGCCGGACGCTCGAACCCCCCGGATACGGGTGTTTCGGCATCCGGCTCGTCACGCTCCGGCCGATCCAGCTCGGGTCGCCCCGGCCGCGCATCGCCCCGGCCGCGCATCGCCCCGGCCGCGCATCGTCCCGGCCGCGCATCGCCCCGTTCAGGCGCTGGCGGCTTCCGTCTCGGCGAGTTCGGCCAGACCTCGTAGCGACCGGGCGAAGATCCGGCGGATGATCGGCAGCACGAACGTGGATGCGCCCCACTCGCCGAAGGCGCCCAGCGGCGGGTCGATCTCCTCCCACCACGTGATGCGGGTGGTCCCGGGATCCAGCTCGGCGAGCTCGAAGGCGCCGTAGCCGGTGATGATCTTGCCGAGGTGGGTGACCTCGAGGTACGACGGCTCCTCCCACCCGGTGACGCGCATGACGTCCTGCACCGTGATACCCATGAGGTTGGTCGGACAACGCAGCGTCACGCCCTCGCCCGTGCGTTCCGGGGTCAGGACGTGGACCTCCTTGGCGTCCAACATCCACTCGGGCTGACGTTCCCACTCGGTGAGCAGTGCCCACACCCGGTCACGGGGTGCGGCCACGTCCTGCACGACCTCCAAGCGCATGTCCTACCTCCGGGTGGTCTGGTCGTCGGGCAGCTGATCGTCGCAGGTTCGGAGCCGGTGGCAAGCGCGGCCCGGACCCGACCCCGGACCCAACCCCGGACCCAACCCCGGCGCCAGCCTGCACCACGAGCCATTAGGCTCCCTCCGACGTGCCTCGATGGACCGTTCGCTCGCGCACCATCCCCACGGGGAAGCGACGGCGCTCGGCACGCAACGACCCTTCACCACCACGATCCCACCGACGACGACCGTCGAGATCGCCGCGTGCGCGGCCCGTCACGGGTCAGCGACCGCGATCCCGACGCGAAGAACCGAGGCGAGCTGTGTACGCGGACATCGACGGCAACACCATGCACTACGTCAGCTACGGCGAGGGCCCGCCGATCGTGTTCATCCACGGTCTGGGCGGCTCCGCCAACGTCTGGCACGGCGTCATGCAGGCCACCAAGCAGCACCACCACGGGGTCGCACTCGACCTGCGGGGCCACGGCCGCAGCCAGGGGCGCGGCAAGTTCTCGATCGAGGGCTGGGCCAAGGACGTCCAGAAGCTCATCCACCACCTCGAACTCCCGGCCGTGACCCTCGTCGGCCACTCGCTGGGTTCGTTGGTCGCCCAACACCTGGCGCAGAACTCGCCCGACACCGTCGACCAGCTCGTGCTCGTGGGCGGCATCTCCTACTTCCAGCCCCCCACCGCGGACGCCTACCGCGAGCGGGCCGATCTGGTCGAGAAGGAGGGCATGGACGTGCTCGTCGAGCCGTGGCTCGAGGGCGCCGTCTCGCCGCAGACGCACGCGAACCACTCCGGCATGGTCGGGCTGATGCGCGAACTCTTCCTGCGCAACGAACCGCAGTTCTACGCCAAGTCCTGCCGGGCGCTGGCGGACGCCCCGAAGATCCGCCGCGACGAGCTCGGCCAACCCACCCTGATCGTCACCGGCGCCCACGACCGTTCGACGCCGCTGGCGATGGCCGAGGAGATCTCGTCGTCCATCCCGGTCAGCCGCGTCAAGGTGCTGCCCGACGTCGGCCACTGGTCGCCGCTGGAGGCCCCGGGTGCGGTCGCGGCCGCCCTCCTCGAGTTCCTGACCTGACCGTGGCCCACACCCCGGACGCCGACGCGCCGGCCCTGCGACGGCTGCACCCCGATCCCGCCACCCTCGCGCTCGAAGAGCTCTACGCCGGGTTGACGTTGCCCGCCGGAACCGCCGAGCAGCCCGCCTGGGTGGGCTTGTGCATGGTGACCTCGTTGGACGGCGCCGTGTCGGTCGAGGGCCGCTCCGGCGGGTTGGGCGGCCCGGCCGACCTGCTGGCGCTGTCCCGCCTCCGCGGGTCCAACGACGTGTCGATCGTCGGCGCGGGAACCGTCCGCGAGGAACGCTACGGGCCACTGACCGGTGGCGCGGCCCGCCGCGCCGATCGCGAGCGCCGCGGCCTGACGCCGAGCCCACGCCTGGCGATCATCACCTCGTCAGGACGCCTCGATCCACAGCTGCCGGTGTTCGGTGACCCGGCCGAACGCCCGATGGTGCTCGTCTCGACCTCGGCGGACCCCGACGCGCTCACCACGCTGGCCGGGGTCGCCGAGGTGCACGTGATCGACGAGACGACCCTCTCGGCCCACACCATCGTCGAGCGCATGGTCTCGCTCGGCTTCCGGCGGATCCTGTGCGAGGGCGGACCCCGCCTCAACCAGGCGATGCTGGCGTCCGACCTGATCGACGAGGCGTTCCTGACGCTCGCGCCGACCGCCGTGGGCGGCCCGGCCAGTCGCATCGTCCACGGCGACACCGAGGCACGTCGCGATCTCGACCTGATCTCGGTCATGGAGCACGGCGGCGACCTGCTGTTGCGCTACCGCCACCCGCGGCACCGGCAACTCACCGACCACTGACGGGACCCTGCCTCCCGACGGGTCCGTCGCGCTTGGCGCCCGGTCGCGCCCGGTCGATCACGGAGCGCACCGCCGCGCGCCCCCGGTCGGTCGTGGCCGGGTCGCGGAAGAGTGTGGCGAGGTAGTTGGCCATCTCGAGCGCGGCGTAGAGCTCGAAGGCCACCTGGCCGCCATCGACGCCGGGATCGAGCTCCCCCTGGGACTGGGCGGTCGCGATCAGGCCCTCGATGGATCCGAGCGCATCCCGCTGGAAGGCCGCCACCTGGTCGTGGATCGTCCCGTCCGGCGCGTCGAACTCGGCGAGCAACTGGGCGAAGAAGCAACCGCCCGGGAACACCCCGCGCTCCACGTAGGACAGGTAGGCCTCACAGAAGCCCTCGATCTGCGCCAGTCCCTCGGGCCCGGCCAGGCCGGGTTCGAGGACCTCCCGCTGGAACACGTCGCTGGCGGCCGCGATCGTCTCCTGCTGCAGCCGCTCCTTGGACCGGAAGTGGGCGAACACCCCGCTCTTGCTGATCCCCAGGGTCCGCGCCAAACGGCCGATGGTGAGGCTCGAGAGCCCCTCGATCGAGGCCAACCGCATGGCGGCATCCAGGATCGCGGCGTGAGTCTGCTCACCGTCGGCACGACGTCGCGCAGCCGTGTCCGACGCCGCGGCCAACACCGGACCCGACGGCTCGCCTGCGTCCTCGCTCATCATGGTTGACAAGTTAGCACGCCCGTGCGACATTGTTAGCACGGTCGTGCTAACTAGACGGATCTCCGGCGACGGTGGTCAGCACAACAGGGGGCGACCCCGACGAACGATGGGGAAGCGACCGGGGATCGTGGTGAGACGACCGACCCCGACCAGGAGCGATGAACGATGACTGAGGAACGGATCCATCGAGCCGTCTCCGAGGACGGCACCCCGATCGTGGGCAGCGTCCACGGCTCGGGCCCGACGCTCGTGCTCGTCCACGGCGCCGTGGCGGACGGCGAGTCCGAATGGGCCGAGTTGCTGCCCGCGCTGTCCGACCGATTCACCTGCTATTTGCCCAGCCTGCGCGGGCGGGGAGACAGCGGCGACCACCCCGACCACTCGTGGGAGGCCCGCGTCCGCGACGTCGTGGCCTACGTCAGGTCGATCGACGAGCCGGTCGGCCTCGTGGGGGCCTCGGGCGGAGCCACGGTGGTGCTCGGCGCTGCCAGCCGGCTACCCGGACTCACCGCCGTCGTCGCGTGCGAGCCGCCGGTCTACGAGGTGATCGACGACGGACTGCTCGCCGAGTTCCAGGCCGCGACCGACCACATGGCCGCGGCTACCGAGCAGGGCCGACGGACCGAGGCCGTCCAGCCCTTCCTCGACCTGGTCCTCAACGACCAGGAGATGGCGGCCCTGACCGCGGACCCGGAAGGCCTCTGGGTCGCCTCGCAGCACCTCGAGGCCGACATCGCCGAGTTCCGGGCGGCAATCGAGTGGCAGGGCCCGAGCCCGACCGATCCGTCGGCACTGGCGAGCGTCACCGCACCGGTGCTGCTGCTGCGAGGCACGCACACCGCGCTGCGCTGGTTCTCCGACGGCGTCGACGCCGCCGCGGAGCACCTCCCCGACGCCACGGTGCGGGACATCCCCGATGCCGGCCACCTCGGGCACCTGCTGTACCCCGAGCGCGAAGCGGCCGAGATCATCGCCTTCGTCGAAGCGGCCCACCAACCGGCCTGACCCGCGAGGCCGGGCCGTCATCGGGCGGGTGGCGGCCCGCCATCGACCCGGTAGCGGAGCGGGCGCGGCGGACCGACCCACCACTCATGCGGAGGCGGCGCCGGCGTCAGCTCGGGCGTCGGCGCGGGCGTCGGCGCGGGCGTCGGCGTCGGCGGCCACGGTCCACTTCAGGCGGGTCACCTCGGTGTCGTACTCGGGGAAGTCGCGCAGCCCGTCCAGCGTCTCCATGACGGCGAGGTAGCGGCCCACCTCGGCCACGTCGTGGACGCGCACGAACCCCGGGTACGGGCGGACCGCCTCGACCGTGGCCAGCGTCTCGGGCAGACGTTGCGGTGGCTCGGCCCCCGTGATCACGCCGGTGAAGTACTTGCGCGAGGCCCCGGTGAGGATGCTCAGACCGAGCGCCGCGAACCGGGGGTAGGCGCGGAGCACCTCGACGTCGTCGTGCGGGTACTTCGCGTAGCCCAGGCCGGGGTCGAGCACGAGCCGTTCACGGGCCAACCCGTGCTGCTCGGCCACCGCGATCCGTTCGTGGAACAGCTCGAGCACATCGGCGACCACGTCGTCGAAGTCGAGGAACGCCTCCTGCTTGTGGCCGATGCGGGTGTGCAGGATCACGAGCGCCGCGTCGTGGGCGGCGCACAATGCCGCGATGCGCGGGTCCGCCAACCCGGAGACGTCGTTGATCATCGCGGCGCCGGCATCGAGCGTGGCCTCCGCCACCGCGGCGAACGGCGTGTCGATGGACACCGGTACGCCGCGGGCGACCAGTTCGCGCACCAACGGCACGGCCCGGGCGATCTGGACATCGAGGTCGATCGAGTCGCCGTAGGTGACCCCCGAATCGGTGCCGACATCGATGATCGCGGCGCCGGCATCGACCATGGCCAGCGCGGCGGCCAGCTGCTGCTCGGTCGTGGCGAGGTGCCCGGTGTCGGAGAACGAGCCGGGGTTGGTGTTGACGATGCCCATGACGGCCGGAGCTCCGGCGCGCAGGACGAACCCCTGACCGGCACCGGTGAGGCGCACGTCGGCCACGGGCACACGGTTCGGATCGAGCAACGGGGATGTCACCAGGGACCTCCGGGGGCGGACCGCGCGATGAGTAAGGGACGGGAAGCCTCGCGTGTGAGGCCACCGCTGTCCATCCGGCGCCGACCACCCCCGCCGATGGGTCGGACCTGGCTACGGCCGGACCTCGCCCCGGGCCGGAGCTGGCTCGGGCCGGGGCTCGCCTCGGGGCCGGACCTCGCCGGGCCGGACCTCGAGGTGGCGCAGCGCCCGCCGCAGCCTCAGGCCAGCAACGGCGGCAACTCGTGCAGCTGCGCGATGCGGTGGGTGGGGACCGGGTCGTGCGAGCCGGGAGCGGGGGTCCCGTCCGGGGCGAACCACACCGTGGCGAGCCCGAACGCCTCCGCGCCGGCGATGTCGGCCGACAGGCTGTCGCCCACCATCGTCACCGCGTCGCGTGGTGGTCCCCCCATCTGCTCGAAGGCCGCCCGGAAGATGGCGGCATCGGGCTTGGCGGCCCCGACCTCGTCGGAGATGACCAGCACCTCGGCGGCATCGGCCAGGGGCGAGGCCTGCAGCCGGGGCCGTTGCACGTCGGCGAGCCCGTTGGTCACGAACGCGATCCGGAACCGTGCCGAGAGCTGTTGGACGACCGCTGCCGCACCGGGGATCAACGGCGCTGCCGCCGCCAGGTGCACCAGGTAGCGCTCCGAGAGTGCGGTGAGATCGATCTCGTCGTCGGTGTGAGCGGCGAGGGTCTCCGCCCAGCGTTCCAGGCGCAGCCGGGCCGGGGTGGTCTCCCGACGCTCCAACATCGCCCAGTGACTCGCGTTGATCCGCCGGTAGTCCGCGAGGACCGCGTCGGTGACCGACACGCCGGCGTCGGCGAGGGTCGCGGAGACCGCCGTGGTCTCCGCGGCCGCGTAGTCGAACAGCGTCCCGTCGAGGTCGAACAGCACCCACCGGTCCCCCGTCACGGTCGCACCGCCGCGGGACGATGGCCGCCGAGGACCACCTCGACGGCCAGACACGCGTCCTCGACGTAGCCGAGGCCCCCGTTCGCGGCGATCGTGTGGGCCTCCCGGGAACGCACCCCCTGCTGGAGCCAGATCGCACCCGCACCGACCGCCACCGCCTCGCGCGCGATCTGTGGTGCGTGCTCCGGTCGGCGGAAGACGTCGACGAGGTCGATGGGCCCCTCGACCTCGGCCAGGTGGGCGAGCGCCGGGAGGCCGTGCACCGAGGCGAGGTTCGGGTTGACCGGGACCACCTCGTAACCCGCCGTGAGCAACCGTCCCACAACGCCGTAACTCGGGCGGCGGGGGTCGTCGGAGGCCCCCACCACCGCGATCCGACGGGTCCGTTCGAGGATGGCGGCGATGTCGGGGGGCACGGCGGTGGTCACCTCGAGGCCTTCGGATGGGACGGGATGGGGGCGGGATGGGGGCGCGGCGGGCGGCGGCGAGGCTACGGTGTAGGCGCGTGGACCGAGGACCACGCAGCGCCGCCGGAACCACGACGAGAGCAGGAGTGCTGATGGCACGGGTCGGGATGCCCAGGAAGTTCGTGTTCGTCTGCATCAACGAGCGACCGCCCGAACATCCCCGGCCCTCGTGCATCCGCAACGGCAGCGCCGACATCTTCGAGACCATCCGCGAGGAGACCGGGCGTCTGGGGCTCGTCGACGTGAAGGTCGTGGCGTCCGGTTGCCTGGAGCCGTGCATGGTCGGCCCGGTGATCTACGTGGCCCCCGACGACGTCTGGTACGGCGGGGTCACCGTCGGGGACGTCACCACCATCTGCGAGCAGCATCTCGACGGCGACGAACCGGTCGAGTTCCTCCGGATCGGCCGACCGGAGTTCGAGCTGTCGCCCCTCGCCGGGCGCAGCGATCTGCCACCGGGAGACATCCCGCCCGTCTGAGTGCCGAGTGGCCGTTCGCTCGGCCGGTGCTCGGCCGGTGCTCGGCCGGTGCTCGGCCGGTGCTCGGCCGCCCGAACCTCTGGTCGGACGTCCATGTCCGTCTCCGCGCACGGACCTTCGGCCATCGCCCACGATCGTGGTCGGAGGGTCGTGGTCCGTACCCTGGTGGATCGTCGCCCGGGGCCACCTCGATCAGGTGTGCCCGCTCCCCCGGCGACCCGCGAGCGCGTCGCGCGGTGTGACCCACCGCCCCGTGATCCGACCCCGGAGCCACCATGTCCCATCCCGACCGCGTGTCCCAGAGCCGGCCCTCGGCCGATGCTCGCCGCCAGGGCGAGGCATCCCCGGCCGATCGCGGCCACGAACTTCCCATCCTCGGCTACGACGCCCTGGAGTACTGGGTCGGCAACGCCAAACAGTCCGCGTACTACTACCGCGCGGCGTTCGGGTTCCGCCTGGTCGCCTACGCCGGGCCGGAGACGGGGGTGCGTGACCGCGCCTCCTACGTGCTCGAGCAGGGCGACATCCGTCTGGTGCTCACCTCGGGGATGGATGCCGACCATCCGGCCGTGACCCACCATCGACGCCACGGTGACGGCGTTCGCGATGTCGCCTTCCGGGTGCCCGACACCGCGGAGGCCTTCGAGCTCGCGACCGAGCGTGGCGCGGTCCCCCTCGACGAGCCCACGGTGCTCGAGGACGAGCACGGCAAGCTCGTCATCGCCTCCATCTCGGTGTTCGGCGACACGATCCACTCGTTCGTGCAACGTGACGACTACAGCGGGGTCTACCTGCCCGGTTACGTCGAGGTCGAACGCGACGAGATCGCCCGACCCGCCGGCCTGCGCGCCGTCGATCACGTGGTCGCCAACGTCGAACTCGGCGCCATGGACGATTGGGGCGCGTTCTACCAACGCATCCTCGGCTTCTCGCAGCTGCGACACTTCGATGACGACGCCATCTCGACCGAGTACACCGCCTTGATGTCCAAGGTGCTCTCGAGTGGCGGGGGACGCATCAAGATCCCGATCAACGAGCCGGCCGTCGCCGCCAAGCGCTCCCAGATCGACGAGTACCTGGACGCCTACGGCGGTCCCGGCATCCAGCACCTCGCGCTCGCGACCGACGACATCGTGGCCACGGTGCGCGAACTGCGTTCCCGGGGCCTCGGCTTCCTCGAGGTCCCGCGCGAGTACTACCGCGAGGCCAAGGACCGCGTCGGTGAGGTGGACGAGTCCTGGGCCGACCTGGCCGAACTCGGCATCCTGGTGGATCGGGACGAGGAGGGGTATCTCCTGCAGATCTTCACCGAGCCCGTCCAGGACCGCCCGACCATCTTCTACGAGATCATCCAGCGCCATGGTGCGACCGGCTTCGGGGTGGGCAACTTCCGAGCGCTGTTCGAGGCCATCGAGCGGGCCCAGGCCAAGCGGGGCAACCTCTGAGCGACCGCGCCTCGGACACGCCGGGCGCCAGGGCACGGCGACGAGCCGGATGAGCTGAAGGGGCACGGGTGAGCGCGACGACGGACAGGGCGACGCCGATGGCACTGATGGTGGTCCGGGCGCTGGCGGCCTTCGGCACCGCAGCGATGGCCGCAGCCATCGTCGGGGCCTTCTCGGTCGCGTCGTTGACCGAGGAGGGTGGTGCGCTGGTCGCCTCGAGCTGGGGCCGGGTGACGTTGATCGACATCTACCTCGCGTTCGTGTTCGGCTGGCTGTGGGTGGCGTGGCGGGAACGCTCGACCTGGCGATCGGTCCTGTGGCTGCTCGCGACACTGGTGACGGGCAGTCTGGCGCTGTTCGGCTACCTGCTCGGGGCATCCGTGCGCGCGACGACGATCGACGAACTGGTGCTCGGGCCCCGCCGCTCCGCCCACGGTCGCTAGGGTCCCCTCGGCTCGACTCCCCGGTGGTGAGGACGACAAGGTGGACACAACCCCTTCGACACGCGTGTCCTGGGACGAGTACTTCCTCGAGTTGGCGCGTGCGACGTCGACCCGGGCGACGTGCTCGCGACGGCGACACGGCGCGGTCATCGTCAAGGGGCGTCGTATCGTGGCCACGGGCTACAACGGTGGGCCGTCGGGGACGCTGCACTGTGACGAGGGCGGTTGCCCTCGGGCCGCGTCCACCGCACCGCAGGGCCAGGACTACGAACGCTGCATCGCGATCCACGCCGAGGCCAACGCGCTGCTGTTCTCCTCCCCCGAGGAACGCGACGGTGCCGCGCTGTACTGCACCGGCGCCCCCTGCTTCGGGTGCGCGAAACTGATCGCCAACTCCGGGGTCAAGGAGGTCGTCGCGGCCAGCGGGCGGTACGAGGGCTGGAACGAGGTCCGCGACTTCATGCGTCAGGCCGGGGTCCGCGTGCGCCTGCTCGATGGCCTCGAGGGCGTTCCGAGCCTGGATCTGTAGGCCCGGACCTGCCGCCGGCGTGGTCGTCGTGGGCCGTTCCACCGGCTGACCGGCGAAGATGCCCACGCCACCACGCCACCGCGCCCCCACGCCACCACGCCACCGCGCCCCCACGCCACCGCGCCCGCACCTGCCGCCGGCGTGGTCGTCGTGGGCCGACCCGGTGGGAACGGGGGAAAGGTCCCCGGAACTGAAGCGTCCCTCCGGTGGGAGAACCGGAGGGACGGGAGGCTCGGGATGCGTGGAGCCCACGGGAGCGGATGGGGAGAGCATCCGTTCGAGCGGTGGGAGCCGCTTATGGGAGAGAGAGTGTGGACTCTGCTTGTCCCGAGCGGCGCACGGTTCCCGAATGGGAGAGGTGGGACCCGTGCGCAATCTTCAGTTTTTGGGTGGTACTCGGTGCGGGAGCCGGAGAGAGCCTCCGACCGGAACCGCGGATCCGGTACCCAGGCTTCCCGTCCGGGTCCTGGGAGAGGGACCGTTCTGGTTGGCCTGTGAGTGGTACGTTACCAGACAAGTTCTTCCGGTCCAACTCCAACACCCCCTCACTTTGGACTGCTATTGGGCGATCCAATCCGCGAAAGTGGTCCGCATCTTGCGGGTCTACTCGTCGATGCGTTGGAGGGCGACGGGCCGCTGTACCGCCTGCTGGCCGATGCGCTCAAGCGCGCCATCGACCGCGGCGAGATCCCGCTCGGCACCGTGCTGCCGCCCGAACGCTCCCTGGCGCGCTCGCTGTCGGTCAGCCGCGCCACGGTCGTCTCGGCCTACGACCGGCTGAAGGGCGAGCGCTGGCTCGACAGCCGACAGGGATCGGGAACCTGGGTCCGGGTCCCCGACGCCACCGAGGGACCCACCACGGTGGATGCCATCTCCACCGCCCGGCTGTTCCTCTCCGATAGTGGTCAGGAGCAGAAGAGCGGTCCCGGCGAGCCCCCCGTCGGCGATCAGGACGTGCTCGATCTGTCGGTCGCCGCCGTGACGGCCACCCCGACGGTCAACCGCGTGCTGGCCTCGCTCACCCCCGAGGAGATCCAGCCGCTCACCGAGCACCACGGCTACCTCCCGCAGGGGCTGCGGGCGTTGCGTCAGGAGATCGCCGACCGCTTCACCTCGGCAGGGCTCCCGACCGGGCACGACCACGTGGTGATCACCACCGGCGCCCACCAGGCCATCTCGCTCATCGGTCGTCAGACCCTGCAGCCGGGTGACACGGTGCTGGTCGAGAGCCCGACCTTCCCCGGGGCGTTGGACGTGTTCCGCCGCTTCGGCGCACGGATGGTCCCGTGGCCCATGGACGAGGACGGCGTGCGCACCGATGTCCTCGAGGACCTGCTGGTCCGGACCCAGCCGAAGCTGATGTACCTCTCCCCGCATTTCCACAACCCCACCGGCGTGGTCGTCCCGCTCGAACGACGTCGGGAGATCGCCCGGCTCGCCGGCGAGCACGACGTCGTCGTGCTCGAGGACCAGGCGATGGGCGACGTCAACATCGACGACGTGGACCTGCCGCCCTCGATCGCCTCGTTCGACCCCACGGTGACGGTGCACACGATCGGATCGACCGCCAAGCTGTTCTGGGCGGGCCTGCGGGTCGGGTGGGTGCGCTCGCCCGACGACTGGGCGGTGCGGATGCTGGCGACCAAGACCGTGGCCGATCTCGGCACCCCGCTGATCAGCCAACTCCTGGCACTCAAGCTGCTGCGCGTCCGCGAGCAGGTGCTCCGCGAGCGTCAGGCCGAGCTGCGCACCAGCCGGGACCTCGTCTGCTCGCTGCTGAACGAGCACCTACCGGCCTGGGAGTGGCAACGCCCCGCCGGGGGGTTGTCGATATGGGCACGGTTGCCGCAGGGCAACGCCGACGAACTCGCCGAGGTCGCCATGCGCAACGGGGTCGCGATCGTCCCCGGACCGTCCCTGTCGGTCGACGAGGGCAACCGGCGGTCGGTGCGCATCGTGTTCGCCCGTCCCGAGCCGGTACTGGTCGAAGGGCTGCGACGACTCACCGCGGCGTGGGCGAGCTACGCCCCCACCACGGACCGCTCCGCGGCACGCCTGCTGGTCTGACGCCGACCGGGCGGATCACGCTCAGGCGTTGCGCTCGACGACCTGCAGAACGAGTCCGACGGCCAGCAGGAACACCAGCAGTCCGGCCCCGAGCTTGACCATGAACACGATCTCGCGGCCGATGCCGCGAACGATCGGCAGCGGTCGCAGCTGACGTCCGCAGGCGCAGTCGCCGTCGTCGTCGAGGTAGGCGTGGTGACGCTCCTCACAGGCGAAGCGCGGCCGGTGCTCGAGGTCGTAGCCGCAGGCCGTACACACCTCGGAGCCGCGCTCGGGACGTTTTCGACACCGGGGACACTGTCGCGCCTGCAACCGGTCGACGGCCACGAAGCCGACGGCCAGTCCGAGCAGGCCCCCGTAGACCAGCGCCGCCGAGACCACCTCCCCCGCATCCGCCCCGGTCACCGCCGCGATCAGCGCCAGGACCACCAGCGCCAGCGCGATCGGCGCCAGCGCGAGCAGCCCGGTCAGGCGCTTCTCCTCGAAGCTCAGCGGCGCCGCGCGGCGCACCGGCGTCGGTCCCTGCTGGGCCTCGACCCAGTCGCCGTCGGTCACGGGCACCTCATCGTCCGGGGTCGTGGTGGCCTGGGGTTCTCGTGGTGGCCCGGGGGGCCTCGTGGTGGCCTGGGGGCCTCGTGGTGGTTCGGGCCGTGGCGGTGGCCACGCTCCCGGCGCACCGGGCCCGCGGTTCGGACTCGGCCCGGGAGGGTACGGGTCGGGCTCGAAGGGGCGGAGCACAGGGCCCAGGGGGTGGCGCACGGGCCCGGGCGGTGCACCCCGGTGCCGAGCGCCTACGCTGCCGCCCGGATCAGCAGTTCCGGCGCACCCGGGAGGCAGCGACGTGGGCAACGACCTGGACACCGAGGCAGGGGTCACCAGCACGCTCGACGAGCATGGCGTGTTGTGCGTCACGCTCGACGACGGGAACAAGAACGCCCTGACCCCGGAGGTCTTCGAGGCGCTGATCGCCGCACTGGATGCCGACACCGGCGCGCGTGCCGTGGTGGTGACGGGCCGGCCCGGGATCCTCACTGCCGGTCTCGACATCAAGTGGATGGCCGCCAACGGCCGCGACGGTGTGGAACACCTGCTGGTCCGCTTCGGTGAGTGCCTGATGCGGTGGTGGACGGACCCGAGGCCGACGGTGTGCGCCGCGACCGGGCACGCCATCGCCGCCGGCACGATGCTCGCGATGGCCTGCGATCATGCCGTCGCCGACCGCGACGGGTTCTGGGGGTTGACCGAGACACGGATCGACTTCGAGATCCCGGACTTCGGCCTGGCGCTCGCGCGCGCGAACGTCCGCGCCGACCGCCTCGAGGACCTGCTGTTGCCGGGTGAGCGCATCACCGCGACCGAAGCCGTCGACGCCGGCTTCGCCGACGTGGCCGTGGCCCCGGGCGAGGTCGTGGACGTGGCCCATCGACGTGCCCGCGAACTGGCCGAACTCCCCGCTCGCGCCTACGCCGGGACCAAGTCCCGGCTCCGGGGCGAGGCCGCCGAGGCGGTCCTCGGCGGCCTCCGCGCCGACATCGCGCTACTGACCGCGCACCTCGCATGAGTCCCGTCCGGCGTGGCCCCGTCCGGCGTGGCCCCGTCCGGCGTGGCCCCGTCCGGCGTGGCCCCGTCCATCGCGTTGGCGTGGGCAGCTTCACCGGTCAGCCGGTCGAACGGCCCACGCAACCACGTCGTCAGCCGGTCCGCCGCGGTGGCGTGGGCACTTCCACCGGTGGCTCGGCGACGGTGCCCACATCACCGACCGTCCCGGGCCGCCGCCCGGAGGAGAGGACCGCTCATGGGTGAGGTTCATTGGCGTGAGTTGAAGCGCGAGGTGGTGGATCCGGGGTTGTGCACGGGGTGTGCGGCGTGTGTGATGGCGTGTCCGCGTGATGTGCTCGGCTACGGCGACGACTACTTCCCGGTGCAGATCGGGGAGGGCATGGCCCACGATCAGTGCGTGATCGGGGACCGGGGCTGTGACATCTGCACCCGGGCGTGTCCGCGGTTCCGTGACTGGGAGTCCGATCTCGACGAGGCGCTGTTCGGCCGGCCACGCACCCGCGACGAGGTCTACGGTCAGGTGCGCTCGATCCTGTTGGTGCGTACCACCGACGCCGGGATCGCCGAGGTCGGTCAGGACGGCGGGTTGGTGTCCTCCCTGTTGGTCTGGGGTCTGCAGACCGGCCGGATCGACGGGGCGTTGTCGTCGGTGATCGTCGATGGCGGTCGTGGGCCGTTCGACGCCGAACCGGCGCTGGTGACCACCCGTGAGCAGGTGCTGGCCACCGCCGGGTCCCGCTACACCTACTCGGCCAACCCGCTGGCGATGGCGCAGGCGGAGGAGGAGAAGCTCAAGCAGCTCGCGCTGGTGGGCATGTCGTGCCAGGCCTCGATCAACGGCTCGCTGCCGGCCCGCAAGGTCAACAAGTACGACCGCAAGATCGCGTTGACCATCGGGTTGTTGTGCTCCAAGACCTTCACCTACGAGGGCCAGAAACAGGTGCTGGCCGATCACGACATCGACATCACCGATGTCGTCAAGATCAACATCAAGGGCCGCTACCAGGTGTGGACCAGGGGTGGCGGCTACCACGAGATCCCGCTGAAACTGTTCCACCCCCACACCCGCGAGGGCTGCAAGCTGTGTCCGGACTTCGCCGCCCAGCATGCCGACATCTCCACCGGCGGGATCGGCGCGGACGACAACTGGACGCTCACGCTGATCCGCACCGCCCGCGGCGAGGAGTGGATGAAGGGCGTCATCGACGCCGGGCTCATCGAGGCCCGCCCCGGCGAGGACGACCAGGTCGCCATGAGCCTGCTCACCAAGCTGTCCACCATCTCCCGCAAGCGCTGGCCCGGCGGCGCGCTCCCGGACCGGGCCGGTCTACCGGGTCTGCTCCCCATCGTGACCTGACAGGCTCGGGCACGACATCGACCCTCGACCGCAACGACGACAGGAGATCAAGGTGGGCTTTCTCGTGAGGAAGTTGGCCGCAGCCGGAGCCGCGGCGGGTGCCGCGGTCGCCGCGCGTAGGGCCGTGGAACTCGGTTGGACGATGGTTCGCGGCGAGGAGCCACCGACGGCAGCCGATGTGGTGAGCGACACGGAACTCCGCGACCTGCTGCTGTGGTCGCTGGTGGTGGTCGGTGCCGTCGCCGTCGCACGTTCCGTTGCGGCGGGCGCCACCGTCAGCCTGCTCAGCCCGAAGGACGAGCAGGACGACGAGTAGTTCGGCCCCGGCCCCGGCCCCGGCCACGGCCACGGCGCATCAGCCAGCCCGGCTCAGCCATGGATCGGCAGCCCGCCCGGTCCGCCGATCGACGACTCGGCCGGCGGCGTCCCCTCGGGACGCTGCCACGTGATGCGAACCTCCATCGCGCCGTGCTCGTCGGGTTCCGGATGCTCGAGCGCCAGACGGACCAACCCGCTGCCCCGGTAGACGGCCAACTCGCTGGGCGCCTGCACCCACGGCGGACCCTGCCACCCACGGGCGATGTCGGTGTCCGTCGCGACCAACGTGACCACCACCACGACCCCCCGGGGAGCAGCCAGGCGACCGATCGCGTCCATCGCCGCGTCGCGCACGACCCCCGGCAGCGACTGGACCGTACGGACCTCGATGACCAGGTCGAAGGCGCCCAGCAGATCGTCCGGCAACTCGAGGACGTCCTCGACCCGCCACGAGATGCCGAGGTCGGCGAACCGCCGCTCCGCCCAGGCCACAGCGGTGGGTGACACGTCGAAGGCGGTGACCTCGTAGCCGCGGCGGGCGAGTTCGGCCGCGTCGTCGCCCAACCCGCAGCCGACCACCACGGCCCGGGAGCCCGGCGGGGTCGCCACCGGCTCATCGAGCCAGTCGGTCACGTAGGGGTGCGGTACCGAACCGGCCCACGGCACGGCGTCGGCGTCGTCGCCGGCGCCCGCGTACAGCGGTTCGAACCAGCCGGTGGGGTCACCCGCGCCGAGGTGTCGGTCCACCAGCGCCCGGACGTCCGGTGGGCGCCGACGCCGTCGAAAGCCCTGCCGAGCCACAACGCGTCCGGTCAGGTCGCGGACGGGATCTCGTACGAGGCGACCTTCGGGTGGTCGGCCTTGCTGTTGCCGACCGCTTCCGCGCCGCCGGGCGAGCCCAGACCCGTGACCGAACTCTCGAAGTACTCCGCGTTGATGGCGGTGAACTCGCTCCACTCCGGGGGCACGTCATCGGCGTAGAAGATCGCCTCGACCGGGCAGGCGGGCTCGCATGCGGCGCAGTCGATGCACTCGGCGGGGTGGATGTAGAGCATCCGGTCGCCCTCGTAGATGCAATCGACCGGGCACTCCTGCACGCAGGCGGTGTCCTTGACGTCCATGCACGGTTCAGCGATGACGTAGGTCACGAACACACCCTCCTGAAGCGAGTCGAGGCGCCAGTCTAACGCCCGATCCGCGCCCTGCGTTTCGGCGGACCCCGGACACGTCCGGGCACGCTGCCGCCGGCCCCGTCGGTGCCGCGGATCACCGCGGCCACCGAGTCGGGCGACGGGCTCAGGCGTCCCAGTTGGCGACGGTCGGGTGATCGGTCCCCGACGATCCCACGGCTGCGGCGCCGCCAGGCGAACCGAGCCCGGTCACGGAGTCCTCGAAGTACTCCGCGTTGATCGGGGTGAACTCTTTCCACTCGTCCGGCACGTCGTCCTCGTAGAAGATCGCCTCGACGGGACAGACGGGCTCGCACGCTCCGCAGTCGATGCACTCCGTGGGGTGGATGTAGAGCATCCGCTCACCCTCGTAGATGCAGTCGACGGGACATTCCTCGACGCAGGCCTTGTCCTTCACATCGATGCACGGCTCGGCGATGGTGTACGTCAAGGCGTCGACCTCCTGGTGGTAACGGTTCCGGCGCGTCGCCGCGCCGATGGTGGCTTTCGTGCGGTCACACGGTTCGTTGCATGCCACTGTAGAGGACGCCCCCGGTCGCCGTGAGCGCCGAAGGTCACGCGACGGCCACCGACGAACGGCGCCATCACGAGCCGACGGCCTCCGCCGGGCCGGGTGCCCTAAGCTCGTCGGCGATACGGGCCGCAGCTGACCGGCCGCGCCATCCCGGCCCGCCGCACACCGAACGACAGGAGATGACGCGCGCATGCCCGAGCCCCGTCCGCGCCGCCGTCGCAGCTTCCGCTGGAGTTTCCGTCGCCGCGCAGGGACAGCCCGAGCGCTCGCCCCGGGCGAGCTCATCGAACCCGCCACCGACGGCCAGTCACCCGAGCCCACGCGCCCGGTTGCCGACGGTGCGCCGTCCGAGCCGTCACGGTTCGACGACGTCGCCGCCGCCGCGGCGGGTCTCCCCACGGCCGTGACCTCCGCATCCTCCGGGCCGGTCATCGCGGCCGGGGCCCTCGACGCCGAGCCGCCCCCGGCTCCGGTGCTCCCGCAACCCACCACCGCGCCGACGCCTCAGGCGCCCCCGGCCCTGCCCGACATCCACGACGAGGTCGTCCCCGGGACCCCTCCCGAGCGTGCCCCCCACCCTCGTCAGCGCACCCTCGGCATCCTCGAGGCCCACCCCGGCGATCCCGACGAGGTGCGCTACCTCAACCGGGAGTTGTCGTGGGTCCAGTTCAACGAACGGGTGCTGGCGTTGGCCGAGGACCCGGAGCTCGAGCTGCTGGAACGGGCCAAGTTCCTGGCCATCTTCCAGACCAACCTCGACGAGTTCTTCCAGGTCCGCGTCGCCGGTCTCAAGGAGCAGGTCGCGGCCGAGGTCGCCGGACTCAACGCCGATGCGATCTCCCCCGCGGACCAGCTCGCCGCGATCGACGAGCTGGTCGCCGTGCTCTCCGAGCGTCACGCGACGATCTTCCGCCGGGACCTCGCGCCCGGGTTGGCGGATGCCGGCGTGCGCTTCTCCGACTGGTCGGATCTCGACGAGCACGACCGTGCCCACCTCGTCCACATCTTCGAGGAGCGGATCTTCCCGGTCCTGACCCCGCTGGCGGTCGACCCGGCCCATCCCTTCCCGTACATCTCCGATCTGTCGATGAACCTCGCCGTGCTGGTACGCGACCCCAAGGCGAAGACCACCCGCTTCGCCCGGGTCAAGGTCCCGCCGGTGCTCCCGAGGTTCCTCGTGATGCCCGACGGCGAACGCTTCCTGCCGCTGGAGCAGGTCATCGCCGCCCACCTCGACCGACTGTTCCCCGGCCTCGAGGTGGTCGAGCACCACGTGTTCCGCGTCACCCGCAACGCCGACTTCGAGATCGAGGAGGAGGAGGCCGACGACCTGCTCCAGGCGATCGAGTCCGAGCTGACCCGCCGCCGGTTCGGACGGGTGGTCCGCCTGGAGGTGGAGCCGGACATGACCGACACGGCGCTGGCGCTGCTGGTGCGTGAGCTCGACATCGCACCGGACGACGTGATCGAGCTGCCCGGACCACTCGACCTGTCCGGTCTGTGGACCCTCTACGAGCTGGACCGACCCGACCTCAAGCAGCCGGCCTTCGTCCCGACGACCCAGCCGCGGCTGACCCCGCCGAGCGGTGACGAGCTGGACATCTTCGCGACCATCCGTCAAGGCGACCTGCTGGTGCAGCACCCCTACGACTCGTTCACCACCTCGGTGCAGGCGTTCGTCGAGGCGGCAGCCAAGGATCCCGACGTCCTGGCCATCAAGCAGACCCTCTACCGCACCTCCGGTCCCGGCAGCCCGATCATCCGGGCCCTGCTGGACGCCGCCGAGGAGGGCAAGCAGGTCGTGGCGCTCGTCGAACTCAAGGCACGGTTCGACGAGGAGGCCAACATCGAGTGGGCCCGTGCGCTGGAGGAAGCCGGCGTCCACGTCGCCTACGGGGTGGTGGGTTTGAAGACCCACACCAAGATCGCGCTCGTGGTCCGCAGCGAATCCGGTCGGGTACGCCGGTACGCCCACATCGGCACCGGCAACTACAACGACAAGACGGCACGCATCTACGAGGACGTCGGCCTGCTCACCGCCGACCCCGACCTCGGGGCGGACCTGAGCGATCTGTTCAACGTCCTGACCGGCTACTCGCGACAGTCCGAATACCGCAAGCTGGTGGTGGCCCCCACGAGCTTCCGGCCCCGGATGATCGAGTTGATCGAACGCGAGGCGCGAGCAGACGACGGCCATATCGTGGCCAAGATGAACAGCCTCGTGGACCCGCAGATCATCGACGCGCTGTACGCGGCCTCGCAGGCCGGGACCCCGATCGAACTGCTCGTGCGCGGGATCTGCTGCCTGCGCCCCGGGCTCGAAGGGCTGTCGGAGACGATCACGGTGCGCTCGGTGGTCGGCCGCTACCTCGAGCACTCGCGCATCTACCGCTTCGGCAGTGAAGCCCGCGGACGCGACTATCTGATCGGTTCCGGCGACTGGATGCCGCGCAACCTCAGCCGCCGGGTGGAGGCGATCACCCCGGTGGAGGACGAGCTGCTCAAGGCCCGCCTGGAGGAAGTGTTGCAGGTCGGACTGCAGGACGACCTGCTGGCGTGGGAGTTGGGCGCGGACGCGGTGTGGTCCCGCGTGCCGACCACCGTCGGCGTCGACAGCCATCTCACGCTGCAACACCGTGCCCAGCTGCGAGGTTCCCGATGACCGGGGCGGCGGGCGGGAAGAACAGCGAGGCGGGCGGGAAGAACAGCGCGGCGGGCGGAAAGGACAGCGCGGGGGACGGGAAGATCGAGGCCGCCGGCGGGGTCGTGCTCCGAGGCGAAGGCGACGACCTCGAGGTGCTGGTCGTGCACCGCGCCCGCCGCCGGGACTGGTCGCTGCCGAAGGGCAAGCTCGATCCCGGCGAACGGGCCGAGGACGCCGCCGTCCGCGAGGTCGAGGAGGAGACCGGCGTGCATGCCCGGCTCGGTCCGGAACTGCCGGACGTGCACTACCCGCTGCCCACGGGCCTCAAACACGTGCGGTGGTTCCGGATGACGCCGGTGAGCGGCGAGCCTCGTGACCGTCCACCGGATGAGGAAGTGGATGTCGCCCGGTGGGTACCGATCGGCGAGGCGTTCGACCTGCTCACCTACGATCGCGACATCGACCTGCTGCGCCACACCCTCGACGGAGATCACTCATGAGCCTGTTGATGGTGCGCCATGCCGATGCCGGCGACCGAGCCGCATGGACCGGCGATGACCGACGACGGCCCCTGTCGGCGACCGGGCGTCGCCAGGCGGAGGCGCTGGTCGAGCAGTACGCCGACCGCGACCTGCAACGGATCCTGTCGAGCCCGGCGCTTCGCTGCACGGCCACGGTCGAGCCGGTCGCCACGGCCCGGGAACTCGAGATCGAGGAGCACGAGGCGCTGGCCGAAGGTGCCCCGTTCGACCAGGTCGACCGGTTGCTGCGCGAACTGGCGGACACCGACACCGATGCGGTGCTGTGCAGCCACGCCGACGTGATCGGCTCGATCGTCACGGCCCTGCGCCATCGCGAGGTCAACCTCGGCGACGCCCCGAGCGCCCGCAAGGCCGCGACCTGGATCGTCGACACCTGGCCGGACGCCGGTCGGGTCGAGCTGCTGCCCAATCCGGATCCCGCCTGATGCGCTCGGCCATCCTCGATCTGGGAAGCAACTCCTTCCATGTCCTGGTCGCGGACCTCGACGGGCGCTCGATCACCCCGGTCCTGCGCGAACGCGAGATGCTCCACCTCGGCCGGAGCGTGGCCAACCACGGTGGACGCGTCCCCGACGAGGCGCGTGACCGGGCCATCGCGACGATCGCGCACCTGATGGAGCTCGCGCGGCGCAACGGTGCGGAGGAGTCGATCGCGGTGGCCACCGCGGCGCTGCGCGACGCCGACAACGGTCCGGAGGTGCTCGCCGCACTCTCGGAGGCCGCCGGGATCGAGATCCGTGTCCTGGACGGTCTCGAGGAAGCGCGACTGGCCTACCTCGGGGTCCGGGCATCCATCGCGGTGCGAGCGAATCCGGTGCTGATGTTCGACCTCGGCGGCGGCTCGCTCGAACTCGCCATCGGCGTCGGCGATCAGGTCGTATGGTCCGCATCGACCCGGCTGGGCGCCAGCGCCCTGTCCGCGAACGTCGGTGTCGCAGCCCTGAAGAAGAAGGAACGCCGGGCGCTGCTCGAACGCATCGACGCGGAGATCAACCCGTTGATCGACGCGGTCCGTTCGAACAGCCCGAAGACCGCCATCGCGGTCGGTGGCACCGTGCGGGCGCTCGGTCGCATCGTCGCGGCACGACGCGGGACGTGGATGCCGGCGACCCTCAACCAGTTCGAGGTCGACACCGCCGAGCTGGCCGTGATCCGCGACGAACTCATCGTCATGGACCTCGACGAGCGGATGGCCGTTCCCGGCATGAAGGACCGTCGCGCCGACCATGTCCACATCGCGGCGATCGTGCTGGCACGCGTGTTCGAGCGCCTCCATATCGACCAGGTGACCGTCAGTGACTGGGGGTTGCGCGAGGGACTGCTGCTGGATGCCCACGGCGAGACCACACCCGTCACCGCCGCACAGCTCCGGCTCGCCGAGGTGGAACGGATCCGGCGGGGCTTCGTCCCCGACGATCCGCACCCCGTGCACGTGGCCGGCCTGGCACGACAGCTGTTCGACCGCACCGGGGTCCTCCACGAACTGGTCGACGAGGATCGCGAACTGCTCGACCACGCGGCGAGGTTGCACGCCATCGGCGAGATGCTGGCGTTGCGCCGTCAGCACATCCACGGCGCCTATCTGGTCGAGAACTCGGAGTTACGGGGGTTCTCGCCCGTCGACGCGGCGATCCTGACCACGTTGGTGCGCTTCCACCGCTCGAAGGGCATCGATCATCGGTTCCCGGCCTACGCCACCCTCTCCGGCGATGACCGACGACGTGCCGACCGCCTGCTGCCACTGCTCCAGGTCGCCGACGGCTTCGACCGTGCGCACGACCAGGCGGTGACCGGCATCGAGGTGTTCCTGGGCGATGGGAAGGTCGAGTTCCGGCTCACGGGAGGCGAGCTGCACACGACCCGCACCGAACTGGACCGCAGGATGTCGCTGTTCGAGCGCACCTTCGGTGTCGAGGCGCTGGTCACCGGCGGCGACGGATCGTGAGTCCCGGGGGGCCCGAGGTCGGCCGGCTACGGGCGCGCTACGTCCAACGGGTGACGGCCGAACACCTCCGTCAGCGGGTCTCGGTCCGCCACCTCGTCGATGATCCCGATCGGGGACCGCTGCCGACCGATGTCGTCGGCCGGTTGCTGGGGTTCGACGACGACACGTTGGTGATCATCGATCGTGCCGGACGGCTACACGTGCTGGACGCCGCCACCGTCATCGCCTCGCGGGTCGTACCCGAACACCCTCGCCTGCCCGCAGAACCGGATGTCGGCACGGAGCAGCACCCGGTGCTGCGTCGCGCATCGCGGGTGCTGCTGCTGGACCCCGACGAACGCGTCCTGCTCATCTCCCACGCGCCAGATGCCGAACGGCGGGTGTGGACCGCCCCGGGCGGCGGCCTGGAGCCCGACGAGGATCCGCTCGAGGGCGCCCGGCGGGAACTGCGCGAGGAACTCGGCATCGTGCCGGACATCGGCCCGTGGATCTGGCGGCGCCGGGTGACGTTCGTGTTCCGTGACGTGTGGATCGACCAGGACGAACGGTGGTTCCTCGCTCGGCTCGACCGCCCGGATGCGCTCGACGACGCACCGCTCGACGACGCGGGGGCGATCGAGGCCGGCTGGTGGTCCGTGGACGAACTGCGCTCCACGGAGGCGTCCATCGCCCCGGCAGCGCTGGCCGACCACCTCGCGACATTGCTGCGTGACGGTCCCCCGCACAATCCGGTCGATGTCGGCCGCTGACGGGGCGATGTCGGCCGCTGACGGGGCGATGTCGGCCGCGGACCGGGCGATGCGCGGGCGCTGACCGCCGCGGGCCGCCGCTGACCGGGCGGCGCTGCACTGGTCGCCTGCGGGTGCCCAGCGGCAGCGGTCAGCCCAGGTGACGGATCACCACCAGATGCGCGACGGTCGCGTCCCGGAACCACGGCTCCCGCCGATCCTTGCCCGGCGGGTCGTATTCGTCGTGGAACCGCGACAGAGCAGCGAGACGGCTCGGGTCCTGCTGCGCCAGGAACGCCGCCCGCGTCAACCACGAGTCCCCCCCGATCCGCAGGACCGCCCGTTCCTCGGCCTGCAGGTTGAGAAACCACTGCGTCAGTCCACCGGAACCCGACATCAGGTAGACGCCGCCCTCGGCGGGCACGAACCACAGTTCGGCCGTGTGGCGGCGCGAGGTGACCCGCCCCTCGGTGGTCAACAGGCAGTAGCGCTCGGTTGCGAGGTCCTCCGGGAGACGCGCATCCTCGACGGCACCGGTCAGCTCAGACATCGGTCACGTCGGCAACTGACCGAGTTCGTGGACCATGACACGGTTCGTGCCGCCGTGCCCACCGGGGATCCCGGAGACGATCACGACCCGGTCGCCGCGCTGGCCGTAGCCCTGCTCCAGACAGACCTCGTCCGCGGCGACGATCAGCGCGTTGGACTGGTCCTTCTCCGCGACCTTCCACCCCAGGACCCCCCACATCATCGGCAGACGGTTGAGGGTGCCTTCCTCGGACGAGAACCCGATGACCGGTTGCTTCGGACGGAACTTCGAGACCAGCTGGATCGAGGCACCGGAGAAGCTGAACACCAGGATGGCCTTCGCATCGACGTCGTCGGCGATCTGCACGCTGGCCTTCGCGACCACGCGACCGAGGATGTTGCCCGTCAGTGGGGCGATCGGGTTGACCCGTTCCGCCGCGGATTCCGCGACCTCGATGATGCGGGCCATGGTGCGGACCGCCTCGACCGGATAGCTACCGGCGGCGGTCTCGCCCGAGAGCATGACCGCATCGGTGCCGTCGAAGATCGCATTGGCGACGTCGGAGGCTTCCGCACGCGTCGGCCGCGGGCTGCGGATCATCGAGTCCAGCATCTCGGTCGCGGTGATGACCGGGCGACTGTGCTGGTTGGCGAGGTCGATCATCTCCTTCTGGATGGCCGGTACCCGTTCCGGTCCGACCTCGACGCCGAGGTCGCCGCGCGCGACCATGATCGCGTCCGTGACGGCGATGATCTCCTCGAGGTTGTCGACCGCCTCCGGACGCTCCAACTTCGAGACCAGCGGCTGTTGGCCACCCAGCGACCGGATGAGGTCCTGGACCTCGGTGACGTCACTGGCGGTGCGCACGAACGACATCGCGACCCAGTCGACGCCGATGTCGACCATCGTCGCCACATCCTCGCGGTCCTTGTCGGTCATGCTCTTGGCGGAGACATCGACCCCGGGCAGGTTCACGCCCTTGCGCGACTTCGCCGGCCCGCCGGCGATGACACGCGCGTTGACGCGCTCGCCCTCGACCGACGAGACGACCAATCGGAGCAGTCCGTCGTCCAGCAGGATCACGGCACCCGGTTCGACGTCCTTGGCGAGGTGCTCGTAGACCACCGGGAGGACCGGGACGCCGTCCTCCTCGTAACGGTCGAGGGTCTCGGTGCCGGAGACCAGGACGACCTGACCGCCGGCCACGAGCTCGATGGCGGGATCCGGAACCATGCCCAGGCGGATCTTCGGGCCCTGGAGGTCACCGAGACTCCCGACTCGACGGCCGAGGTCCTCGCTGATGTTGCGGACCAGGTCGAGGCGTTGGCGGTGCTCCTCCTTGGTTCCGTGGGAGAAGTTCAGGCGCACCACGTCGATACCGGCGGCCAGCGCGGCGCGCAACCGATCCGGATCGTCGAGAGCTGGACCGAGAGTGGCAACGATCTTGGCACGGCGCAACGGAGGACCTCACAGGGTGGAGCGTGGGCGGCGTTCCACCGCGACGACCGCTCGGCCGCGCGCCGTGGAGCGTCGGCGACAGGCCGACGCTTCGCAGCGTAGGTTGCCGGGTCGCCGAATGGCAGCGCCGGGCGCACAGGCGCGACGAGCATCGGACTTCGCGCGCGCTCGCCCCGGCCCACGCCTGCCGAGACGGTCGGGGCTAGATGATCGGGGCTAGGGGCCGGGGACGACCTCCACCGGTTCCGGGTTCGCGGGCTCCGGTTCCTCCGAGGCGGGGGCTCGCCGTTCCGGGCTCCGCGCCTCCGGATCATCGGAGCC
>Ga0207421_10002147_pt1 | contig 24748 bp, 25 predicted proteins | sample SodLakKL_010_SED_4_FD_187542 | JGI IMG/M metagenome (GOLD analysis project Ga0207421, IMG submission 187542) | Alkaline sediment microbial communities from Lake Tanatar, Kulunda Steppe, Russia - 8KL_010_SED (SPAdes) (version 2) | ecosystem: Environmental > Aquatic > Non-marine Saline and... | reverse complement strand
ATGATCGCCGCGCCCTGCCAGAACCTTAGAAGTTTGCAGCCTTCAGCGCCATGACCGTATCCGCACCAGAGTTGATGCGGGCCAGATGCATGCCGGTCGCGGGCAGTTGGCGTGCCATGTAATAGCGGCCTGTCGCGATCTTGGTCTCGTAGAATTCGGTGTCGGATGCACCGGATTCCAACGCTTCCATCGCGGCTTTGGCCATACGCGCCCACATCAGACCCAGACAGACATGGCCCATCATGTGCATGAAATCGTAAGAACCGGACAAGGCATTGTTGGGGTTCTTCATGCCGTTCTGCATGAAGTACATGCCGGCGGCTTGCAGATCCTTGGAGGCTGCTTTCAGCGGCTCAAGGAAATCCTTGTTCAGCGCCTCGTTGCCTTCGTTTTCTTTGATGAAGGTTTTGATCATCTCGAAAAACGCCATGACATGCTTGCCGCCATCAAGGCCCAGCTTGCGACCCACCAGATCAAGCGCCTGAATGCCGTTGGCACCTTCGTAGATCATGGCAATACGCGCATCGCGGGCGTATTGGGACATGCCCCATTCTTCGATATAGCCGTGGCCGCCATAAACCTGCTGCGCCGCAGTGGCATATTCAAAGCCCTTGTCGGTCAGGAAACCTTTGACGACAGGCGTCATCAGGGAAATCAGGCCGTCGGCGTCTTTGTCGTTATTGCGATGCGCGCGGTCGATCAGGTAGGCGCCCCAATAGGTGAAGGCGCGGGCACCTTCGACGAACGACTTCTGATCCATCAGGTTGCGGCGGATATCAGGATGCACGATCAGCGGATCGGCAGGGCCGTCCGGGTTTTCGGCACCTGTCACGGCACGCCCTTGCAGGCGGTCATTGGCATAGGCCACCGCGTTCTGATAGGCGCTTTCGGCTTGGGCGTAACCTTGCAGGCCGACGCCAAGGCGGGCCTCGTTCATCATGGTGAACATGGCGCGCATGCCTTTGTGTTCTTCGCCCAACAGGAAACCTGTCGCTTCGTCATAGTTCATCACGCAGGTCGAATTGCCGTGGATGCCCATTTTCTCTTCAATCTTGCCGACGCTGACGCCGTTGCGCTGGCCAAGATCACCGTCGTCGTTGACCATGATCTTGGGCACGATGAACAAGGACACGCCCTTGATCCCGTCAGGGCCGCCCTGAATTTTCGCCAGCACCAGATGGATGATGTTATCGGCCAGATCGTGATCGCCCGAGGAGATAAAGATTTTCTGGCCGGTGATCTTGTAGCTGCCATCTTCCTGCGGCACGGCTTTGGTGCGCATCAGGCCCAGATCGGTGCCGCAATGCGGTTCCGTCAGGTTCATCGTGCCGGTCCATTCGCAGGACGTCAGCTTGGGCAGGTATTTCTGTTTTTGCGCGTCCGAACCATGCGCGTAGATCGCGGAATAGGCACCATGCGTCAAACCCTGATACATGTTGAATGCCATGTTGGCCGACACGAATGGTTCCTGTGCGGCGGTGTTCATCACATAGGGCAGGCCTTGGCCGCCATATTGAGGGTCGCAATCCATCGCGGTCCAGCCGCCGGCTTTCATCTGTTCGAACGCGTCTTTAAAGCCGGTAGGGGTGCGCACGATGCCATTTTCCAGCACGCAGCCTTCTTTGTCGCCGACCACGTTCAACGGGTGCAACACTTCGGTCGCGACCTTGCCGGCCTCTTCCAGAACGGCGCCGGTGAAATCGCGGTCAAGGTCTTCGAAGCCCGGAATATCCTGTTCGCTGACTTTCAACAGATCGTGGAGCACAAACTGGATGTCTTTCACGGGGGCATTATAAATTGGCATTAATCTCTCTCCCTAAGGTCGTGTCGTCGTGGATGGGTCGCTGCGTCAGGCAGCGACCGATTTCTTTTTGGCAAGTCTGGCGAGCTTTTCTGCGCCCCAAGCCATCTGGGCCTTCAATTCGCCGATCGCTTCGTCAAGTTCGGCTTTCTGGGCTTCCATGTCGGCAAGGTGCCGTTCTGCCAGTTCATAAGACTTGGACAATTGGGTCTCTTGCCCGTCGTCCATGTGGTAAAGGTCCAGCAACTGCCGGATTTCCTCGAGCGAGAAGCCGAAACGTTTGCCGCGCAAGATCAGCTTGAGCCGGGCGCGGTCACGCTTGGTGAACAGGCGCTTTTGGCCCTGGCGGATCGGGAACAGCAGTTCCTTGGCTTCGTAGAAACGCAAAGTGCGCGGCGTGACGTCAAAAGCGTCGCACATATCGCGAATATTCATTGTTTCAGTCGTCATCGGGTTTCCTCATGCGGATGGCTTGCTGCCACCCAACTGCGGATCGTAATGACAGCTTACAAGTAAAGGTGACGTTAACGTAAACATAACGTGGCGTCACAAAAAGGGTGACGAAAGGTCAGCAAAAATACAGTGGAATTGACGCAATTTTCTAAGGAGCGCGGGATTTGCGAGGTGGAGGTATTAGGCCAGCGTCTTGGCTGTATCGTCGCGCAGGCGCTGCAGTTCGGCCATCGTTTCATCAAGCTGCGCACGCTGCTGGCGCAGTTCTTCCATCTGGCGATCAGCCAGCGCGATCCATTCCTGCATCTGGGCGTTCGTGCCTTCTTTTTCGTAGATCAGCAGCCATTGCCGGATGTCTTCCAAGGCAAAGCCAAATCGCCGCCCGCGCAGGATGAGCGTCATGCGGGCCAGTTCGCGTGGGCCGTAAAATCTGGATCGGCCTTCTTTTTCCGGTGTCAGTAATTCAATATATTCATAATACCGCAACGTACGCGGCGTGACGTCGAATTTCGCACACATCTCTTTGAACGATAGGCGCTTTTCGGTCATCTTGTTCTCCTCTTTGTCAACCTAGCCGTTACGTTTGGGCGGGGCAACAGGCGGATCAATCGCGTTTGCAATGACTTGTTGGTAACGCTACTGCGGTAGAGGAGTTCCATCCGCGAAGGAGGCATCATGTCAGACGAACAGGCGCAGCGGCGGGACAAGATCGCTGCGCAATTCATTGCATCCATCCCGCATTCGCAGGCGTTGGGGATGAAATTGACCGATATCGGTGACGGGCGCGCCACGATCACAATGGATTATGATGCACGGTTTGTCGGTGATCCCGATACCGGTGTGATCCACGGCGGCGCTGTGTCTGCCCTGATGGATACCTGTGCCGGTGCTGCCGTCATGGCGCATCCCGCGGCACCGCGTGCGACGGCGACGCTTGATCTGCGGATCGACTATATGCGTCCGGCAACACCCGGCGAAATGATCACGGCAACGGCGGAATGTTATCATGTGACACGTTCGGTCGCATTCGTGCGCGCGACAGCGGTCGACAGCGATGCAGGCCGGCCTGTGGCATCGGCGACCGGCGCTTTCACCATCGAAAGGGCGAAAGAATGATCCAGCGTCCCGAACCTGTGCAGGTCATCAAACAGCGCCGCGATGCGATGCTGGAAAAGCTGGTGGCGCGGGTGCCTTATATGCAGTTCCTTGGTATCCAGATCGACCGCCGTGGCGATGAACTGACCGCCATTCTGCCCTATGCGGACAAGCTGATCGGCAACCCGATGTTGCCCGCACTGCACGGTGGGGCGACAGCGGCGTTTCTGGAGGTGACAGCCATCATGGAACTGACATGGGCGATGATCTGGGAAGATATGGAGGCAGGTCGCATCACCGACGACGCCCCTGCCATCGCTTTGCCCAAGACAATTGACTTCACCGTTGATTATCTGCGCACCGGCCTGCCGCGCGACGCCTATGCGCGCGCAAGAGTGAACCGGTCTGGCCGACGCTATGCATCCGTGCATGTCGAGACATGGCAGGACAACCGGTCGCGTCTGTTTGCGCAGGCGACGGGGCATTTCCTGATGCCTCCGCGCAATGGCTGACATTGTGCTGACACATCGGCGCGTTCTGCGGATCGCGGTGCCGATTGTCTTGGCAAATGCGACCGTGCCGATCCTTGGCCTTGTGGATACCGGGGTCGTCGGACAACTGGGGCAGGCGGCACCGATTGGTGCGGTCGGTCTGGGTGCGGTGATCCTTTCCGCCGTTTACTGGATTTTCGGTTTTCTGCGCATGGGGACGACGGGGCTTGCCGCGCAAGCCAGCGGTGCGGGCGACACCGATGAAGTGCAGGCCCTGCTGTCGCGCGCTTTGCTGATCGGGTTGGGGGCCGGGGCGGTGATGATCGCCATTCAGGTGCTGATCTTCAACGGCGCCTTTCTGATAGCGCCCGCCAGTGCAGAGGTCGAAGGGTTAGCGCACGAATATATGGCGATCCGGATCTGGTCCGCGCCTGCCACCATCGCGCTATATGGGATTACCGGCTGGCTGATCGCGCAGGAACGCACACGCGGGGTTCTGCTGATACAGGCGCTGATGAACGGGCTGAACATCGGGCTGGACCTGTTGTTTGTGCTCAGCTTTGGCTGGGGCGTCGCCGGGGTGGCGTGGGCCACTTTCATCGCGGAATGGTCGGGGTTGATTTTGGGTCTGTGGCTGTGCCGTGATGCCTTTGCCGGTGTTGCGTGGCGCACCGCTGCGCGGGTGTTCGATCTGGTGCGGTTGCGACACATGGCGGCAGTGAACGGGGATATCCTGATCCGGTCGGTACTGTTGCAGGCGATCTTTGTCAGTTTCCTTTTCTATGGCGCAGGCTTTGGTGACGTGCCCTTGGCGGCCAACCAGATATTGGTGCAGTTCCTGCATTTGACGGCCTTTGTGCTGGACGGCTTTGCCTTTGCTGCCGAAGTGCTGGTGGGCAAGGCATTGGGTGCGCAGGCGCGTGGCACCTTGCGGCGCGCGGCACTAATGACGAGCGCTTGGGGGCTGGGTTGTTGCGTGATTATGGCGGTGTGTTTCGCACTGTTCGGTGGTGTGGTGATCGACCTGATGACCACCGCGCCTGATGTGCAGGATACGGCGCGCGTTTTCCTGCCCTATATGGTCGCCGCCCCGCTGCTGGGTGTCGCGGCATGGATGCTGGATGGCATTTTCATCGGTGCAACACGGACGGCAGATATGCGCAATATGATGATCCTGTCGGCGCTGATCTATTTCGCAAGCGTCATCCCCCTGATGGCGCTTTATGGCAATCATGGGCTGTGGATGGGGATGCTGATTAGCTTTGTCGCGCGCGGGGTCACGCTTGGCGTGAAGTATCCGGCGTTAGAAGCGTCAGCCTCAGGTCCAGTCCGCGCGGCCTGATCCGACTGCATCGGCAAGTGTGGCAAAACCATCGCGTGCCAGCAACGCATCAAGCCCGCGCGTGATGTCATCCACCAGCGACAGCCCGCCATAAACCAGCGCGGTATAAAGCTGCACGGCACAGGCACCGGCGCGGATTTTCTGGTAGGCTTGATCGGCGTTGCTGACCCCGCCCACACCGATGATCGGCAGGTTGGTCAGGCCCGACAGGTGCGCCACGACGCGGGTGGATTTTTCGAACAAAGGCTGGCCGGAAAGGCCACCCGCTTCGCCCGTATGAGGGCCGTGCAACCCGGTGCGGTCCAGCGTGGTATTCGTGGCGATGATGCCGGAAATACCGGTCATCTGTGCGACTTCGGCGATTTCGGCGATTTCGTCTGGGGTCAGGTCGGGTGCGATTTTCAGGAAAACGGGGATTGGGCGGTCCATCTTTGCGCGTGTTTCCATGACGCCCGCAAGTAAGGCAGACAGCGCTGCCTTGCCTTGCAGGTCGCGCAATTTTTCGGTGTTGGGGGACGACACATTGACCGTTGCGAAATCAACATGCGGGCCGCAATGGGCAAGCACCGTCGCGAAATCGGCGGCTTTGTCACTGCTGTCCTTGTTCGCGCCAAGGTTCAGGCCGATCACTGTCGTTTTGGGGCGCTGGGCCAGCCTGTCTGCAATCGGCTGCATCCCTTCATTGTTAAACCCGAAACGGTTGATCGCGGCGCGGTCTTGCGCCAGACGGAACAGCCGGGGTTTGGGGTTGCCTTCCTGCGGACGTGGGGTGGCGGCGCCGACCTCTAGAAAGCCGAAACCGCTGCGCGACAGGGGGGTAAGCGCCGTGGCGTTCTTGTCAAAACCAGCGGCAAGGCCCACGGGGTTTGGCAGCGAAAGCCCCGCCAGATCGCAACGCAGCCGTGGAGATGTGAAGGGTCCAGACGTCGGGCCAAGCCCAGCGCGCAGGGCTTTTAACGCCAGCCCATGTGCGGTTTCGGGATCAATCCGGCGCAGGACCTTCAGCCCGATCTGTTCTAGCGCTTTCATGTCAGGTCCGGCAGCACATGTGCGCCATCCACCAGCGGCAAATCGCGTGTCCAGACCACATCATCCAGCGTCAGGTCGCGGTAAAGATGCGGAAACAGCACACCACCGCGCGCGGGTTCCCACTTCAGCGGGTCCAGTGTGTCCGCTTCGACCGCCAGCAGCACAAGGCCGATGGCACCTGTGAAGTATTTGTCGGCGGTTTCGGCCACAGTCTCTGCGGTGGAAAAGTGGATATAACCATCAGCCACATCGACCGGCGCACCTGCGGTGCGGCCATCGGATTGCAACTCGGCCCATTCTCCGGCCCGGAATATTTTGTAAATCAGCATGAATTTGTCATGCAGGTTGCGCATAAAATGGTCAAGTATCTTGCCGCAGGCCAGGTGACGTGGCGACAAGGCGCGCAAGCGGGGCGTTGGTGTTTGACTCTGGCAGGTCAGCAAAGCCAAGATTTCGATATGCAACCAGAAGGATTACCCCATGAACCTGCGACTTTTGACGACAAGCTGCGCATTGGCGCTGATGGCGGGGACCGCTTCCGCAGAATACACGCTGCATATCATCCACACCAACGATCTGCACAGCCGGATCGAGCCGATCACGGCGAGTGATTCGACCTGTGGCGCCGAGGCGAATGCCGCCGGTGAATGTTTCGGCGGCGTGGCCCGTGTGATTACCCAAATCAACGCGCTGCGCGAGGAATTGGCTGGCGAGAATGTCATCGTATTGGATGCGGGCGACCAATATCAGGGCAGCCTGATGTACACGACCTATAAAGGCGATGTCGAAGCCGAGTTCATGAACGTTATCGGCTATGATGCGATGGTTGTGGGCAACCATGAATTTGATGATGGCGATGAAGGTCTGCTGAAACTGATCGAATTGGTCGATTTCCCGGTGATCGCGGGCAATATCGATGTGTCCAGTTCCAACATTCTGGCCGGTATGGTGGAAAACCATATCGTGCTTGAGGTCGGCGGTGAACGGATCGGGATCATCGGCGCATTGGCCTTTGACACGACTGAAACATCCAGCCCTTCGGATGCGGTGATTTTCACCCAAGAGATCGAAAGCCTCTCTGCCGATGTCGCCACATTGCAGGATGAAGGTATCACCAAGATCATTGCGCTGACCCATGTCGGGATCAACAAAGACCTTGAAATTGCAGAAGAGGTGGCTGGCATTGATGCAATCGTCGGCGGCCATTCCCATACGCTCATGTCGAATACGGAAGAAGGTGCAATGGCCTATCCGACAATGGTCGGGGATGTGCCTGTGGTGCAGGCCTATGCCTATTCCAAATACATCGGCCATCTGACGCTGGTGTTTGATGACGAAGGCAACGTGACATCCGCCACCGGCGACACCATCCTGCTGGATGCCAGCGTCGCCGAAGATGAAGCCGCCGTCGCACGGATCGCGGAACTGGCCGGGCCGATTGAAGAGATGAAGACCCTTGTCGTCGGCTCCACCACCGAGGCGATCGAAGGCGACCGCACTGTCTGCCGCGCGATGGAATGTTCCATGGGCACGCTAATCGCCGATGCGATGCTGGACCGTGTGGCAGACCAGGGTATCCAGATCGCGATCCAGAATGGTGGCGGTATCCGCGCATCCATCGCGGCGGGCGAGGTCACGATGGGCGATGTGCTGACCGTGCTGCCGTTCCAGAACACGCTTTCTACGTTCGAGGTGACGGGTGCGGCGATGCTGGCAGCCCTTGAAAACGGTGTCGGCGGCATCGAGGAAGGTGCAGGCCGTTTCCCGCAAGTCGCAGGGATCAGCTTTACCGTCGATGGGTCGGCCCCTGCGGGCGAGCGGATTTCGGATGTGATGGTCGGCGATGCGCCACTTGACCCCGAGGCGACCTATGGTGTGGTGTCCAACAATTACGTCCGTAATGGTGGTGACGGTTATGCCATGTTCGAAGATGCGGCGAATGCCTATGATTTCGGCCCCGATCTGGCCGATGTGCTGGCGGAATATATTGCGGACCAGGGCGATTTTGTGCCCTACACCGATGGCCGTATCACCATGCAGTAAATCAGTCTTTGGCTGACTCGGAACGCGCCGCAGGTGACTGTGGCGCGTTTTCTTAAGAACTTTTAAGCCTCCGGCGGGGATATTTATGCTCGGACGATGAGGCGGCTTGCTTGACGGGGCGGGCGCGGTGACTTAATCGGGTGACAGCGCGGGCGTTGTGTAATGGTAAGACCCTTGCCTTCCAAGCAAGAGACGCGGGTTCGATTCCCGCCGCCCGCTCCAACACCACGAAAATCAGTCATCATGTCGCGGTTGGCTTTGGCTTGTGCAGGGCGCATTCCGGTTTTATGTCGGTTGCTGACACGAAAGGAAGCCCAATGGCCGACACGTCGCACAGCAAATCCGAAGATCGGCCCGCGAGCAAAAAGGTCGGCGCGTTGCGCGCATTGTGGCCTTTTATTGCCCCTTATCGCTGGAACCTGATCGGCGCTGGCTTTGCCTTGGTATTTACGGCAATGGTCGCCTTGACCCTGCCTTTGGTCGCACGGCTGGTGGTGGATAATTTCGGGCTTGGCGGGCCAGAGGTGCAGCAATATTTCGGCGCAATGCTGGTTTTTGCCGTGCTTTTGGGGTTCGGCACAGCACTGCGGTATTATCTGGTGACACGGCTGGGCGAACGCGTGGTTGCCGATATCCGCAAGGCTGTGTTCAACCGCATGATCAGCATGAGCCCCGCGTTTTACGAACGCATCATGACTGGTGAGGTGCTGAGCCGGATCACCACCGACACCACGTTAATCCTGTCGGTGATCGGCAGTTCGGCATCGATTGCCTTGCGCAACATCCTGATCTTTATCGGTGGCGTGATCCTGATGCTGCTGACATCGGTCAAGATGAGCATTATGGTGTTGTGGCCAATCCCCGTCGTGCTGTTTCCGATCCTGTTTCTGGGGCGACGGGTGCGCAACCTGTCGCGGGAAAATCAGGACCTGATCGCGGAATCAAGCGGTGATGCGTCGGAACTGCTGACCTCGGCCCAGACTGTGCAAGCCTTTACCCATGAGGAATTGAGCCGTGCCAAATTCGATGAAGTGACAGAACAAAGCTATCTGTCGGCCCGACGGCGTATCCTGACGCGCGCCTTTTTGACGGCGATCGTAATTTTTATGGTATTCGCCGCCATCGTATTGTTCCTGCAGATGGGATCGCGCGATGTGGTCGCAGGCGAGATCACTGAAGGTGGTCTGGTGCAATTCATGATCTACACGATCATGGTGGGTGGCGCCGTTGCCGCCCTGTCCGAGGTTTGGGGTGAATTGCAGCGCGCGGCAGGCGCGACCGAACGTCTGGTTGAATTGCTGACGGTCGAGGACAGCGTCACCGATCCGGTGCCCGCGCAATCCTTGCCGCAGCCCGTGCGCGGTGCGCTGAGCTTTGAAAACCTGCGCTTTCACTATCCGTCGCGGCCGCTGATTTCGGCCTTGGACGGCATTGACCTGCAGATCGCGCCGGGTGAAACGATTGCGTTGGTCGGGCCGTCCGGTGCAGGCAAAAGCACGATCATCCAGCTTGTGCAGCGGTTCTATGACCCGCAGGAAGGTGCTGTCAGACTCGACGGCATTGACCTGCGCAACCTGAACCGTGCCGAATTCCGAAAACATATCGCATTGGTGCCGCAAGATCCGGTGATCTTTGCCGATACTGCGCGTGAAAACATCCGCTTTGGCCGGCCCGATGCGACCGATGCGGAGGTTGAAAGCGCTGCCAAAGCCGCCGCTGCGCATGATTTTCTTGTGGCGTTGCCCGATGGTTACAACAGTTATGTGGGTGAACGCGGTGTCATGCTGTCGGGTGGGCAAAAACAGCGGATCGCCATCGCACGCGCAATTCTGCGCGATGCGCCGGTCCTGCTGCTGGACGAGGCGACAAGCGCGCTTGACGCCGAGAGCGAATATGCGGTGCAGCGCGCGGTCGAGGATCTGGCGAAATCGCGCACCACATTGATTGTCGCGCACCGGCTGGCGACGGTCAAAAAAGCCGACCGGATCGTGGTTTTCGATGCGGGCCGCATTGTGGCGCAAGGCACACATGACGCGCTGGTTGCGCAGGGCGGGCTTTATGCAAGGTTGGCGCGGCTGCAATTTACCGAAGGCGTTGCCGCTGAATAGGCCTATTCTCGCAGCGTCATGCTTGCAGGTGATCGCGACATTAGCCACGCTCTGACCCAAGAGGACGGCGCCTTGCTGCGCCAGACGGAATTTACGGGGAGGAAATCCAGCATGAGCTATGCAACAATCGCTGATCGCAACATGATCGAAAATGAAATGCCGTGGGCGGCGCGCGATATGCCCAAAACAACCTTTGCGCTTTTGTCGCAAACGGCGGCGGCCCATGGCGGGCGAAAAGCGGTCAGTTTCAGTCTTTTGTCGGATCCCAACGCATTTTGTGAAACGCTCACTTGGGCGGAATTGCAAGGCAAGACGGCGCAAGCGGCCAATCTGTTTCGCGATTTGGGCATTGGTGAAAAAGATGTTGTTGCTTTCGTGCTGCCCAATGCGACAGAAACCATTCTGACTTATCTCGGCGGTCAGGTGGCAGGGATCGTAAACCCGATCAATCCGCTTCTTGATGCTGAACAAATCGGCGCAATCCTGCGGGAAACCAAAGCCAAGGTCGTGGTGACATTGCGTGCCTTTCCCAAAACCGACGTCGCACAGAAAACTGCCGAGGCCGTGCGCCTTGCCCCCAATGTGACGACCGTGCTTGAGGTTGATTTGCACCGCTACCTGACGGGCCTCAAAAGATTGATCGTGCCATTGATCCGGCCCAAAAACCCGGTTGCGCACAAAGCGCAGGTGCTTGATTTTAATTCTGAAATGAACAAAAGGTCCACGACATTGGCCTTTCCCGACAGTGCCGAAGACCGTGTGGCAGCCTATTTTCACACAGGTGGAACAACCGGAATGCCCAAAGTCGTGCAGCACCGCTATTCGGGAATCGTGTATAACGCCTGGCTGGGCGCACGACTGCTGTTCACCGAACAAGATGTCCAGATATGTCCGCTGCCGCTGTTCCACGTCTTTGCAACGATCGTATCGCTGGGTGCGTCGTTGGGGTCGGGTGCGCAGGTCGTGTTCCCCACGCCGCAAGGCTACCGGGGCGAGGGTGTTTTCGATAATTTCTGGAAGCTTATCGAAAAACACAAAGTCACATTTATGATCACCGTGCCGACAGCGATGTCTGCCCTGATGCAGCGTAAGGTTGATGCCGATATTTCCAGTCTGAAACTGGCGTTCTGCGGGTCTGCGCCGTTGCCGCTTGAGCTGTACAAGCGTTTCGAGGCGGCCGCTGGCGTGACCATCTGCGAAGGTTATGGGCTTACCGAGGCGACATGTCTTGTCTCGATCAACCCGCCGTCTGGTGAAAAAAGGGTCGGCTCGATCGGAATTACCTTTCCTTACACCGACGTGAAGATTGTGACGGCAGCCACTGGAATGGAATGTGGTGTTGACGAAATTGGCGAGATTTGCGTCGCAAGCCCGGGTGTATTTAGCGGCCAAACCTATACCGATGCCGACAAAAACAAAGACCTTTTCTACGGCGACCACCTGCGGACAGGTGACTTGGGACGGATCGATGCAGATGGGTATTTGTGGATCACCGGTCGCGCCAAAGATCTGATTATCCGTGGTGGACACAACATTGACCCCGCCGAGATCGAAGAAGCATTGGCTGGACACCCTGCTGTTGCTTTTGCGGGCGCAATCGGCCAGCCAGATGCACATGCTGGCGAGGTACCATGCGTGTATCTGGAACTTGTCGCAGATGCCGATGTCACCGAAGAGGCGCTTATGGGTTATGCTAAAGAGCATATTCACGAACGCGCAGCGCATCCAAAACATCTTGAGGTTCTGGCCGAATTGCCCAAGACAGCCGTGGGGAAAATCTTCAAGCCTGATCTGCGCAAACGTGCGATTCAGCGTGTCTATGATGCGGCGTTGTCCGACGTTGACGCTAAAGTAGTTGATGTCGTTGAAGATAAAAAGCGTGGCCTTGTTGCCCATGTTGCTAGCGCAGACCCCGCGATGAAAGACAAGATTGGGAAGGCGTTGGGCGCTTATACGATCCCATGGGACCGCGTGGAAAAGTAACATAGCACGATGAAGTAGTGACAAGACCAGCATCAGAACAACGTAATATCTGCGACTGGATTTTTCCTTGCCACGACAGTTTCAATCTTTGGGCTGCCTGCGATTTGCATCTGGCGGGCGGCCCCCGTGGCGGGGGTAAACTGCACACGGCGCGCCATGGTGCCACCAAGGCTATTTGACAGGCATGGAATCCCCTCGCGTTCTAAAAAGTCCATAGCAAACAGCGCGTTGGATTGTCCGATGTCGCGTGCATGCGACGTCATGCGCGCGCCACCGAAAGCTTTGGCCTGCAATCGGCGCCGGTCACCGCCCGCCCGCAGCAGGTTGTTGATCAACAACTCCATCGCGTTGATCCCGTATTTCATGTCCGCAGGATCCAGGTCACCGCCGGTCGCCAGCAAAAAATGGTTCATCCCGCCAACTTTTGCGTTGGGGTCAAACAAGCACACGGCCACACAGGACCCCAAAATTGTGGAGAGTATGACCGCTGGATCGGCTGAAACAGCAAAATCGCCCTGAACGACAGTGATCGTTTGCTGGGTGGTCAACCTGTCTGTCATGGCTGTCGCGCCTTGTGTGTCTGTGCACTTAGCAAGGCCGGACCGATCTGGGTAATCGGCAGTTCTTTTTCGATACCGCCGAGTGATTTTGCGATGCGGGGCATGCCGTAGACAACACAACTTTGTTCATCTTGACCGACTGTACGCGCACCGGCCTGCCGCAGCGCGGTGATCCCCTCTGCACCATCGCGACCCATACCGGTTAAAATTGCAGCTGACACATTGGGTGCATGGTTGATTGCCGACTGAAAAAGGGCATCGATTGACGGACGATGTCCCGAAATACGTGGAGCATCATTCAGTCTGATCCGTAGCGGCGTATTTGCCGCGAGCTGGATGTGATGTGTATCCGTCGCGCTTAGGTAGATGTGCCCTGGTCGTAGTACGGCATTTTGCGCGGCCGCGACGACCTGGGCTTGCGTGGCGCCGTTCATCAACCTGATCAAGCTTTCTGCAAACTGTCCACCCGTATGCTGGACGATCATTGTAGGCGGTGAATCTTTGTTGAAATGCCTTAGGATCTGCATCAATGCATCAATTCCGCCGGTTGACGACCCAATCAAAATAATTGCCCGAGGGTCAGTATGCGATGCGGTGCTCTGCTTCGCCGTAGATAAACTTTCGTGGCGCTGCATCTTGGACCGGCGCATTGCCAACATTATGGCAGTATCAGACGCATCCTGTGAAATGCATCTGATGTCCGGGTTTGCTTTTGCAGCAGCTGCAGGAATGGTTTGGTAAATAGATGTTGTCGTCAGCAAACACGTAATGCCAAGTATCGCAAAGAGAGATGCCAACAACTCAAACTCGGGGCAATCCGCTAGATCCATCGACAAGATCACACAATCAGGCTGATGGTGTTCCGAATAGTCGTAAACTGATGCCAAGGACGAAGTTTGATGCACAACATCAATTCCCTGCTTTGCCAGCTTGCGCTCTAACTGTTTCAGCGCAATCCGTGATCGATCAGCAATCAAAATGCGCATTTTAGCTTGAGCCTTATTGAGTTTTTAGCATGATTTATCGTTCTTATCGCCCCACGATTCAGTGTGGAAGGAAGCGGTCGGTAAAGCACGTCAATCCAGATTAAGAGGACATCCACGCAGCGCGATTTGTAAACGTGGGCATCCATCAGAACAGTGCAACCTTGTCGTTGTGATCTCTCGTATCCTGTGGCATTCCGCCCACCAGATTGCGTAACCACGCCAAACGAAGCTCTGCCACCAAATTTAAATACTCCGTATTCGTAAGTGCGCTGCTTTTCTGACCGATGGTTTCAGCCATTTGCACTAGATCTGCGAGTGACTGCAGAATAAGATCAAAATCCTGCAGCGCCCGTGAGTGTATTGAAGGCAAGCTATCTGAGATATCGGTCGGTAGAGTGACAGTTTCTAGGCGGGTAACGATCACAGATACTTCGCGTAGTGCTGTAGCGAAACGTTGAAAAAGCAGCGACTGCGGGATTGGTTGATCTGGCGAATAGTTGTTCATAGGCGGCCGACCACGGCTTCGATACATTGCTTAAGGCTTGTAGTTGAAAACGGCTTTTTAATGATGTTATTCACCCCAAGCGCCTTACCTTTCGCGACAAGGTCTGCCGTAGGGTTGCCAGTCACAAGAATGAAACCGATCCGTGCTGTCGATTTGTTCTGACGTAAGGCTTGCAACAGCTGCAAACCATCCATACCCGGCATGTTAAAGTCCGATAGTACCAGATGAACCGGATCGGCAATCAGTTTGTCGAACGCTGCGCGCCCATCATTTTCAGCTTGGTTTTTCCAAATTCCCATCTCTTCGATCGCCTGCACCAACAGGCCACGACTTACGCCCATGTCGTCAACTATCATGACGCGCAACGTATCTTTCAGGCTCATATGCCCATCCTTTTTTCTGTGATTTCACCGCCTGCTGTATCTGTAAGGCGTTGATAAGTAGTGATACCTACGTTGCGAAAATGGGCTTGTGCGGGCCCGGTCAGACGTTCTGAGTGGCCGATCATCAAATGACCGCTGATATTGATCGAGTCAGAAAAACGTTGCCACAGCCGTGATTGCGTTTCTTTGTCAAAATAGATTGCGGCGTTCCGACAAAAAATAATGTCGAACTTGCGCCGCATCGGCCATGGGTCAACTAGGTTCAGCTCGCCAAACGTGACCATTTTTATAATATCTGATTTTATTTTGAAACTATCTCCATTCTGTTCGATCATAGTTGTTTTATATTCAGCTGGGATCGCATCTGTTTGTTCATGATCATATGTCGCCTCGCGGGCTTTCTGGATCATTTGAGGGTCGACGTCAGTTGCAAGTATCTTGATATCAAGGCTTGCAAAATCTCGTGCCTCTTTTCGAATAACTGCAGCAATTGAGAAAGCTTCTTGGCCAGCTGAACATGCTGAAGACCATATGCGCACGGGGGATCCAGATCGTGCCTTTTCAATCAGGCTTGGTAGGATTTTTTCGCGCAGAGCGGTAAAATGATGCATTTCTCGAAAAAAATGAGTTACATTAGTTGTCAATGCTGAAAGCAGGTGGGCGTGTTCTTGCTGGCCTTGAGGTTCTGACAGTAATTGGCAGTAGGTTTCAAAATTCGGTAATGCCAAAGCGCGCAATCGCTTTGTTAGTCTTGAATAGACTAAAGGCTTTTTTGACGCTTGCAGGTATAGCCCGTATCGCCGGTGTGCTATTTCTGCGATCATGGCGAAGTCCCGTTCGGTGAATGGATATTCTTGATCACCATGGTCGTGCACTTGTCCGTTTGCTCCACGTGTCATGCGGCCACCTGAAGTGGTTGAGTTAATAACGTGGGTAGACTGATGATTTTTGTCATATCGTCACCGAGGGGGATAATGCCGGTTATGACGCGCGTTGTGACATCTTCAGGTCCACGAGGTGTTTCGCGCACATTTTCCGCATCGACGCCCAAAATTTCAGAAACGGATTCGACCAATAGTCCGATAATGCGGTCCTCGACTGCGATAATTATAATCACATGGCGTTCCGTGGGAGCGATCTGCGCAAATCCAAGTTTTGCCGCAAGGTCGATGATCGGGATGACTGCTCCGCGTAAATTGATGACACCGAGGACATGATCAGGAGAGTGAGGTAGCATGGTGACAGGTGTCCAGCGCCGTATTTCCCGAATTTGCGTGATTTCAATGCAGAAGTTTTGTTCTCCTGCAACAAGCGTAACAAACTCCAGCCTTTTGGGTTTCTGAACATCAGCGCGCAGCGACATGAGCGAGTTCCTTTCCTGTAGATATGGTGACTGGATAGTTGCTGTTGGATTGTACGACGGCATCGGGGTCTATGATTAATGCGATCTTTCCGTCGCCAAGGATGGTGGCGCCGGATATGCCCGCGATGTCGCCGTAATTCGCTTGCATGCTTTTCACGACGACCTGGCGTTGGTCGTAAATGTCGTCCACCGCCAGTGCGCATTGCGCGACTGTGTCAGTCTGGATCAGCAGCAAGACCCTGTCCGTCATGTTGCGCGTCGTCGTTGCCTGCCCCATGCGTTCGGACAAATCGATGATCGGCACATAATCACCACGTATGCGCAGCAATGTGCTGGTGAGGCCCATATAGGAAATGTCTACAGCCTTGGGGCGTACCGTCTCGATGATGTTGGATATCGGCACGACCATTGTTTGGCCGCCAACATTGATGATCATGCCGTCCATAACCGCAAGGGTCAGCGGCAAGGTTATCGAAAAGGTCGTGCCGTGGCCCGTTACGCTTGAGATTGCGACACGTCCGCCCAAGGCGGCAATCGCTGTCTTGACAACATCCATGCCAACGCCGCGTCCGGAAAGATTTGTCACTGCTTTTGCCGTCGAGAAACCAGGAGCAAAAAGCAAATGGTCTATTTCGGCTTCGGTCAGTTGGGCATCCTCGGGGATGAGGTTTTTCGCTATGGCGATTTCCTTGATGCGTTGTCGGTCAAGGCCGGCACCATCGTCAGCAATTTCGATAACTATGCTGCCGGACCGTTGGCGTGCCGAAAGGCGTAGTTTTCCTTGCGGGTCTTTCCCGACCTCAGCCCGGCGCTCGGGTTGTTCAATGCCATGATCGATCGCGTTGCGGATCATATGGGTTAACGGATCTGCAAGCCGTTCGACGACAGTCTTATCGACCTCTGTCGCTTCACCATCGGTGATCAGATCTACCAGTTTGCCTGTGGCATCCGCCGCCTCGCGTGCGATGCGGAGCATGCGTTGGAACAAGGGTTTGACCGGCTGTGCGCGGATCGCCATCACGCCTTCTTGGATTTCGCGCGCAAGAAGTTTGTAATCGTCAAGGTCTGCAAAAAGCTCTGCATTGTTGGGCAGGTTAGCCTGCATCAAGCGTTGAGAAATGACGGATTGGTTGATGATCAACTCTCCCACTGCATTGATCAGCCTGTCGACCCTTTCTGGATCAACACGCAAAGAACTGGTGGGGCGTTTGATATTGCGATCCGGTAGGGCCGTTGCTGATGGCTGTTCAAATGTGTCGGATATTTGAACATCGTCATTTTCGACAACGGCTGGTTCCTGTTCGGATACCGCGTCTTTTAGGCGAATTGTCAGATCGCAAAGGTCATCAACGAATTGGAAAACCTCTCTGATGGAAATGTCGTTGTCAGGGCCATCAAGCTCTATCTGCCAAGTGAAATACCCGCTGCGCCAGTCGAGCGCAGTGATGTCAGTCGGGGCGTGGGAAGTGTCGACACTGACGCGTGTCTGCCCAAGCGATTGTAATGCCTGTACAACCAAGAAGGGGTCATTGCCGCTGATGTAGAAGGCGTCACTTGGCCGGAAGGTTATGACATGGGTCAAGGCTGCGTCTGTCGGCCCATCGAAAGATAACGTCAGCGCATCAAAGATGAAATTTTCATCTGGCTGCGGCTCGTCGCCCAGAAAGGATCGCAGGTCATCCACGACAGGATCGACTTGTGCCTGGTTTACGGCTGAACCGTCGCGCGCGGCGTCAATCAGGTCAGCAAGCACATCGCCTGCGCGTTGAAGGACATGAAGTATCCTGTCTTCCAGCGGCAAACGGTGCGACCTGACGGCGTCCAGCACGGTTTCAAACGCATGTGCAAAGCCGACAAGGTCGTCCAGTGCAAATGCGCCGGCAGCACCTTTGACCGAATGCACGGCGCGGAAAACGGCATTGACAGTTTCATCGTCTGTCTGTCCATCGCGCATCGCGCCAAGCCCGTCAGACAGGGCCGCGATCAGATCTTCGCATTCTTCGAAAAATACGTCGCGCATCGTGCTATCGGCAGCCATTAAACCACCCCCGTCAGTCTGCGGATCACCGCAACCAAGGCGTCATCTTCGAAAGGTTTGACGATCCAACCAGTCGCGCCCGCCTTACGCGCGCGGTCCTTCAGGTCGGCGCCGCTTTCCGTGGTGAGAACAAGAACCGGCACCGCCTGGTTTTTCGAGCTCGCCCGAATGTCGGCGAGAACGCCGAACCCGTCCTTGTTAGGCATGTTCACGTCAGTAATCACCAGATCGGCATGTTCGTCGTGGAATTTTTGCACACCTTCCACGCCGTCTACTGCTGTACTGACCTCAAAACCTGCGTTTTGCAGTGTTTGCGTCAAAAGTGTGCGGATGGTCCGCGAATCGTCGATAGCGAGAATGCGCGTTACCAAGAGATTGCCCCTTTTTGCTGTGGCAAAGGCCAAAGTGCCAACGACTGAAGCCCGTCGCGCAAGGTGTCGGACGGATTTTGCAGCGCAAGATTGCGACCGGAAGCGGCCCAGATAATGCTGGCGCTTGCCAGCAATTGTGCGCAAATGCCGCCGATGCGGGTCACATGTGCACCGTCCAGGACAACATCGCCCCCTTGCGCCTGTAACAGAAAGGCATGCAGCGTTGCGCAGGCATCAAAAGTCAGCGCTGATGGCAGAATGAATGTTGCGGTGTTGGCAGTCACGGTAACGCATCCTTTGGCCCATTGGTCATGCCGCAGGTATGCCAAGCCCTATTTAAGATCCCGTAAACGCCCGCACATTTTTCTGCATCCGCCTGTTTTGCGTTCAAATCTGCGTGTAGCGTTGCCCGCTTGCCCAGTTTTCATGGCAAATGATCCAACACCTGCGTATAACGTTTGAGGAATTGCATCGGGCACGTTAGGCCCTGCACAACAAAGAACTTTGAGGCCGATCATGACAAAAAGAATCCCATCCGCCCCTTCACGCCGTGCATTGCTGTTGGGGGCTTCAGCGGCAACGCTGTTTGCACCAACAATCTTGCGTGCCCAGACAGAGCAGGCGCCTGTCGACCGCAATATTGCAGCTTTCCGCGTGCACGAATGGCGCGACCATTTCGATTCGCTGGGTGTCGGCGCTATTCTGGCCGATACAAAATCGATGTTCCTGCAGCATTGGACGCCAGATGGCGACATGCGGATTTACCCAACATCTGTGCCGCTGTCTGATGATTTGACACGCACCGGCTATACCGAAGTGATCGACAAGCGTGTTGCGCCAAGCTGGGCACCGACACCCGCAATGCGCATCCGCAACCCCGAATGGCCTGCGCTTATCCCCGGTGGCGATCCAGAAAACCCGATGGGGTCGCATGCGCTGTATCTGTCGTGGCAGTATTACCGTATCCACGGCACGCAGGACACGCGCAAGATTGGCCGCCGGTCATCGAACGGCTGTATCGGTCTGTACAACGAACAGATCGCAGAAGTGTACGAACGCGCCCCTGTCGGCACCAAAGTCCGCTTGATCTAAAGCGTCATAGGCACGCCCCCTGAAAGGGATATCATGACCTTTACCCGCTGCCTTGGCATTGCTGCCCTTTGCGTTGCGCCGTTAACCGGTGCAGCGCAAAACATGACAGAGGACCAGATCAAGGCGCTGGTTCTGGACACGATCCGCGAAAACCCGCAGATCGTGGTAGAGGCATTGCAGATGCTGGAGCTTGCGCAAGAACAAGCGCAGGCCGAAAGCGCAAAGGTTTTTCTGACCGAGCAGCGGGAATTGCTCGAAAACGATCCGAACGCACCGGTCATTGGCAACCCCGATGGTGATGTGACCGTGGTCGAATTTTTCGACTACAATTGTCCTTATTGCCGGAATGCCAAGGTTGAACTGGACATTTTGCTGAACGCAGATGCCGATGTGCGTGTTGTGATGCGTGAATGGCCTGTTCTGGGCGAAGGGTCGGTTTTCGCAGCTCGCGCCGCGCTGGCCTCACGCCAGCAGGATAAATACGAAGTTTTCCATAATGCTTTGATGACGATGCAAGGTCGGGCCGAAGAACAAAGCGTCATGCGTGTCGCGGCATCGGTGGGTCTGGACGTGGACCAGTTGCGCCGCGATATGGACGCACCCGAAATCACCGAGCATTTGCAGATATCAAGCGGCATGGGCCGTGCGCTTGGCTTTACCGGCACGCCGTCTTTTGTGATCGGGGAAAGCCTTGCACCCGGCATGATCCGTGCGGATCAAATGGGCACACTTGTCGGCGCTGCCCGCGCCGCCAATCAATAATCAGCACAGTTTAGCTTCGTAGCCTGCTGTCTTGAGGATTGTCAGGACGGCATCTGAGCCAAGCATCGTTTTCAAATCAACTTCGCGGCCGGGCAGGTCGGTGGTGACGATTGCTGTGGCATCGGCTGCTTGAATGCTTGCTGTGATCGCGGCTGTGCAGTGACCACAGGTCATGTCTGGAACGTGCAGTTTCATCGGTTTCCCCTTCTTTGTGTCATTTCTTACCAAACCGGCATTCCTGCGAAAGGGGCAGGGGATAAATATTTACGCAAAGGGCTTGAGCTTCCAGTGACTGGAGCCCTTATGTGAGGGGTACAATAGCAAAGGTTCATCCGAATGGCGCAGCCCCAAACGATTACATTGGCGATAGAAGGCATGTCCTGCGCGTCATGCGTCGGACGGGTGGACCGCGTGCTTGCTGCTGTGAGCGGGGTCGACTCTGTTGCGGTGAATCTGGCATCCGAAACGGCCACGATCACGACGCGCGATCCGTCCGTGACGCCGGCGCAATTGTCAGAGGTCAGTACAAAAGCGGGCTATCCTGCGAAACCGGCTGCCACCGATCAGGGGTCTGTCACCGCTGACCGCAAGACAGACGAAGCCCATGCGCTGGCGCGCCTGACGTTGTTGGCCGGTTTGCTGGCGTTGCCGGTCTTTGTGCTGGAAATGGGTGCGCATATGGTGCCTGCGTTTCATCACATGATCCACGACATGATCGGTATGCAGACATCGTGGGTGATCCAGTTCGTACTGACGACAATCGTGCTGTTCGGGCCGGGGCGGGTTTTCTTTGCCAAAGGTCTGCCTGCCTTGGCCAAGGGCGCGCCGGATATGAATAGCCTTGTTGCGTTGGGCACTGGTGCGGCTTGGGTCTATTCGGTCGTGGCGACTTTTCTGCCAAGCCTGATCCCGTCCGACGTGCGCGCCGTCTATTTCGAAGCGGCGGCAGTGATTGTCGTGCTGATCCTGCTGGGGCGCTGGCTGGAAGCGCGCGCCAAAGGCCGCACCGGTGCTGCGATCAAGGCTTTGCTGGGATTGCAGGCGCGTCAGGCACGTGTCGAGCGTGCAGGGAAAGTGGTGATGGTGGATGTCGACGCACTTGTCGTGGGTGATATCATTACCTTACGTCCGGGCGAACGTGTGCCGGTAGATGGCACGATCACCCATGGTGACAGTGCGGTTGATGAAAGCATGATGACCGGCGAACCGATGCCTGTGGTCAAGACCACAGGTGACGCGCTGACCGGGGGCACTGTGAATGGCAAAGGCAGCCTGACCTTTGCCGCAACGCGTGTCGGGCAGGACACGACACTGGCGCAGATTATCCGCATGGTGTCAGAGGCGCAGGGCGCAAAGCTGCCGATTCAGGGCGTCGTCGACCGCGTGACGATGTGGTTCGTGCCTGCCATTCTGGGCCTTGCTGTGCTGACGGTAGCGGTCTGGCTTTTGTCCGGTTCGGATCCGACTTTGGCGCTGGTTGCTGCGGTGTCGGTGCTGATTATTGCTTGTCCTTGCGCGATGGGTCTGGCGGTGCCGACCTCGATCATGGTGGGCAGCGGGCGGGCTGCCGAAATGGGCGTCTTGTTCCGCAAAGGGGCGGCTTTGCAGCAGCTAAGCGATGTTGCCGTCATTGCCTTTGACAAGACCGGAACCTTGACCGTGGGCAAGCCGGAACTGACCGACCTGATTGTTGCGGATGGGTTCGTGCGTGGCGATGTCTTGCGCCTTGCTGCCGCTGTCGAGGCGCGGTCAGAGCATCCGATTGCAGCGGCAATCGTCGCCGCGGCGCAGACAGAGGGATTGGCCGATGCACAGGTCAGCGATTTCACTGCTGACGCGGGGTTCGGTGTTACGGCTCTTGCCGATGGCCGGCGCGTCGTGATTGGCGCTGACAGGTTGCTTGCACGCGAAGGGATCGAGACCGGTGCGCTGGCTGCGGTGGAAAATGATCTGGCGGCACGCGGGCGCACGGCGCTGTTCATCGCGATTGACGGCGCGGTTGCTGGTGTCATTGCGGTTGCAGACAGTGTCAAACCAAGCTCTGCCGCTGCGGTTGCGGCTTTACGGGCGCTGGGGGTGCAGGTGGCGATGATTACCGGTGACAAGCCGCAGACAGCGCAGGTGATCGCGCAGGAACTGGGGATTGACCATGTGATTGCCGGTGTGCTGCCTGAAGGCAAGGTTGCAGCACTGGAAGAACTGCAATCCCATGGCACGCTTGCCTTTGTCGGGGACGGGATCAATGATGCACCTGCATTGGCGCATGCCGATATCGGGATCGCGATTGGCACCGGCACGGATGTGGCGATTGAAGCGGCAGATGTGGTGCTGATGTCGGGCGACCTGCGCGGTGTCGTGAATGCGGTTGCCGTGTCGCAAGCGACGATGCGCAATATCCGCCAGAACCTTGTCTGGGCGTTTGGCTATAATGTGGCGCTGGTGCCGGTTGCGGCGGGTGTGCTTTACCCCGCATTCGGGCTGATGCTGTCGCCCGTCTTTGCGGCGGCAGCGATGGCGTTGTCATCGGTGTCGGTTGTATCCAACGCGCTGCGCCTGCGCAGGGTGCGTCCGGCGATGGATGAAAGGAAGCAAGTGCAATGAATATTGGTGAAGTTTCGGAGAAATCAGGGCTGCCTGCGAAAACCATCCGGTATTACGAGGATATCGGGCTGATCAACCCGCCCCGTCACGCCAACGGATACCGTGTGTTCCGTGAGAAGGACCTACATAAACTGTCGTTTCTTGGCCGCGCGCGGTCTTTGGGCTTTTCGATTGAGGATTGCCGCGTCTTGCTGGCACTGTACGAGGACGATAGCCGCGCCTCTGCGCAGGTCAAAGCATTGGCGCAGGACCATCTGACGCAGATTGATGCAAAGATCGCGGGGTTGCGCGCGATGCGTGAAACGCTGGCTGATCTGGTGGATGCCTGCCACGGTGACAGCCGCCCCGATTGCCCCATCTTGAAGGATCTGGCTGCAACTTCGACGTGAACCGCCCCGGTGCCCGAGGCGGGCGCGCCGCGCGGGGATATTTAGGCTCAGACGATGCGGGGATTGTCGCGCAGGCTTGCTTTGACGCCGCGGCGCGGCTCTGTCATGTAGGCCACAGCATCGCCTTGCCGCACAGGAGAATTCCATGAAATTTCGTTTCCCCATCTTTATCATTGATGAGGATTTCCGGTCGGAGAACACATCCGGCCTTGGTATCCGCGCCATGGCCGATGCGATCGAGAAAGAGGGTTTCGAAGTGGTGGGCGTGACCAGCTATGGTGATTTGTCACAATTTGCGCAGCAGCAATCGCGCGCCAGTGCATTCGTTCTGTCGATTGATGATGAAGAATTCAGCCCCGGCCCAGACCTTGACCCTGCCGTCCTGAACCTGCGCCATTTCATTCAGGAAGTGCGCCGCAAGAACGAAGATGTGCCGATCTATCTGCATGGCGAGACCAAGACCAGTCGGCATTTGCCCAATGATATTTTGCGCGAACTGCACGGGTTCATCCACATGTTCGAGGATACGCCGGAATTCGTGGCGCGCCATATCGTGCATGAGGCGAAGAAATACCTTGAAGGCATTCAGCCGCCGTTTTTCAAAGCGCTGCTGGATTATGCCGAGGACGGGTCGTATTCTTGGCACTGCCCCGGCCATTCGGGTGGTGTCGCGTTTCTGAAAAGCCCGATCGGGCAGATGTATCATCAGTTTTACGGTGAAAACATGCTGCGCGCGGATGTCTGCAATTCGGTCGAGGAATTAGGCCAGTTGCTTGACCATAACGGTGCGATTGGTGCGTCAGAGCGGAATGCAGCACGGATTTTCAACGCGGACCATTGTTTCTTTGTGACCAATGGCACATCGACCAGCAACAAGATGGTCTGGCACCATACTGTGGCCCCCGGCGATGTCGTGGTCGTCGACCGCAACTGCCACAAGTCGATCCTGCATAGCATCATCATGACAGGCGCTATCCCGGTGTTCCTGAAACCGACGCGCAACCATTACGGCATTATCGGCCCGATCCCGCAAAGCGAGTTCGAGGTCGAGACGATCCGCGAAAAGATCCGCGCCAACCCGCTGTTGGCGCATGTTGATGCCGATACGGTCAAACCGCGCATCATGACGCTGACGCAGTCGACCTATGACGGGGTGCTCTACAACACCGAAACCATCAAGGGACTGCTGGACGGTTATGTCGAGAATTTCCATTTCGACGAGGCTTGGCTGCCGCATGCGGCTTTCCACACCTTCTACAGCGATTTTCATTCGATGGGTCGCAAGCGCGAACGCCCGCGCCATGCGGTGACTTATGCGACGCAGTCGATACACAAGCTGCTGGCGGGGATTTC
>Ga0207421_10002146_pt1 | contig 24753 bp, 22 predicted proteins | sample SodLakKL_010_SED_4_FD_187542 | JGI IMG/M metagenome (GOLD analysis project Ga0207421, IMG submission 187542) | Alkaline sediment microbial communities from Lake Tanatar, Kulunda Steppe, Russia - 8KL_010_SED (SPAdes) (version 2) | ecosystem: Environmental > Aquatic > Non-marine Saline and... | reverse complement strand
TTGGCGGTCGGTTAGCCGTGGTTGCCTGCTCGCCAGCACCGTCGCGTTCGAGGTGTCAGGCGAGACGACCGCTCACTCGCCAGCACCGTCGCGTTCGAGGTGTCGGGCGAGAAGATACGCGCCACCGACACCAGCGATCGCGGCCGGCACGCCGAAGCCCGGCCCGTCGTCGTCTGCGTCGACACCGGTGTCGGCGTCGTCACTAGCGTCATCTGCACCGTTTTCAACGCCTGCGTCGTCGCTGTCGTCGCTGTCGTCGCCCGATCCGCTCTCGACCGCGATGGTTCCCTGGACAGCGTCGTCGAACGTCTCGACGGCGAACGTGTGGTTGCCCACCGGGATCACGTCAGCCGCGAGCTCGTCGAAGTGAACCTCGTCGACCTCCCCGGCGTCGAGGGTCAGATCGGTCGTCGCGAACGGTCCGTCCTCGATCGAAAAGCGCACCGTCTGGGTGCCGTCCCACTCGCCGGTGTTCTCGATCTCCGCGGTGAGCTCGAGGAGGTCGTCCTGCGTGACCTCGAGCTCCGTGGGCGAGACGTCGACGATCTCGAAGACGGCCGGCGTCTGTGCGCGCGGCCCGGGCACGTCGTCGGGCACCGCCCGCCACTGCTGCTCGAAGTCGAACGCCGGGAGCTGCTCGGCGGCGTCCTCGCCGACGAACGCCTCGCCGGCGAGCCCGTCGAGCTCTTCGGCGGTGACCTCGCCGTCGCCGGCCTCTTCGACCCCGACCGCGTCGGCGTCGGTCTCGTCGACGCTCCAGTACGCCCGGCTGAGCTCGACGCTCTCGCCGTCGGCCATGAACTCCTCGCCGAGGTGGCCGACGAGCGCGCCGACTGCCTCGTCGCCGTCGACCGCTCCGATCGCGTAGGCGTCGGCGACGATCCCGCTGTTTGCGTTCCAGCCGACGAGACCGCCGACGCGCGCCTCGCCCGCGACGTCCGCGAGCGCGTTGCAGACGCGAACCTCGCCGTAGTTCTCGCCGACGAGGCCACCAACCGGCTCCTCGCCTGTGACGTCACCCTCGGCGGTGACCCCCAACACCTCCTCGAAGCTTTCGCCGACGGCTCCACCGACGGCCACGCCGCCGTCGACGTCGCCCCGGGCGATGCTGCCGGTGAGTCGACGGTTGTTCTGTCCGACGAGCCCGCCGACGCGGAACTCGCCGTCGACGTTGCCCTCGGCCAGACACTGGTCGATCTCGCCGACGTTCCGCCCGGTCAGGCCGCCGATGGAGTGCCCACCGGTGACGTCACCTGCCGCCGTCACCTCGCTCAACACGCCGACGTTCGAGCCGACAGCCCCGCCGACGCCGTCCGCCGCCACGACGTCGACGGTCGCCTCGCAGTCGACGATCTGCCCGCTGTTCGTTCCCGCGATGCCGCCGACGAGGTCGTCGCCGGTCACCTCGCCGTCGACAGTCACCCTGCCGACGTTGCCGTTGTTCGCTCCCACCAGGACGCCGCCCGCGCCGCCGTTGACCGTCGCGTCCGTGACCGCCAGCTCGAAGACGACGCCGGCGTTCGCGAGGAAGAGCCCGACACCGACCTCGTCGGGCCGGTCGATCCACAGCCCCGCTATCTCGTGTCCCTCACCCAGGAGCACGCCGCTGAACTCGCCTGTCTCCGGCTCTTCGACATCGTCTTCGTCCGGCTCCTCGAACTCGTCGTCCGGTGTCTCGTCCTCGTCCGGCTCTTCGAGTTCATCATCGTCCGGTGTTTCGTCGAAGATCGGATCGAACCCCGCGCCGTCGTTCCAGTTCGCGGTCGCCGACGCGTCGATGTCGTTGCCGAGCTCGTAGATCGCGCTCAGATCGCCGGCGATCGCCTGGAGCTCGACGACGTCCGTGATGACGTAGGGCGCGTCCTCCGAGCCGTCGCCGTCCAGCTCCTCGAGAATAGCCTCGTAGTCGTCCGGATCGGGTGCCTCCTCGACGTCGGTCGACGCGGCGGTGCCTGTCGATGCGCCGACGCCGGAGAGGGCTGTCGCGCCCAGCAGCCCGGCGCCCGTCGCCTGCAGCAGCCGCCGTCGCCCGAGCTCGTATCTGTCGCTCATATACGCTGTCTGTGGCAGGCCGGCGCGTATGTGTTTTGTGTCTCGTCACTCCTCGCGTGCGTTTGCCATCCACGGCGTCGACTCCCCCTGCCCACCGGTCTTGTAGGTTCCCTGTGCGGTCGCGACGCGTGTGCCCGCCTCGTCGTGGACGTTCACCTGCACCATCGCGAGGCTCGAGCCGAACCGGATCACCTCCGCCGTGGCGTGGACGTCCGTGGTCGTCGGTGCGAGGTAGTCGATGCGCATGTCGACCGTCGGCGTGACGTCGTGTGCGAGCGAGATGACCGCCGCCCCGCCGACCGTGTCCGCGAGCGCGTACGTCGCACCGCCGTGGGCGACTGCCCCGTGGCTGTTCGAGCGTAACTCGTCGCTGAACGGCATCTGCGCCTCGGCGTAGCCGTCTTCGGCCTCGGTCACCTCGATGCCGAGATGTTTGACGAACGGCGTGTCGTTGAAGATCTCCTCGAGAGCCATACGTCCGCTAGCGACCGGTGAGAGATAAAGCTGTTAAAACGCGAAGCAACACGCCGGAAGTGGCCCGACGGGACCGTGTCGTCAGGGCAGGGAGAACTCGATCGCCGCTCCCTGGCCGAAGCCGACGCACTCGGTCGCGAGCCCGAGCTCGGCCCCGCGGCGACCCATCTCGTGGATGAGCGTTACCGGCAGACGAGCGCCCGACGCACCCAGCGGATGGCCGAGCGCGATCGCGCCGCCGTTGACGTTGTAGCTCTCGTCGTCGAAGCCGAGTTCGCGCTGGCAGTACAGACACTGGGAGGCGAACGCCTCGTTCAGCTCGACGAGGTCGTAGTCGGCGGGATCGCGGCCGATCCGGTCGCAGAGCCCCCGGACGGCGGGGACGGGCCCGACGCCCATGATCGTCGGGTCGACGCCAGCGACGTTGTGGTTGCCGACCTCTGCGAGGACATCGAAGCCGTGTTGGTCTGCGAACGCACGGCTCGTGATCAGGAGTGCGGCCGCGCCGTCTGAGATCTGGGAGGCGTTGCCCGGCGTGACCGTCCCGTCGGCTTTGAAGACGGTTGGGAGCCCGGCGAGCTTCTCCAGCGAGGTATCGAATCGGATCCCCTCGTCGGTCTCGACTGTCCCCTCTTCGGTCTCGATTGGGACGATCTCCTCGGCGAAGCGGCCATCTTCGGTGGCTTCGGCGGCCCGTTCGTGGCTGCGCAACGCGTAAGCATCCTGCTCCTCGCGCGCGATCTCGAACTCCTCGGCGACCTTCTCTGCGGTCATTCCGACGTCGAGCTCGGCGACGTTGTAGTGCTCGTTCAGCCGGGGGTGGATGGTGTGGACGTTCTCGCCCATCTTGACGCGGCTCATCGATTCGACGCCGCCGACGACGAGACAGTCGCGCTGGCCGGCCACGATGGCGTCGGCGGCGCGCATCACCGCCTCCGCCGAGGAGGCACACCACCGGTTGAGCGTGCTCGCGGGCGTCGCCTCGCCCAGCTCCGAAAGCAGCGCGATCACCCGCGCCAGGTTGTTGCCCTGTTCACCGCGTTGCTGTGCACAGCCCCACAGCAGGTCGTCGACGTCCTCGCCAGTCAGACCCGTCCGGTCGAGTAGCTCGTCGATCAACGGCACCGAGAGATCCTCACTTCTGAGGTCGGCGTAGACGCCGTCTCCTTTCCCCTGGGGTGTTCGGACCGCCTCGACGACGACCGGAACCGGGGTGTTCGCTGTCATAACACGGCGTTCGCCGCTCATCGTGTTAAAGACACGGGAACGCCGACCCCGTGGGAAGGCGTTGTTTCGAAGCCGCGCTAGCGCTCGCGCCGTGCGTACGAGCCGAGCATCGCGGCAGTCTTGCAGCCCGCGCCGGTGTTGACGATGACGACGTCCTCATCGGGCCCGAAGCGGCCCTCGCCCGCGAGTCGCTTCGCACCGGCGAGTGCGACCGCCGACGTGACACACATCTCGATGCCTGCGAGGCGAGCAGCCGACAGCGCCGCGTCGAACGCCTCCTCGTCCGTGACGGCGACGCCCGTCCCGCCGGATTCGCGAACGGCCTCGAGCATCCACGGTGACGCACCCGGATCGGGGATCTCGACCCCGCGGGCGGCGGTTTCGGGCTCCGACCAGGACTCGTGCTCGCTGTCTCCCCTGTTGATCGCCTCGACCACGGGCGCAGCCCCGGTCGTCTGGGCGACGTGCAGCTGCGGTGGCTCGTCCATCCACCCGAGACGCTCGAGCTCCCGGTAGGCTTTCCAGATACCGATCAGCCCGACCCCACCGCCGGTCGGGTAGACGACGTGCTCGGGGGCGTTCCACTCGAACGCCTCGAACAGCTCGTATCCCATCGTCTTCTTTCCTTCGTGGCGGTAGGGCGTCTCGAACGTCTTCAGCGAGTACCACCCCTCCCGCTCGCGTGCCTCGGCGAACGCCGCACCGGCGTCGCCGATCTTTCCCTCCTGTAGGTGTAACTCGGCGCCGTGTGCCCGGACGAGATCTTTTTTCACGTCGCCGGCCTGGTGGTTGAGAAAGACGTGACAGGCCATGCCGGCGCGGGCGGCGTAGGCGCTGGCTGACTGCCCCGCGTTGCCGGCCGACGGAAGCGCAACGGTCTGTGTCCCTTGCTCGTTCGCACAGGAGATCGCTGCGGACTGACCGCGGTCTTTGAACGTGTTCGTCGGGTTCTGGCCCTCGTCTTTGAACCAGAGCCTGCCGAGGTCGAGCGTCTCTGAGAGACGACCCCCCTCAACCAGCGGCGTCCCACCCTCGCCCATCGAGACGATTGCGCTTGCGTCCTGTACCGGAAGCAGCTCGCGGTAGGACCACATTCCCTCGTTCCGAGCGGCCCACTCCTCGCCCGTCACGGTGACTGCGTCGTAGTCGTAGCGGACGTCGAGAATCCCGGCACACTCCCGGCAGGGAAAGTCGGTAACGTCGAGGTCGTACGTGACACCACAGGAGCGACAGGCGAGGTGACTGACCGCGCTGTTCGTCTCGTCGATCGCGTGCATGTGCAGACGCTCGACAGGCAGGGTCATAAAAGCCAGCGGGGACGACGACAACCGACAGGGCAAAGAGTATCGGAGCCAAACCGCCTGTGGATACTGCACAGATGCGCACGCCACGTCCGCCAGAGCGACTCCTCCGTGTGAACCTCTCGGCCGAGACGGTCACGAGCGAGCGGGTGCCCGAGGGGTGGCTCGAGCGCTACCTCGGCGGCAAGGGGCTGGGGGCACGGTACCTCTACGAGGAGCTTGAGCCGGGTGTCGACCCGCTCGGACCGGCGAACGTGCTCATGTTCATGCTCGGGCCGCTGTCGGGGTTTCTCCCCGGCGAGCCACGGTATGCGGCGGTGACGAAATCGCCCCTGACGGGGACGTTCCTCGACTCCTACGCTGGCGGGGAGTTCCCGGCGACGCTCGCGGGCGCGCTCTGTGACCACATCGGGCTGCTCGTTGAAGGTCGGGCCGAGGAGCCGGCTCGGCTGGTCGTCGAAGATGGTGACGCACGGATCGAGTCGAGCGAGTGCTGGGGGAGCAACACCGTCGAGACCGCCGACGCCCACGAGGGGTCGGTTGCCTGCATCGGCCCGGCTGGCGAGCGGCTCGTAAGCTTCGCGACGATCGCCTCCGACCGCGCCGAGCACCACGCCGGCCGCGGTGGGGCCGGGGCCGTGATGGGGAGCAAGCGGCTGAAGGCAGTCGTCGCCCGTGGCGAGCCGCCCTCGGGACTTGCCCGTCTGCGTGCGGCCTACGAGGAGCGTTTTGAGGGCGACCCCGAGACGGCGTGGCGACGCGCCAGCGGCACCGTCGAGAGCGTCGACTTCGCCGACGCCGTCGGGGCGCTCGCCACCGAGGGCTGGCAGACGAGCGAGTTCGAAGACGCCGACGCCGTCGGGATCGAGGCGATCCGCGAGCGCAGCACCGGCCGCGAGCGCGACGATGTCGACCCGGGAGACTTCCGGGTCGAGACCGACGCCGGCGAGAGCGTTCCCCGCGGCGGGACAGCGATGTCGCTCGGGGCGGGGCTCGGAATCGACGATTTCGACGCCGTCGCCGCCCTCGGCGAGCGCTGCAACCGGGCCGGCGTCGATCTCATCAGCGCCGGGAGCGCAATTGCGTGGGCGATCCGTGCGAGCGAAGCTGGCGTGCTTGACCGCCAACTCTCGTTCGGCGACCCCGACGACTGCACCGCGGTGCTCGCCGAACTCGTGGCCCGCGACACCGACCTCGGGGAGGCGCTGGCCAGCGGCGTCGACGTCGCGGCTGCTCGTCTGGGAGATGGCGAGGCGCTCATCCCGACGGTCAAAGAGATGGCGCTGCCCGCATACGATCCCCGCGGCGCACCGAGCATGGCGCTCGCGTACGCGACGAGCGACCGCGGGGCGTGTCACCGTCGTGCGGTTCCCGTCGAGCGCGAGGCGTTCGATGGGGGCTGGGAGCCAGAGCGGGTGGCTCGTGTTGTGATCGGCTCCCAGAACCGCCGGTCGGTGCTGTGGAGTCTCGTCCTCGACGACTTCGTCGGCCCGGCGTTCGACGACCTCGGAGCCGAGTGGCTCGCCGCCGTCGGCCGCTCCACTGACGGCGATCTGCCGACCGTCGGCGAGCGCATCTGGACACTCACACGGCTGTTCAACCTCCGTGAGGGGTTCGGCCGCGACGACGATGCGCTCCCTGCTGCCATCGCAGCCGGCTCCGGCGGTGACGGCGTCGACCCCGACGCGTTCGAGGCGATGCTCGAGGCTTACTACGACCGACGGGGGTGGGACAGCCACGGTGTGCCGACCCGCGAAACCCTCCAGCGGCTCGGTCTTGCCGAACTGGCCAACGATCTTCCCGCTCCGGGGTGACTGGACAGCCGCGGTTTCGGTAGCGAAAACCGCCTTTTGAGTCTACCGGGCGTTGATAGGTGGGCACGTCTTCACTCGACATACGATGACCACATACACCTCCAACGTCCGCCCTCCGGTCTCCGCGGGCGACCCGCTGAAGCGCCAGTCGAGCCAGGGCGAGGAGTCGACGAAGCGAGCCGAGGATGTCCTAGAGCTGCTCGGCGACGAGTACGCTCGCGCCGTCGTCACGGCGCTGCTCGACGGGCCACAGACGGGCCCCGAGATTCTCGAGCAGGTGGACGCCTCGCGGGCGACGGTGTACAGGCGCCTGAACGCGCTCGAGCGCGTCGGCGTCGTCGAGTCGGGGCTGCGCCTCGATCCCGACGGCCACCACCCGAAGGAGTTCCACCTCGCCCTCGACTGCCTCGAGGTCAGCTTCGATGCCGACGGGGTCGACGTCCACCTCGACGACGGTGGTGGCTCCGACCCCCGGGTCGCCGTTCGAGGGAACCCCTCCGCGTAGCGCGGCGGTCGCTGGCGGAGATCGGGTGCAGTTATACGTCCGTCCCGCAAACGCCGAGGCATGCGTGACGTCTACCTCATCGGCGCGGGTCAGACCGCTTACGGTGCGTTTCCGGAGCGAAGCTACCGCGAGCTGTTCGCGGAGGCGTACGAACGGGCCTGCGACAGCGTCGACCGCGGTCTCGCCAGCTCGGCGATCGACGAGGCGATCGTCGGCTCGCTCGGCGTCGGTGGCCGCCAGCTCGGCCTCTCCGGCCCGGCGGTGACCGAACACGTCGGCCTCCGCAACGTCCCCTGTTCGCGGATCGAAAATGCGTGTGCGGCCGGCGGCTTCGCCCTTCGCGGAGCGGTACAGGCGATCAGAAGCGGCATGGCAGACGTCGCCCTCGCGGGCGGCTACGAGGTGATGTCCGACATGTCGAACGACGTGACGAAGTACTGGCTGGGCGTCAGCGGCGAGACCGAGTGGGAGCGACTCACCGGGACGACGTTCTCCGGCGTGTACGCCCAGATGGCGAGCGTCTACCTCGACACCTACGATGCGACCGTCGAGGACCTCGCGCGCGTCGCCGTGAAAAACCACAAAAACGGTGCGAAGAACCCGAAAGCCCACCTCGGCTTCGAGTGCTCGCTCGAGGACGCGACCAATGCGCCCGCGGTTGCACGCCCGCTCAACCTGTACCACTGCTGTCCAACCTCCGACGGGGCGGCGGTGGCGCTGCTCGCGAGCGAGGACGTCGTCGACGAGTACACCGACGAGCGGGTTCGCGTCGCGGGCGTGGGCGCGGCGAGTGACCGGGTGGGGCTGGCCGACCGCGACAGCTACGTCCGCCTCGCCGCAACCGAGGCGGCTGCGGAGAGCGCCTACGCCGACGCGGGCATCGAGCCCGACGAGCTCGATCTCGCGGAGGTCCACGACTGTTTCGCCATCGCAGAGCTGCTCGCGTACGAGGATCTGGGCCTCTGTGGGCGGGGGGAGGCCCCACAGCTGCTCCGCGAGGGAGCCACGGGGCTGGACGGTGAGCTCCCGGTGAACACCTCCGGCGGCCTCAAGTCGAAAGGCCATCCGATCGGCGCGACGGGCACGGGACAGGTCGTCGAGCTGTTCGAGCAGCTCACCGGGCGGGCGGGCGAGCGCCAGCTCGACGAGCCCCGGTACGGCCTCGCCCACAACGTCGGCGGCAGCGGCGGTGCGACCGTCGTCTCCGTCTTCGAGAACGAGGGGGTGGCACGATGAGCCGGATCGAGAGTCTCGGCACCTACGTCCCCCGCTACCGCCTCTCCGGGGAGGCCGTCCGGGAGGCGTGGGGACAGTTCCACGGTGCCGGCATCACGGAGACGGCGGTGCCGGCGGCCGACGAGGACGTGCTGACGATGGCACATGAGGCAGCCGTCCGTGCGCTCGCCGGATCGACCGTCTCGACCTCGGAGATCGAACGGCTGTTCGTGGCGACGACGACGCCCCCAGTCGAGGAGGAGGCGATGGGGCCGCGGCTGGTCAGCACGCTCGGGCTCGCCGCCGACACCCGGACGCGACAGCTCACCGGGAGCACGCGGGCGGGGTGTGAGGCGCTAGTTGTGGCCGCCGGGGAGGGGCCGAGCCTCGTCGTCGCGGCGGACGCCCCGCGGGGAGCACCCGACGGTGAGCACGAACACGCGGCCGGAGCGGGCGCGTTCGCGGCTGTCCTCGCTCCGGAGGGGACGCTCAGGATCGAGGACGTCGCCGAGCACGTCGAGGCGTATCCGGGCACACGCTTTCGCCCCGCGGGATCGACCCAGACGACGGGGCTGGGCGTGACCGGCTACGACAGGAGCGCGTTCGTCGAGACCGTCGCGGCCGCGGCCGACGCGCTCGCGGGCGACCCCACCGAGGCGAACGCGGTCGCGCTCCAGTCACCCAACGGCAGGCTCCCCTACCGCGCTGCAGGCGCGCTCGGCGTCGAGACCGACGCCATCCAGCGCGGAACCGTTGTCCACGAGATTGGCGATACGGGCGCGGCGAACCCGTTGCTCGGGCTCGCTGGCGCGCTCGCGGACGGGGCAGAGCGAACGCTCGTGATCGGTTACGGCTCTGGCGGCGGCGCGACCGCGCTTCTCGTCGAGGGCGACGGTGAGCTTCCTGTCGAGCGCTCGGGCGAAGACGAGCCGGTGCAGCTCTCGTACGGCGAGTACCTCCGGATACGCGGCGACGTCACCCCGGGCGAGCCCGACGGCGGGGGTGCCTACGTCAGCGTTCCGAGCTGGAAGCGGACGCTCGCCCAGCGCCACCGACTCGTCGCCGGCCGCTGTCCGGAGTGTGGCGCGCTCTCCTTCCCGCCGGAGGGCGCCTGTGGCGACTGTGGAGCGCTGGCGGAGTACGACGAACTCGAACTCCCCGGAACCGGCACCGTCGAGGCCGTGACGACGATCGGCCAGGGCGGTGCGCCGCCGGAGTTCGTCGAACAACAGGCCAGAGGCGGGGCCTACGTGAGCGCCGTGGTCGCGCTAGACGGGCCCGGCGGTGAGACGGTGTCGGTGCCCGTACAGGTCGTCGATGTCGACCCCGAGACGGTCGAGATCGGCGACCGCCTCGAGGCGACCATCCGGCGGTTGTACACGCAGGAGGGCGTCACCCGGTACGGGTTCAAGATGCGCCCGCTCGCAGAGTGAAGGCTAGCCCAGACGGACTGACCGCTTCCCCGCCGATCACACCGTCGCCCCGTTGCAGTACCGGCCAGCGTATTCTATGTGATACAACGTATATGTGTCACGGCCGCTCGAAGACGACGGCGACGCCCTGGCCGAAGCCGACGCACATCGTCGCCAGCCCGTACCGGCCGTCGCGCCGGCGGAGCTCGTGGAGGAGCGTCGTCGCGATGCGCGCACCGGAACAGCCCAGCGGGTGTCCGAGCGCGATTGCCCCGCCGTTTACGTTCAGCCGGTCGTCGGAAATCTCGAGCTCGCGCTGACAGTACAGCGCCTGGGAGGCGAACGCCTCGTTCAGCTCGACGAGGTCGAGGTCGTCGACAGCGAGGTCGGCGCCGGCCAGCGCGTCTCGTGTCGCCGGAACCGGCCCGATCCCCATCACGCGCGGGTCGACACCTGCGACCCCACGGGAGCGGACCCGGGCGAGCACGTCGAGGTCGTGGTCGTCGGCGTAGGCGGCGCTGGTCACGAGCAGTCCAGCAGCGCCGTCGGTCAGCGGCGAGGCGTTGCCGGGGGTGACCGTCGCCGCGTCGTCGTCGGCGAACACCGTCGGCAGGCCCGCGAGTTTCTCGAGCGAGCTGTTCGGGCGCGGCCCCTCGTCGGTCTCGACGACCCCGTCGTCGGTCTCGACCGGGACGAGCTCGTCGTCGAACCGTCCCGCTTTCCGGGCGGCGATCGCACGCTCGTGCGAGCGCAACGCGAAACGGTCCTGCTCGTCTCGGCCGATCCCGTGCTCGCGGGCGATGCGCTCTGCCGTGGCTCCCATCGGCAGCTCATCACTGTCGTAGCGCTCCTCGATGGCGGGGTGGAGCCAGTCCGAGAACGGGACTCTGCTCATGTGCTCGACGCCCGCAACGGCGTAGACGTCGCCGTCGCCGGCCTCGAGCGCGCGGGCGGCGTCGACCAGCGCAGAGAGCGACGAACCACACAGCCGCGAGAGTGTCGCGCCTGGCACCGACTCCGGGAACCCCCCGGCGAGCAGCGACTGGCGGGCGAGGTTTCGCCCCTGCTCGGCCTCCTGGTTCGCACACCCCAGCCGGAAGTCGTCCCACTCCTCGGCTGATACGCCCGTCCGCGCTTCGAGCGCCGAGAGTACCGCGACGACCAGCTCCTCCGGGTAGGTGTCGGCGAGCACGCCGTCTTTTCTCGCCTGCGGCGTCCGAACCGCCTCGACGATGACTGCTTCTGACATGGCGAGACGTTCGAGCGCCGCGAGCGAATAGCCTTCGGCTCCGCTCCTCTGAAGAGTACGCTCGCTTCCTGTCGTCCGAACGAAGACCGCTCTAGTCGGTGGGGACGCTGCCGCGCTCGCCCATCATCTCGGTCGCCCGGGCGGCCCAGCTGCCGTAGTGGAAGCCGACGGCGACGATACAGAACGCCGAGACGTAGTAGAGGAAAATGCCGGCGTAGATGCCGAGAACGCCCCAGCCGAGGGCGACGCTCGTCACGGCAGAGAAGCCGAGGTAGAACACGACCAGGCTGACGGTACGGGCGATAAACGGCGTCTTCGTGTCGCTGCCGCCCTGGAGCGCGCCGGCGAGGGAGGTGTACAGCACGGTGAACGGTGCGGTGACGCCGTAGGTGAACGCGAAGGCGGTCGCCGCGGGGAGCGTCTCGGGGTCGTCGGTGAACAGCCGGGCCAGCGGCTCGGCGGCGGCCGCCAGCAACAGGCCGAGAACCCCGACCGTCGCGAGCCCGAGCGCCGCGACGGCCCACCCGCTGAACCGGGCGTCGTCTGCGGAGCGGTCGCCGAGAGACTGGCCGACGACGATGCTCGCGCCGACGCTGAGCCCACGCGAGAGCGGGCTCGACACCTGCTGGTAGACCCGCCGGCCGATCTGGTAGGCAGCGTTCACCTCCGCGCCGAAGAACAGCAGCAGCGAGTTGAACGGAAACTCGATGACGGTCGCGACGAGCCCCTCGGTCACCTTCGGAGCTGAGACGACGAGCAGCTGTCTGGCGATGACCAGCCGCCGGGGCTGGACGAAGCTGGCTTCAGTCCAGTCGGTCGCGATCGCCAGCACGAGCGCGCTCGCGGTGAAGACGTTACCGAAGGCGGTCGCGAGACCGACGCCGACGATCTCGAGGCGGGGCGCGCCGAACAGCCCCAGCCCGAGGGTGAGTGAGAGGAGGATGTTCAGCCCGTTCGAGACGAGGTTGATGTACATCGGCGTGCGGGTGTCGCCGGTGCCCTGCAACGCTCGCGCCCCGACGAGCGCGACGTGACGGGCGGGGGCGGTGGCGAAGACGATCGCGAGGTAGAGCCCGCCGAGGGCAGCCACCTCGGCCATCTGATCCTGGTCGGCCCAGATGCCGAGCACGGCGATCGCCTGCTCGCCGAGCAGGACGCCGAAGATGGCGAACGGGATCCCCGAGAGGAGGCCGATGAGCAGCGCCTGTGTGACCGCTTCGTCGCGGTTTGCCTGCGCACCGCTGCCCGTGTCCTGACTGGAAAGAGCGATCGCGCCGGCTCCCAGCCCGAGCCCGATCCGGAGCGGCAAGCGTGCATAGAGGTCGGCGAGGCCGATCGCGGCGACGGCCAGCGGCGAAAAGAGTGCCGTGACGAAGATGTCGGTCGTCCGCATCAGCGTCCGCGAGACCTGCTCGACCATCACCGGCCACGAGAGCGACGCGACGCGCCGCCAGAGGGCGAACAGCCGGGCGCGGTCGACGCGCATACCTGCCTCTCGGAGTGCGTTCACTTGAGCCTGCGGTTCCCCGCCAAGACGTGACTCTCAGACGGGAACTCCAGCCAGACGCGAACCGTACGGAGACGACCCAGAGTACGCCTCTTCGAGATGGCCGAGATTGCTGTATACGGGCGTTTCAGGCGCCCTAACGCACCATCTCTGTCGTGGGTGTTAAGTATGCACAGCACCTAGCGAGAGTGTGAACAACGCATCCCGGAGAGAGACGGGTAACGCGGCCGAACTGGGCTACGAACACGTCGAGGTGCCGGTGCTCGTCGTCGGGGCCGGCGCGGCGGGCGCGCGGGCAGCGATCGAGCTCGTCGAGCAGGGCGTCGAGCCGGCGGACGTGCTCGTCATCGGCAAGCGGAGTCACGGCGACGCACATACGACGTGGGCGCGCGGCGGCATCAACGGCGCGCTCGGAACCCGCGATCCCGAGGACGACTGGACGATCCACGCGGCCGACACCATCGCAGAAGGGCATCACCTCAACGATCCGGCGGCTGTCGAGGTGATGACAAGCCGGATGCCGCGACTTCTTCGCGAGCTCGAGCGGTGGGGGATGGCGTTCTCCCGGACCGACGCGGGCGAGATCGACCAGCGCTACTTCGGCGCACAGTCGTACAGACGGACGGCGTTCGCTGGCGACTACACCGGCGAGGCGCTGCTGTCGACGCTCGTCGAGCAGGCACAGCGACGCGAGATCCCCTACCGCGAGAACGTCTTCGTCTCGCGCCTCGTCACCGACGGCGAGCGCGTGCTGGGCGCGGTCGGAACGGACCTCGACACCGGTGAGTTCGTCGTCTTCGACAGCCGGGTGGTCGTGCTGGCCGCCGGCGGCTACACGGGGCTGTACGACCGCCACTCCTCGCGCGACGACGAGAACACCGGCGACGGGCCGGCGCTTGCCTACCTCGCGGGGGCGACGCTGATGGATGTCGAGTTCGTTCAGTTCCACCCGACCGGGATGGTCGGGGACCGCTACGGCGAGCAGTGGGACGGCCGCCTCGTCACCGAGGCCGTCCGTGGCGAGGGCGGCCGGCTGTACAACGCCGACGGCGAGCGGTTCATGGAGCGGTACTCCCCCGACCAGATGGAGCTCGACGCCCGCGACGTCGTCGCGCGGGCGATCGCCCGCGAGATCCGCGAGGGACGGGGCACCGAAAACGGCGGTGTCTTCCTCGACATCTCACACAGGGACAGGGGATTCATCGAGCGTCGCCTCCCACGGATGACCGAGCGCTTCGCCGACCTCGGCGTCGACATCGCGACCGGGCCGATGGAGGTCACTCCGACCGCCCACTACGGCATGGGCGGTGTCAGCGTGGACGAAACCGGTGAGACTGACGTCGCGGGGCTGTACGCCATCGGCGAGACGATGGGCGGTGTCCACGGCGCGAACCGGCTGGGTGGGAACTCCCTCGCAGAGACGGTCGCCTACGGCGAGCTCGCCGGCCGTGCGATCGCGAGCCGCCTCGACGCCGTCGATAGACGGGATCGAAGCGCTCTCGGCGACCGTGCCGAGCGCCACATCGTAGAGCTCGCGCGGCTGGCAGACAGCGACGGGCGCTACGACCCCGAGGCGCTGCTTGCCGAGCTGCGCGAGCTGCTCCAGACGCACGCGGGCATCCTCAGAGACGAGGCGACGCTCGCTCGTGGGCTCGACCGCCTCGAGCGCCTCCGGCGGCGCGCGAGCGACCTCTCGGTGGGTCCCAGAACTGATCGGTCGTACGAGTTCGCCCTGAACCTGGGCTTCGCGATCGTCGTTGCCGAGGCTATCCTCCGAGGAGCGCGTAAACGCACCGAGTCTCGCGGCGCACACGCACGGACGGACTTCCCCGACGAGCGGCCACGCTGGCGGCGGAACGTGCTGTATGCACGCGACAGTGTGGGTGCGATGCGGCTCTCGAGCGCGCCCGTCGGGACACCGAGCGACCCGGTTCAGCGCGCACTCGATGCGGGCTACGCGCTCGAGTACCACCACCTCGAGTGAGTGGCTTCTGACCGAGTGTCGGTGACCGTTAATCGTCGCGGTTTGTCGGCCCCTGCTCGGCTGCCGTCTCTGTCCCGGCGGGCGTCGCGGGCTGGTCGCCGCCGGTGTCCGGCCGGTACGCCTCGCTGATGCGTTTCCACTTGTTCGTCCGGAACCGCCAGTAGTTGATGCCGGCGGGGACGATCGTCTCGGCGGCGAACGCGAGATACAGCCCCCAGAGTCCGATCGCCGGCACGGCGAGCCCGGGCGTCGTCACGTCGACGACCGGGAGCGTCACCGACGGCACAGTGAGTCCGGCTGCTCCCAGGTACGCCAGCGGGAGCGCCGCGCCGAACATACCGAGGAACTGGCTGACGAAGGGGATTCGGGTGTCGCCGCTGGCGTCGAGCGGCCCCGCTGCCGCGCCGGCGACGCCCTGGAAGACGATGGCGAAACAGGCGGCGTACACCAGATCGCGCGCGATCGGTATTTCGGGGCTCGTCGGATCCTCTGCGAACAGCATCACCAGCTGGTCGGCGAACAGCGCGACCAGGACGGCCGAGACGAGGTAGGTCGCGACCGCGAACCGGATAATCTCGCGACCGTACACCTCGGCCTCGCGCTCGTTGTTCTGGCCGAGTTCCTGGCCGACGAGGCTCGAGGAGGCGAGGCTGAATCCCCAGCCGGGCGTGTTCATGACGCCCCAGATCCGGCGGGCGATCACGTAGCCGGCGACCGTGTCCCTGCCGAAGATGTCGAGCACGGCGAGCATCGGGAACTCGACGATCGTCCAGACGAGGTTGCGGAGCATCACCGGTGTCCCAATCTCGACGAGGTCGCGCAGCATCTGTGGGTCGACGTACGTCCCGACAGGCGAGATCGTGACGGGGAACGCGCCGACGCCGGGGAGGTGACCCCGGACGAGACCGAGCGCGAACGCCGAGGTGACACAGACGTTCGCGAGCACCGTCCCGAGGGCGGCGCCCGCGACACCCCAGCCAAAGCCGAAGATGAACACCGCGTTGAGAACGATGTTCGCGGCCGCGCCGCCAGCGCGGATGTACATCTCAGTCAGCGAGTCATCACAGCCGACCATCGCCCGGCTGCCGACGAGGTTGAGTGCCGCGAACGGGATGCCGAGGCCGACGATCTGGAGGTACGTCGCGCCCTCGTCGATGACGGCGTCGTCGCTGGTCAGCACCGAGATGAACTCGACTGGAAACAGCCAGAACGCCGCCGACAGCGGCACTGTCGCGACCACCGCGAGGAACGCGCTCGAGCGGATGGCACGCCCGAGCTCGCCGTAGGCCTCCGCCCCGTAACGCTGTGACACGAGCGCGATGGTGCCGCCGGCGATCCCGCCGCCGACGGCGAAGGCAAGCCCCCAGAACGGGCTAGCGAAGCCGACGCCGGCAACCGCGGACGTGCCGACAGCGACGCCAACCATCGCCACGTCGACGGCGCTTTTCGACATCCGCGCGATGCCCGTGACGATCCGCGGCCAGGCGAGCTCGGTCGTTTTTTCGGCCCGCCGACGGTCGATGAGTCCCAGCCGCGCGAGCGCCAGCCCGACCCAGAGGATCGTCAGCTGGACGGGATTCGGTATCCGCGCCACGAGCCAGCGGCTCAGGCGGCCGGCCGGCGCGACGATTCGCGCGCCGACCCAGGCGAGAACCAACGACAGTAGTGATGACAGACGTGACATGTTCCTCTCTGATCAGCGTGGGTGAGAGCGGACTGTCCGGTGGGGCTGGCGGGGAGTCACTCGACGTGGCGGCCACACCGGCCCGCGGCCGGCGGCGTCTCGCGCCGGGTGGTTCACTGGGCGACCGACGCGAGCGCGTCGTCGAGCGACGGCCGGTCGACGCCCTCGGCGAGGATCGGGTCGACGAGCCGGGAGAGCGCCTGCTCGGCGACCGTCCGGGTGTACTGTACGCCGCTCTCGCCGACGGTGACCTGTCTCGTCCGGGCACCATCGAGCGTCGCGACGATGAGCCTCGCCACCGCGTCGGTGTCAACTGGCTCGACAGTCCCCTCCTCGATGCCGTCTTCGAGAATCTCCACCAGCGTGCTCCGGAGCAGTCCGTCGCTTCGCACGAGCAGCTCGCGGATCCGCTCGTTGAACGGCCCCTGCGAGCGCATCTCCAGCAACGCGAGGTGGAACGACGCACGCTCTGTGTCCTCGGGATCGAAGACGAACCGGGCGACGAACTCGACCAGCCGGTCGACCGCCGGCTGCCCGGCGCGACACTCCATCTTGGCTTCGTAGTCGGCCAGCATCCGCTCGAGAAACGCCACCAGCAGATCCTCTTTGGTGTCGTAGTGGTAGTGCAACAGCGACTTGCTCTTTCCACACTCGTCTGCAATGTCCTGCATCGTCAGCGCTGCGTAGCCGTGCTCGCACAGGGCACGGTACAGCCCGTCCATGATTTCTTCTGCGGCGAGCGGTTCGCCCTCACTCATTGACTGACTAGTCAGTCAAGCAGCGTAAAACCTCTTACGGCTCGCGAGCTTTCGGATCAGGGCTCGAACGTCACGCCGGTAATCTCGAAGCGCGCGCCGCCGTCACGTCCGTCGGTGACGGTGATCTCCCAGCCGTGAGAGTGAGCGATCTCCCGGCAGATCCCGAGCCCGAAGCCCGTACCTGAGTCAGCCGTCGAGTATCCGACCTCGAAGATGTCCTCACGCTCGTCTGCGGGTACCCCAGGACCGTCATCCTCGACGTAGAAGCCGTTCTCGGTGGCTCCGACACGGATCGAGACGTTCGTGGAGCTGTGCTCGACGGTGTCTGCGGACGCGTCAGCGTCCGCATGGCTCGTCGAACTGTGTTCGACGGCGTCCTCGGGAGCGCCAGCGAGCGAGGGCTCGGAAGAGCTTGCTCTTCCGGCGTCTTCCTGAGTGTGCGAAGGAAGGCTCGTTGAACCATGTTCAACGGCGTTACGGAGGAGGTTCTCGAGGAGCTGACAGAGACTACTCTCGTGGGCTTCGAGTCGGGCGGTCGACTCGACTTCGAGGGTCGCCCTCGTGGAGCGGGTACGCTGCCACGCCCGGGTGGTAACTGTTCGCAGGTCGACAACCTCCGGCGAGGTGATCCGGTTGCCCGTCCGGAGGAGGTAGACCATGTCGTCGACGAGCTCGGTGACGTACTCGGCCGCGCTGGTCGCCTTGTCGATGTGTCCGGGATCGTCCGTCTCGCGCCGGGCCAGATCGAGGTATGTCCGGACGATCTGCAGGGCGTTGCTGACGTCGTGAGAGAAGACCGTCGCGGCCGTCTCGAGCTGCTCGTGCTCGTCGGATTGGTCGGGACGTTCCGGAGATGAGAGCCGCTCGAGCGCGGCCGACGCGAGCGCAGCTAGCTCCTCGACGGTCGCGCGACTCTCGGCGTCGAACTGCCCCCGATGATGACCCGCCGCGAGCAACACGCCGCGGTGGCAAGGGACACATAGAAGCGAGCGGTACTGTCTCTCTCCCTCGGGGGCGGCCTGCGCTACGCTTCGGACATCGCCCAGGTCGTCGACGACGCAGGGCGTACCGGTGGCAAACGCCTGCCGGACGACGCCCGTCGGGCCGGTGAGCCGCTGTCGCTTGAGGTCGTCGAGAACACTGGTCGGGCTGCCCGCCTCGCACACCAGCCGTCCGTCCTCGTAGACTGCACTCGCCCAGCCGTCCGCGTCGGTCAGCTCGGCGAGCGCGCGCGCGACGGTTTCGTGGACCTCGTCCTCCCTCTCCGCGACCAGCAACTCCCGTGCCACCTCGAGCAGCTTGGTGGCCATTGACAGATAGTACTCTGTTCCAGGCTATATGTTTGTTGGTTGTTTCCATCAGGCCGTCACAATCGGCGGGACGCCCGGTTCACATGCAGTCGGCGAGATACCCGTTTCACGTGAGCTGGCCGACGAACGGAATCGACCGCCGGGGCGTGATCACTTCCTCCACCTGTGTGAGGACGATGACGACGCCAACAGCGGCGAGGGCGGCGGCGAACGCGAACGGGACGACGAAGCCCCAGGCAACCAGAATGCCTGACAGCAGCGGCCCGAACGCGACGCCGAAGCCGAACGCCATCGTGAGCACCGCGAGCGTCGAGCCCGAGCGATCTGCGGGTGCAAGGTCGCCCGCGAGCGCCAGCGCGGGCGCGAACACCATCGCCCCGGCGACACCCTGGAGGAAGCGTGCGAGAAACATCAGCCACGAGTCGGAGATGACGAACGTCAGGTCGGGGATGAGCCCCTGGACGAGCGTCGTCGGCACCAGCAAGACGGTGCCGACGAGGATGAACGCCTTCCGTCCGTAGAAGTCGGTGGCACGGCCGATCGGAGCCTGGAGGAGGATCTGCGCGAGGACGAACGCGGCGAACTGGAGTCCGAACATCTCGGGACCCTGATCGAGTTCCGTGTTGACGATGTCGCCGAGCGTCGCGAAGACGGCGATGCCGACGGCCATAAAAAACGAGACGACGCCCAGCGCGAACACCGGGTCGAACAGCTGCGAGCCAGTCCTGTCGAACACCGCGAAATTGAGGCCGTCCTCGTCGCGTGCTGCAGGCTCGATCTCGGGGTCGCGGATCGTCACCAGCACGAGCACGAACGCGAGCACTGCGGTCGAGGCGGCGAAGTAAAACGCCGCGTCGAAGCCGGTAATCGCCACGCCGGCGATGGAGTACGGCCCCGCAGCGACCACCCCACCAGCGGCGATCGGACCGACGCCGAAGCCGACCAGTCTGAAGGTGTTGTACGTGCCCATGTTGCCGCCGCGGTTCTCCGCAGTCGCGAGATCGTTGACGAGCGCCACCGTCGTCGGGATGATGAACGCTCCAGCGACGCCCTGTAGCACCCGGAGCACGATGAGGTGCCAGTACGTCGAGGCGAACGTGTACGCGAAACTCGCTGCGGCGATGAGCACCAGCCCGAACAGGACGAACACCTTTCGGCGACCAGTGCGGTCCGAAAGCCGGCCGGTGAACGGCTGGAGCGGGCTGTTGACGAACCCGAAAATCGAGAGCACGAGCCCCGTGATGAACACCTCGGTCAGGCCGAACGTGCTGCCGGTGATGAACTCGCTGGCGATGAACAGCGGCAGGACGACGATGAGAAATGAGTTACCGACCGACTCTGACATGCGCGCGAGCGCGAGCGAGAGCACCTGCGGGTTCACACCGAGACGCTCGATCACCGACGACCGACCTCCACCGTGGTGCGCCCGCGCGATCTACCGGCCCCGGTGTTCGCCTCTCGATAGACACACACAGAGAGAGCGGACGCTGCGTCCCCCCGTCTCGCGCTTGCGGCTGGCTCCTCGCACCGTCCCATAGCCGGTGGTTGGAGCGGTTGATTAATACTGTTGTGACTCACGGGCCAGGGCCGTCTTTCTGGGCGCTTCAGAACTGGTAGCGCCGGTCGTCGTTGGTCTGTGGCTGGGGGAACCCGCCGGTCATCTCCTCGAACGTCATCCCCGAGAGATACTCGTCGTACGTGAGGTCGTATCCCCGTCGGAGCGCGAAGTCGAGCCGACCGGTGTCGACGGTCGTCTGGAAGAACAGGTGTACCGCCCGTCTGACGAGCTCGTCGGCCTCGTCAGGCTCGAGCGCAGCCGTCAACAGCGCCAGCTCGTTCCGGGTCTCACGGTCGAGCGCCACGGTCAGCTCCTCGCCGAGATCGCCGTAGCGGGATTCGACGTCCGCCTTCAGATCCTCGAGACTCATACTCTCCTTACCGGGCTGGGCTGGTTAACCGTTTCCGTCGGCACACGCAGCGCGAGCGTGGGTTTTTCGGGCCTGCGTCCCAACCGACCAGCGATGACGGTCACCTACGGCGAGCTAACAGTCGACTGGCACGGGTACGCGACGGTTCGCCTCGAGCACGGCGACACGGTCGTCTATCTCGACCCTGGTCGGTACGGCGTCCTGACCGGGGAGTGGAAGGCCGACAGCGAGGCGGCCGCCACCGCCCACCCTGCAGGCCCCTCTGTCCGTCCCGGCGACGCCGATATCGTCTGTCTCACGCACGTCCATCACTACGACCCCGAGGGCATAGACCGCGTCGCTGGCCCGCAGACGACAATAGTTGCCTTCGACGGTATCAACGTACGCGACAGTTCGCGCGAGCTTCCCCGGCTCGCGGAGCTGCCGTACGAGGTGGTCGAGCTCGGGATGGAAGACGAGACGCTACTCGGAGAGGTCCCGCTCTGGACGGTTCCGGCGTACAACGATCCGGAGGGGCCCAGAACCACCGCCGACGGGCGGCCGTTCCATCCCCGGGGGTTCGGCTGCGGGTTTCTCCTCTCGCTGGGCGGGATGAGGGTGTTCTGGCCCGGCGACACGGACGTCCTCGACGGTCACGAGGCGCTCGCTGTCGACGTGTTCTTGCCGCCGATCGGCGGCACGCTCACGATGAACCGGCTTGAAGCTGCCGAGCTGGCCGGCGCGCTTGAGCCGGCGCTCACGGTTCCGGTCCACTACAACACCTTCGATGCGCTCGAGACCGACTCGCGAGCGTTCGCGGCCGATGTCGCCAGCCGTGGCGTCCCGGTCGCGCTCGACGAGCAGCCGAACCAACCCCGCCGTGACAGCCAAACCTGACAGCTTCATCTCAGTACTTGCGAGATAACCGTCTGAGAATAGTGGTTCGTGTCAACGTCGCGCACACGGCCTGAGGCGGGCTGAGACGGCCGTTTCGGCAGCCGTGTGCTAACGTAACTCAGGGTAGGATTATAACCCTCCGGTCTATATGGTAAAGCGACCATGAAAAAGCAGGAGCTCATCCACCTTCACGGTCTCCTTGCTCAGGTTCAGCACCACTTCGAAAAAGAGACCGGGAAGACCGTAGAGCACGACCGTTACGTATCGCTCGGCGTACAGCCGACATCGATTCACAAATCGAAAACAGACCACAAAGAGGCGGTGTTCGCGCTGGCGCGAGACATCACCGCCGAGATGACCGCCGAGGAGGCCGAGCCGGTCTCCGCGGCCGCCGACTGATTCTACCGCAAGCTCGTCGTCAGCGTGTACAAGAGAGCGAAGCGAACGCAACCTCGGCCGACAGCGAGTCGGCGAGCGCTACTCGTCGATGAGCTCTTCGAACTCCGGGAGGATGTCGTCCCCCTCGGCTGATTCCGGCCCTTCATCGTCGCTGTCGTCGGTTTTGGACTCCTTTTCAGCGTCGTCGACCTCGGCCACACCGTCGTCGCTGTCGTCGGTTTTGGACCCCTCTTCAGCGTCGTCGACTTCGGCCGCACCGTCGTCGCTGTCGTCTTCGAGTACGTCGATCTCGAGAACGTCGAGGGGGATGTTCTTGAGACGCTGACCGATCTCCTTGCGGGCGATGCGGGCGGCGTGTTCTTCGCGCTCGACGTTGAACACCGTCATCTCGAGCTCGAGCGCGACCAGCGCTTCGTCGGCTGCGATGAACGCGGGCAGGAGCTCCTCCCCCGAGGGCGAGGTTCGCTCGCCCATGTTGATCTCGACGTAGTTGAGGTCCGGGTTCAACATCTCGCCCGTTTTCGAGATGGCGATCCGGATCGCCTCGTCGGCCGTTCCAACGTCGTACACCGGTACAGCCGCTTCGACGACAACTCTGCAGTTCATGTGTGGCGTTTGACTGGCAACGAATATGAAGGTTGGCCTGCCTGTCTGTTCGGTTTCATGAGCCACGCGTGTCGGGACGCCGAACGGCGTTCGAGCGCGTCACTCGAAAGCGACAAGCGTTCCCCGACCCTCGCTGTGGGCGATGGAGCAGGGACAGATCGACCTGTCGACGCTGTCGGGTGGGTTCGACCTCCAGTCGACGCTCGAAAGCGGCCAGTCGTACCTCTGGTGGCGTGAGGACGGCGCTGAGTTCGCCGACGACGCCCCTCACGGCGGCGACGCCTGGTACCGGACGACGTGCCGGATCGACGGCGAGCCCACGGTCGTTCGCCTCCGCCAGCGTGACGGCGCGCTCGAGTGGGAGTCGCCTCTCGACGCCGAGGCGAGGATCCGGCGACGGCTTCGCCTCGACGACGACCTCGACGCAATCCGGGCGACAGCCCCCGCCGACGACCTCGTCCGCGCAGCGTACGACCGCTTCCCCGGCATGCGCCTCGTCCGTGATCCGCCGTTCGAGACGCTCGTCTCGTTCATCTGCTCGGCGCAGATGCGGGTCTCGCGGATCCACGCGATGCAGCAGTCCCTCCGCGAGCGCTTCGGCGAGCCCGTCGAGTTCGACGGCGAGACCTGCCACGCCTACCCGACGCCAGAGCGGCTGGCCGCCGCCAGCGAATCCGACCTCCGGGCGCTCTCGCTGGGCTACCGCGCGCCGTACGTGAAACGCTCCGCCGAGATGGTCGCGGAGGGTGTCCCCGTCGACGTCCGTGGCCAGCCGTACGAAGAGGCCCGGGAGGCGCTGACGGCGTTCGTCGGCGTCGGCGAGAAGGTCGCAGACTGCGTTCTCTTATTTTCGCTGGGCTACCTCGAGGCGGTACCGCTCGATACGTGGATCCGGACCACCATCGAGGAGTACTACCCTGACTGCGACCACGGCAACTACGCCGAGACATCGCGGGCGATTCGGGCGGCGCTGGGCGGCGAGTACGCCGGCTACACCCAGACGTACGTCTTTCACTTCCTCCGCCACGGCGGCGGAGACGAGCTCGGGTAACCGCCGGAGCGCCGCCACGGTCGCTGGGCCCGTACCGTTTTGAGCGAGCGCGACGAACCGACGGGTATGTCCGAGCGAACCCGCGCACACGTCTACGTCTCTGGAACGGTACAGGGCGTCTACTTCCGGGCGACGACCCGGGAGGAGGCTCGCGACCGCGGCGTCGACGGCTGGGTCAGAAACCTCGCCGACGGCCGCGTCGAGGCCGTCTTCGAGGGGCCGAGCGCGGCGGTCGAGGCGATGGTCGAGTTCTGTCACGACGGCAGCCCGGCCGCCCAGGTCACCGACGTCGAGGTCGCCTACGAGGAGCCACGAGGTGCGGACGGCTTCGAGGTGCGGCGGTAGCGCTCCCGGCGGCGATACCCTTTTTCCGACGGCGCACACACCACTTGCCATGCAAGACGAGTCCGCGCCGTCGGAGGCGGGCAACGAGCGCGAGGAACCAGGCGGATCAGTGACCGACTCCGGAGCGGAGACAGGCGACGACGCGACGGACGTCCCGGCGCAGGCGTCCGAAACACCGGAGCACGCGGACCGAACCGACACGGGCTCCGGACGCACCGACGGTCGCGAGCAGGCCGACGGCGAGCCCGACATCGACCTCGACGTGCCCGAGCCCGACATCCCTGCGGACGTCAGAAAGTACGCGAAGTTCCAGAAGATCGAAGGGAGCACGTACGACCGCGCGAACGAGTTCCTGCGCGAGCGTACCTACATCACCGCCCGGGAGTGGGCCATGGCGCGGCTGTGTGCCGATTTCCGGACCGAAACGGGCGTGGAGATGACGAAAATCGGTGAGAACCTCCCGTATCTCGTGCCGTTCATGACCGACACGTACTCGCCACAGGCGGTCAACCAGGCCCGGAGCTCCTTCGAGGAGAAAGTCCGCAAGGCGGGTGCGACGTTCCTCTACGGCGCGATGTGTGATTTCTTCACCGCCGAGGAGCTCGACGACGTGATGTACGAGGCGACTGAGGTCGCGAAGTTCCTGCTCGAGGTCGAAGGCGTCGAGCTGGACGTCGAAGCGGAGCTCGAGGCCGAAGATCGCATCTCGGAGGTGATGCGCGACGTCCGCGAACACAGCGTGGCGCTCCGACACGACGAGGTTACCTGTCCGGACTGCGGCCACCGCTTCGACGCAGGTGACGCTGAATAGCCTGAGCTGTGCGAGCTCCTCGCCCGGGAGAGTCGCTATTGCTCGTCACGTGCCTGCGAAGAAACAAACAGATCGGAGAGAGTCCGTCGCCACGAGCGCGTCCCGCGGCCACCGCTTCCCGATGCGGCTCGTGGCGTGCTCACGCTCGACGAATCGCCTGGACTCGTGGCGCACTCGCGTTCGACGAACCGCCTGTCGAGAGCGACCCGGAGTCAGCGCGCTCGGACAGGCCGGTCAGTCTCCGC
>Ga0207421_10002145_pt1 | contig 24761 bp, 22 predicted proteins | sample SodLakKL_010_SED_4_FD_187542 | JGI IMG/M metagenome (GOLD analysis project Ga0207421, IMG submission 187542) | Alkaline sediment microbial communities from Lake Tanatar, Kulunda Steppe, Russia - 8KL_010_SED (SPAdes) (version 2) | ecosystem: Environmental > Aquatic > Non-marine Saline and... | reverse complement strand
TTAAAAAGTTAAAAAGTGTGAAAGTTAAAAAGTTAAAAAGTGTGAAAGTTAAAAAGTTAAAAAGTGTGAAAGTTAAAAAGTTAAAAAGTGTGAAAGTTAGAATCAAAACTCAAAAAATAAAAGAGACATGTTTAAAGTGCCTGCTCCCACCAATCCGTTTACAAATGAAGGAGGTGCTTATTATCGGATTAAAGGTTAAGAGCAATAGTTAATTCGTCTTCGCGGAACCAGGTTAATTTACAAACAGTGCATTGATCTACTATCAGTTTTGTACCCCGGTAACGCTTAGTCCGAAAAGACGTCTTGCAGTGAGGACATTCGCCGCCGGTGATCTCATCTTCGGGAATTGCTTCACTGCCGTGATAACCCGTGTATTCCTCTATTTTTCCAAGTCTTGCCGGCAACTCACCGTCACGGTGCCGGGCTTCTAATCTTACCAGCTGGCGCCAGGTCAGGGCAATACCTCCGCAGGCAAGACAAACTTTAATTGGCACTCCCAGGTAGACCCGGCGGCAGAGGGGAACTTCGCACTCGGGACAGTTTTCTTTAGTTCCATCGGCCTCAACCATTTTTTTAATAGCACTAAACTCGGGGTGCTGATCCGGTGAACTCCAGTCTTCATCTTTTTCGTGGGCAAGTAGAGTTTCTTTATCCAACGCTTTACCGGTGAGTAAGTCAAGAAAGGAAACCTCCCGACTCTCTCCTTCCCGGTGCAGCCACCACTTCTGCTGCTGCAGAGGGTTGCCCTCTTTATCACGCATGGCCCGGAAAGGGACGTCAGGGGAAGGTTGTTCGTTTTCCAGCCTGGAGACAAGATTTGAATAAGGTTCTCCGGCGAGTTTAAGATGTCGGTTAATTCGCTCCTCAAGCGGCGGATGAGTATGAAATAAGCGATCAATGATTGTACTGGTCTTGTGTTGGCGTGAAACAGAATCAAAAGGTACGAGCAAGAGGGATTCAAAAGCGGGCGAGCTGACCGCTTCGCGGTAAGAATCTACTGGATAGGGGTTGCCTACAGGAGCAATTTTTGGTTTAACCATACCAAGCTGATAAAGACCGGCAGCGAGCGCGACCGGGTCGCGGCAGTATTCAATCGCTGTGCCATCAGCTCGCCATTCCCGCTGGACGGAGATACCGGTAGCTATAATTCTATTGAATCCCTTTAATAGCGTGGAGACGACGACAAGTAACAGATAAAGAGCGGCGCCCCGCCCACGAAAACGGAGCCGGGAGCGACGACGGTTTTTATAACGTGACAAAGATATATTTTTAAAACTAAAAATTTCAAATGTTTGCAAAATGGCGCTGGTAAATGATTTGAGCCGGGCGTCACCGTAAGAAATATGTGCCATTTCATGAGCGACGACCGCCTGCAGTTCATCGCGGCGCAGCCGGCCGAGAGCGCCCTCGGTAATTAAAACGATTGCTTCCTCCTGGTCGCCAACAGCGAGAGCATTAGTACGTGAGGAAGGGATAACGCGTGGCTTAACCCGGTCTACGGGGGCAGGCAGACAAATTTCTTCGACAACGTTTTCAAAAGTGTTGTGGTAATGATCGGAGCTATCCAGTGGTTCGGCCCCGAGCTGGCCGGCTATATTTGCCGGGGACTTTGTGTAAGCGCGATAAATATGAAATAAGGCTAGCAGTAAGCCCAGGCCGGCACCGTAAAGAAAGTATTCCCAAAAATATCCCCAGTCAATGGAACTAACGCCGTTTGAGGGGAGTAAAAAGGAAGCGATAATTGCTCCCAGCAGACCGACACTGAGAGAATAGACAATTAGCAGTTGCGGGGTAAGCATTAAAATAGCTCGGGTAGCATCGTCGCGAATATCGTAAAAAGTTTCTGGATTTAGATCATTTGATTGCATTGAATTATTCGTCTTCTTCGAGCAAATTTGGATCTTCGAGATAAGCCTGTTTCAACAGATCGTCAGTCGTTTCGGCCCGCCGACGCTTTTTTTGTTTTTCGATAATATCCTCTTGCTGGCCGCCACCACCACCGCCACTTTGAACACGTTGCTTTCGTTTCTTGCTGCGCCGGGACTGACGTGCGCGCACAAGTGCGTTATCAATTTCTTGTGCCGCTGTATTTAGAGCCTGTTCTTTATTACGCTGACGGGAGCGTGATTCTCTATTCTCAACGATTATTTCGTCGTCATTGGTAAGCAGTCGAGCCGGCAGATGTTGGCGCAGATCCTTTTTCTGAGAAAATTGTATTGGTAGGTCTTCAAGACTAACGCGCAGCCGAACAGCGGTTGAGCGGCGATTAACATGCTGGCCTCCCGGGCCCCCGGAACGCATAAATTCAAAGGTCACATCGTTTTCCGATAGTTTCATTGTTTCTGCCTTTCATGTCCGGGAAAATCAGAGCGTTTTGTTAAAAGAGAATGAGGATCAAGTCAGTAATTTCAGACTCAGCAATTAAAAGGATTACAACAGCAGCAAATCTTATTATAATTGGTGTCGGGGAATGGCGCAACTAACCTATTTTTACAATGGTCAAGAGTCCTTGGGCGGGAGTCAATGGTCGACAGTCGACGGTCGAAGACGTTGGTCAATAGTCGATGGTCAAAAGTCAAAATCAACGGCAACGGTGATGATCAACAGTCAAGGTCAAGATCAAGGTCAACGTCACTGGATTGCCCGTTCAAGCCGGGCAATGACGGTCGGGGGTGCTGGTTTGGCGGGTCAAGTTCGACGATGGCGGCTGGGTATAGAAATGGAGTGAAGTCGACATATATGTTTGAGAAGCAACAAGGAAACCGAGGAATTTGAGGTGAACAAAGATGTTCTGGTGGTTAAAATTAATAGGAGCAATTTTGCTGGGATTAGTTTGTCTGGGTCTATTGGTTTTTGTTGGAGTCAGCATTGGTTTTCGCTTCAGCACGCCATATCAACTGGCCCTGGAACGGGTTCAAAACTCAAAAGAAGCCGAAGAGCTTCTGGGAGCTCCAGTTGCAGCGCGTTGGTGGTTTGTAACTGGATCAGTTTCAACCAGCGGTCCAGGCGGAGAAGCAGCCCTCTCTATACCGGTAGCCGGGAGCGAAGAAAAAGGTGTTTTGCACATTGAGGCGGAGAGAAGCGCCGGCCAATGGGAAATAGAAGAACTAATACTGGAGACAGACGAAGCGCGGATAGAGATAAAAAATTCGAGAAATAAACTATAATCGCTCGGATTTTCTTACACAACCCATTTTAGAACAATTCTATTTTTAATAGATTATATGGAGCCTTAATTATAAGTTTGCTCCGGGAGCAGACTCCTGCCAATTTTCTATGGAATTATCTTTATAATTGCCTCGTTCGGGAATTACATGCCGCACTCCCCCGGTCGGATCATCAACGTCCCCCCGGTAACGGGGAATCAGGTGCACATGCAGGTGGTCGATAGTCTGTCCGGCAGTCTCACCACAATTTACGCCGATATTAAAGCCATCAGGATCAAATTCATTTTTCAGATATTGACGGAGCTCAGCTATTAAATCGAAGATAGCTTTATGTTCAGCGGCTGTGGCCTCAAACCAGGTGGGCACCTGGCGGCGGGTAATTATTAGAGCGTGTCCCCTGGTTACCGGATAATTGTCATAAATAGCAAAAGCATGCTGATTGTGGGCTATCCACTCTGATTCTGGGATATCAAGAAATGGGGAACTCATTCTATTTTCTCCTATTTTTAGGAAAACTATCAAGTTGTCTGCTGTTGCTGATGAAATTATTGATAGTCGATCAATAAGGTCTTAAACATGGGGTACGGAGCGGGTTCCATAATAACGAACGGTAGATCAAGTTCGTAATTACGCATCACTTACCTCGCGCCCTTGCAGAAAAAGGGATTCGAAAGAAGGTCCTGCCAAATAAAAGATGCCAATTTAACACTATCGATTCAGATGATATAATATAATGCTCGGAAGCAAAATTAAGGGGTCTCACATGTTTACGAAAATTACTGACTAATAGCTAACTTATTTTTATGAGGTGTAAATCGATGTTAGTAGAAGTTCTGAAGGGAAAAATTCACCGGGCTACGGTGACCGACGCCGACTTAAATTATACCGGCAGTATCACAATTGATAAAGAGCTAATCGATGCCGCCGGAATAGTCCCCAATGAAAAAGTACAGGTTGTGAACATAGACAATGGCGAACGCCTGGAAACGTATGTGATTGAAGGGGAAGCGGGATCAGGCGTTATCTGTTTCAACGGGGCTGCCGCCCGGAAAGCCCAAGTAGGCGACAAGGTTATTATTCTCGCCTACGCTCATATGGAAGAGACGAAGGTTATTAATCATTCGCCATCCTGTATTCTGGTGGATGAAGAAAACCGTATCAGCGAAAAAACGGTAAATTAGTGACCGGTTAATACCACCAGTAACATCAAAACCTTCCCTCAGTTTACTCTCCCCTGGTGTAAGAGAGGAAAAAAGCTCTTGCCGAGCATTCAGAGCGCTGAGTGCTGAGGAAAGATACGTTAGAAGGTTCAGATGTAAAATCGGAAACCGGGTTAAATTGTGCCAAGCAGATATTCGAGGATAGCCTGCTGGCTGTGCATACGGTTTTCAGCCTGTTCGAAGACGCGTGACTGTTCACCGTCCATCACAGCGTCGGTTAGCTCCTCTCCCCTATTAGCCGGCAGGCAGTGCATAACAATGCAGGAGTCCTTGGCGTGAGACAGAAGCTCAGAATTAACCTGATAGTCACCAAAAATTTCATAACGCTTGTCTGCTTCATCCTCATCACCCATACTCACCCAGACATCAGTATAGATAGCGTCAGCTCCCTGGACAGCGGAAACCGGATCACTATCTACCACAATGTTGGAATTACGATCCTGCATCGGTTTAAGCACGTCGGAGTCAGGGGCAAACTGTTCAGGTGCTGAGACGGTCAAAGAAAAACCAAAAATCCCAGCTGCGTGAATAAGCGAGTGGCAGACGTTATTTCCGTCGCCAATATACGTTAGCTTGGCATCTTCCAGGGAACCGTCCAGCGATTCCTTTAGTGTCATTACGTCGCCCATCGCCTGACAGGGGTGACAGAGATCGGTCAAGCCGTTAATGACCGGAACAGAAGAGCCGGCCGCAAGATCCACCACGTCCTGGTGATCGAAGGTGCGAATCATAATAATATCGACGTAGCGAGCCAGCGTTTTGCCGGTATCGCCGATTGTTTCACCGCGTGACAGTTGAAGTGTCTCCTGGCCCAGATACATTGACGTTCCACCAAGCCTGTGCATTGCCATACGGAAAGAAACATTGGTCCTGGTGGAAGGTTTGGTGAAAATCATAGCCAGAGCTTTGTCCTCGCCACGGTGAGGTTTAGCTCCACCCTTCATTTCAATTGCCCGATCTACAATCGAGCTCAGGGTCTGTTTGTCATAGTCAGTAAGAATAACAAAATCACGTTTACTCATCGTTCAAGAACCGCCTCCACATCTTTAAGTCCGTTTCCGGTGACCAGGCAGACAGCCGGTCCCGGTATTTCTGCATCTGAATCACTGTGAGCTTTCAAGCCGGTAATACTTGTTACTCCGGCAGGTTCAGCAAAAATCCCGGTACTGGAAGCCAGTTCCGGAATCGTATCCAAAATATCATCATCGGAAACCGTAACAGCGTCGCCACCAGTTTCAATAACGGCTTTCACTGCGGCAACTCCATCACTCGGAGAGTCGACAGCAATAGAGTCGGCCCGCGTATTAGCCGAGACAGTTTCCAACTGGATATTATCAGCATCACCGTCACCGCTCTGGATTTTTCTAATTGTACGGGCAATAGCGGCGGATGCGTCACTCTGGACGGCATAAATAGCGGGAAGTTCTTCAATTAAACCAAGCTGTTTAAGATCTCGAAAACCCTTCCAGACGCCGCTGATAATGTTGCCGTCGCCAACAGGAACAAAAACCGACCCGGGAGCTTTAAAACCAAGCTGTTCCCAGATTTCGAAAGAGACTGATTTTTTACCTTCGCGAGTAAAGGGATTAAAACCGGTGTTGCGGTTAAAATAACCATGTTCCTCGCATTCTTCAGCACAGAGCTGAAAGGCGTCATCATAGGTTCCGTCGACCTGACGGACATCAGCGCCATAAACGCCAAGCTGAGCAATTTTGGCTTTGGGGGCCGAGGCGGGCACAAAGATAATAACCGGCATACCGCAAGCGGCTCCCATACAGGCCCATGAACAGCCGGCATTTCCGGTTGAAGCACAGGCCACTTTATCGATACCTTTTTCAATTGCCACAGTCATAACAACGCTGCTGGCGCGGTCTTTGAAAGAAGCGGAAGGAAGCCGGGAGTCATCCTTCAGATAGACTTCGTTTACGCCAGTTTTAGCTTCCAGATCACGATTGCGGTAGATGGGAGTAATTCCCATGAACAACCTAGGTACGTTGGCAACATCGGAGAACGGAAAGGCCGGCGCATAGCGCCAGACAGTCCGGTCAGGATTAGACTTAAGGGAGTCAACAGAAAATTCGTCCGACATTGCATGATAATCGTAATCAGCGTCAAGCTTACCTTCGCATTCCTTACAGACGTATCCGTCATAATCAGCAGCATGTTCGGTGCCGCAGACCAGACAACTAAAACCTATGTGATAGTTGGTCATGGAATTTAAACCTTAACCGAAGTACCGGCGTTACCGTCAAGCGCCTCTTCAAGCTTAGCGGGCGAAGTAATGATAGCTTCTTTACCGCCGCCCTCCAGGTAATCGACAACAGCCTCTACTTTTGGTTTCATACTACCGGGAGCAAAGTGTCCTTCGTCAATGTACTGCTTGGCTTCAGAAACAGTCATTTCATCGAGAGCTTCTTCGTCAGGTTCACCAAAATTAAGGCAGACCTGATCAACGGCAGTTGAAATAAGGAAAAGATCAGCGTTAATGTTTTGAGCGAGAACCGCAGAAGCGGCGTCTTTGTCAATAACAGCTTCAATGCCGGCAATAATCCCATCATCACGTTCGTAGACGGGAATCCCACCGCCACCAACACCAATAACAGTATCTCCTCGAGCAACAAGAGCCTTTATAGATTCCTCCTCAATAATTTCAGAAGGAGCGGGCGACGGGACAACACGGCGGTAACCCCGGCCGGCGTCCTCTACAACATCCCAGCCGTCCTCCTCTTCGTGCTGGCGCGCCTCTTCTTCGTCCATAAAGGGGCCAATAGGTTTTGAGGGATTACTAAAGGCGGGGTCGTCTTTATCGACCAGAACACGGGTAACTACGGTAACGGCGTTCTTGTCGATGCCGCGGCGATTGTATTCATTTTTTAGTACCTGCTGAAAAGTGTAGCCAATAGCGCCCTGGGTGTCAGCGACACAAGAATCGAGCGGGACTTCATGCAGGCCTGCTTGTTTTTTAGCCAGTTCAGCCCGCAGCAGGATAAAACCAACCTGGGGACCATTTCCGTGGGTTACGACTACGTCCCAACCTTTTTCAATCATTCCGGTGATGTGTTTGGCTGTTGCGACCACGGCGGAATACTGATCAGGAACACTTTCCTTCCCTTTCTCGGGGATCAAAGAATTTCCTCCAACTGCAACGACTGCTGTAGGCATTGTATTGCCTCCTTGGATTTAATGTATTCATTTGTACAGAACAAAAACAAACTCAATTTTGAAATCAAACTATAACTTTACTTCACAGAAAAGTATAAACAATAGGTTTATTAATAAAAACCGGTCCGTGCGAAGAGCACGGACCGGTTAATTAATCAAATCTGCATAACCTGGAACAGGTTTAGCCCATAGAAAGAGCCATGTAGGCTTTTTGGACGTGAAGCCTGTTCTCAGCAATGTCGAGGATGATTGAACGCGGGCCGGAGGCAACTTCATCAGTAGCCTCATGGCGTCTGTCAACCGGCATCGGGTGGGAGAAAAGTCCGTCGTCAGTAAGCTTCATCTTCTCCTCATCACAGATCCAGTCGGTGTATTTAAGTGCTTTTTCAATCTCCTCTTCCTTCTTAAACTCACCGTCTTGATAAGCGTCACGGCTCATCCAGTTACGGGAGTAGACGATGTCAGCATCTTCGTAGACATCTACCGGGTCGTGGTCAATGTCAAAACTACCACCGTTTTCTTTGCAGTTCTCCTTGGTCCACTCCACAACCTCTTCGTCGAGGTCGTAGCCTTCCGGGTGAGCCACTCGCACATTCATTCCAAGTCGTGAGGAGATAAGCATACTCTCCTGGACGGAACAATGCGAGCGAGCAAGAGCACCGTGACCCCAGACGTGAGCAATAGTCACATCTTCAAGATCTTTGCCAACGTGTTTGCGATAACCCATTACATCGGCCAGGCCCTGACAGGGATGAAAACGATCGTGCGCAAAACTGACAAGAGGTTTGTCGAGATATTTATCATACTCGCGCAATACCTCGTCACCACGGCCATAGCGGTCAATTTTATCTTCGAGCATTCGAATGCCCACACCGGCCCCGTAGCGGTTCATAACGCCGGCAACGTCTTCAATCGTCTCGCCGCCCTGTTCTTCAGGCGGTTTGTCGAGCTGCTGCAGGCGCATACTGCCCGGTTCGATGTAAAGACCATGTCCGCCCAACTCGGTAGCGGCAATCTCAAAGGATTGGCGTGTGCGAACCGAGGGGTTGTAAAAGAACATAAGGAAACTACGCTGGTCGAGGACTTTGCTGTATTTATCAGCAAAACGATTTTCCTGCATATCCTCGGCCAGTTCAATAATCTCCATAATTTCATCCCGGGATAATTCCTGGGTAGTAATCATGGATTTACCGTTAAGACTGCTTTCTCTTAAAGCCATCTTACATCACCAGGCTCATGACAGCTTTTTGGGAGTGCATTCGGTTTTCAGCCTCGTCAAATATGACGGACTGAGGACCGTCCATAACTTCGTTGGAGACCTCCCAGCCGCGGTCAGCGGGCAAGCAGTGCATGTAAAGAGCGTCGTCCTTTGCGATGTCGAGCATTTCTTGATCGCACTTCCAGTCCTTGTTTTCCTCAAAAAGCTTTTTCATGCCGGAATCATCGCCCTGGGCGACGTTTTCAAACTCCGCTTTGGAGCCCCAGCATTTCGGATAAACAACATCAGCGTCTTCAAACGCTTCCTCCATGTCATAACTTACCTCGAAGCTACCGCCGGACTTCTCGGCATAGCCTGCACAGGCATCGGTAATCTCCTCGTCCAATTCAAACCCTTTAGGTTGAGCTTGGACTACGTCCATTCCCATTTTGGTTGCCGCAATAATGGCGGACTGAGGGACACTGAGCGGTTTCTCGTAGGATGGAGAGTAAGCCCAGGACATAACAAACTTTTTGTTTTTCAACTGGCCCAGCTTCTCTTTGACAGTCATTATGTCAGTCAGGGCCTGGCAGGGGTGATACTTGTCACATTCCATGTTGAGAATCGGAATGTCTGTCCAGCGAGCAAATTCTTCCATGTAGCTGTTAGCTTTACCGTAAACCCAGCCAGTTGGTGGGCCATACATTCGGATAGCGATAGCGTCACCGTATCGTTCCAGCACACGAGCCACGTCAGATACGCGCTCAGTGGAATACGCTTTTTCTTCACCCTCGACGGCCGGCGTATAAATTTTGTCGGACGCCAGAAAATGAGCGTGTCCTCCAAGCTGAGTCATCCCCGATTCAAAAGAATTCCGAGTCCTCAGGGACTGGTTGTAAAAGACCATGTAAAGCGACTTGTCCTCTAACAGATGGGAATGTTTTTCTCCCATTGCAAAACGTCGCTTCAGGTCAAATCCTACGTCAAGAAAAGTGTTAATCTCCTCTTCAGTGAAATCACGAAGAGTGAGAAAATCACGGCCTCGCAAACTTTTTGTTTGCATAAAAAAGCCTCCTAAAAAAGATTGAAACGTACTTAAACTAAGTTAATTTTTTTAAAAAGATAGTTTAAACACTATCGCTATAAAACCCACGACTAACCAAATCAAGTTAAAGTCAAGTGAGTTGGCCCAACAGATTCAAGCAGAAGATTACAACCAGCAGCATTGGGTGGTAATCAGGTAAGCTGAAGCTTGTCAGCCGAAATTAAACATCTACATAAGAAAATAAGTAGAAATAGCCTGTATGTCAAGGAAAATACGAGTAAATTAATGACATATTCAACTATTTTCTGAAAATCACCGGTTTGCCGGCGAAAAATTGTAACTACTCATCTATTCCCTCTCCCCTGGAGGAAGAAGGTTAGGGTGAGTCAGTTCTCAGAAAGGAGAAACCGCAAAACTTTAATATATCAGTAAATAACGAAGATAATCGAATACTGGTTCGAAAGTAAAAAGAAGTCCCGCCGTTAAAAATATAGAACCCGACAGGCTGAGCTTTAGAAATATCTTGCCGTTAAATGAGGGGCCGCCTTCGGTTGTTGCAGTTTTCATTGCAACCGGACAATTTATAGCTGATTTCATACAAAAACCAACAAGTAGTAAATAGCCTGATAGAAATAATAAAAAATAGAAAATTGGAGGCAGAATTACAAATACGTCTGCCAAAATTATTTTAATCACAAAACCCACCGTGGGAGGAAGTAATCCAAGACTCAACCAGAGGAAAGCCCAGGAGAACCTGTTGTGGTAGAGTTCTTTTGAGCTACCGGGATCAATTTCGTGTAATTCTTTTCTGTCGCCCGGGTTATAAAGAGCAACAAGAGCAATCAAGCCAACCAGCCCGGCTAACAGGGTCAATAAAATAAATAAAACCACAGGTTGGGCCTCAACAGGCTGCAGGGCAAGAGGAAGAAAAAACAGCCCGAGCTGCCCAAACAAGAAAATACTAAATCCTCGTTTGAAATTGGTTTGCCCGAGCGCATGTAGTAGTGGTACGGTTAGGCTGAACAACGATAATCCTGCTACGACGACTAACCATTGTGGTGAAACTTGAGGCAAGTAAATCCGGAAAAGACGGAATAGAAAAAATAAGAGAGCAATTCTGTAAGAAGTCGACATGATTACTGTGATCGGCATGGGGGCGGCTGTTAACCAATCCAGATGCCAGAAGTAAAATGGCCCCAGCCCGATTTTATAGGCTATACCCAGGAATAGTAATATGATTGGGATTGTTTGGGCCGAGGAGAGAGAAATTGATTGAGCGGGCAATTGCAGGGTTTCAAAATGAGAATAAAAATAGAGAATCACCAGCACCAGAAAAAAGGTTCCCACCAAATTGTGAAACATAAATCGATAACCAGCTTCAATGGTTCGCTTTTTCTGTGAACTTAGACCCAGGAATAGAAGTGAAATAAGTGTTAGTTCCAGACCAACAAAAAACGCGAGAAGGTTGTAAGAATGAACTGAAAGGTAGAGACCAAAGGTTGTCGTTACAAAAAAGAAATAGACAAACAGATCTTTTGAATTTGTTTGATCCATAAATATTTTCAAGATTCCCAGAATAAATATCTGGAAAATGATGACCAGGGAAAAACCGAAATTCGATAAGCGATCAAAACTTAAGCCACCAATCCCCCCCACCCTACTGCTAACTACTGCAAGAGCCAGAAGAGTAAAAAGACATATTAGAGCCAGCCCACGTCGGTTTGGGAACAACTGAGCCCAAAAGAGACAAATAACCGCAGCAAATAGCAGAATTAAGCCGGGAATTGGAAAAAACAGTTCCATCTTTTAGCTCTCCTCGTAGATTTTTATCTGTTGGGAATATTGCTCCATTTTTTCCAGCTCCAAATATTCTCTGACATCTTCTACCAGCGGATTCAAGAAACGTCCAGGTATTAGACCGGCCAGTATCAAGAGGACAAGCGCTATGTATAAAGCAGGCTTGATACCGCGCAGGGGCAGACTAATAGTTGAATTCAGAGGAAAATGTTCGACTAAGAGTTTGAAACAATAAACCGTTAAAATAAACTGGGCCGTCAGCAAGAAAAGAACAGGCAGCCAGCCAACCGTAACCAGTTCACCTAAAATCATCAAGTATACCGGAAAAAAAGCCGAACCTACCAGACCGGTCATACTGAATAAAATCAGTCCAAAAAGAACACATAAATGTAGATCGGCAGTGAATAAATACTGTAGTCCGACTTGATTGTTATCCTCTTTTTTAATCTGAATGAGATGATCCAACAAAATCATTACTAATAGCACTAAAGAAACCGCCAGGGCCAGTAATATAGAAGCTGCAGCAGCTGTAGGTTTATAAATAAACAGTGCTGCGAAAGCTCCGCTATAACCGGTCAGAGCAACCCATTCAATTGAGGAACTGTAATTTTTTGAGCGCAAAGCAAGCACTGCACCGTAAACAGTACCGAAAGAAGCTATAGTAACTAAAAACCAACTGGAGCGGCCGGCGACGGGGAGCAAAAACTGATTCAGTATATATATTGTGGACAAAGGCAAAAGGATAGTGAAAGATAGCCGCTTGAGAAAATTATGTTTTCTCTCCCTTGTTAACAGGGAATGAAATGGAAATATGAGACTGACCGGTAAAAAGGAAAATAAAACCGACCAGAAGAGCAGGTTAGAACTGTTGGAGGCCAGGCTAATTTGGGAGAGGAAATCCAAAGATAAGTTCGACTCTCCCGTAAGGTCAACAGTATGATGATAAACAAAAATTATGAAGATCAAAAAGAATGAACTGCAGATGAGCTTGAAGACAGCTGGTTCTGCAAATATATTTTGCTGCCTCCAGCCGCCTCTACCGCTGCCGGCAAAATAAGTGAGCACAAGAACAAGTTCCCAAAAAATCAAAAAAAGTATCAAATTATGACTCAAGAAAAGACCTAAGTAGCTTGCGGTTAATAGCAGTAGAAGCGGATAATTAACAAATTCTTCTGTTTGTTTTTCTCCGAGGGATACAAGCAGGAAGAGAACCATGGATAAGGTGACGAAACTTGCAAGCAATATTCCCAAAAAGGTAGCTTCAAAATGAAGTTGTCCACCTGGTCCGACCGCCGGCAGCGAGACAGAGAATTCGAAGAGCAAATTATTGATAAACGGACCATCAAAACCTCCGTTTATCTGCCAGATTAATACAAGCAGCAGGACCAAAACCGTTGTTAACGCTGTGAAAGTAACTGGGGCAGTGAGTTTTTTGATTAGAATTGAGTCAGCTCGCTGGCTGTAATAACTGCCCACTGAAATAATTATGAGTAATAGGATTAGAAACAATAAGAGCATCGGTTATACGGCACACCTCTTAACAGCAAAATTTCCAGGTAAAAAATTAATAACTACTCACCTTATTTTTCCCCCTCCCCCTGGCCCTCTTCCTCCGGGGAGAGGGCTTTTTGGAGGAAACTCCCCCTTGAAATTCAAGATGGATTCCGGCTCGGGGGCCGGAATGATGAAATCCGGCTAACTCTTCCCCTTTCAAGGGGGAAGATTTTTTAGATGAGGCTTATCCAAGAAAATAGAGCAAGAAAAAAATCACAACTAACGTCAAAAGCGTATAATTGAGGTAATGAACCGTTTTCCCGGTATGGAAAAATCGAATCAAAGCTGTAGAAAGCTTAATTATAAAATTAGGCAACATCCAGAGTGGTGTCAATAAATTTTTTTCAATGAATTTAACAAGATTAGAGCTTTTCTTAAAAAATAATTTACAACCCGAAGAAGCCGTCTGCGCCAGACTCTCCTCTTGGATTTGAAACGGCAGTATTTCCAGAACAAAATCTTTCCCAGGAGAGATTCGATACCTTAGACGTTTGTATAATAGTGCCGGTGTAAAGAATGTTACGACAAACAACAAAAGATAGGTCGTCAAATGTCCAGCTCGTCCAGCTGCCGGTAAGATGCTAATCTGCTCGAAAAACGGCAAGTAGGCGGCCAGCCCGCCAAACAAAACAAAGAAAGCAAAAATAAAGGCAGCTATTGAATCATAAAGTTTTTTTTCTTTCACCCGGCTGGTTGTTTCTGGTTTTGTCATAAAGATTCCAAAAGCAGCGCGAGCTGCTGAAAAAGTAAACAGAATAAAGAACAGATAAATAAACGGAAATAGTAAAAATCCACCGGGTTGTTCTGCCAGAGAGGCAAGCAGAGCGTAATTGCCCCAGAACCCACCAAGGGGAGGTAGACCGGCTACGCTGGACAGACCCAAAAAGACTAACCAGCCGGCGAAAGGCGATATCTGTCCCTGGCCCAGAAAGTCCCCCCTCTTCTCTTTGCCATTAGTCAACATCGTTCCACCGGCTAAGGCAAGCAATCTTCCGGTAGTTTGTAGAATAAAATAAAAGATCGCTGCTCGATAATAACCAAAAAGAGTGAAAATCAGGCTGATGGATATTTGAGCGGTGGAAAGATAAAAAATAATTTGATTTAATTTTTCACTAAAAAAACTCTCCAGAACTGCGTATAACAGAGTAATAACGATAAAAAATAAAAGCAAACTTATTGCCAGGAGAGATTGTTCGAACAAAAAACGGTAGCGAGCAATCAGGTAAAGTCCGGCGGGTAGCGGTAAAATAGAGCTTATAAAAGCATTTAATGAAATTTCTGGTTCAAAAACCGTTTTAAACCAGTTGGTAAAAGGAAAAAGACCAGTGCGAATTACAGCAGCAGCGCCGAAAAAGAGCGGGATTAAGGAACTGAATTCAACCGGTCTATTTCCAGGCAATACAGGAACGGTTGATTCGGTTTCAATGAAAAATAATACTGTACCGGTCATCAGGATAAAGTCGCTTAATCTATTTAACAAAAAGAGGTTACGTATTCGATTATCAATCGCCAGTTGCTCAACATTTTTGCGATTAAGGAATAGAACAACCAGTGAAATTAAAGACCATCCGACAAGCAATAAAATTAAATCTCCCGCCAGAAAAAAAAATAGACCGGAAATTAGCAAGGCGTCGATTAAAATATGGTCGGTATGCCGATTTTTTTCACGGGGAAAAAGAAAGACTAAAAACCGTAAACATGTCATAACAAGAACAAATAAGACGGCAAGTTCGTCTAAATACAGAGTAAGTCTGAAATTGATTTGTCCAGCACTAAAAAATTCGTAAAGCTCCCAGACAACCGGGTGCTGAAAAGTTATCTGCAGCCAGATGGAAGCAACGGCGGCAAGAAAGTAAATTATCGGAAATATGGTTTCCTTTAACCCTTTTTTCTTCCGCCGCCAAAGCTGGAAACGACCAAAGATCGCCCCCAGATATAAGAAAAATATAATGCCCAAAAAAAGTGCTGTCGTGCTTGTATTTACCATTTTAAAGTTCCCCTATCCTCTTCACCTTCTTGAATATTTTTCTGCCGCCAAAAAGTAAGGAGTGTCAGGAGGAGAAACTGACTTACAAAAATCAAAGCTAAAAAGAAAAAAAATACCTGGTAGTTGGATAGGCTAAGAAAATGACCGAGCGCAAGCACAATAAACAGTGCCGCTGACTGCATGAGAAGGATAAATTGCGGTCGGTACCAGGGATTTCTTATGCTAATTAAACCGTATATCCCGAGACAAAAAATAATCAGCCCAAGAAGCAAATAATAGATTAGCATCTTATGTCTCCTGTAAACTATTTAGAATGATTCCGCCGACAAACGAAGTTAACACAAATACCATTATACCAGTAAAGACAAACGGATAACCCGTAGAGATTACCTTGCCCAGGTAATGGATTGGCTCGCCGCCGAGCAGCTCCAGAGAAAAATCTCCAGGCAACAGTGTTACTTCGGCGAACGGTACAAAAATAACTAACGTAATCAGCAGCAGTGGAAGCCATATAACTAAACCGTGCAAATAATTTTTCAGACGACGGCTGGCGCTTTCCTTCTCTATTCCATCGGGGGCAGCAAGCAAGAACAAATAGAAGATAACCAGCGAATTAAGGCCAAAAAAACCAAGATAAAAAAGAGCCAAAAATGTCTCGCCAAGCAGGAAAATCATGGCGGCCAGTAACGAGCAGATAAAGCTAAAAATCCATATCCCGTTTATAACTCGACGTACAAAAATCAGCGCGATGGCATTTGCAATAGCGAACAAAGCCATAAAAAAGAAGATGAAATGCTCCATAGACTTGCTAATCTCCTTTTATTTTATTCCGTCGTATGAACCTGTTTTGGGGGGGTCAGACGCCAGAAAATAATTAAAAAAATTATTAGCCAGCCGGACTGTATAAATATCCACTGACTACTCCCCGGTTTAATATAGATTGAGCTAATGACGGTAATAAAATAATTAATTACTGAGATGGGTATCAAAACTCCCCAGATACCTCGCAGAAGCTGGTCAAATCGTAATTTAGGCAGAAATAATTTAAGCTGAAATAATAAGTAAATTAACAAAAATGTTTTGAGACCAAACCATACTAAGGAACGAAATGAATTGACAAGAGGGCTGTCAAAAAGGGTTTGCGCAAAATTATAGTTTTCAAATGGTGACACCCAGCCTCCAAAGTACAAGTTTACAAAGACCGCTGAAAGAAATAATATCAGCCCTCCTCGAACGAACGTCTGCTGGAGATCGTTTTTTTGACTTATTGTTCCCGGCAGTGGAATTATTATATAAAGTGAGATGAGAAAGAGAAAAGCCCCAACCGGTTGATTATAGATTGTCCAGCCCAGTTCAGCCTGGTCTGTGACTGCTTCTTGAAAACTGGTCGTATAGTTAGTGGCAAATAATCCAAGAAACAAAACAAAAAATAGAAGCCCAATACTGATGTTGAAAATTACCGATCGCCGGTCCCGGTTGTTTGAAAAACAATCAGACATTGATTTGGCAAGCAGATAAAAAAAACCGACGACAAAGGGAACCAACAGCCCCTGCTCGGGCGAGGCAATCGCCAGCACCTGAAAATTAACCAGGTCAGGGTGTAGTTCTGTAATAGCCAGACTATAATCCCCCAGGGGAAGAACCGAAAAACAGGTGGCAAGTAGAGCAACTTTGAATGCGGTAAAATATGGCGTTGGTTTTGAGACGACGTCGCGGTTAGAAAAAGTTTGGGTGGTAAATGTGGAACCACTATTAATGATGTATCGCTCTAGATTAATCAATAAAATAACGGCAATTATTACGATTGAAAAGTAAAAAAGAGTATGCAAAAAAGTAATAGCCAACCATAAACTCCAGTAATACAATCAAAACAACCCCAGGCTGGCGGTCAGCAGTGACAGGTCTTCAGGTCTTACTTTTTGGGCAAATCGCCGTAAACTTTGAAAGTTTACAAATCCCGGTTCACGAAGTTGCGCCTCTATATAATTATTTTCTAAGACCCTGACGTAACAGCCCAGCTCTCCAGAGGCTGACTCCATAGAGCAGTAAAGTTCCTCATCCACGGTGTCATATTTTTCTCCAGCAAGAACTATGCGTCTTCCAAATAAATGCGACTGCGAATTAATCTTAATTTTTCCCGGCGACAATAAGAGCAAATCATCAGCAGAGTAATCGTGTCCGGAAACAACGCGAGTTATTTGCTTGAATATGTTGATTGATTGTTTCAATTCCAGGAATCGAATACGAAATCTATCGTAAATGTCACCGTTCTTACCTATAGGAATACGGAACTTAATTTCTTCGTAGGCACTGTGTGGGTTATCTTTTCTTAAATCTCTCCGAACCCCGGCTGCTCTTAAAGTGGGACCCGTAACTCCCCAATCAAGGGCTGTTTCGATATCAATCTTTCCTTCACCGCGAGTTCGAGCTATGAAGAATGAATCATTGATAAGATTTTTTTTATAATAGCTCAAGCGATTTTTCAAAATAGTCAAAACCTCATCGGCAGAGTCAAAAAAAGAAGAATCTATGTCCCCGTTAAAACCGCCTGGCACAATAAAATTCTGACCGTTCCCCCCGGTAATCATCTCATGTAAGCAACCGTGTATTAATCGCGCATCTCTACCTATTTCGCTGGCCACCCTGAAAGCACCTACACTGTGGCCAGCAAGAGCGAGACAATTAAGATGCCCTATTATACGTAACAACTCTGCGACCATACACCGCATAATCCTGATTAGCGGGTTAGGTCCTTTAAACTCTAAGATTTTTTCAACTGCGATAGCAAATAGAAGCCGACGCTCCTGCAGTCGATAATTAACCAGGTGAATAGAAAATTTGCCTCCCTGTTTTCCGTGCCGAAGCCGTGGAATAAATCGGCTAATGCCTGTCTCCCCCACTTCCAGCTCACCGACCGGATAAAAACCGGACGGCTGGTATTCCGGCGGTAGGAGATCAATTTCACGTAAACCGGTGGGCCAGGCGGTAATCATTTTATCTGCTCCACCCGGTCATCCGATTCCCCGCCTGTGTCAACCTGTGAGTTGAATTTTTTGAACTGAGAGGAAAAACTGGAGGGATAAACAGATTGCCGTTCATCGATATTTTCGGAAAATTTTGCTTCGTATAATTCAAAACAGCGCTGCTGGAGCCAGCCGGCGGATGGCCAGATAGTTGACAGGTCGGGAAAGCATTTCCTTTCTTTTAAACTTACCGCGAGGTTTAACCTATAGTTAAGTTTATGTGAATAGAGGTGCCATATTACCTCATGAGTTCTTTTGTCAGATTTTCTGTTTAATGGTTCTGCCGTTATATCGCTAAGATGAAGAAAATAATACGGCTCAGTATCTTTTAACGCCCTGCAGACACGATTCAACCGTTGAGCCGGCAGTATTACTTTAAGTTGGTTTCCTTGTTCCCGCCGGATGACCTTTAACGGGTCGTTCGGTTCCAGTCTATTTTTGATGAAATTGGCAATTTCTACTTCCATTTTTCCGTCACCACCTGGCTGGTTAGCAAAAGACCGACAAAGAATATAAGACCGGCGATAAGCAAAAGTAAATACTGATTATAGACGGCCTCAATATCAGGCGTGGTAAGAGGTAACAAGACAATCGTAAAACTGGAAACAAAAGTAAAAATGATTGGGAAAAACAGAGTGACCTTATTAAGTCCGGGGGCTGTTTGATTTTGTTTGCCGGATTGCGGAAGAGGCAGTTCATATTTTGTCAGTGCAAGGTAAAAAAACAAAAAAAGTGTGATAAAAATTGGAATTGTTATAACCGGCACCCAGTCAACAACAAAACGCCAATTCATAGGCCTGTTTTACAATTTACCTACGGTCTGCTCCCAGTATTGGGGCAAGACTTCCGCAAATCTCTGTTCCTTAGCTTCACCTATGTTTCCGTCCTCTCGATGCTCCTCTACAATTTCTCGCTCCTCCTGTTCACGTTTTTCAATAAACTCTTCCAGTTCAATTATCGCTCTCAACATCCGATCACGTTTCCAACGTTCCCAGAGGCCACGGCCAAACAGGCGTCCCATTAAATTGAAATGGTTAGACTTCAACACAGGCAACTCTGGAGTTGTTGCTTCCATACCTGAGTAGCTGCCGCGAGCCAGTTGTTTGATCTGGCGGTGAAGCGGCCAGGAATCCAGTTCATCCTGCCTGATTAAGCGAGCAGTTTTAAAGCAGGCCATAGTTTCATATCCCCCGTGATACTCCCGAACATTCAGGGTCGGATAGTTTTTTAGCGCCGGCCGCCAGTGCTCTATTAGTCTTATCTCTGCAATTGCCTCGCTTCTAAAAAAGGAGCAGCCGGATATGAGACCATCGTCATACATTTTCTGAAACCAATCAGCAGAGTCGGGGCGATCAGCAAGCCGTAGAAGTTCTTCGGTTATTCGTTCCCGGCTTACCTCCTGCAGCTTTCCTACGGTGGCGCCAATTTTTTGTTGAAGCTCATCTGCAAAAATCAGGTTATGATCGGCAGCAAGACGATATGCTCTGAGTAACCGCAGGGGATCTTCATCAAGTGAGTCGTCCGAAGTTAAACGAAGTATTCGCTGTTCAGCATCAGATCGCCCCCCAACTGGGTCAACCCAGGACTCGCGAACCATGTCAAGAGCAATGCTGTTAATGGTAAAATCACGTCTTTCTAAATCATCCACAACTTCCTGTTCACCTACTACTGTGACGTCAATTTGAACTTCTTCTCCCGGCAGGCGATACATCTGTCTTTCTTCGTCCAGGGTAAACCAGTTTCCGCCAAACTCGTCCTGTAGATTCTTTTGGATTTGATTGTCAAAATCAGTAACCATTAGATCATAGTCGTCAGGCTGTTTGCCAGTTAGCAGGTCCCGGATGGTGCCGCCCAGCAGAAAAACTTCAGTTTCCTGTTCTGTGAAAGGTTTGACAAGACCTTCGATTTTTGAACGCTCAACTCCAGCGGTATAATCGGCCAGCCGTAGAGGTTCAGGCATACGAGATTTTTCTGTCAGAAGAGGTTTTACAACCTCGGGAACGTATTCATTAGAGATCATGTGCCCCGGTGAAAGAAAAATTGGTGCGGCCTCTTCCATCGATCTAACGGCGTAACCAACTGGTTCTCCATCCCATATTTGAGTATTAGAACCAATCTGTTCCGCCGGTTCGTCGTATTCCCCAACGAGAATATTTTTGGCACAACCAATAGTTGGCGTGTCTAAAAACAATCCAATATGAGAGGCCAGCCCCATCCGACGCGGATGGGCATAGCCGTGGCCATCAACGAGATAACAATCTGGTTTGGCCTTTAAGCACATAGCCGCCTCGATCATCGGTGGGGCTTCTCTGAAAGCCAGCAAACCGGAAATATAGGGGAAATTCAGTTCAGATATTTTTACAACCTGCTCGTAGACTCTCCGGTTAGTTATTGAATAACTGACCGCTGATGCGATACAAATGCGGCTATCAGGATAGAATGCCACGTCCAAACCGGCTACCAGTTCAACCTCCGGTTTGCCGTCAAGAATGCAATCTTCCGCCAGTTCTTCCTGTAACATACGGGCCTCTTCTTCGTTCATATCCCATGGATGCATCTGTCATCACCTGCAATGAGTTTAGGCTTATATATAAAATTTGACGCCAGATAATCTTTTTCTTAGTTCAGTCTTGTTCCTCTTTCCTTTCCACTAAAAAAATTCTAACCTATATAGTGGAAAAATAACAGACCAATCTCAGACAGTTTATTAACGGCTTAAAAAAACATTCAATTGGCGAAGATCCTGAAAGGATGATCTGATTGAAAATACTTTTGCAGAAGGTGTTGCCAATCATTTTAGTTCTCTTCTTGCTGGGAGGGTTGATTTTTTTAAGGACAGAAAAAGAACAGGAGCTAATCAGACGAGATTTTACAACCATGGGAACTTTCCTGCGAATAATTGTGCCTGATCCCACCGCTGAACCGGCTGTCAATAAGGCCTATGAAGAAGTTGAACGGATTAATCGCCTTTTTTCAAACTACATTGACACCAGCCTGACTTTTGAGGTTAACAACAATCCAGGAAAAGCTGTAGAGGTGACTCCGGAGTTTATCAAGCTGGTTGAAAAAGCAAAAAAATATCACGATAAAAGCGATGGTCTCTTCGACATTACGGTTGGCCCGCTGGTTGACCTCTGGGGGTTCTACCAACAGAAAGAAAACATTCCGAGTGATAAAGAGATAGATGAAGCCCGCGACCTGGTGGGATTGCAACAGCTTGAGATATCCGATACAACCATAACTCTTCCCCGGAAAGATATGCAACTTGATTTTGGTGCGCTTGCGAAAGGTTATGCCGCCGATCGGGCATCAGAAGTATTGAAAACCAGTGGGTTTTCTGATCATCTTATAAATCTTGGTGGAAATATTTATGCCGGTGGTTATGGTCCGGAAGATGAAAAATGGACGATAGGCATACAAAACCCACGGGCGCAAAATGAAATTGATGCCGTCCTCAACGTAAGTGATGCCGGCGTTGGAACAAGCGGTGATTACGAAAGAACATTTTTCCACGAGGGAGAAAGATATTCACACATTATCAACCCGGTAAGCGGTCGTCCTGTACAGGGAGTGGCCGCAACTACTGTAGTCGCCGACGATGCCCTGGAGGCTGACCTGCTGTCGACCTCACTCTATTTGACGACCGCTGAAGAAGGGTTGAAGGAAATAGGGCATGACACCTTTATGGCCGTGAAAACGGACAACGACAAACTTAGCTACTGGGTTACTCCAGGTTTTCAAAAATTGCTAAGTGAGAAAAGAGCCCCTGTACGCAACGCAGAAATTATCGATTTTTAGACTGATTACAAGTTTCTTAAGTTTAAAGTTTAACTCTGACACTCTTAAGTTTAAAGTTTAACTCTGACACTAATTTTGGAGGAGACGGAGAGCGACGGCGGCCTGTTCGGGGACCTGGCCGAGCAGTGAGGTGGCGGATTGTGTAAGAATATCGCTGCGCAGTCGGTTGGTGGTCTCCTCGGCAAGGTCAGCGTCCCTGATTTGGCTGCGAGAATCTTCGGCTTCCTGCCGCTGAATCATCATATAGTCGACGGCTCCCTCGAGCCGGTTCTGAGCCGCCCCTACAGTAGCCCGCGCAGTGCTTAGTTTATCTAATGCTTCCTCCAGATACATTAGAGATTCATTAGCGTCTTTGCGAGTCATTACACTTAAGCCGCCAATTCCCATTGTGCTTGAAGTTACAGCAGGTAGATCTTCGTTACTTATATTAATAAGTTCATCTCTATTGGCCCCGAGATGAAAATCAAGGTTTCCGTGGCCGGTTTGAGTAACAAAAGCACGATCTATCATAATATCTCGGTTGACACTGGTGTCGTGTTCACCGGCCTCGATCTCCAACCGGGCGCTATCAGCTTCCTCAGGCAACTCTATGGGTACATAGCCGAATTCGCCAGCTTCTTCGTCATACCCCCATTCTTCCGAACAATAAAAATGTTCGTAAGCACCTATCTGGCTGAAATTACAGGCTGCCGGTGAAATTGTATCCAGCTCGTTATCATCTTCATCATACACTCTAACTCTGAAATTAATTTCAGAATTTTCGGGGTCGTAGGCAGCATCAACGTCGGTATTTAAATCCCCGGCATCCTCATCATCAGCGACAAGACGTGCCGAAACTCCCATGGCAACACCTGCCCCGCCTTCAACATCAAATCTATGAGAGGTGGTAGTTCTACTATCCGGGCCGGCCGGGTCCAAAAATCGAACAGCGTAATTACCGTGAGCGGCCAGATCACGAATTCTATATTCCCCTCCCCACCACGCCATCCCCCTCAAATCATCCCAGTAAGCAGCCTCCATATCGTCCGGGTCATTCGGATCTTTAGGATCTTCAAAAGAAGCATTAAACACCCGGTTGGCCAGGCTCTGAATGTTGGCGTCTTCTTCTTCCGGTTGGAACTCGTTTACAAGCAGGGGTCTATCGTTGAAAGTGGCTCGTTCGGCGATGTCATCGATATCTTCGAGCAGTTGGTCTATTTCTGCTTCGATATTTTCACGGTCGCTGTCGGTGAGACTGTCGTTGGCCGACTGGACAGCCAGCTCCCGCATCCGCTGGACGTTGGCCTGTATTTTTTCCATGGCTCCGTCGGCAGTGCGGAGCATGGAAATGGCGTCCTGGGCGTTATCGATTGACTGATCTAAACCACGGATTTGGCTTTCAAGGCGTGTGGAAATTGTTAGTCCCGCAGCGTCGTCACCGGCCTGGTTGATACGCTGACCACTTGACAGACGCTCCCTCGCCCGGGACATAGTACGCTGATTTCTGGAAAGACGATTCATAATCCGCTGCTCTGATGTGGCAGAGCTTATCCTGAAAAGACCACCCATCGGTCGTGCTCCCTCCTGGAGCAGTTAATAAGGATCATCCGTGATCCCATTCCCCATTTACTACCTCCCCTACCCCCAAATCTCTTTCCCTGCTAGAAAGAGACGCTACAGACGTAATAGAGCTAAACTCCTGCTATTTTAGTTACTTAAAATATAGCACAATAAAATTCCAGGGTCAAATTTTTTCTTGAAATTTTTAAAATAGAAGGATAATCTTGAAAGCTATGTGGCTAAATTTAACCTGTAAATATTAACAGACGGAGGCCAAAAAATGCTGTTAAATGACAATTATCCGTCAAAATTATTTTTATTTATCGGGGTAATGACAGTTTCTATATTAACTGCTGTGGGTGGTCTACAGGCCAGTGAAATCAGAATTAATAAATCTCTGCGGGCCGCTCTTTCATTAACTTCAATAAGTACCGCTCACCAGGACAGCTACGAGGATGTTCCCGGAATAGCGGGTGAAGACAGGTCGAGCTGGACATCGTCGATCAACGGACGTTACAGACGGGCAACCGACAACTGGAACCACGAGCACCGTTTACGAATGCAATACGGTGAAATAGACGGTGAGCGAAATGAAGATGAAATCGATCAAAATAACATATTTCGTTACATGTTAAGCGACGAAGTCTTCTCTTTTGGCAGTATGCGACTGCGTTCGGTTTTTAACGAATTCGGTCACCCAACGAGTATGAAAAACGTTGTCGGCCTTGGCGTCTATTTCCTTGATTCAGAAACTTACGGAACGCTGGAGCTGCGAACCGGTCCCCGGGCGTCCCGCGGGTGGAACCCTTCAGAGGACTGGGAGTCATTGTATGAGCTGATAGTAGCCTATTCTTTCCAATTTGAAAATGGAGAATTTTTGTCAGAAGTGGAGAGTTCAATGCCCACCGACGACAGCGACGATTATCAGGTCCGGTGGGAAAACAATCTGACTTCGGAGCTAAATCGCTGGCTTAACATTAACTACCGTTTTACTCTCTATTACGAAAACGAAGTTGAAGAAGTAGCTACACGAAGCGTAGCCACGGTAAATTTCGTCTATAATTTCTTTTAAAAAGAACTGATAATTTGATCAGACAAACCTGGCTCTGTTGAAATCCTTTTTATTATCTTAGCCCGACCTATGCATGAACCCTATGCATAGACCGCCCGAAGGGCCGCCCATTCGTCAAATGGGCGGGGTTAACCCAGCCGTTTACAGAACAACTGGTAAGTTACAGTCTGTGAAAATAACTGCAATAATAATATTTTGT
>Ga0207421_10002144_pt1 | contig 24762 bp, 29 predicted proteins | sample SodLakKL_010_SED_4_FD_187542 | JGI IMG/M metagenome (GOLD analysis project Ga0207421, IMG submission 187542) | Alkaline sediment microbial communities from Lake Tanatar, Kulunda Steppe, Russia - 8KL_010_SED (SPAdes) (version 2) | ecosystem: Environmental > Aquatic > Non-marine Saline and... | reverse complement strand
ATGCCGCCGAAATCATAAACATTTGTATAGCCCATCTCAATTAATTCCCTGGAGGCAAGCTCACTACGCCTGCCGGTCCGGCAGTAGACCAGGATTGTTGCTTCTTTATCGGGCAGTTTTTCTTCTGCCAATTCTTCAATTTCATAGTCGGGAATCAAAATTGCACCCTCAATGTGCTCTTCTTCAAATTCCGCCTCAGTGCGGACATCGAGAATGATTACATCTTCATTTTCCATCATCTCTTTTGCTTCATCGGCATCTATCCTGATGTATTCGCTTTCTTCTGCCGCTTCCGGTTCGGATTCTGCAGTGCAGGAAGCAAGGATAAAAACCGGAAGAAACAATATGCACAGTAACCTGAGCTTTTTCATTAAAGAAACCTCCAATCAAAAATAATTATCTGTGATGTGAAGCCATTTTACTTACCAGGCGGTCCGGCACAAAATAACCTGCAGTCAGGATCAGCAGGGCCGCAAGGACCGCCCCGATTGAGCTGAGCTGGATGGCCCTGCTTAAGCCGGTAATATCAGACAAAAAACCGGTAACATAGGGGCCGAGGCTGTATATGGCCGTATAAGCGGTGCTGAATAGCCCGAAGCCGGATCCCTGGTAACGAGGCGGCATATGGCGCAAAACATATGAATTAATCAGGGTGTTAGTGTTTAAACACATCGCCCCCAGCAAAGCCAGGACAATCAAAATCTGCAGGTAACCGTCAATTATAGTAAGGGCTATAAAAGACGCTATACTTAAGGTGAGGTTGAAAAATAAGACCGGGTTATTGCCAAACCGGTCGGCCAGCCAGCCGATGCCAACCTTTGCTGCCAGGCCGGCGATAGCTACAGTAACAAACATGCTGTTGGCAACCTCGTAACTGTAGCCTCTTTCTTCAACCAGGAAAGTGGGAATAAAAGAGTTAATGCCCGTCCAGGACAGCGCCCCCAGGCCGCCGACGAGAGTACTCCAAATTAGAAAGCGCCTGATCAGGGGATCGCGAAAAATTGCCGCCGAATAAGAAAGATCCTGATAAATTTTTCTGAAGCTGTTTTCCCTCTTGACCTGATCCGTCAGTTCTTGAGCCTGCCTTACGGAAACCAGGCCATTTTCAGCTTCATCCTCTTTTTCAAAACGGGTGGAACGATTGCGGATCCTGAAAAACAGCAGGGTTACAGCAACGAGAATCAGGCCGGCAGCAATAAAAAGCAGCTGCCAGCTCAGAAACAGGACAAAAAGTGTAACCAGGAGAGGCGAAACAATCCCGGCCACAATACCGAACGATTCAAAAGCGGCCGTAGCGGTAGCCGCCCTGCGGCGGGACCCGATTATAACCGCCAGGGTATATCCCGCGGTCACATATATGCCGCTGCTAACCCCGAGGATAAAGGTCATCAGGGCCAGGACCGGGTAGTTCGGGGAAATGGAAACCCCGATAAAAGAAACGGCCATGGCGGCGCTGCCGATCAGGACAGTTCTAGTGCATCCAATATGATCGGCAATAACTCCGGAAGGAAAACGGGCCAGAGCGTAACCGAAAAAAACCAGGGTTACCAGGAGGCCGGCCTGGGTATTGTCGATTAAAAAAGCTTCTCGCAGGGGCAGGAGAAGGGGCGGAAAAAGATTTTTAGTCAGGGCCTGGAAGAAAAAAATAAGGGCATTGAACATAAACACGGCCCCGAATACCAGCCGAAAAAAACTGCTTTGCTTGCTGTCCTGGTTTACTGCCACCTGTTAATGCCGCCTCCAAAAATGAAGGACAACCCCGGTAGAAGCCGGGAAACTGTCCTTCATCAATCAACTATTTTCCTTCGATTTTAGGAGAAGATATCTCTTAGCTGGGCTTTGATTTCATTAGTTTCTTTTTCTATTTCTTTTTTTAGATCTTCCCACTTGCTTTCGCCTGCTTCTTTCATGGCATCCAGCTTTTCTCTTTGCTTTTCTACTCTCTGTTCCAGTTCTTTGATCCGGTCCTTGTATTCTATTTTGGTTTCAGCGCTTTTTTTCTGAGCCTGTGCTTTGAGCTTGTCTACTTCTGCCTGCCATTCCTTAATTTGCGCTTCCAGTTTCTCCTGGTATTCTTTCTTATCCACTTATAATCACCTCCATAAAGAAGTATTGATGTGCCGACACATTTTAATTAATGTAGTAGCAACTTCTACATTTAAACAGCTATTAATTATATGTTGGATTTCAAATGTGCATCTTTGTATATTATAATTATAACATCTTAAGCTCTTAAACGATACCATATTTACCCCCACCGGAAAATCCTGCCTGGGAAATAACCGCAAACCTGGGCTATGCAATCATCTGGATTGGCATTACAACTATGTTTATGGCCGCTTTCATTGCTCTTTTTCAAACCAATACCAAGCGCATCCTGGCCTACAGCAGTATCAGCCAGATGGGTTATATTTTGATGGGCACAGGCTGTGCCGCCTACATGGGCCTGGAGGGGCCAATGGGTTTCAGCGGCACCATGATGCATATTTTCAACCATGCCTTTTTCAAGGCGGGCATGTTCATGATGGTCGGGGCGGTCATGCCAGGACCCACCGCCTGGAGCTGGGAAAACTGGGCGGCCTGTTCCGGAAATTCCCGCTGACCGCTGCTGCCTTCGTCATTGCTGCCGGAGGCATCGCCGGTGTGCCGGGGCTGAACGGTTATGCCAGCAAAACCCTGCTCCACCATGCCATCGAAGATGCTTATACTTATGCACAGCTGCAGGACTAACCGGGCCTGCTCACCTTTGCCCGATGGGCAGGTTGCCCTGCCGGGCGGTGATCCAGCCAAGGAAAAAGAGAACCGCTGCTGCAGCCAGCCAGGCCACAATAGTCAGAATGACAATATCGGTGCCGTGACGCACCCCGATCCCGATCAAAGCCCAGACAAAAACGGCAGCATAGATGTAATCCTGACGCAAGTAAAAAACAGCCAGGGCTATAAGGGCGGCAATGATCAGCATCAGGATGGTAAAAAAGATCCCGCCTGTTCCGGTTCCCAGCCAGCCGATATTGTAAAGCCAAACATTAAAATTGACTAAAGTAGCCGCCGAGAGCCAGCCCAGGTAGAGGCTGAAGGGAAACTTGACCAGGACCCGGTCGTATATATTTCTTTCAGCAGTAACCGCCCCCAGGCGCAGGTATATGACCACCAGGGAAGCCAGCAGCAGGAGGATGACAATGAATGACCAGCCTATATGCTGGTAATGCCAGAGGAAAATCCAGAGCACATTGAAAAGAGAACTCACAGCAAACAATATGCCGACCGCCTTAACCGAAGGGCTTTCCCGGTGCCCCGGTAAAGCCTGGTACACCGTAAAAGCGATCAAGCCTAAATAAATCAGGCCCCAGATGGAAAACACATAGGGAGCCGGGGTCAGTAAAATAGGGTTTTCAGCAGAGAGTTCCTGCTGGGTCATGTTGATCGGCAAAGCATTGGCCAAAAAGTTGACCGCCAGAACCACAACCAGGGCGCCAATATTGATGTAAGCCCTGATATCGCTTCTAATCACAATTAACACGCTCCTTTCAAGAGTGGTTATCCAGATAGGGGATTAAATTTTCCCCTAATTATTTAGCTGCCTCTACTAATTAATTCTATATTGGTACAGTGATTCCTGTTTTTTTATGCGCACCCGGCCTGGGTTATGTTCCAGATACTAATCCTTTAAGCAAACATTGACTGATCGCTGCCTTTATCGCTATAATGAGCGCAGTTGCAATGGAACTGGCGGTGATCAAATGGATGAACGAAGCGGAGACAACCAATTTAACCTGCTCGACAATCGCGCCAATGAGGAAAAGCGGCGAAAAGCCCTAAAAGACAGATGTGAAGAATACAAGGAACGCTTGAAAAAGCGCGATCCCCAGGAAATAGCCGGACTGGCGGCGGTAAGCCTGTTAAAAGATCAAGAAGGCAGGCTTAAATTAAGCGGCATCCATCTCCTTGAAACCTATAACATCACCTGGCCGGAGCTGTCCGTAACCGACAGCAGCGGCAACCCGGCAGAACTGAACAAGGAAGCGCTCTGGCTGCATTATCTTGACCGGGCCGATGGCCACCCTCTGACCAGGCGCTGGGTTAATTTAAGCGAAATTGGAGGCTTGTTTTACCAGCAAGCTTTTCAGGGCTACTGTGGTGATGAGCTTGCCGAAGCATGGGGAACCAATATCGAAGGTCTGCGCGAAAAATGCCTGGCTACGGGCGGCTGGGAGCTGGGCGGATTGGGAGACCTGGCCATTGAATGGCGGGCCCTGCCCCGCCTGCCGCTCTGCCTGTGTTACCGCCTTCCCACCGGGACGGACCGGGCCTGGGCCACGATGCTTTTTGACGCCGCGGCAGGCCACTATGTCGCCGCAGATGTTGCGGCAATTACGGCCAAAGAGCTGGCCGACCAAATCAAACCCTGAGCGGATATATCTGACCGGATATCATAGAATAAGCCGGGCAATGATCATTTCGTAAAAATTCGTGTACACGGACTGAGGCAATAGATGCAGATTCAAAACGGCGAGTACCGGCAAAGCGAACATTTTAATAGCGGTCCAGTAAACTGGGTCCTTTTTTTTGGATCGGTCTTCTTGTTCGTGATCAACCTCTTTGCCTCGGTTTCCATTTTCCCCAGCTACAGCCTGGCCATCGGCAGCAGCCCTTTCCTGGCCGGCCTGCAAAATACCCTGTTCTCTTTGATGGCAGTGGTTTTGCGTTTCTTCTTTGGGCCGTTCATGGACCGGAAAGGCCCCAAACCCTTGATGTTGATCGGCGTTTTTGCTTTTGCCACCACGCCGCTGTTGTTGATGCTCAGCCCCACCTATCCGATGCTCCTGGCAGCGAGAATTTATCAATCAATCGGCCTCTCCGTCTACCTGCCGGGTATTTCCACCCTGGCCGCCGATATGGCCCCAACCGATAAAATCGGCACCTACCTGGGCGCATCACGCATCTTTATTAACCTGGGGCTGCTGGCCGGGCCTTCTGCAGCCCTTTTCGTAATCGGAGAGTTCAATTACGAAAGCTGGTTTGCCATCAGCGCCTTAACCTCTGCAGCTTCATTTATACTGCTTTATGCCGTAAAAACCCCCGATGTTTCGTACCGGGTCGGACGGGTCGCCGGCTCCATGGGACAGATCCTGAAAGCGCTGACTGAAAAACAGATTTATCCAATTATCGGAGGTATTGCCCTCTATTCTTTTACCTACAGCGCCGTGGTTTCATTTGCCGCAGTCCATATTGAAGCTACATCACCAGATTCACAGGCTCCGTATTTTTTTGTAGTCATGGGTATCGCCGGGGTAGCCGGCTGCCTGGGAGCGGGAGCCCTGTCTGATATTTTCAGCCGCCAGAAACTGGCCTGGCCGCTTTTGGTCACCCTGGGCATCGGAGCGATGGTTTTCTCCATGATTCATCTATCTCCGATCCTGATCATCGTCTGCGCTATTATTTTAGGGCTGGGTATCCAGGGCAGTTCGCTGGTTTTTGCCGCCTGGTTAATTGATTTAAGCAAACCTGAGTTGAGGGCCACCACGATGAGCCTGCAGGAGAATTCTATTGACATTATGTTTGCCCTGGGAGCCCTGGTGTTTGGGCTGGCTGCCCAGGGCCCGGGGCTGGGCAGCGCCTTTTTAACAGCAGGCGTTTTGACCATTATTGCGGCCCTGCCCCTGGCCCGAATAAGCAAGATAATAATCGCCCGGTCGAATCAATAATTAAAAGGAACCAGGTAAATCCGGTTTCCTTCTTTGCGCCCCTTGACCAGTTCGCAATGCCGCAACACGGCAATCTGCTTATCTAATTCCAGCTCCGACAGGTTTAAATCATCTAAAACCTGCTGCCGGGTCGCTTTTTCATTTTCCTTGATGTAGTTATATATTTTTTTCTGGATATCGAGCAGGCCTTCCGTGCCGCTTTGTCCGGATGCCTGGCGATGTTTTTTGGCCATCTGGACAGCTGCCACATCGCAAGTCTTTGGCCGCTGGAGCATCTCCATGTAGCAGTCTTCACAAACCTGTTGATCTTGATGGAAATAAATATCTTCAGCGGACACTTCACTCTGACACCTGGCGCATGTTACTGCCATGATCTCACCTCCTAAAAGTTGACTCATTTTCTGCCGAAACAACCTCACTCACTTCTGGTAAATCTTAAGGACAGATAAAACTATCACCCTGCAAAAAACCTGAGTGAGATCTCCCGGGGATTAGATAATAGCCCGGCCTTCCTTCAATTAGAAAGAGAAAAGCAAGCAATTCGCTGACGGGGAAGTTTTACCCGGGGAAATTTTATATTTGCCTTTTCGATGTTTCTTTTTGCTTTTTATGCTTTTGCAGGTAATCAACAATAGCCTGCCTTAAGGCGGCAACTCCGATGTTTGAACAGTGCACCTTGGATTCCGGAAGCCCGGAGAGGGCTTTGACCACGTTATCCTCAGTAATGGCTACGGCATCGCGGAGCGATTTTCCGGCCGCCATTTCGGTCAGGACGCTGGCCGTAGCGATAGAAGCCGGGCAACCGCATATTTCAAAACTAATCTCCCTGATCCGGTCGGCCCTGACCCGGATATAGATCCGGACAAAATCTCCACAGTCCGGGTCACCCACTGTCCCGATGCCGTCGGCGCCGGGGATAATCCCCACATTCCTTGGGTTTTGAAAATGGTCCATAACTCTTGCCGAATACATTGCTCTATCACCTGCCGCATTAAATATATGGTCCGGTTGTCATTATAACATATGAGCCAGTTCGGAACGGGTGCGACTTAACTGAATAATCCTTGCTTCCACAGGCCAGGTTTGCTATTATATAAGCATACTAAAGTAATATATAACATATAATTTGCTTAAAGGAGGAGTTAAGATGAGTTCATTAGCGGAACATATCCAATCCGCCGACTGGAAAGCGGAAAAACACGTTCCCGTTATCGAGGTTAAGGGTGCGGCTAAAAAAGGAGAACCTTTCCAGGTGGAATTAAGTGTGGGCAAAGAAATCCCCCATCCCCATACAACCGAGCACCATATCCGTAATATTCAGCTCTACTTTAAACCTGAGGGAGAAAATTTTATCATTCATCTCGGGACATTCCAGTTCGAAGCGCACGGCGAATCGGTCCAGGGGGCCAATGAAGGCAGCGCCAAATGCGAACCGGTGGCGATCGCCACCGTCACCCTGGAAAAACCGGGTGAACTGGTGGCTCTTAGCTACTGCAACATCCATGGCCTCTGGGACAATGCCCAGAAGGTGGATGTTAAATAAGATATCCGTCATAAAGCCCGGAACTATAAAAAGGTTAAGCCCGTCCAGCAAGCTGTATAAATCACCAGGAGTGAGATTTCTACAGCTTGCTTTTAACTGATAAAGACACCACCCGCTTACCGGGTGGCGGGAGCGGCCATTTTTCACCGCCGGTGTTTGCTAACAGGACATATTTCTTAAACACCGCGATGTTAATTTTTTGTAATCAACAACCCTTATTAACAGAAAGTGTGGTTTTAATGAGCTGGATAGAAATTGGAGCGCTGGGTATGCTGGCGGGAGTAATCGGAACCGGGGCCGGTGGGCTTGTCTCTCTTTTCATGAACAAACCTTCATCCCGCTTTACCGGGACAATTCTGGCCTTCGCCGCCGGGATCATGCTGGCCATTGTTTTCCTGGAACTGCTTGAAGAATCGATTGATTTTAGCAGTCACATGATTGCTATTCTCGGCTTAACCCTGGGGATGGCTATTTTCTACGCCATCGATCACTTTCTGCCCCACCATCACCCGGTTACCCCGGAAAAAACCCATCAGGGCGGATACTTAAAAAAAGGGACCCTGCTGGCCCTGGGTATTGGCCTCCATAATTTCCCGGAAGGCCTGGCCATAGGCGCCGGTTTTATCGGTTCCACCGAACTGGGGACTACCCTGGCCGTCTTAATCGGCCTGCACAATATTCCGGAGGGTATGGCCGTTGCCGCTCCTTTGAGGGCCGGTGGCTATAATCACCGCAAGGTAATCTGGATCACTGCCCTGGCCGGGGCGCCGATGGGCGCAGGCGCTTTTATCGGAGCGGCTATCAGCAGCATCTCCCCGCTGATCCTGGGCTTATCGCTCGGATTCGCCGCCGGGGCCATGCTCTATATCGTCTGTGACGAACTTATCCCTGATGCTTATGAAAGCGCAGGAGCCCATTTTTCGATCCTGGGTATTTTTTGCGGAACCGTCCTCGGAATTCTTTTTACGGCCTGGTTTTAAGACCAGGCCGTATTTTAGTTATAGTTAATACTGATTTTAAATTGCTATATTTTCAATATAATCACTTGACCTTTTATGGTTTAACATATATGATCACCTTTAAGTAAAAAAGCTAAAAAAAGGATGGTTTGTTAACACCATGATCAAGCACAAATACAAGCGCAGCAGGCAGAGGGAAGAAATTCTTAACATTTTAAAGGGCACCGATTCTCATCCCACGGCAAGCTGGATTTATGATGAATTAAAAAAAGATTTCCACAACCTGAGCATGGGCACGGTATACCGCAACGTCAATATTTTGCTCGACCAGAACCTGATCACCAGGATAGAATCGGGCAGCAGCTTCGATCGTTTTGACGGTAATGTAGAGCCCCATTACCATTTCTTTTGCCGGGAATGTGATGCCATTTACGATATGCCGATCAAGCTGATGGAAGGATTAAACAAGCAAGCCAACCTGTCAGCCAATCACCATGTAGAAGAGCACCGCATTAATTTTTACGGAATATGCGAAAACTGCAAAAGCAACGCAGCGACCTGATTAATGTCGTCCCGGGTGAGACCTTTTGCCAACAATACAATCAATAAATAATTATCTCAAAAATTTTACTCTTAACAAAGAGACTCAGCTAAATATTTTTGACGGCTGTCCTGGCGCCACAGTAACGGAACAGCTGGATGTGAACCAGTCCTCCATTCCCCTTTTTATCAACGAATACTGGACCTCCCGCCAGAGGCAAACTGCGTCAATCCAGGAAATTTCTTACCGGGCTTGTTTTAAACCCCAATTGCCCCGGTTTTTTATAGATCTATTAACTTCGCCGGGCGATAGAGTCTACGACCCATTTGCCGGGCGGGGCACTACTGTCCTGGAAGCCGCCCTTATGGAGCGTAAAGTGGCAGCCAATGATATCAACCCCCTGAGCAAAATTTTAACCGAACCGCGCCTCGATCCTCCTCCTTTAACCAGCATCGAGCAACGCCTTTCTGAAATACCGGCCCGGCAATCCGGCAACCGCGAACTGGATCTCACTATGTTCTACCACCCCGATACAGAAGCAGAGCTTCTTTCTTTACGGGAATACCTGATCGACAGAAAAAACAGTCTCGCTGAAGACAACATTGATCGCTGGATCAGGATGGTGGCCACCAACCGCCTCAGCGGTCACTCAAGAGGTTTTTTCTCCGTCTACACCATGCCGCCCAACCAGGCCGTCTCGGCTGAGAGCCAAAAGAAAATTAATATTAAGCGAAATCAAAAACCAGAATACCGGAACGTCAGGGAGCTTATCTTCCGCAAAAGCAAGCAGTTAATGCGGAACATGGATGCAGCGCAAATAAAGCGGCTTAAGGAAGCTTCGAAAAGCGCTTTGTTTTTGGAAAAAGACGCTTCAAGAACCGGAGAAATTGCAGATCAAAGTATAAACCTGACCGTTACCTCCCCCCCCTTCCTCAATGTCGTGCAGTATTCCGCCGACAACTGGCTGCGCTGCTGGTTTAACGGGATCGAAATGGACAGGATTGAGAAAAATATAACTATGGCTAAAACCCTTGATGCATGGTCGGCGGTAATGGGCGCTGTTTTTGAAGAACTGTTCCGGATCACCAGGCCGGGAGGCTGGGTGGCCTTCGAGGTTGGGGAAGTCAGGGGCGGGAAAATTAATTTGGAAGAAGCTGTAGTTCCACTGGGCCTGCTGTGTGGCTTTAAATGTGCCGGTGTAGTGGTTAACCGGCAGAGCTTCACCAAAACATCAAATATTTGGGGCGTAAAAAATAACCGGGCCGGCACCAACAGCAACCGTATCGTCCTGTTTAACCGGCCCGGGCATTTATCTTCATAAGCCTGGTTTAAAATTCTCCTGCTAAGGGCGCTCCATGGTCCTGCGGGGTGGCTCATACTCGCCGCGGTTCATAGCCCTGGCCTGGCGGGCGGAATCGTACATTACCCACAGGTAAACGGCAATCAACCCCAGGCCCCGCGTTAAAAACCAGGCTCCCACAGCGATTAAAAACCACATGAAACCCTTGCTAAAGTGGCCCAGGTACATGTACCCGGCCCCCGGGAAAATCAAGTTTAAAAGGCTGGTCAGGATGGGATCCTTTCTAAACTCGGAGCTGACCTCCCGGGAGGCTTTACTTTTATCATCTTCCGGGGCAAGCAGCGATGATCGACAGTAGCGGCATTTGACGGCGAAACTAATAATCTTTTCACCGCAAAAGGGGCAGCGTTTATAGGTCACTTCTTCCTGATCGCTACCAAGTTCCGGCTTGCCGGTACACCCCCAGCTGGTGCAACCGCCGGTTTTTTCCCAGCACCGGGCATGGTAATTGCTCATGCACATACGGCAGCGAATAGATAGTTCTTTCGGTTTAAATTCCTGTCCGCAGGCGCTACAGTAGTTTTCTTTCATCTCTTCGTCCCTCCATTACAATTATACCACAAGCCAGTTATCAGACAGCCCGTTAATTTTTCACTTGCCCTTTAAATAGGTTAAGGGGATAATTATAATCAAGTAAATTGCGAGACCAGTAATCTAAAGGGGCGATAGCCATGGAAAGCCGTGATGTAGCAAAGGCAGCAATATGCATAGCAATGACTGTTTCACGAGATGAAGAAATGAAACTTAAAGAGGCCCACCGGCAAGAAGGAATTCAGTCCCTGGCCGTAGATTATGGGGGTGAATTTTTGAGTTCCCTGCAAAAAGTAGTTGAAAGGGCAGTCGTGGCTTCTAAAAGAGAAGGTCTTATTGACGATTCCAGCCATTCCGACGGCGCGGTAGCCGGGGCTACCCGGGAAGCTTTGTCGCAGATAATGCCGAAAGCCCTGGGGCTCAACGTGGGAGGCAAAGTAGGAATTGCCAGGGGCGGAACGCACATTGCCGTCTCCATATTTTTCGGAATTGGCCTGCTGCACCGCAATGATGTGGCCATCGGTTTAGGCCACCGGGCAATCTAAACTGCTGCCATGCAGGTAGAGAAAATGATCCTATCTTTTTATGATGACCCATAAAGATCAGCACGGCTTGAAATAACCGAAAAATCGATTGGATATGGCCAGGTCTTTTGAACGGGAACCGGATAGCAAAACCGGCGGTCTAATTGTTAAAGGAGAGTGAATACAATGTTCTTGAAAAAAGCGGCAATTGTCACCGCGGTTATCGTGCTGACCGGCCTGGCCGCCTCAACTTTGTCTTCATGCAGTTCACCGCTTCAATATGCTTACAGGGAAGTGCAAGAGGATTATGTAAAAACAACCCCGGCATACCCGATGGAAGAACATTTTTCTGAAGAAGAGTATGCCAGGGAAGAACGGGGGATGGTCGTAGCCGACAGAGAAGCCCCAGATTTTGATCCGGGCGTACCGGGAGCGGAAGAACCTTCTCTCAGACATGTCATCCGCCGGGGTTCAATAGATCTCGCCGTATCCGACACCAGGGAAACGCTCCGGGAAGTGCAGGCTATTACCAGGGATGCAGAGGGATTAATAGCCAGCTTAAATGTATATGAAATCAGGGAAGACCTCTACGGAGCCAGGGCCACCCTGCGCATACCAGAAAACAGGTTCGAAACGGTCCTTGAACAACTCGAAAACCTGGGTAAGGCAACCAATGTCCAGAGTGAACTCGAAGATATCACCATGCAGTATATAGATCTTGAATCACGCCTGAAAAACCAGGAAGCACAGGAAGAAAGACTGATGGAAATCCTCGATATGGCTGATACGGTAGAAGATGTGCTTGAAATAGAAAAAGAGTTGAACCGGGTTCGGGGCGAAGTCGAATCAATGAGCGCCAGGCTGACCCACTTGAAAGACCAGGTAACCTTTGCCACGATCAACCTTAATCTGCGGGAAGAAAGCGTTCCCACCGGAACAGTTTCTCCTCAGGCTTTTCACAACCTGGGCAGCAGAATCTCTGAAGCCTTTATCGGAAGCGTTAACTTCATTCTTAATGCTGTTTCAGGCTTAATCGTTATTTTTACGGCCCTGATTCCGGCCCTTTTCCTTCTGGTCATCATCGGAGCTTTTGTCTGGTTGATTGCCCGCAAACGCTTTAAGGCCCGGGCGCTAAACCGGGAAACACAGGAGGAACAACCTGTTACCAGGGAATAACAGTTCATAGCGAAATAAATGACCTAAAAGGACTTATAGGGGCCCATAATCATTCCGTTCATAAAACGGCCTTTATTTAAGACTGCCGATCTTGTTCCTCGTCGAGGATATCCCCCTGCAGGATATCTTCCCGCTCAAACAGATCTCTGGTTTCCCGCAAAAGGTCTAGAAGCCGCTGCCGCTTGTTCTCAGGAACATGGGAGAGGTAGACAGCCAGGAGCAAATTGCGCCTTTCCTCGACATCGTTGAGAACCTGGAGCCCCCGGGGAGTGATGGAAATCCAGACCTGGCGCCGGTCTTTTTCTTGCCTTTCCCTGGTTACCAGTTCCATTTTGTGAAGGCGATTGACCAGGGCGGTAACGGCGCTTAAAGTCACACCGAGCATATGGGCCAGGAATGATGTGTTGCAGGGCCCTTTGCGAAGCGCACGGAGGACTATAAACTGGGTATCGGTAATTTCATCGGCGGTGTACCTGTTGTGGAGGACCCGCACCCTGTATACCAGCCGGCTAAAAATATGATCCAGTTCTTTTATGTACTCAAGCAGGCTATCCCTAGTAATGATAATACCCCTTTCCCGGGTTTATTTAAATACAGCAAATGTTAAATGGTTTAACTATTTACCTCTATTTTATACACCGGGAAGATTAAAATCAAGGCTTAAGGGCTTTTAATATTTTCAGCCCCGCGTCCACTGTGGTAAAATATGTGGCAAGCCGTCATAGATGCCGGCTTTTAAAAAACTGAACGGCGCTTCGAAGATGGCGCCGGGTTAAGCAAGAAACACTTCCGGCAGGATAATAAGGTCATCTTAATAAAGGATAAATGGAAAGTACGGTCTAATATGAACCCGACCCTGAAGATCAGACAATTCGAAAGGCATCCTCGGTTTCACCTTGCAGCTCCCCTGCTCGCGGGAATAATAATTATCCTGGCTTTTCCTCCTTTTGAGCAGGGCTATCTGGCCTGGTTCGCCCTTTTGCCCCTGCTCTGGGCCTGTATGCTGGCAACACCGACTAATGCTTTCAAAGCGGGCTTTTTATTCGGCCTGCCTTTCACCCTGTATGTTAATTATTACCTGGGCTTTGTTCTTTATCCGTACCTTTCCACCGCCCTGGCCACTTTGGCCATGATTTTACTGGTCCTCTATATCAGCCTGTTTTACGGAATCTTCGGGTTTGCCGCCAACCTGGCCGCCCGCCAGGGCCGGGTCTGGTTTACGGCCCTGGCTCTGCCTTCCCTCTGGCTGATCGTTGAATATCTCCGCTCCCTCACCTTCCTGGCCTATAACGTGGGCTATTTAGGCTATACCCAGTGGGGATATCCATCTATACTCAATATCGCTTCCGTCTTCGGTTACTGGGGACTGCCTTTTGTGATTGTCTTTTTCCAGACCATGATCATCCTCTTCTTTCTGCAAAAATTGCGGGGCAGGAGCCTTTGCGGCCTCAGCGCCGTCTTTGTTTTAATCCTGGGCCTGGGTCTGGGCCTGCCGGCTTTTCAAGAGGTAGAAAGTAAGGATGAGCCGCTTCATGCTGCTTTGATCCAGGGCAACATCCAGCCGGAGCAAATCGTTGACCGGGACCGGGAAAGCATCCTGGATTATTATCTTGACCTGACCCGGCATGCATTGAAAGAAGCGCCGGAAACTGAACTGGTAGTGTGGCCGGAAACTGTAGTTCACCTTGATTTCAGGGCAGAGAGGGTTCATCCTGATAAAATGGCCGAACTGGGCGAAGAACATGGCATAAAGCTGCTTTACGGGGCCCGGGTCCAAAAACCAGGAGCCCTCCATAATTCAATCACCCTCTATTCCTGGGGGCAGGAAGAAATACCTGTCTACAACAAGCACCGGTTGGTGCCTTTCGTCGAATTTTTCCCGGCCGAAAAACTTCTTAACCGGATTTTGCAGCTTGACCTGCTGCTGGGCAGTTACACCCCCGGCGAAGAAATAAGCATTTTTGACCTGAACGGAACTCCGGTAGCAGGAGTAGTCTGTTTTGAGTCTTATTTTGGGGATCATATGCGTCTTTTTGCAGAAAAAGGAGCTAAACACCAGTTTGTAGTTACCAACGATGCCTGGTTTGGCGATTCAATCGGCCTGGAACAACATGCCCAGGCCGCAGCCATCAGGGCGGCAGAAACAGGAGCCGGTGTCACCCAGGTCGCCAACAGCGGCCTTACCATCTCCTTTGATTACCGGGGCAAAGAATTGTTCAGATCCGGCAAGAGCGAACCGGATATTTTCACCCTGCCCCTGGATATGACCCGCAGGGAAACCATCTATACCCGTTATGGCGACTATTTTCCGGCCCTTTGGGGAATTTTTATCCTGATAACTGCTCCATACCTGGCTATTAAAACTAGGCGAGAAAATTCTTAATCACCACTACGGGAGTGCCGGCATCGGCCGAACCGCTGACCAGGTCGGCCAGGCTGGCTATGACATCTTCCATGCGCCGGGGAGTGGTCCCTTCCCTTTCCATGGAGTCCTGGTCCATCTTGCGCTTCATGTTTTCAGAAAGGATGGCCTCAATTTCTTCGGCAGATTTTTTCTCTTCATGATAACATTGATCGGCAAGGTATTTGTATTTCAAGCCTTCCCTGAGGCAGTCCAGGCCATCGGTGGCCGCAAAAGCTGCCCGGGGATCGGCCAGTTCATAAATCCCGCTGGTCGGGTCAAGGTAAGCTCCGTCTCCATAAATCATAACCTGAACGTCATGGCCAAATGTTTCTTTAATCCTGGACTGCAGTGTATTTACCAGCTGTTTTCCTTCCCGGGGCGCCAGCTTGAGCCGCTCCCCGGAGGACATGTTGCTGCCAAGCAGGCCCCACTCCGAGTAAACTTCTCCTTCAGTAAAAACCTGGTCCAGAGTAATACAGTTTTCATAATGTTCGGTAATGGTTTTCCTGGTAACAACACGGGTATGAATATCAGCGGCAACAACCCCGTCGGGGTTATATTTTAAAACCTCCAGGGGGTTGTTGGATAAGTAAAGGACCGGCCCCGCTCCTTCTCCGGAGATAATATCCCGGTAGAGGTTGATGTAATCAACGCCGGTCACCGGATGCTTGAAACAGCGCTTACCCAGGTCTTCCGGGGTAATCACCTCTTTGTCAAGCTCACAGGTGAACTCGGGATCAACAACCTGGTTTCCTACCTCATCGGAAGGGTAAGAAAGCTGGATCACCACTTCTCCCCGGGGCACGGCCCGGGCCAGTCCTTTCAGGATCATGGAAAAGCGATTGCGGCTGGCGATCGGAAATACCACCGCCAGCCTGCTGTCTTCTTTTAGGCCCAGCTTTGCTTTTATTTCCCGGGCAATATCGTCAACGGTAATATAGTTGTTTTGAGCCCTGGCTACAACGGATTCGGTGATGCAGATCACATCGTTGTCTCCCAGCAAGCCATCGCCGTTGCAGGGAGAAAGCGCATTGAGGACTTCATCCACCAGGTTCATTCCCGGCAGTATTACTCCCATTTTCAGTCCGAATGCCAGTGAGCCTATATAGTCAGGTATTTTCATGTTCAAGTACTACCTCCTTGTCAACTGGTTTCTTCTCGCCCCGCCATCATTTCCAGGGCCTTTTCGTAGTCTTCCCAGGTGTTGATATTGATAAATGATTGCTGATCCGGATCAAACCGGGTAATTTCCGGCAGAGTAATGAACCTGATTTCCAGATGGCTGTAAAACTCACTCACTTTAAAACGGCCGCGGTTAACCTGCCTTTCGATTATATCAATACAAGAGCGCTTGTAGAAGGCATGGAGAGGCTGATAATAGCCTTCCCCCACATGCGGAACAACAGCATCATAAAAAGGGGCAAACCGGGCCATGTATTGTATCAACTCCAGGTTCAAAAAAGGCATATCGCAGGCGGCGACAAACTGGAAGGGATGGGAAGAAAAGCTGAGCCCGGCGTGAATGCCCCGCAGGGGGCTCTTTTCTTCCTTCTTCATAAGGTCACCGGTCAACTGAACGGGCAAATCGCTGTAAAGTTCCGGCCGGTCGGTCACCACTGTAATCTCTGAAAATAGTTTTTCCAGGCGGCCAACCATTAGTGAAATCAGGGTGCGGCCATTAAAATCCAACAAAGCCTTGGGCCGTCCCAGGCGCTTGCTGTCGCCCCCGGCAAGAATAATGGCCCCACTGCAATCATTGCTGAACTCAAGTTCTTTGTTGCCAGTCAATAGTCCACCTCGCTTGCAGGCCAGGCATGCTCAAAACTACTGCTGCTCCTGCTGCGCTTTCAAACGTTTTCTTTCGCTGATCAATACCATTATAATCCCCAGTTCATAAAGAAGCGCCAGCGGCAAAATCATAACCAGCTGAGAAATAATGTCGGGAGGAGTAATGGCCGCCGATATAACCAGCATGATCAGCCAGGCAATTTTCCTGTGGCGCCGCAGAAACTGGGTCGATAAAAGCCCGATTTTTCCCAGGGCCCAGGTTAGTAAAGGCAGTTGGAAAACCACACCAAAGGCCAGGTGAAAAGAGATAACAAAAGCAATATACTCAGTTATGGTAAACTGCGGATCGAGCCGGGCATCAGCGAACTGCAGAAAAAACTGAAGGGTAAAAGGAAATACTACCTGATAAGCAAAAATAATCCCGGCTGCAAATAGAACGATAATCCCGAACAAAACAGCCAGGTAAAACTTTTTTTCCGGTCTGGTTAACCCGGGGAAAATATAGGCAGAAACCTGGTGAATAATCACGGGAGAAGAAAAAACCAGGCCGCTGAAAATGGCCAGCTTCAGGTTGGCCATGAAGGCTTCGGGAGGCGAAAGGTAGATCAGGTGCAGCCCCTCCAGGGGGAGGGTCAGGATGGCACGGATATATTCGATATAGGTGAAACATATACCTGATGCGACAAGCAAAGCGCCTGCCGAAATAACCAGGCGCAGGCGCAATTCTGAAAGATGTTCAAGGACGGACATAGTGCCGTCTTTATTATTAACCACTTTTTTTGAATACCTCCCGGCATTCCCGGCGCTGCTAAATATCCCCCCTGTTTTGATAAACCCCGCTCACTGCAAAGCTCTTCCTTACTTATCAGTTTCGGAGTTTGGGGTGGTTGATTCGTCAGATGCAGAGTTACCTTTTAATCCTTCTTTTAGTTCTACGACGCTCTTCCCGATCGCTTTGGCGAGTTCGGGTAGCTTGGTAGAACCAAATATTAAGAGGATTACAGCCAAAATAGCTATAATTTCAGGTGCCCCTATTCTTCCAAACATAACAAATCCTCCTCAAAAGAGAATCAAAGCATTTTATGTATACCCAGGCAATTGTAACACAAAACATGCAAAGAAGGAAACTAATATTTAGCTGCTCTTATTAGTTTCATTATCGTCAAGACTTATGCTGTCCTTGAGATCTTTAGTTGCCTTTCTGAATTCTTTTAAGCCATTGCCTATAGAACGGCCCATTTCGGGCAGTTTGTTTGGTCCAAAAATAACCAGAGCGACTACGAGAACCAGTAAAATTTCCCACAGCCCGATTTTTCCACCGATCAAACCGTTCACCTCCAATATTTAAAAGCACGCGCACACTATATTATAACGCATCTTGGTAATAAATGCGATATCCGGCCGGCAAAATATTTTACAGAAAAACCTTTACCGCTTCCAGCTCATTACCTTTCCGGCGCTGATAGCTTAAGGTAAACAAACAAAAGCGGCGCGCCCAGGGTTACCCATAACCCTCCCAGGGCATAGCGGATAAAGCCCAGAGAGGTAACTGCTGAAGGAAGAACTCCGCCCAGCCCGATAATAATGCCAAAAAGAACGGCCAGGCCCGCCAGCGCTTTCAGCAGCTGGAACGGTAAAGGAGCAGATACAGCCGATCGCACTCTCTCCTTTTCCAGGATGTAACCAAAAGAAGCTCCTCCCAGGTAACCCAGTATTTTTGGCGGATCGGCGCCGGGAAGGACAGCCACCAGTATAACCGGTATAATCAGAGAGGCAGCCAGCAAAACCGGCATAGAAAAACGTTCCAGCCAGCCATTCTCATAGGCCACGTTGCTGAGCCAGAGGAAAAACAGCAGGAAAGGAATACCGAAAGCCAGCCCGCCCAGGATATCTCCGAGAAAATGGTAGCCGAGGACCAGGCGGGAAAAAGCGATCATTACAATAACGATAAAAGTCCAAACCCAGAAAGAAGTTTTTTGAATCCTGACGGCAAGGTATCCCCAGACCGTAACAGCGGTAAGGGTATGCCCGCTGGGAAAAGCGTAACTGCCCGCAGGGTGGATCACACCTTCAATGGGGGGCCTTTCCAGCAGGGTTATATCTTTGATCAAGTTGCTGTAAGTTGCTGAACTCAAGAGGACAAAAGCGCTCCAAAAACCAAGGGTTTTATTAACACACCAGATCAAAACGCTGAACAGGATCATAAAAAACTCGTCGTCGCCTAAAAAAGTAAAGAAACGGAATAAGGGTTCTACACCGGGCACAGCACGCCACTGTTGGAGGGCGGCAATAAAGTCCACACTGCGCGTAAACTGCCAGGCAAAAATCAAGATCAGCGCCGATAGGACAGCCACCACCCAGGAAAAAATGATCCAGAACCGCTCTCTTTCAGGATGATCAGAAAAATAGGGCTTCCTTACAGGCTTATCGATAGCAAAAACCTCCATTCATTTATTTTTATTACCAGCTATCGCCGATTTCAAGATCCGGATCGATCTCCAGCAAGTAATCTGCCGCCTGCTCAAGGAAAGGTTCCGGAACCAAAACATGGACCTCCAGGGCCTGCCCGCCGATAACCCGCATCGCTCCGGCATAAGGGCTGCTGTCCGCTTTCCTGGCCGGAATTCCCTTCTCCTGCAGAAAACCGCAGATAATATCCGCTTCCACATCGTTGTGGGCTTCAACTAAAACTTCCCAGTTGTTATATTCCGTCATAAAAATAACCCCTGTTCCGGCACCGTAATATATACAGGCACTGTTAGCATTAATATATTCTTTCAAAGAGGTCTGTACTCCTGCCGGCTTAGCCGGTCCCGGCTATAATCCGGCCCGCTTCCTTCATTTTAACAGTAAGCGGCCTTTGAACAAGATAAATTTGACAGGGTCAGCAAAGCGAATTATGATCTGATCAGTTCTGATGCAGAGGGTCAAAACTGCGGGACGGGGGAGACAAATGAAAGAAGACACACCGGGGAACCGGAAAAACAAGAATGTACAATCGCTGGAAAGGGCGCTCACTTTGATCGAACAGATGGCTGAAGCCGGACGTCCTGTTACCATCAGCGAACTTTCCGAAAAAACCGGCCTGAAAATCAGCACCGTCCACCGGCTGCTCAGCACCTTGTTGAACCGGGGTTACGCAGAACAAAACCCGGAAACCAACAAATACCAGCTGGGCTTAAAGCTGCTTGAGGTTTCCAACAGGATATATTCATATTCAGATATCAGGACCATAGTCAGGCCCTTTGTAGCCGAGCTGGTTGAGCGGTGCAACGAAACGGCCAACCTTGCCGTCCTGGATGATACGGAAATCGTTTACATCGATCAAATCGAATCGCAGAATTATATCATCGTCAAGATGTTTGCCCAGGTGGGCAACAGGGGGCCGGTGCACTGCACCGCTTCCGGAAAAATACTGCTGGCTTACCGGCCCGAAAAAGAGATCGATGACATCCTCTCCCGGATAGAACTAAAACGCCATACCGACCAAACCATTACAGAACCGAAAAAGCTTAAAAAAGAGCTGCTCCTGGCCAGGGAACAGGGTTATGCCCTGGACTGGGGGGAGATGGAAGAGCACGTCCGCTGTATAGCCGCCCCTATTTTTAATTATGAAAACAAGCCTGCAGCCAGCATCGGAGTTTCCGGCCCTGACAACCGCATCACCAGGGACTATATCAAAGATGCCCTGGCCGGCATTGTTACAGAGATTGCGGCCAGGGCCTCCGCCAGGTTGGGTTACAACAAAAATATAAACAGGCCGCCAACCCGGCAACCATGAAAAAACCAGCAGGTTCATTTGCTTTCCGGACTGGTTGCAAAGCGCGACCTTGCAAACTTAAACCTTCATCCTCCGTTCAGGTGGGCCCTGTTTTTTGGCCAGGTCAAAAATACAAACTGGTATAATTTAAGAGGCGGGTTGTGAGATAATTATTATGGAGAAGCCTGTAAAGGAGAGCCCGCGGTGGTCATCAGTAAAGGCAAGTTAAAGGAACTGGCCCTCTCTGCAGGGGCAGACCAGGTGGGTGTAACCACGACGCAACCGCTTTGTTACATGAATGAACGCCTGGAGAAAAGAAGAAAAGAAAAAAGGATTACTCCTTTTGAAGAAAACGATTTAGCTCTGCGTCTTTCACCCTCATCCCTGCTCCAGGGGAGCCAAAGTATAATAACCATAGCCGTTCCTTACGCTGCTCCCGAACATCCCGGCCCCGCGATATCCGGAGGGGCAGTGGGAAAAGTAGCGCGCTGCGCCAGGAGCCTGGATTATCATATCCTGGTTGAAGACCTGTGCCGCCGGGTGGTGGAAAAATTGCAAAAAACAACCGGCCCGGGCTTTAAATACCGCATATTATGCGACCGCAGCCCTTTGCTTGAAAGGGAACTGGCCCGCAATTCGGGACTGGGCTTAATCGGAGAAAACTGCCACCTGATAAACCCTGCCTACGGTTCTTATACCGCCCTGGGCACGATTTTGATCGATCTGGACCTGGAGCCCGATCGGGCAAATGCAGCCAATTGCCACCAGTGCGGCCGCTGCAGGCAGTCCTGTCCAACCGGCGCCCTGATCGGCCCTTACTTAATAAACCCCTACCTGTGCCTCTCTTACCTGACCCAGGCTCCGGGCATTTTCCCCAGGAAGATGCGCTCCAGGCTGGGCGGGCAAATTTACGGCTGCGACATCTGCCAGGAGGTCTGCCCTCATAACGAAACCGTGAAAAGTTCTCCAATTCCGGAAGCGGCCTTTTCTTTTTTTCCGGCTGAACCCCTCCTGCTACCCCTGCTGCGCCTGACCCAAAAGGAATTTAAAACTACAATCGGCCTTACCTCGGCAGGATGGAGGGGTAAAACCACCCTGCAGCGCAATGCAATAATTGCTCTTGGCAATTTAAAGGATCCTGAAGCGGTAAGGCCGCTGGCTTTGATGCTGGAAAATGATCCAAGAACGGTGATCCGGATTCATACTGCCTGGGCCCTGGGCCGAATCGGAGCTGGAAAAGCGCCGTATGCCCTGGAAAAATCATCCCGAAACGATCCCGAAAATGAAGTCAGGAAAGAAGCCAAGCTGGCCCTTGGGGGCAGATAAATTAGGCCCAAATCACACCAGGCAGGGCAGGAATCAGGGCTCAAAGAGCCAAATAATAATTAGGCGAGCTTTGTAGTATAAATCTCTTTTCTTGAAGATTAAAGGAGCAGATAGAAATGAACAATTCTTTCCGCCTGACCTATATCAGGGGCATTCCGGTAGAAATACATGTAAGCTGGCTTTTAATTTTTTTCCTGCTGAGCCTTAGCCTGGCCCAGAGTTACTTTCCTTTAATGGTCGAAGGATTGAGCAGCCAGGTTTACTGGGCAGCAGGAATAATTACAACCCTGCTTATTTTTGCTTCTGTTTTGACCCATGAGCTTGGCCACTCTTTTGTGGCTATCAATGAAGGCATTCCCATAAAAAAAATTACTCTTTTCATTTTTGGAGGAGTGGCCCAGATGGAAGCGGAACCGGAAACTCCCCGGAGCGAATTGAAGGTGACGGGAGCAGGCCCTATGACCAGTTTTGCCCTGGCCGCAATTACCGGTGGCCTCTACTATCTGTTCCTAACACCCGGGCAAATCATCGGCGAAGCTATTTTTTTTGTGGCCCGCATTAACCTGATTATGGCCGTTTTCAATTTAGTCCCTGCCTTCCCCCTGGACGGCGGGCGTTTGTTCAGATCAATACTCTGGTATTTTGGCAAAAACATCCTGAAAGCTACCAGGATAGCGGTTCTTTTCGGCAGTCTCCTCTCATTCTTCGCCATAGGCTTCGGTTTTGTAGTAATCTTTTTCCAGGGAGACCTGTGGGGAATCTGGTTAATTTTTCTGGGCTGGATGATCTACCAGGCCGGACAGTCCAGTTATTCACAGCTTGTATTCAAAGAAACCTTCTCCGGCATAAGAGTTTCGAAAATAATGAGCACCGACCTGAGGACCATTTCGCCCGATGCCACTTTGGAACAGCTGGCAGATTATTTCCTGAACTATAAATACGGCGCGTTTCCCGTTGTCTACGGCTCCACTACGCACGGTATTGTCACCCTGCAGGATTTAAAAGAAGTGCCGCGGGAAAAATGGCCTCATACTACAGTGGCCCATATCCTGACCCCGCTTAAGGAAACCCTGGTTATTAAACCGGAAAGTGACGCCGCCGAAGTAATGATGAAAATGGCCACCCAGAACACAGGCCGGGCCCTGGTCATGGAAGATGACGGGGAGCTGGTCGGGCTGCTCAGCCGGACCGATATGATGCGCTTTATCCAGATGCACATGGTGCTGGGAGAGGAATAATAATCTGCCAATAATCTGCCATGGCAACAGGCATACAGGGCCTGTTCGAAACTAGCAGCCTGCTTGTCATTTCCGGCAGGCTGTTATAAATAAGCTGCAAAAGTAGATGCTGCCGCAAATATTAAAAAAAGGAGAAACAGCAATGACTTCCCTATTAGTACCGATAAAAAATGGTTTTTCCAAAAGCCTGAACCTGATCTTGCTCCTGGTTAAAATAATTATCCCTGTGTCCTGCCTGGTAGCGCTACTCAAGCATTTTGGTATTATGGAATTAATAGCTGGCTTTTTCGCTCCGGCCATGGCCCTGTTCGGCCTTCCCGGCGAAGCGACGTTGGCCCTGCTTCTAAGCTTTTTTGTCAACTTCTACGCCGCCCTGGGCGCCATTACCGCTATGACCCTTACTCCCCAGCAAATGACGGTCCTGGCGGTAATGATCGGCATCTGTCACGAACTACCTATAGAAACCGCCGTCAGCAGTTACACGGGACTGCGTATTCCGGCGGCAGCAGCCCTGCGTATTATTACCGCCCTGTCTGCAGGACTCCTCTTAAACCTGATCTATAGCCTGGCCGGGGGAGGTTCATAAAATGGAAATCATTTCGCTGCTAATCAATACTATTATTGAGAGCCTAACCAGTATAGCTCAGCTCAGCCTGATCCTGATACCAATCCTGATCATGATCGAAATCGCCCGTCACTACCAGGTAATAGAAAAAATGACCGACAAGATCAAAGGCGCGCTGCGGTTCCTGACCCTGCCAGGGGAAGCAGCCTTTCCCATGCTGGCCGGCATTTTCTTTGGCATTGTGCTTGGCGCCGCCCTGATCATCGAATATTCCCGGGAGGGCTATTTAAACAAGCGCGATTTGCTGCTGATCGGGATTTTTCTCAGCATCTGCCACTCGGTTGTTGAAGATACCTTAATCTTTGCCGTATTCGGCGCTAACCCGGTGGTGCTTTTAACCACCCGTTTGATCCTGGCCATTATTATTACCAGGGCGGTCGCATATTTGCTTGATCGTTCCGGCACAAAGCTGGCTTAAGCTTCGAAGGCCTGGTGTTTTGCGAATATCTCTGCTATACCTTCGGACCAGGACAGGAGCAGTTCATCACCCATAAACGGCGCTACCAGCTGTAGGCCTAAGGGCAGTCCGTTTTCAGCTTTTCCGGAGGGGATGGTTACGGCGGGCAGCCCCGCATTAGTCCAGGGCAGGTTCAAACCGGGATCCCCTGTTGATTCAATGCCCTCCGGCGCCGGTCCCGGAGCGGCAGGAGTGACCCAGAGGCTGACTCCTTTTTCCCACATCACCGACTCCAACTCTTCTCTGAGTTCCTTCTGCTTCTTGCGGGCGGTCTCGAGTTCTGATTCAGATACATTTTGCCCTTTTTTGATCAGTTCTGCCGTGCGGGGCCGGTAGAGATCGGCAAAACGGTTGTACAGGTCTTCATGTTCCCGGGCCATCTCTCCCGAGATCAACTTACGGTGCCAGGAAGCTATACTTTCGATATCATCCAAAATGCTTACTTCTTTAATGACATATCCGGCTTCCCGGAGTATATCGAGCTGCTGCCGGTATGCCTTCATCCCTTCCGGCGAGACCTGCTGTTCCAGGTATTTGCCCCTGGGAACACCCAGCACAGGCTGGTAAGTGACGCTGATCTCCTGCCAGTTATAGCAGAGGTTTTCCGCGGCCAGAATCATCCCCCTGACATCCTGGGTAAATAAACCGACATGGTCGGCCGAAGGGGAAAAGTGGATTAAGCCCCCTGCGGGGATACGCTTAAAACTCGGCTTGAAACCGACAACCCCGCAGTAAGCCGCCGGCCTGTTTATGGAACCTATGGTCTGGGTCCCGAGGGTAAGCGGGCTGAATCCTGCTGCCACGGCTGCAGCTGAACCGCTGCTG
>Ga0207421_10002141_pt1 | contig 24770 bp, 38 predicted proteins | sample SodLakKL_010_SED_4_FD_187542 | JGI IMG/M metagenome (GOLD analysis project Ga0207421, IMG submission 187542) | Alkaline sediment microbial communities from Lake Tanatar, Kulunda Steppe, Russia - 8KL_010_SED (SPAdes) (version 2) | ecosystem: Environmental > Aquatic > Non-marine Saline and... | reverse complement strand
ATTGCCAGATTCTGCCACCCCGGCCAACAGCCTCATTATTAGAGTTGACTTTTATCAATTATATTTTAGTGGAAATAAATACCCTGACGACAAGCCAGCATCTCCTCAATCCCAATCTTTAGGGTAAGTCCCCGGTTCCATCACGACCCTCTCAGGTTCCGCCACTATACCATGTTCAGCTTCAAGTATTTCTTCGGAACACATCTCTGCATTAGCTAAAGCTATCAACTCACCTTTAAGAGTCATTTCGGCGATCAAACTTCCTTGAGATATCCCAGTCTCGACTGACAGAACGCCTGGCGCCGCCAGACTAGCCCCGCGACAAAGAGCGTCTACAGCACCATCGCGGACTACTATCTTCGGGAGATGATCGACAGTTCTCTCCGCCGGAAGGACAACTTTCCTGAGAGGTTCCTCCAAACCGTCCTCCTTCCAAAAAGCAAATGCGTCAGCAAGATCGTGCATATTTGTCAAAGTTTCGTCTTCTCGGAAAGGACCGGTTCTGGTCCTTCGAAGTTCCGCCATATGAGCTCCGGTACCCAAATCTTCACCGATATCGTGACAAAGCTTTCGAATGTAGGTTCCCGCCTCACACCCTATTCTGAGAAGTACGTCCCTCCCTTCCCTTTCCAGAATTTCCAGATAATATATATTTCTTTTTCTAGGTTTTCTCTTTACCGAAGCCCTCACGGGCGGCTTCTGAATGATCTCACCCGTAAACCTTTCCAAAGCTTCTTCCAACCTTTCAAGAGTCACATCTTCATGAATATGCATGACGGCGATGTATTCCTTTCCCGCCAAAAGAAGAGTCTGAGTGAGCTTCGTAGCCCTTTGAAGAGCTACAGGAAGTACTCCACTGACTTTAGGATCGAGTGTCCCCCCATGACCCGCCTTTTTGACATGGAGAATTCTCTTAATCCAGCTCACGATCTCGTGCGAGGTGGGTCCGGGCTGTTTATCGAGGTTTACCACCCCAAGTTCCATGAGCTCTTCGATAGGCCTCGACTCCGGATCACATCCATGCTCCGGATCCGTAAAATCGTTAGCCTTTATCAACACTTCACGTTTCTCGTCCGCAGGTAATTCCTTCAAATATCATCACCCCACTATTTATTCGAAACAACTCTCACCACGTGTTCCAGTATTTCAATCATTTCCCCCTTATCAAATTTCCCCGTGTCGAGAACCAGATCAAAAACGGAATAGTCGCTGACATCAATGTCGTAAAATTCTTTAAATCTCTTCTCTTCGCTTTCCTCCCTGGCCAAAGTCTCCTCCATAACCTCCTCGTACGGAGCACTCTCCCTCTTCGAAATCCTCTTCACTCTCAAATCCAACGGAGAAGTTAGCAATATCCTAATATCTGCCCCTTCAGCCATCCAACCGGCCAATCTAGCGTCCAAAAGAACGTTATCCTTCTCCGCCTCTCTAGCGGTCCTTTCGTCCAATTTTTTATCTATTTCCGGATTTTCTTCGACATAGGCGTTAAATTCCTTCAAAGACATGCCTCTCTCTTTAGCCATCTCCCTAAACACGCTCCCTGCGGAAACGTAACGTAAATCAAATTTTTCCGACAAGGCTTTTGCAGCAGTGGTCTTACCGGTCCCGTGAAGTCCGCTTATTGCCACCGTCACCATAAATATATCCTCCTCATTCACCAGCCCAATTTACATCTCAGGGACTATCAATCTTCTCCAAAAATAAGCGAAACCGAAATACGAAATAGAAAACCAACCGACAAAGTTTAACCCCTCACCATTTTGAAAACCCAAAAAAGCGAGGTTAAACGGCAACTCGACGACCACAAGATTACCATAGACATAGCCTAGCCAGGCAGAAAAAACTACAAAGAACGCCAGATAAAAAGCGGCCTGTTTGACGGAAGCATCCCACATACGCTCCTGGAGGTTTTGATACTCTCCCTCCTCCTTTTCAAACCTCTTTTTTTTCTTACCTCTCTTTCTCTTACCCTTACGAAGGGTCTTTTCCAACTCAGATATATTCTCTTTCAACTCTTCAACTTTCCCCCAATCCATCCACTCTCGGCAAAGGAGGTTTGCAGTGAAAGCCAGAGGAATTGAAAGACCTAATATCACCAACGAAGGGTAACTGAATGCGGCTTGAAGCCCTATCCCCGTAACAAAAATTATGGATAACGTTACCGCTACAGCTATAATTGACCCAATCAACAATTTTCCGGAATCATCCATCCAAATTCCTCCCGTTCCAATAATTTATCGGTAAAAAATGCATTTCTAAATCTCCCCACATATTTCGCTAATTTGGTACCAGAAGTTTTCTCAGGATTTGGGAAAATCCGAAATATGATAGCATATACCATCCGAAGAAGCCTAGAGCTGCAACAGGACCTTTAAAGAACTGTCCCAGCATGAAAAAGTCTATTTGGGGCCATGGGAGCCTGAAGGGCATCCAAGCGACCACCCACCCGATGTCACCGTAAGTTGTCCTCAGAAGATTGAAGACTATAATGAAGGGAATAAAGATGATAAGCATAGACTTCATCGGAGAAAACATCGTCCCGGCATGTTCCTTCATGAAGTTTTGCTGCTTTTTTTGAAGTTTATGTACCTTCTTCTGATCCCCTTCCTCCTTGGCCTTTTCAAGTTCATCTTTCAGATCCGACTGTTTTTGCTTGACTCTGTTCACGCTTTCCCAATCCACGACCGTCCTACTGATCAAGTTTACTACGACAGCCAAGCCGAGAGATACTCCTAAAATTACAAACATTGAATATTCATAGATAAAGGACAGACCGACCTCCCCCGTCTCGTCCGCTAAACTAGTTATTCCGTCTCTGATCCCCTTTAACTCCTCGACTCCCTCTTCCCCCTGTAGAACTTCCGGACTCAAGTTTGCAATTCTGCTCCTAATATCGTTCCCTTCATCCGGAAAGACTAAATTAAACTGACTTTCTAGGGCATCAAGACTTTCTTGAGAAACGGTATTCCCCAGTCTGACAGTCCTGATTATACCGTCTATCGAGTTTAGCAGCATTTTATATTCTTCGTTTCTATCCACTTCATTCGTTTCCGATCGAACTATCGGAGCTGAAAACCCCACAATAAGCAATACCGAAAAGGTAACGACAAGATATTTCCACATCTTATTTTCCATGTTGATCTCTCTCCTCTACTTCAACGGTTGACTTCTCTTATCCACCTTATATGTTTATTATTCCCCTAATAATCTTCTCGCCGCCGGGAACATTTCGGAGAGTTGTTCCTTAGCTATTTCTTGATAGAGACGATAAACGATACTCACTGCCAAGAGTATCCCCATACCACTGCCTAAAGTTCCAAGAAAGTCTGCAAAGGCTGCCAAAAATCCTACGAAGGCGCCTCCTAGCAAAGTAACTGGAGTTATATACCTCCTCAACATCTTCTCCATTATCCTAGTATCCTTTCTAAATCCTGGAATGGACATCCCCGATCTCTTCAGCTGATTTGCCACATCCTTCGGCCCCATGTTAGTCATCTGCATCCACAGCCAGGCAAACCCCATGCTGAGTAAAGTCAACAACACCATATATACCAAGGCCTGATGTGGGGCAGCCATGACATCCGTCCATCCTCGAGGGGATGCTAAATAATTTTCTGCAAAGGTTTCCAAGGGGCCTCCAAAGATTCCGCCCAGTATCTGAAAGTTTGTGAAAACAACAACGGCCAAGATAACTGGGATAACTGACGTGTAGAGGAACTTAATCGGATATCTTCCCCTCATTCCTCCATATTGAGAGTAGGACAGGGGAATCTCAACTCTCATGTTGACCACGTAGATGACAATTAAAAAGACGATAATCGTCGCTATGAATCCCATCATATTGGGGGCTTCCGGTCGAAGGAAAGCACGCGTAATGGCCTCCGGTCGTCCCTCCGCGAGCGAAGCAATAAAGTTCGGGATCGCCCCTCCTATCTCTCCACCAATCGTTAGCGGGTTAAAAGCTTGATAAAATACCGTTGCAGAAACCCCACCGGCGATAAATAGACTAATCCCACTTCCAAATCCGTATTTAGACACGAGTTCGTCCATATATAAAACCACAATCACTCCCAAAGTGAGCTGAGCTATCAGCCAAATCTGGACCTGAAAACTTGGAGCCCCTATAGCACCTGAAAAGACGAACGCGGACGCCTGCAACATTCCGACCAAAATTGCCAGAATTTTTTGAGTCCCCGTAAAGAGAGCCTTGTCATCAGGATTATGAAGATCCAAATTTACTAAATTCGCCCCGACCAGTAACTGCATAATTATACCTGCAGTAACTATAGGTCCAATTCCCAGTTGCATCAATGTCCCGACTTCGCTTGCTAAGACGTACTGCAGTTGACCGAAATAGTCAATGGCTTCCCCCACCATTCCGTGAAGAGGAATCCTAGCCATTATCAAAAAGATAATCAACGCCAAACCGGACCAGATAAATTTTTCCTTAAAGGGGATATGTCTTTTAGGAGAACGGACTTCAGGAAGTTTTTGAATTATCGGTTCCAAAGCGTAGAGGGTCGATTTCTCCAGTTTTTCCGCCATCAAACTTCACCCGTTACGGCCTCTCCCCCCGACTCCTCTAACTTCCTCTCGGCCGACTCGGAAAAGCTTGGCGCCACTACCTTCAGGGGGTAAGTGACCTGCCCACTTCCCAGAACTTTACCGACATTTAAGCTCGTCACATCGATCAAAATTTTATCCCCCTCCTTTTCCGCAACCCCTCTATTCAAAAGCTCCTCAGCGTATTCGTCAAGCTCTCCTATGTTAATGGTTTCAACCTGTTTCTGTACACTTTGAGGTCTCTTAAATCCATGTTTACCGAAGTAATTCGGGTCTTTTTCCTTTACTTTTCTCCAATGGTGTTTATGGCTACCTGCACTTCCCTTACCACCCTTGTTTCCAGAATGTCGGCTCTTCTTGTGGCTCCCCCCACCTTGAGTTCGGGACCCTCGTTTACTTCGAGATTTACGGCTCTTCCTCGACATTATAATCACCTAAAGCATTCGCAGTATAAGATCATTTATTCCTTTCCCTCGATTTCCCATGGCACCGCCATGATTGAAGGATCGAGAAACATCTTCATAACCCTTCTTAGGCGGATGTAAGCGGAAAATTACTTTTAAATCTTCTATCTCGCTCAGTTCGAAACCCCCCTCCACAACCGCATCTGCCAGTTCGGCTATGGTATCGTAAGGACTAACTTTACTTATTTCCTCATCGGTGACGGATCTTCCATCCACGTATTCCCCCCGCTTTCTAAGCAGTTCTCTCAAAACCTCGGACTCGATAGGACCCCAAGTCACTTTCTCCTTAACCTTCTCCAACATACCTTTGTAAGAAGGATCATCGTCGACTATCGTACAGTAATTAGGTCTTGTGAGATTCATCATTTTCAGAGTGTCCTTTACGCCTTCTCTAACATCTACGCTCCCCCTAACTCTAACAACTGCCAGCTTACTCACTATCATCACCAATTTTCCCGGAAACTACCTGACCTGAAATCGTCTCCCCTACTGACAGCTCCGTAGTCTTTTTGAGCGCTTCAAATGTCGCCAGGCCGAAGTTAATAGTAGTCCTCGTCTGACCCTTTGATTTAGTCCACACGTCGTCTATCCCCGCCAGTTCGAGTACGGTACGGGGGATCTCGGATGCTGCTATACCCAAACCTCTTGGAGCGGGCTTAAGAGTGACTCTAACGCTTCCCTTCTGTCCGGTAACTTCAAACGGAACGGAATGAGGTCGACCACAACCACACTCCCAACTCCCGCAACCCCTTTTAATTTCAATTACCTGAAGTTTTGCGGCGTTGATAGCTTTTTGAATCGAAGGCGCCACCTCGCTTCCACTTGTATGAGCCATTCCAATAATGCCGTCCCCATTGCCCACGACTGCAGTGACTCTAAAGCTCAATCGCCTGCCTGATCGATGCATACGCTGCACAAGGTTAACGTTTAAGATTTCATCCTCCAAATCGGGAACTAAAGCATCTACAATTCCTACTTCTCTTGGGCGCTTACCTTCCCTGAGAATTTGAGAGAGGCTAGTAATTTCACCCTCCTTCACCTTTCGACCCATTCCCGTTTTTGGAATCCATTCTTCCGATTCTTCCCTACTCATCATTACCACCGCATTGCGTCATTATAGCCTGTTTAACTTTTTTAAAATGGTCGGGAAATTCTTCGGGGGAAAGGTCCTTTTCGAGATACTTAGAAAATTGAGATTTGTATTTCGTCTCCTCTTCCGACTTTAATTTCTGAGCGTAATCCGAGATATGTTGCCCCTCAACCCTCGATTCGGAAGGCAAAACGTCTTCGTCATGTGGAATTTCAACACCCGCATCGAGACCACCCTTCAGTACAGAGAATATTCTCGCCTGGGGCGAGACTACAAACCTATCGATATCCATTATACACTCGTCCACTCCTGACTCCTTGGCCCGAAATCCGCATAGCAATCCGACTAGATAGGCCGCCGACGTGTTGGAAGTATGTCCCTTCCAACCCCAGTTAGAGAGTTCACCGGAATATGCGGACGCAAGTATCTCGTCACCATCGGGGCCAGGAGTCGCCACCTGAGCCCTTACATTATTGAGCGATACCCGAGCGATAAATCTCGGTTTTCCGGATCTTATCAAACTTCTTCTGTAGTAATAATCAGTCCTCTTTTCTCGTTCACGCCTGTATGGGACGCGTCTATGTGCACCATGCTTACTCATTTTCTTCCTCCAGAATACCTTTTCCTTCTAGATGAGTCTTTAAGTGAGCTTTACTCCGGAACGCCCCTCCCTTCACTTGACGGTATAACTTTCTATAAAGACTCGAATCAATAGTCCCCTCATCCCTCAATCTTTGCAGCATCGCGCGTAGTGAACGGACTCTGCCCATCCACTCGCTTTTTTCGGACTTTTTCCCTCCCTTTGCACCCTTTCGAGTTCCCGGACCACTCTGCCTTCCTTTTTTCCGTTGATCCTGCCTCTTCCGAGCTCTAGACCTACTCACAGACTTTTTCGGTTTTGCCTTTATGGCACCGTCTTTGATCAAACCTCTGACATCCTCTCGGGTAATCGCGGTGGAAACCTCGGCCATACGGTCAGGATCGATCCAAACTCGGCTCTTCCCAACATCTAGTATGTCAGCTGCCATTCTCTTCTGTATTTTTAGTTTCAGTTCTCTCCCTCCTGTAATTTAACACTTTGATTCCTTTTTCTTGCGCTTTATCCATTATTTTCTCCCTCTTCCTTTTCCCTACGGAAGAAGCTATTCTTATAGCTTGGCTTTCCGGATTAACTTCCTCCACTTCCTGGGGATTGTTAACTAGAACTTCTCGATATCCGGAAGGATGTATGCCTCTCTCTGATTTCGGCCTCCTGTAACCTACTTTCACAAGTTTCGGGTTTCCTTTCTTTTCCTTCCTCATTTTACTATCGCCGCCTTTAGGCTTACGCCAACTATCCTTGACGCGTTTATAGGCGGACACATTTTGCCTTTTAAATTTTTTATCGACCATAGTTACGGCCTCTCCACAATGTATATTCCATCTTGAAATACTCTTGGATCCCGATTTTTGACCTGAGCCGTCTGTTCAATATTCGCAGCGGTTTGCCCAACCCCCTCCTTGTCGACCCCCTCCACCAATATCTCATCTCCGTTCACCTCAACCTCGGTCTCCCCCACTATATCAGCAAATCTAGGCTCCTCCTCACCGATAAAGTTTTCAATTTCGACCTTTCTACCTTTAACATTTATAGAAATCGGAAAATGAGAATAGACCACCTTAAGTTTGCTCGAAAAACCCTCCGTAACACCCTGGATCATATTTTTTATATGGGAAATCACCGTTCCGACGGCTGCACGCTTTTCCTTTCTAGATGATTCCGATCTTACAATTATCTTCTCCCCCTGCAATTCGATCCGGATCCCAATTATGTCGAATTCCTTCGACAACTTTCCGTTCGGCCCGTCGACCTGAACCGAATTGCCTCTAACGTTTATGTTCACCTCTCCAGGTATTTCGACAACTTCCTTAATGCTCTTATCCAGCATTTTCATATACCTCGTTTTCAAGTCCTTAGTTCACTTTGCTTTTTTCTTATAACTTCCGGAGTAAAATCCCATCGCTCAAACAATTGACAACCATTTATCAATAAACAAACGCGAGCAAACGGCCTCCAACCCCCTCCTCCTTCGCTCTTTTATGAGACATCACCCCTCCAGGCGTCGAGACCGCCAGTATCCCAAACCCTGTAGCAGGCAGGTAAAGTTTTTCCCACTTCTCAAACTCGTCCTTCTTTACCGAAAATCTCGGCTTTATAACTCCACAATCATTGATATTTCCCCGCAACTTAACTCTGTACTTACCCCCTTTACCGTCATCCACATATTCGAAATTCTCAATATAATCCTCCTGCATCATAACATCTAAAACATTTCCTATCAAGCTGGAAGCCTTTCCCACCGTTACTTCACTCTTGCGGACTATTTCATGATTTTTTATCGTGGATAATGCGTCTGCTAGCGGATCTTCACTCATATTTTCACCCTATTCATGCTTCTCAAACCCGATCTTAGAAGCCATTTCCCTAAAGCATCTCCTGCATAAATATAGATTGTATCTCTGCATCACAGCCCCTCTGGATTTACACCTATCACATTCCCTAGCTTTTTTTACAGATTTTTCTGCCATCATACCACCTTTGTATTTAGATTTTTACCTACAAAGTCAATTGCCTCATCCTTATAAATCCGATGAGACTCCGGGATAGGGCGAGGTCTTCTCCTCCGTTTTTTTATCCTAAAACCCGGACGTTCAAGGGTCACACTCACGTCCATCCCAAATATACCCATATCCGGATCGTACTCCATTTCGGGAAGTTCTATATGTTCCTCGATACCAAAAGAAAAGTTTCCGTACCTATCGAAGGAAGATTCTTTTATCTCGTTTCCTTTCACTTCGAGCAATTTCTCGAGCGTATCGGTCGCCTTTTCCTTTCTCAAAGTCACCTTGCATCCAATTGGAGATCCCTCCCTCACTTCCACCGTTTGATTTGTCTGTTTTGCATAAGTTCTAACTGGTGTCTGACCTGTAATTTCCTCCAAAACTACTTCAGCATTCGACAGTTTCCTTCCACCTTCTCCGACTCCTATATTCAAAACTACTTTCGCTATGTCAATCTCACGCATCGTATTCATCCTCCATCACCTTCCGCCAATGAAACTTCAAAATCTTTCTTCCCCACTACAAAAACGTACTGTTCCGGAGTCTCAAACACTTCCCCATCCGATTCAATAACAAATCTGTTAGAAGAAGGCCCTTCAACTTCTATAATTTCTTTTATAACTCCCTTTCTGCCCACGTTAGTACCGCCAACCACATAGGCCAGACTCCCCTCCTCACAGGGGATGTGTTTCTGTAAACTATATTCTGGTAAACTAAGTTTTATCGTGTCACCCAATCCTATATCGTCCCATTCTCCTACCATTGTTCCCCCATCGTGGAATGATAACTGCGATCTACCACCCTTAAACGGATGTTTTCCCACGACTTTAACGAGCTTGAATAGAGGTTCCTCCTCATTAATTTTGTAAAACTTTAGATAACCCTTCTTATCGTACAAAACTCGCCATCTATTTCCGGTCTTAGGTACTTCCACTACATCCATGACCCCAACCGGATGTTTAGGATCCTTACGAATTTTACCATCCACCAGGACTTCCCCCTGAACCAAAATTTTTCTTGCCTCCTTCAAAGTCTGAGCAATCTGCAAGTTTTCTCGTAACGAAACGGCAATAGGAATAGACTCCCTTGCCGAATGTGGGCCTGGAGAAGATGATAGAGACCACCTTTTACCCTTTCTATGCCCCTTTCGCACCTTCGGGGCGTTTAACCTTTTCAGATGTTTATTTTCTCCTTTTTTCGACATCTCGATTCCTCCTTTTCTATAATTTTTAACCTCAAATGACTATAGTAGCTATCCCCGCAATTTGGGGCCATCTTTCGGCCGCTTCCCTCGCCATCGGTCCTCGTACCTCGGAACCCTGAGGATCCCCTTCGGGACCTACCAAAACAGCGGCATTATCCTCAAATTTGACCCTCATCCCATTCAGACGTCTGTACTCCTTCGCCTGCCTGATCACTATACCATGCACTATCTGTTTTCGCAATTCCGGCTTCCCCTTTTTAACAGAAGCCACAAACATATCTCCTACCCCCGCCTTCGCCATTCGTCTACGAGTTCCTTTATATCCAACTACTGAGATAATCCCCAGTTCCTTGGCACCTGTATTATCCGAACATTCGAGTCTCGCCCCTTGTGTCAGGGTTTTAGTAGGAACAACTGACGACCTCCCTGAAGATTTCCTAGGCATCCTGATCACCGCTTATCTTTTCCAAAACTACGAAGGATTTCTGTTTGCTCAGTTTTCTGCACTCCCCTACTTTAACTACATCCCCCTCTTTAGCGTCTATACAAGGAGGGTTATGGGCCTGGATTCTAGAGGAACGCCTCTCATATCTCTCGTACTTAGGGATCTTTTTGGCGTAATTCTTCACCAACACTACCGTCTTCTCCATCTTATCGCTCACTACCTTGCCTTCGAGAATCTGTCCTCTAACGGAAAGATCCCCATGAAAGGGACAATTCTTGTCCCGACATTCCTCTTCTGGTTTTTTTATTGAAGGATCTATCATTTTTAAGTCACCTATATTTTTTTACCCGATCTTCAGGACGGCATACTAGTTTGTTTCCCCCTATCTTCACCTTTTCCCCCTTCGGAAGATCGACCGACAATGTTACTTCTTTTTTCGGGATTACTTTTAACTCTCCGCTTTCGTCGAGCTTTATCGTGTTACGAGTTTCATCGACAATCACACCTTCCTTCCCTATCAGTGTAGGATCCGAACCGCTTAAGATCGTCGCCTTCAAACCGATTAGTTCGTGACGGAGCACATCTTTTCTAGTTACCGGCATGAATTCTCCCTACTTCACTTCTATCATTTCAGGTGAGAACCCCATTTCGACAAGCAAATCCTTTACCTTTGATTTGTGTCTTCCCTGTAACTCAATGTTCCCTTCCTTCACAGTTCCGCCACAAGCCAAGTTCTTTTTCAGCTTACTGGCTATCTCCGCCATATCTACATCCTCCTCAGCAAGACCCTTGACGATTGTAACGGATTTGCCGAAAGTCCGTTCTTGGTTGAAAACTTCGATTTGTTGTTGTTCTTGAGCAATCTCTTCGCAAGCGCAGATTTCTTTTGGGAGCCCACAAGTCGGGCAAATTTCGGGCATTAGGTTCTATCTACCTCCCTTTCTTCCTTTTCTTCCCTCATGATCGTCAAAACTCTAGCAATTGTGCGTCGAAGTTCTCTAACCCTCCCCGGATTTTCAAGAGATCCGCCAGACGCTGCGACCGACCTTTCTCTGGCCAGTTCGGATCTGAGTTCCGCCAGTTCGGCCTCCATTTCTTCTATACTCATATCACGAATTTCGTTCGACCTAAGTATCGCCATCATTCTTCACCTCGGCATCTTCTCTCTGCTCCTTCTCTTCGTCCTCGTTGATCAGTTCCTCCTCAGCCGATCGGTCGTCTATTTCCTCGGGAAGTTTCGCACTGGGAGGCATTATTCTAACTTTAACACCTACGGTTCCAGCGGGTAAATCCGCAACGGCTTGACCCGTATCCACCAGCTTAGAAGCCAAGTCCCCTGCTTTTTTTAAGTACCCGTCGTAAAATCTTTCCTCCCTGGCAAAATCTCCAGTCAACTTTCCTGAAATTAAAATCTCCACACCTCGTGCCCCAGCGTCCATTATCTCTCTAAGGGCACCATACCCCGCCCGCCTGAAATAGACTCCTCTTGTAAGAAGAAAAGCCACCCTATTGGCCATAATAGAAGCATTAAACTGAGGGGTTTCGATCTCGGAGACTTCAACTTGCGGATTTTCCAGATCAAAGTCCTTTTCTAATTTATCAGTTAGTTTTTGAATACTCTTTCCACCCCTACCAATCACGACACCAGGCCTCTCCGCATATAGAGTTATTCTAGTCCCCATTGGTGTTCGACGTATATCAAACCCGCCATAACCAGCTTCCTCCAATTCCTTCTCCAGAAACTCCTCAAGCGTCGCTCTATCTAATCCTTTCTGAATGAAAAATTCTTCTACAGACAAATCACTCACCCCTCACAACTATTTCGATATTAGTCGTTGGTGTCTCAGAAGGGGTCGCCCTTCCAAAAGCCCTGGGCTGAAATCCGGGAAATATCATGCCTTCCTTAGCACTCGCATGAATTATTCGAAGTCTCTCAACCGTTAATCCCTTGTATTCAGCATTTGCTTCCGCGTTTTCTAAAACTTCCAGAATTTTTTTAGCCGCCTTCACCGGATAACCACCGGAGTCCTGGCCTTCACCTTTTCTATGAGCTCTTTTCTTGTCGTGCCTCTTGTAAGGTACATACCTCTCCTTATTAACGACATCTTTTAGAAAATCCTGAGCTTCTTCGAGAAACATGCTCTTTATCTCTCTGCAGATCTCCATCGAATCCTTCGGTGAAATGTGTAACTCTTTACCGTAAGCTTTCGCACACTTTTTTTCATCCACGTCCACTGAATAATCATGCTTCGGCATCTTATCACTTTAATGGCACGTATAGAGAACTTCTCGTAGCCCCGATCCCCGGAGTGCTATGTTCGACTTTCTCCCGAGTAAGAGCAAACTCCCCCAAACGGTGCCCGATCATCTCGGGCTCGACTTCCACGGTCTTAAAATCTTCACCATTATAAACCCCGAATCTAAGGCCCACCATTTTTGGGATAATTATCATGTCACGACAGTGAGTGCGGATAAACTCTTCCTTGGGGTTTTCTTTTTCCCTTACCTCTCGAATCCTTTCCAGAAGTTTTTGCTGCCTTTGAGGCAGACCGCGCCTTAGAACTCGCCTCTCCCTCGCCGGAAGAAGCTCCGCAAAATCTTCAATTGACATATCCTGAAGTTCCGAAAGGGTGTATCCTCGATATTTAAAATCCTTTACCATTCAAATCACCTTTTACCAGTTCTCTTTGCACTTATCAGGCCAATTTTCTGACCTGGTGGTGCATCCCTTCTAACGGTTCTGGGTCTGCCAGCATGTCTACCCCTCCCACTCCCAAAGGGGTGATCGACGGCGTTCATAGCAACCCCGGATACACGGGGATAAATTTTTCCTTTTGCCTTTTTATCCAGATGTCTCTTCCCTGCCTTAACGAAGGGTTTTTCCTTGCGACCTCCACCCGCCACAACTCCAATAGTGCCTCGGCATCTTGGATTAAAGGATCTTATCTCCCCTGACGGCATTTGAACCGTTGCCCGACCAACATCATGAGCGATCAATGTAGCACTCGTCCCGGAAGCTCTAGCAAATTCTCCACCTTTTCCCGGCTGCGATTCAATATTATGAATCGGTGTACCTTCAGGGATTTCAGAAAGAGGAAGGGTATTTCCAACTTCTATAGAAGCAGAAATCCCGCACTCTATTTTATCTCCAATCCTTATCCCTTCAGGAGCCAAAACTAGCCTCTCCTCCCCATTGGAATATCTAACTCTGGCGACGGGGGCGCTCCTACCGGCTTCGTGGATAATATCCACTACTTCCGCCCTCACATCCTCGTCGCTCGAAGGGAGCTCTATCTTGCTCTTTTTCTTCCCTGACCCAGCCTTATAGGTAGGGGATCCTCTTCCAATTCTCTGAGCTCTCGTTCTTTTTCCCATTCTAGAACACTCCCAATCTTGCTGCTATTTCATCAGCATTATATTCAGATGTTAATTTAACAAATGCACGCTTTTCGGCTTCTGAAGTTATCTGAGTATTTACGTCTTCTACTTCCACTTCAAATAACATTTCTACAGCCTCTTTTATTTCTTTCTTATTCGAATCAATGTTGACAACGAAGACTAACTTATTCTCTTCTTCTATAAGTCTGACGGCCTTTTCCGTAATTCTAGGATGAACTATGACTTCATGAGGATCCTTCAATTTGAAAACCTCCGTTCCAGTTGATCAAGAGCCGATTCAGTCCAAATTGTCAGCCTCGCAGGAGATCCTCCCGGAGCGAGATGTTCGGCGTTCAGTCCGTCAGACGTTACGACATCCACCCCTGGAATATTTCTGGCGGCCCTGAATATTCCTCTGTCATCTCCAACCACCAATAAAGGTCCCTTCTTTTTCTTGTATTTCCTTCCGCGAGACTTTCCCTTTCCGGACCTCACGTTCCTACCATCCTTCACTCTTTCGACGTCGGTCCACACCCCAAGGTCCCTCATCAAATCCACAACCTCTCGTGTCTTTTTGAATTCTTCAACTCCATCATCTACCACTATAGGAAGTTCTTCGATGCCGTTGATCACATGTCCTCTCGATGAAACCAACTCGAAGTCCTTAGTTGCGGATGCGGCCGTTCGAATCGCTAAACTTCTCTCCTTCGCGTTTATCCTCTCGCCCTTCACATTTTCAGATTTCGGCGGGTGAGCTCTTCTACCACCATAGGTAAAGGGAGCCCAAGCGGCTCTACCAGCCGCATCGTAACCCTGTCCTTGGATTCTACGCACCCTGGTACGGCCAGATCCCTTTGGAGGAGTCTCAGCAGTCGTGTCCATTCCTGCTCTTTTATGAGCACCCGAGGGTTGTTTCGCTGAGCTTTGAGCGGATAGTACTGCCCTCTTAATAATATCGAACCTTATTTCCTGTTCAAAAAAACTTGGAAGCGTGACTTCCCGAGTCGTCTCCCCATCCAGACCTCTTAACTTTGTCTCCATTTTTTAGCTTCCTCCTTGTTGAGAAGTTGTATCGATATAAGTAATATTCGGGGAAGTCGTCGGTAACCCTTCCTTCTTCCTCATCGGTTTTCGGAAGAAGATCATTCTTCTAGTAGGACCTGGAACGGATCCTTTCAAAATTACGTAATCGTTTTCGATTTCTCCATAACGCAAAAATCCACCGTCGGGTGTAATTTCATTCCCATTTTCATCAATTTTTAAGATTCGCTTATTATATTCCATTCTTTGGTGATATCCCTCCTGACCCGACATTGGAACTGTTCTCATGATTCGGCTCGGCCTCCAAGGACTAAGAACTCCCGTATGCCTCCTCGCCTGTTGAACCTTTCGAGTTTGTACCTTAACACCCCACCTCTGCACCGGCCCTTCAAACCCCTTTCCTTTCGTAATCGCAAAGACATCGGTATATTTGCCCTCATCAAAAACTTCGGAAAATTTAACCTCCTTATCCAGTAACTCCCTTGCATATTCCCACTTATCTTCTACAGAATCTCCTCCAATTTTCAGTTCCATTACTTCGGGCTTCTTTTTTGAAACCGAACATTTCCTAGGTTGAGTATTATATATTACACATACATCTTCAGCCCGTCCCTCCGCAATGAAATTTTCACAGTTTTCAAAGGCGGTTTTTTGATCGTAGTCCTCGGGTAACTTTACGGATCTCTTCAAGTCTTCAGAAGGTTCTTTAGACCAGACCTCGGAAAGAGCATTTTCACCCTCGATATCTTTCCCGTAAACTCTAATAGCGCAAATTCGGATTGGTGGGACTTCCAAAACCGTAACTGGGACGTTTATCTCCTGACCCTTTGTATCTCTCCCTTCATGGTCGTCGACCATAAAGACGTGCGTCATTCCAGCCTTATACCCGGCAAATCCCAATGGACGTACTTCGTCCTCCTCCGGCCAAGCTCTTACTCTAGGTCTTTGTTTTTCGGCTCTTTTTCGAGGCGCGTATGAAAGCGAGCCTCTTCTCGGATGTCCTTTCTCAGGCATACTTATTCACCTTCAAGCATGATATTTAATATTGCAAGGGTTGCGTTGAGAGCTTCTTCCGTCCTCACAGTCGCAGTCCCTTGCTGCGGGATGACATTTACGATGATATCAAACAGGTCGTCTGGGTCGACGGCCTGCCCCTCACATATCTCGTAGAGCCCTTGGTAGGGCCCTCCGAAGGATACCGTCAGGTTTTCCGCTTCTCTCGACTTTATTCCCTTCACGGCCCCATATAAATTTTGGCCGTATCGAGACGTACCAATATTATAATCTGCGTTTTCCTTACTTAAACTCTGGCTGAGACTATCCGCTCTTTCCACCTCAAACCCCCAATAATCTTCAACTTTTTCCATCTCTACCGGAGTCACCATCCTCTCCCCCTCCCCAACTTCCTCACCAAGCTTTACGGTCACGCGAGTCCCCTCTTCCATTTCCCCCTCGAAAATTCCCTTCTCCGAAAGACCTATATTCAAAATAGCTCTCCCTTTTTCCAAACCTACAACCGCTGCTTCCCTTATTTCCCCTTTACTCTCTCTTTCACCTTTTAAAGGATGGTGAGGTGTCCTCAAAGGTGGTAAGATCCCTGCAAATCTGAGCTCTTCCATAAAAGGAAAAAGAGACTTCCTCAAGTACTGTGGAGTTTCCATATACTCCAGTAAAGTTTTGATCAAATCCCCTTCCTCATTTTGATCCTTAACTTGACTGTCATCATCATCGTAGACCAAAACATCTCTAATTCTAAAAATGGCGAGCAATCGTCCTACCTGTCCGATCTTAAAAGTTTTCATTCGAAGTGTTGAAAAATCTGAAACAAGCGACGCCGGAAGATGTACTGATTCCACATTAACGCTCATCGAAACTCACAACGTAAAACTATCCCTTCGCCACTCCCAGCGGCTTCAAACGTGCAACCATATTGCCTATTCCCGCCTCGTGGCTTACCTTCACTACCGAATCCACATCCTTATAAGCACCTGGAGCCTCCTCAGCGATAACGGAACCGTGTGTAGCCCTAACGTAAATTTTTTTCTCGTTCCAAAGTTCATCCTTGACATCTTCACCCCAAAATTTACCCTTCGCCCCAGTACGACTCATCCGACGGCCGGATCCATGTGCCGTTGACGCAAAAGTTTCCGCCATACCTTGTTCCGTGCCGACCAATACATAACTGGCAGTCCCCATATTACCCGGGATTATCACAGGTTGTCCTACCCTACGATACTTCTTAGGAACCTCATCGTGTCCGGGAGGAAAGGCCCTAGTCGCACCTTTTCGATGTACACACATCTCTCTTTTGCCGTCATCAACTTCATGTTCTTCAAATTTAGCGATATTATGCGCGACATCGTAGATAAGTTCCAATCCCAAATCCTCAGGATCCTGATCGAAAAGTTCGGAATATATCTGCCTAACCCAATGAGTAATCATTTGTCGGTTTGCCCAAGCGAAATTAGCGGCGCATGACATCTGGGCGAGATAATCCTGGCCTTCGTCCGAGGTAATAGGAACGTTTACCAGTTCTCGATCCGGAAGTTTAATCCCATAATTCTTAGCCGCCTTTTCCATCCTTCTAAGGCTGTCAGAACAAACTTGGTGACCAAAACCTCTGGAACCAGTGTGGATCATCGTCATCACCTGTCCTTCATTCGAGATACCAAACTTTTCTGCCGTGTCCGAATCGTAAATTTTGTCCACATACTGAACTTCAAGGAAATGATTTCCGCTTCCCAGACTGCCAACCTGTGATTTTCCCCTCTCCTTTGCTTTCGAACTTACGAGTTTGGGGTCTGCCCTATCTAAACAACCGTTTTCCTCAATCCTATCGATATCCTCGCTCCAACCATAGCCATTCTCGACAATCCACTTGGATCCATCTCTAAGAATTTCATCCAATTCGGACTCTGACATTTTTTCCTTACTCTTACTACCGACACCCGAAGGAACTTCCTTGAACAGTAAATCCACCAAATCCCTTATATTTTGACTTACCTCAGATTTGTCGAGATTAGATCGAAGGAGCCGAACGCCGCAGTTGATGTCGTAACCGACGCCCCCAGGCGAAATAACTCCTTCTTCAGCGTCCGTAGCTGCCACTCCACCGATAGGAAAGCCGTAACCTTGATGTCCGTCAGGAAGTACAACAGAATATTTATAAATTCCTTGAAGGGAAGCGACGTTTACCCCTTGTTCAAGAGTCTTATCATTCTTCATTTCATCCAGTAGTTCCGAGTTTGCAAATATTCTAGTAGGAACGCGCATCTCCGATTTATAACTCTTGGGAATCTCCCACCGAAGATCATCTATTTTATTCAATTCACCCTTCCAACTCATCTTACCTTACTCCAAATACAAAACAAAGGATTAGAGTAAAAAAGATTTCCTTAAATTTAAATATCAACTATAACCTGGACAAAACATTGCTCTTCAGACTGCCCAATTTCCATCATATGGTAAGTGATAGCTTTCACTTCCGTTCCCAAAGCATGCTTCTTAGGATCAAACTTTTCTCCCCAAGCACTCGCGACAAGCTTAAATTCTCCATCCTTCTCAGATATTTCACTAATTTCGAACCTTGAATGAATTAATTCTTTAGCATCAAACAAGTACAAGAAGTGATCAAGCCAATCAAATAGTAGCGATTCGATATCCTCCGAAACTATCTTTATATTAACCTTATTTTCAGCTTTGACATCTTCCAAACTTGTTATTATCTCTGTCAAAGCCAAAGCAGCGTTTTCGAATGCCCCTTCCAAACTCCTTCCGTAGGCTTTAAATCCGATATCGGCAGTATGTTCTACCCATTCAAATTTAGACAACATTACCCACTCTCCCATTAGAGAAATCTTTCCATATTGATCGGAACCTTCTAACCCATCAATATTTTGGACCCTCACCACTTAAATCTCGATACGTCCTTGAAGAGTAGATGTTTGAGTCAAAATAAAACTATTGATCTCTTTTATAGCTCTTTGGTAGATAAACCATATCGACATTGTCAACCCTCGCACGATTAACAATGGCTATATGAGGACTGATACAGTTCCGAAGATTACGTCCCCTGCTAACAACTATAAAGGCCGCATCATTTCCTTCATCTAAAGGACCACAATTCAAGCTCAGACCCTCTAAAGGATTTACAGTAGCTGCCTTCAAAAGCTCCTTAGCTTCGGAACGACCAGATTCATCCGATTGGAGCCTTAAAAGTTTCCAAGAAAATGATAGTTCCTCCAAAACAATTGGAGAACAAGCCGTCACATTATCTGTTCCGAGCCATATATCTACCCCTTTCTCAATGGCTTTTTTAATAGGCGGTATACCATCGCTGAAAAGACAATTTGCCCGGGGACACATCACGAGAGGTACTTTCAGTTGACTGAGCATCTTCAGATCCTCACCACTTGCCCAGGTCCCGTGGATTAAAAATGAAGGGTCAAAATCGAGAACTCTCTCAATTTCAGTCCTCTCATCGTCCTGTATCGATTTTTCATGTGCCACCTTTGTTTCTGAAACGTGAAAAGAAAGAATCTTTCCGCTTTTTTTAACCAAATTGCTTAAAACCCGCAGATCTTCACTTTCGATCGAATCGAGGGAGGGTACACCGACACCATGGGACCTTTCCAAAATTCCCTCTACGCTCGAATCAGATGAAGGCCTCGATAAAATAATAGTTCTCATTCCCTCTATTTTCGCTTCATTTAGCAATTTTACACCTTCAATTCCTTCTTCCCTGAAATCACAGTGAGCAACGACTCCGGACTCTTTCATATCGTACAAAGAATCTCTAATTGCTCTAATTTTTTCGGAACTCGAACTTTGCTCTAAAGCTTTAAACTTCTCACCCTCAGGTGCGACGACATCTGGTTGGCTCTTTCCTTCATAAATATCCTTCTTCACAGAATCCCCTAAGTGAGTGTGAGCATTCACAAAGGGAGGGATAATAAAAGCCTTTTCCATGTCAACACCCGATTCTTCCGGTTCCCCTTGCTCTATCTCCGTTATAATCCCTTCTTCAATTTTCAAATATCCATGTATCGCTTCTAGTTCCTTTCCGGAAAGAATAATAGCGTTCTCAAAAACTTTTTCCGACATCCTTACCTCTTTTGCTAATTTTCTTTAGAGGAAATTTAAACTTAAAAATTTGGATTTTGAAATCTCCGAACTTAAAACCAAGTACCTTCCTATGAAATTGAAGAAAATCTACGTTTTGGAACAATTATTTTGTAAACTGAGATATTATACTTCTACGATTACAAAAACACCTATTATTATCAGAAAAAGAGATCAAAGAGATCTAAAAGGATTCAATTCAGAAAAATCCGATCGATGGTTTTTCGACCACTTAAAAGAAAATAGAAATACCTCACCTTAATTTTCCGAATCAAGGTAAGTTTATCGTTAATAGCGCTAGTAACTCAGATTCTTCCTTTCATACTACAACTGAAAGGACATCCCGAACAGTCCGAACAATTCTCACTTAAACCTGAAAGGTCCTTCTCCCCACTCCATCCAAACCATTGCTTCATTTCATTATTGTCAAACTTTCGGGCCAAAAAAGCCATACGAGACCGCCTAAAATGGTCAACCCCTATGAATTCTCCAATTCCAGCTCTTTCAACAACGTCGCGAATCATTTTCCTTATAAAATTATAAGTAACTTTTTCTCCGGTCTTTCCCTCTTCTTGATCAGTCCAGCACCATAGAGGTTCGTCAGGATGATCATTTCTAGGATGTGTAGAGAGCCAATCATCAAGGACTGATACGCTTTCAATCAACGGTAATTTTCTCTCACCCGTAAAACCATTTATTATCACCTTTTTCCCCTCTTTCCAATCCGTAAAACTACCTACTTTCAATTCGTAAATCTCACTCAAGCGGGCCCCAGTCTCCCAGAGCATTGAAATCAACGCTTTATCTCTTACCTCTTCCGCGACTCCGATCAATCTTTTCACATCTTCAGAAGTCAAAAACTCTTCAGGAAAATCATCAATTTCGGGAGATTCCGAATTTATTTTCAATATTTTTACTTCCAGATTTGATTCGATATTTTCGCCTGCCATCGTTTATCCTTAGCAAATGTAGAAATTAATAACTTTTCGTTTGCATCTGGATTAACTCAACTATAAGAAAATCCAAAAAACTATTTGATATTCAATAAATGCTAATAAAAGTCTAATTTTCATTAAAACGTTATATTTTTGAATATATACAAGCTTTCAAGCCACTAATATCAGCTATAAAAACTTTATTAGAATTATCCAGATTAACTAACTGTTTGAAAACCCTGGTGAAGCAACACTTTTTTAGTGAAAACGGACTAACGGTAGGGAAGGATTTGAAAATGACTGATGAGAAAAATTCATTCAAAACTGCACAAAGACAACTAGAAATGGCCGCCGAAGAGATGAGTTTAGATGAAGGTTTATTCGAAATTTTAAAGGAGCCTCTAAAGAGTTTAGAGGTTAGAATTCCGACAAAGATGGACGATGGGAAAATCAAAACCTTCACAGGATCTAGAGTACAGCATAACAATGCGAGAGGACCTAGTAAAGGAGGTATACGGCTACATCCAGATGCAACAATCGAAACGATCAAGGCCTTGGCAATGTGGATGACTTGGAAGTGCTCAATTGTCGATATACCTTTCGGTGGTGCCAAAGGAGGTGTGATTTGTAACTTTGAAGAGTTAAACAACTTTGAATTAGAGAGACTTGTCAGAGGGTATGTAAGGAAAATCCGAGAGTTTATAGGTCCCAGAAAGGATATTCCTGCACCAGATGTCTATACGGGGCCTCAAACGATGGGTTGGATAATGGATGAATACTCTCAACTTACGGATAAGTGCGAACCCGGAGTGGTTACGGGAAAACCGATAGAGCTTTTCGGTTCATATGGTCGGAGGGATGCGACTGCGAGAGGAGGTATGCACTTACTAAGCCAAGCGGCCGAATATTTGGATATAGATCTTAAAAAAGCTAAAGTCGCAATACAGGGATATGGCAACGCAGGCAAGTTCGCACACAAATTGATCGAAGAATTTTTTGGATCCGATGTTGTTGCAGTATCTGATTCTTCTGGAGCAATTTATAATCACGAAGGTTTGGAATACGAAACCTTATCGCATTTCAAAGAAGAGGAGGGTAAATGTTCAGGATATCCAAATTGTGAGAGAACTGAAAATATAACTGAAGGGCAAGAAAACGGAGTTTTGACTTCCGACGTCGACATTATTATCCCAGCTGCCATGGAAAATGCAATAACGTCAAGTAACGCACCGGATATAAAAGCAAAGATAGTCCTCGAGCTCGCAAACGGTCCAACTTCCATAGAGGCCGATGAAATATTACATGATAGGAATGTTTTTGTAATTCCCGATTTCCTAGCTAACAGTGGAGGGGTCACCGTTTCATATCTTGAATGGGTTCAGAACAATTACTGGCACATTTGGGACGTTGAATCCGTTCGAAAGACTTTAGAAGAAAAGATGAAGGACGGCTTTAAAGCATTGATAAAGGAATATGATTGCCGGAACGTAAACCCTAGAGTAGCCGGTCTAATCATTGCAGTCGAAAGGGTTGTTGCCGCCATGAAGCAAAGAGGATGGATTTGACTATCCGGACCTTCAATAAATCCTCGAAAAATTAATCCTTTTAACTTAAAAAGCTTCGAAACAGGGCGCAAATCAACTTTAAATTGAATTCAATACCAGGTCCGGTTATCATTAAATAAAGACATAAATAATTCGCTTATTCATAAAAAGAAAATTAAATTCTCCGCCTATGTTTTTCACAATAGTTATTTACCTGAGTTAATATAGTTCATAAACAGATTTCAACTGGAAGGTTAATAATATGAGTTACATGGAGAATGTAGAAGGAACAAGTAACGATCATGACGTTAAGATCTTTACGCTGAGTACATGTGGTTGGTGCAATAAAACAAAGAAATTACTGAATTCTCTAGACATCGAGTACAAATATGCTGATATTGATCAATTATCCGGTGAAGAAAAAGAACAGGCAAAAAAAGAACTTAAAAAGCATAACTCCCGTATGAACACTCCTACGATCGTAATAGACGACGGAAATACGGTGATAGTAGGTTTTAAGAAAGGAAAAATCGAGGAGGAATTAAAAGATTAGAGAAAATTCAGAAATGATGGAAAAAGTAAAGGAAAACGCGAAAAGAAACGGTTACTTTGTTTGTCCTGACGAAGAACTTCTAAAAGGACTTATCGAAGGATTAGTTAAAAATGAAGAGAGATACGGGTACGCGTCTTGCCCATGTAGGGAAGCTAGTGGTATAAAAAATTACGATCAAGACATTATTTGCCCATGTGAGTACAGAGCTGCCGACATCGACGAATATGGATGTTGCTACTGTGGACTCTTTGTTTCGGAAGAAATTAAGGAAAACCCCTCTAAACTGAGTCCTATTCCAGAACGGCGACCTGAAGAGATAATTAAAGCAGCAAATGAATTTAGAGAAAAGACGGGAAATGAGGAAAAAGAGAGTTATACAGATATCGAGTCAAGGGAGGCGCTGTCGGGACCCCCGGCAGGTAGGAAAGAAGAAGCACACGTATGGCGTTGTAAAGTGTGTGGTTATCTTGCTGCTAGAAAAACCCCACCTCCGGTCTGTCCTATCTGCAATGCCAAAGCAGAAAAGTTTGAGAAATTCGATCTATAGATAGTGGTCTACTTTGTCACTATCCAGGTAGTAGTAGACAAAAGAAGAAATCCGTATAAAAATGATTCAACACCTAAATACTATTACCACGTTAACCCCATCGGGGAAATTTATAATTAAATCCCTTTTTGACTTCTCAACTTTACTTAGACAAACCCAATAAGTTTGATATCCCTACGATCTTAACCTACAAAACGGGTATAAAAATCAAATGGCTGAATGGGTTTTAAGTGATAAATAACTGGAAATAAGTTGATTTTTAATATATCAAAAATTCTCGGAACTAGCTCAGTTAACTTTTTCAATGATCTAAGAAAGAAAAAGTCCAAAACTCTACAAAAATTACTTATGAATAAAAAACTCATCAATTTGTCAATTTTTCATTCGAGGGAATGCGACCCTGACAGATGTACTGGAATTAAATTGGCTAAAATGGGAAAGGCAAAAATCTTCAACGATTCTGGAAAAATACCAAGAAATTCAATATTGCTTAATCCCTTCGTAGAAAAGGCTCTATCTCCAGCAGATTCGAAGTACGGGAAGAAAAACGGGATTCTAGCTTTGGACTGTTCATGGCGAAATATCAATCAAATCAGGAAAATAGAAAGGATTTCGTTTTCCCGGAGCCTACCGTATCTCGTTTGTGCAAACCCTACAAATTTTGGACATCCCACAAAACTAAGCACAGTCGAAGCTTTATCAGCGGCCCTGTATATACTCGGAGAAAAAAAACATGCGAAAGATTTACTCGAAGGTTTTAAATGGGGAGACACATTTATCGAGATGAATAAGAAACCACTGGAAGCTTATTCTAAAGCTAAAAATAGCTCTGAAGTAGTCAGAATACAGAGAGAATTTATGCCATAACGAAAGAAAAAGTCTTAAGGTTTAACCTAAAAGGAGTCTATTGGTATGGCTAGAAGAGGAAAAAAAGACGGAAGCATGCCGGCTACCGGCGCCGGACTTATGAGATACTTTGATGAAGAAACAAGGGGACCAAAACTGGACCCAAAAGCTATTGTCGGATTCTCAATAGCCATAATAATATTAGAAGTCCTTCTCCACGCAGGTGTGCTGTTTTAATCAAAAAGGTATTTTTAACTTTTTTTACTTTCCAAAGGGATCTATCGAACTTTTTTCTCAAAATAATCCTCAAGCCAATCTATCGAACCAGGTTTAAGATTATTTTCACCCTTTAAATCATTTTTGAAATATTTTAAAGATTCTTCTGGATCTAAACCAGATGTATCAATTTCAAAAACTTTTTCAATTCCGTGTCTTTCG
>Ga0207421_10002140_pt1 | contig 24772 bp, 40 predicted proteins | sample SodLakKL_010_SED_4_FD_187542 | JGI IMG/M metagenome (GOLD analysis project Ga0207421, IMG submission 187542) | Alkaline sediment microbial communities from Lake Tanatar, Kulunda Steppe, Russia - 8KL_010_SED (SPAdes) (version 2) | ecosystem: Environmental > Aquatic > Non-marine Saline and... | reverse complement strand
TCGTACTGCCTCGGGTCCGAGAGCTGCCGTATCATCCGCCGGGCTTCGCCCCTGCTCACCGGATCTTCCATCGTCACGGGCGTCTCGGATAGCCGGATAGGTGTCGTGGATTTCTGCGACTGCGGCATCTATAGCCTCCCTTGCTCTGGGGTCAGTGGGATCAGGTAGCCCCGCCGTGTATTCGATCGCGCCGGCCTCGGCCAGCGCCCGGTTCATTGCTGCGGCCCGTAGGATGGCCCCGTTCAAATTCTGGTCGCGCACGCGCGAATATATCTGCTCTTCGGCCCGGTGCAACACGTCCATGCGCGTGGCGAAGTCCATGTCCCGTACCACCGGCGTGAGTTTGGCCTGCTCGCGCGCACCGTCCGGCATCACCGCCACGGTCGTCAGATCGCTGGCCGACCCAAACACCATCTGCATATCGCCCCAGCTAAGAGGGGTCGGGTCTGGGTGGTTGTGGGTCAGCGTGACTGGCGCGATATCATTCCTGAAATAGTCTATCGCCGCGTCACTGGACGCCACCGCGTTCCGCGCGCGGTTTGTGCCTGCGCTCAATAGTGCCCCGTCGCTGTCGCGCGCGACAACCGCGTGCTCGAAGCCGTCTACCCCGCGACGCATGACCTCTGCCGCAGCCATGTCCGGTGTGATCGGGCCTTCCAGCTGCTGCGAGAAGTCGTGCCATGTCGGAAACTGCCGCCCGGCCCCTTGCCCTCGCCGCACTTTCGCCGGGTCGATCTGCGGCAGCTCGGCGGTCTCGGCCAGTCCACCTTCGTCGATAGCGGCCTGCTGGGCGGCGATCCCATCGTCGTAGTCCGAGATCGTGTTGTCCGTATCCGGCGACGCGTTGTCGGGGTCGTAGACCATGAACACCACATCAGGGTCGGAATTACCGAACGTGTCTTGGAAGAACCCGTAATCCCAGCCGTCGGGGGCATATTCCCTGCTGAACGGTAGACGCGCAACGGCGCGGAAACCTCGACGTGCGTAGGCGGGGGGCAGGAAAGTATCGAAGGCATCCAACCTGCGCCCACCTTCGTCCACCCCCAATTCCAGCACGGCGTCCATGACCCCGCCGGGGGCGTCTGCGGTAGTGAACACCGATATGATGTTGTCACCATCCAGCGCGAAGCCGGCCTTACCATCGTGCATCAGGAATTGCCGTGTACCGGGATCGGTGCCGACCTGCGCCCCGATGGGGCCAATAGTCTGAACCGCATCCTGCGCACGCTGCGTGAACTCCTGCGGGGCGACGACCTCATAGACTGTGGTGCCGCCGGACGTCTCATAGACCTGACGGGGCGTCAGCCCTGCGATTGTCTCTCCGGCTCGGGGCGCCCGCGCGACAGTGCTTCGTCCACTTCCGCCTCGTCCGACAGCAGCGACGTCAGATAGCCGCGGGTCTGTTGCGGGGCTTCCATCGGGTTCTGCGAGCCCAGTTCCATCGCCGCGCGTATCTCGGCCTTGGTTGCGCGTAGCACGGGATCGTCCTGATCGAACTGCGCCGGATCGCTGAACATTTCCAGATCCCGCTCCTGTGCGTCGCGCTCGGGTGGAACTTGGTACAATGAAGCGGTCTCTGATAGTTTTTCGGGCATTACTCACTCCTTGGTCGTAGGCGTTCTGTTCCCGCGACGTTTGCAGCTCGCGCGGCCCCGCCTCGGTGTAGCGCATAAGCCCTTCCTGCCCCAGCGCGCGGTTGATCGCGCGGCGTACGCCGCGGCCTACCGCTTCAAGGTCGGCTGTAGGGATAGCGCCGTTGGCGTCACGAGATATGACGCCTTCGCGTATCCAGCCGGTAAGGGTGTTCTGGGCAAGTTGGTCTGCGTAGGTCTGATTACCTGCACCCGAAAAGGTTGTCAATCCTTTCAGCAACCGATCGGCGCTGTTTCCGAATGCTTTACGCCCTGCATCGGTTGGTTCTGCAGTATATGTAGACCCGTCTGGTGCCACCGCCGTGACCCTGTTGTTACCGGAGTAACGGTACAGCAGGGCCATGTCCGTGTTCGACAGAGTGGTGCCGCGAGGGTGATTGTGCACCAGCTCGACATCGCGACCGTTGCGCAGTGCTTCAGATGTTGCGTCCGAGAACGCCACGCGCGAAGGATGGTTTACGGTACCCGCGCCCAGCACTTCTCCGGTGGCGCGGTCGAACGCCACATAGTATTCGACGCCGTTCGCGTTACCGAGATCACGCACCCATTTGCGCGCCTGCGTCGTGGTGGCGGTCCTGCGCCCGAAGGCGTCCAGCATGTCGACATATCCGCCCGCCCCTGACGCCCGAGCGGTATCAGGAAAGGTCGGAGCGGCAGACGTCTGGTACTCGCGATCGAGACGCGCCTGTGTCGCGGCAGTCGCCGCCTCGGCTTCAGCCTGCTGCCGTGCCTGCTCGCGGGTGGGAATTTGCGTCTCTGGGTCGGTTGTCGCTGGTGTTGCCCCATCAGCGGGTGGGGTAGCCGTGGTGGCTGCTGGCGCTGCCGAAGCCGCAGCATCGGGTCCGCGGAACAGCCCGTCTATATCCGCAACGGCCTTGCGCATCTGCGAGGGTGTGGCGTCAATAGGCAGGCCCAGTGCGAGTTGCAGGTCTCTCTCGAAGCCCAGCATTTCGCGAGACGCCCCTGCGCTGTATACATCGGACGGCGTTGCATCCGCGGGCAATCCGAGCCGCACACGCTCCTGCGCTCCCATATCCAAAATGGACGGGGCTGCCGTTATGGCGTCTTCAGGATCGCCCACCAACTTCTGCTGGTTGGCGGTTCGCAGCCGATCCAGCGCCTGCTGCTCGGCTTGCGGGGGCGTGGCAGCTCCTTCGGGTGTAACCTGTGCTTGCGCAGCAGGGGTCGCCTCGGGAGCTGCCTCTGGTTGACCCTGTGCGGGCTCCGGGACACTGGCCGGTGCCGTCGAAGCTGCATCAGGGGTGGCGGGAGCCGTCGTGGCACTCGGCTCGGGGGTTTGCCGTGCAGCAGCCGGGCTTGTTCCCTGCACCGCCGCATCCCCCTGCCGCGGACCAACGCTATCGAGGACACGACGCGCCGCCGCCACGATTGGCGGCTGCCGGCCCAAGCGAGAACGCTTATCCGCGATTTCTGCCTCTAGTTTCTCGATCTCAGGGACCGAAGAGGCTTTATCCAATCTCGTTTCCAGTTTGCGGATCGCGGTGTTCAAACCCTTATCCGCATCTGTCTTGTTCGCTTCGATGATCCGTTCGGCTTCAACCCGTGCCGCTTCTGGATCGCGCGCCATGAGCGGCTCGAACTTGCGAGCGTACTGGCGTTCGGTCGCCTCGTCGTACTGGCGCTGTTCGTCCCGCCGCTTGGCGTCCTGTTTGATACTCTCCGGCGTAGCCTTGCCGGTCCGCACGGCGATATCGTCCTTGACCTTCTGCAGATCATTGGTAGCCGCCGCCAGCTCGTCCTGCGCCGCCTTGCGCTTCTGGCTATCATACATCTCTCCGCTGCGCATTGCTTCATTCGCAGCTTCGAGACGGCTTTCCGCATTCGCCAGTGAGGCGGCATAGGCACCTACAGTCTGACGGTCCATCGCGTCGACCGCTTCCTTGGTCGCCACATCCTTATCGACCAGCACTTCGCGCGCACGCTGGGCGACCTGTTCTTTCTTCGCCTCGATCTGCTGTGACGACAGAGCCCCGAAAGGTTTCATCACGCGGTCGTAGGTTTCGTCGGCTTTCTTGACCGCAGCGGCGTATTTCGCTTCGGCCTGCTGCACCAGCTCGGGGTCAGGGTTCTGCGCTACCGCATCCAGCACCGTCTGGGCCTGCTGCAACTCCCGCCGCGCCTGTCCTATTTCACGCGCGGCCTGAGCAAGCGCCGGTACTTGGTCGGGGTTTTGTGCCGCAGCTTCCAGTTCTTCGCGAGATACCCCGCCTTCCTCTGCGACGCCCGCAAGCGTCTCGACATCCTGCGCCCGCGTCGCGTTGACTTTGTTCTGCTGGAATGTGGCACCGGGCCCGCCGAGGCCGCCGCCAACCAAAGCGCCGGCAGCGCTACCAATAGCAATGTCGCGTCCATACTTTTCCTGTATGTGCTGGGTGATATTCGCCAGTTCCCCTTCAGACATCATCGCGCGGATCTCGGGATCGAACACCGCGATCTCAAGAATTTCACCCGCCGCTTCCGCAGCCGCCTCGATAACGGCAAACTGACCGGCCCCTTTGGCGGCGGCTTTGGCCAGACTGCGCTTGGCAATGTCCGTCGCCGGGCCCATGAGGACACGACCCAGCCGCTCGATACCAAAGGTCTCCAGTACCGCCCGTGCCGCGCCTGTGGCGATCGCGGTGGTCTGTACTTCAGGATCGTTAACGTCGAGGTTGTTCTCTTTGGCGCGCTCGATCGAGCTGCCGATCATCGTGGGGAGTGCTGGCAGCATCGTGCCGACCATCGCCCCGATCTTGCGCCCACCAGTCGCACCCGCGATGACCCCCGCAGGACCAAAGCCTGCACCAGCGACACCGCCCAGCCACCCGCCGATAACCCCGCCGGTGGCGCCGGACGCGATCATGGCAGGGGTCAGCGCAATAGAGCCTACCGCCGCATCCCCGATCTCGCCCATGATACCTTGCGTGTCGGCGCGCTCCTGCCGCGCCGCCTGTTGCTCTGGTGTCAGGGCGGTCAGGCCCTCGGCGGCCTGAGTGGCGCGGTCGAGGGCTCCGTCCATACCAAGACGATCGGCTACAGTTCCTGCGCCCGTAATAGCCATACCGGCCAGCTGCGCGGTACCCTGCCGGAACACATCGCCTAGTGACGCCCGCTCGGGACTGTTTATATCCTCGACGGTCTCTTGCGGTGCAACCAGTCCCATCTGCGCCAGTTCGGCTTGGATCTGCTGATAGGACATGCCTCGTCCCGCCAGCGCCGCGACGATCGCGGAACGGTCGCCCATCGTGACTGCGGCAGGTGCTACGGCGGCAGGACCGGCTGCGGCCTGTCCCGGCGGCGTAGGTGGTCCGGCAAGCCCTGCCTGCTGGACCGGAGTACCCATGCTGAGTGGTATTTGAGACAGACCTGCTTGCCGCATTGCGTGCGCCTTACTATTCGAGCCAAGTACACTCTAGCGGCTTTTGTCCGCCCAGCCAAGTAGGGGGTTATTGCCCTAGCATTGACAGGAAGTCTTCGGCAGGCGGGCGCGGCGGGTTGGCGGTTCCTGCGGGCAGCCCCAGTCCCTGCTGGGCCCCGATACTTAGTGCCCGTTCGCGCGGCTGCTCGAATACGTTCTCCAGTAGGTCCGCCAATACAAGCCCGTCAGCGATGCGGTCTTGCAAGGTCTTCTCGGGTTTGATCGAGCCACGCTTGCCCGCGTTCTGTATCTGCAGCTGTTTGAGCTGCATGTTCAGGGCGTGCGCCTCTTCCGCCATACCCATCTGACGGGCCTCTTTCTCTTCGTCTTTGAGCGCTTGCATGGCGTCGTCATAGGTCATGAGCCCTGCCTGAATGCCTTGGCCTACGGCTTCACCGAGACTGCCTTGGCTACTCATGATCGCAGCCCCCGCCATCATGAGGGCCTTGCCTGCGGTCTGGTATTTATCGCTACCCTTCTCCCCGAACATGCGCTCCAGAAGCCCCAGCTTCCTAGCGTCATCGGAGCGCAGCCCCGTGTCAGGGTCGTACATATCAGGATCGTTGGCGGATACCGGGGGCTGCTCCCCCTGCATGACCATTTCCAGCCCGGCTTTACCTGCGGCTTCAGTTGGCGTGCGCGGGGTCGCAAACATGATATCCTCGCGGGGCGCGGGGCCTTCGGCCGGCGAGACACCTGCGAAGCTCAGGCCCGCTTGCGGCTCTGCCGACGGCGGAGGCGGCATCGGTATACCTGCGTCTGCCATTTCTGGGGGCGCGGGACGTTGCCGGCCGCGTCCGGTAGGTGCGGTAGAAGTAAACGCGTCCACAACAGGGGATACCGCCTCTCGCAACGGAGCCGCCGCCTCACCAAAAGACGGAGGGTTCAACGGCGCCGAACGGCTGCGCCCGTGCGAGGTTCGATCCGGTACTGAAAAATCCGGCTGTACCTGCGGTGCCGCAGGGGTTTGCGGTACGCGACCCCCAAAGTCGTCAGGAACAAGTGGTTGCGATTGCCCCAGATACCCGCGCAGATCGCCTACCGCCGCTTCCGCAGATGGAGGATTATACACCCCGCCGCTGCGGGTAAGATCGCTCTCAATAAGCCGCTTCAATATATCGTTCTTGCGATCAGGCATGGTACATCCCCTCTACTTTCCGATCGAGCGCCTGCACAGCGGCAGCGATGGTACTCATCACCGGATAGGGATCGACCATCTTGACCCCGTTTACTTCCATGACTGCGCCGGGGATATCTTCGAGATCCTGCGCCATAAGCCCTGCGGACCGGCGCCCTTCCACGGGGAACCGGTCGTGTTCAGGGTTGATGTAGCTGTATACCGACGGGCGCTGTTTACGGATGATATCCAGTGCGTGATCCAGCGGCTCGATATCCTGTTTCGCGCGCTCGTCCGAGATCAGCCCGCCCATCATAGCGGCCCCCAGCAAAGAGGTGCCTGCGCCGACCAGCTGCGTGCCTACGCCGGGACCGCCGCCGGTGGTGGTCTGCGTTCCGCCGCCGGGCAAAGGTGACGCCAGCGGGGTGCTGGTGAGGTTGCGATACCATGCCTCCATCGTAAGCGGAGCTTGGTTCTGTTCGGTCTGGATCTGGCGTTGCAGCTCGGATTGCTCCAGCCCGATCCCTGCGGAGGTGATACCCAGTCGTGCCGCGTCGAGATTACCCGCAGCCTGTGCTTGTTGCGCCCCCGCTACGCCTTCCTGCATTCCGAACTGCGCGCCTGCCGCCGAACCAATGTCGTTCAACACAGACTGGATAGCCTGCTCGCGCGACAGACCCAGCTGCGTGCTGCGCTCTTGTATGCTCGCCGCAAGTTCGCTTTCGGACAGCCCCAGCTGCGCCGCCATACCGGCCATACCGGCTGCAGTCTCGGCCATGCCCGCGGCTTGGTCGCGTTCTGCCATGCCAAGTCGCGCGCCAAGATCGGCAAACTGCGCCTGAGATTGCGCAGAGCTTTCACGGATGCGGGCTTCCAGTTCGCTTTCGGACAGGCCCAGTCGTGCAGCGGTGTCGGCAAACTGCCCGCGCATTCCAGCCTCTTGTAGCCCCAGCTCCTGAGATTGGCGCAGCGCTTGGTTGCGCAGGTTCGCTTCCATTTCTGCCCGCGAGCGCATACCTTCGTCGGTAGTGCGCGCCATTTCTACGCCCATGCGGGTGTTGCTTCCCCCGCCGATAGCGGCCCCTGATGCTTCCAGTTCTGCCATGCGGCGGGCTTCGTCTTCCCGCATGCGCGCCAGTGCCGGATCAACCATCTGGTCGACATACTGGCTTTCATATCGCCCCTGCAGACCTTCGTAATCCATGCCGGTCAATGCGTCGCGCGAGCCGGCGGTGTCAAACGCCTGCCCGTAATCGGTGTCGATACCAGCAAGAGCGGATTGCGCCCCGGTCGTATCGAACGCGCCGCCCAATCCCGTGGCCTGCCCTTGGATAAAATCCTGTGCACCCGAGGTGTCGAACGCGCCGCCGAGATTGGTGTTCAGGGCTTCCATTTCGTCGACCGTGATGCCGAGACCCTGCATCACTTGGCCTAGGGTCTGGCCTGACGCAGCGGCCTGCTGTTGCAAGCCTTGTACTGCCGCCGCAAGATTGCTGTTGGCCCCTTCCATGCCGCCGGCGCCGACAGCAAGGATCGTATCGAGATAGTCCTGCCCGCCGTATCCCGCGATCAGCTCGCGCTGCGGAATATCGGCCGCGTCGATTGGTGAGGTCTCGCTGCCCGCGTTGTTTAGCGCCCCGGTTGCTGCTGCGGTTGCTGCTGCGGCGGTTGTTGATGTACTGGAACCGAAGCTCATTATGTACCCCTATCTCAATATAGACCGCCGGACCCGACGTGATCTGATGTGCTTCCGCCAAATCCACCTTGCGACGAAGACGATCCCCCGAAGCTATCCCCGAAACTCTGCCCGCGCTGGCTGCTGGGCATGCCGCTCCCGAATGTGCCTGCGCCGCGCTCTGCAGATATCTGGGCCGGCGTCATACCATCGGACCACATACCGCCCCCGCCGCTACCGCTCGCAGCGGCAAGACGGGACAGAAGGCTGTTGGTGCTGCTTTCCGCCGGAGCGGTTCTGTTGGCTTCGGGACTGCGGTACCCTTCTACCGCAGTACGTTCGTCCGGGGTGAAACCTGAAAACATAAGCCGCAATGCGTCGGCACGATTGTCGCTACTCTGCGACCGGGCGATCTGGTTCTGGTAATAGGTTTTTACCCACGCGGGCATGTTCTTATACGGGTCGTTGTCGACGGTTTGCGGTTTCGATCCGAAGCTCATGGCCTACCCCTTGATCCAGTCATCCACGGTTTCGCCGTCCGCATGGCATATATCCATGACCTTTTCGGCTACCGCCAGCGCGTGCTTTCTGCCCCCGACTATACCAGCAACGGCCCCTACAAGGCCATCCATATTTTCGCGACGTACAAAACCGAATACCTTACGGGCGTAATTGCTCTCCGGTACGCGCCACTCGTCGGATTTCTGCCATTGCACAATCACGTCTGACAGCAGCGGTGCCAACACCAGACTATGCTCGACGTGGAAACGATTGCGCGGCAGCTCGACGAACACCGCCCACAGCAGCTGCGCCATCAGATCCTGCACTTCAGCCGGGTCGAGCTGCTCGTCGACGATATCATCCGCGTGATAGACCACCCGCGCCATGATCTCCAGATATCGGTACGCATCCGGGTTGCCATTCGAGACGAAGGCCAAGAAATTATGTAGTTTGTCTTTATCTATGGCCATCAGGACACCTGTACCCATGCGCCGTTCAACCCGATGAATATGTCCGTCCCATCGGTGCCGCGTGCGAAGTCGAACTCCGGCGGCCGCGTCAGATCGGTCTCGACATATTGCAGGGTCTCCAGTTCTTCGATCCGCTGGTTCTGGTCATTCACGATCTTGGTCAGCTCGGCCACGAGCCTACGCAGATATACGTCCTGTCCCGGCGCATTAACGCCCGCAGATGTAGGCTCCGGCAGTTGCAGTCGTCTCGTCATTACCGTTCGCCCCCATCACTATCGTTCAAGGTCATGTCAACGTAGCCAAGTCGGTATACGGTTTTGATTTCGTTGAACTCGATCCGCATTGATATCGACCGGCCCGCCACACGATAATCCCGCACAGTGTCCCGCTGGCCCCAGTCTTGCGTTTCCTCGAACCTTTCATCGCGAACATTGGCATCGCGGAACGCCATCATTGTTATTTTCAGGACGTCATCCTCGGCTCCGATCGCCGGGGTCGGTAGCCATGATGCCAGCATACGCATGCTACTGAAGGTCTGTTTACCCGCCTCTGGCGACACCATCGGGCCGAACTCGACAAAACCGGTGATCGGGGTCAGGTTGGACGCACCGACCAGATTGCCATCCCCGCAGCCGGTACCGGGTCCGAGGGGAAGCAAGGCGTCAGGGCGAAACGCGTTCGGGCAGGCCGGGCCTACATCGTGCGCGTATATGGTACCGGACAGATCGGCGGCAACCGCCTCTTGGATACCCTGTCTCGGGTACCAGTGGGCGCGGTTCAGGCCCCATACCGACCACGCATTCTCGCGGTAGTTATAAACCATCGCGCGGTCGCATTCTGTCGCATCGCCGCCGGGGTAGAAGATCAGGATCTCTCCGAACTCGGGGTTCGGCGCCATGTAGATACGAGCCGCCGCCCCTTCATTCACGCGGTCGATCGTACCCCGGCGCATCGGGTTCTCGATCTCCTGTGCCCGCCCGCCATCATAGACGTGCAGCGTGCGCCCGCCGTCCAGCCACCACAGCCGACCGTCGGCTTCGCACCACGCCCGGTTCGCCAGTAGCCCGCTGGTGCCGTCGACGTAATCGCGGCGCAACACAGTGGCGAGGTTGTTGCTCTCGTTGATGACGGCCATAGCCTTGTCGGTCCATGCGACAATACCGAATACACTCTGCCCCCCGCCGACGATGCGGCTGCCGCGGTCAAGTTGGAATTCCCCTGATATATTGGCCTGCCCGGTTACAGGGTCGATAACAATGGTCGGGTTCCAAAGCTGGAAATTACGGCGTGCAGACCAGCGTACAGTGAGTTTTTCCTCGCCCGCGGTTCCGCTGAAGCTGTCGCATCCCAGCAGCACGGCGATACCGTTTAGAATTCCCCCTCCGACGGATTTCTTCGGAGCTTCTCCGCTAGGGTTGCTCAGCGTGTCCGCCGGTTCATACGCCGCGATCACATCGAACCCGTTGGCAGGGTTGCGGTTCCACGCGCGCAGACTTTCATTGACCCCCGCGCGGCTCCCGATCACGGTGCGGTCTTGCTCGGCAAACCACCAAACCGGTGTGATGGGGGTACTTTTCAGCGTAGGGGTGGGCAGGGTTTCGATCGCGGTAGGGGTCAACGCAGTGCCAAGCTGTACGGTTTGGTATCGGGTATCTGCCCCGCCGGGCGACGCCGGATTGACGGTTATCAGGTCAATCCGGTTGGCCGCACCTGCCAGTATCTGCACGTTATCGGTACCCTGCAGGGTGTATAGAGCCCGAACAGGTCTATTATCTGTGAGCGGTACCTGAAGCGGATCACCGGCCAAATCGCGCAACGGGCCGAACAGGCCCAGCGTTTCGAGTTGGCCCAGTCGCCACCGGATGTTCAGCCCCCGTCCCGCTTTCATAGACCCGAACGGTGTTGCCCAAGGAATGTCGCTTAGTACACCGGGGATAATCTGGACGGGGGGCATGTCAGTTCTCCAGCATAAACGCGTCTGTTCCGCTATCCAGCGCGTTCATATAGTCCTTCATATCCCGCCGAGATACAAGGTTGTCGAGTACGGCACGGATCACAGCCACGCTCATCGCCATAGAGGCCCGATAATGGGGCGGGCACATGTCGTAGCTGCACTGCATATCTTCCGGCATCTGATCTCCTGCCAGCTGGACGGACAGCTCGTGTATGTTTTCCAGATCCATATACGGGTTGGCGGCCAGCTGCATGACGAACCCCACTGCGTTCGCGCGCTGCTCTTGCGGCAGGTCTTCCCACATGATCGCGGCCTCTGCGTTCTGGTCGGTCTCTTCTACCCAAGCGCAGTAGGTTCGATACGACATGCGGGCGGCGATATTGATCGCCACGGCGCAAAGATCGCTGGGGGTCGGGCCAAAATTCGGGACAGCTGCGCCGCCCATTACTCTGCCGCCTTTTCACCGGACAGGTAGGCTTCGAGATCGTCCGCGACATGCTCGCCTTCGATCGTGAACTCGGCCGCTTTGGCCAACTCTTCGATACGCCGGTCTTGCTCCATTTCATCCCGGTTGCGACGCGGACCCTCGGCGGATTTACCATACAGACGTCCTGTCGGCTCCGGTGCAGGTGCAGGTTCCGGCGTAGGCTCCGGCGTAGGTTCAGGTGCGACGGCGTGGGGCTTTACCTCTGTCACTTCCAGACCTGCCTCACGGCACATCGCCGCAACCACGTCCAGATCGTCGCTTTCGTTGGCTATAGTGACGCTGCGCTGGCCGCCGCGCGGGTGGTTGAACGTAACAGTGAACAGGTTCATGGTGTTCTCCTTTCGATCTCATACATGACGATTTTCTTGACGCCGATCAGTTTCTGGAGCGCAGGACTGAGAGGCTTTGTACCGGCCAGCATGACGTCTACATACTGTCGCGATACGAACAGTTCTTCTGCGACACGCCGTGGACCTCCGGCTTTTTTCGCATAATCACGCGCCATATCTAAAGCTACGTCCTGCGTTACATATTGCGTGGTCACACCCATCTGTATTCTTTCGCCTTCCATGTCGCGACGCTCAGTGGAATTACAGGCATGAACGTCTTGCCCAGCAGCGCGTCATCGGCTGCAAACCCTTGGTCTTCGAGTGTCGCGCGCGGCAACCAGACAACTTCCCCCTCGATCTTGGCCCGTATGGCCGCAATAGACCGACCGAGTATGATTGCACGGACAGACACCCACTTGGGGCCTGACGATACGTCTGATCGAGGCATGAAGTCAACCCTGTAGGTTACTATCGCGGGGAAGAGAGGCCGGGACCGGAACCCAGCAGGTCGCGTATCTCCCGCCGCAGCTCGGATATGCTTTCCGATGTGCGGCGGGATATATCGTCAATGTTCGTAAGTCGCTGTTCAATCCGCGCATTCTGGGTCTGCATCGTGCTGATCTGCATGGATTGCGACCGGATATCGGCCCGGTCTTCGTTCTGCCGGATGGACAGGTGGTCATACCGGTCCTGAATACGGACCGACAACTCGTTATACTGGGCGTTCATAGTCTGTATGTCGCCCGACAGTGAAGTGACCTGCACCCCAATCCACAGGCCGCCCCCCATCAAAGAAACCCCTATAGTCCACGCCAACGACTTGTTGAGCGTGATCCCGCGATCGCTGTTTTCTATCATAGGCTTAGTCATCTGCTACCTTGAGGGACGGATGGTGCGTGATGTTCCCCCATCGCGGCGTCGACCCATTGGCATGGCTTACCGGCTGGCGCGAACTCATGAGTGCGGTAGGGGTTTCTTTTTCAAGCGCTTCCAGCTTCTCGGTCAACTCTTGAATGTCGACCACGCTCATCCGTTCAAGCGCCCGGCCGACGACATCCATAAGCTGAATGCCCTCTTCCATCCCGATCTCTTGATTGCCAATGGCCGCCGCAATACGGGATATGGTTTTCTTGGCGCCGTCTGTCGACGTGATATCAATTTCCACCCGTGTGGATATTGGCATCGACGATCTGGCCGCCTTCGGTACTATATACGGTAGCAGGGCTTTGGACGCTTCCCAGTCGCCCAGAGCCGCGCGGGCCAGCGCGCGGGATACGACTGAAGGGCCTATAGTCTGTATTTTCCGTGCAATATCGGCGTGCGCAGCCATCGGTAAAACCTTTTCTATCCGGTTTTCCTACACATAGCACGTTTGTCCGCCCGGTCGCAACAATAACCCCGCCACGGGGGAGGAACCGGGCGGGGCAGGGAGAGGTCAGCATGACGGCAGCCAAGACCGGGGCCGCAGCTTCAGTCTACTATCTTACAGGCCGCTTTCGCAATCTTTTTCTCATGCGCGGCCAAAGCCCGTCCGGTCTTCGCCTCGAACCGGTCGACCATCTTCTCGAACGCCGCCCGTTGTCTTTCTTGCGCCATCACCACCCGTTTCTTCCGCCACAAGGCGTAATCCAGCCCGTAGACATCGACGATCTCCAGATCCGTCATATGATCGGGATTGGGTAAGCCCATATTCATGTCACCCCCTATCACGCCCAGCGCCTGCTTCACGGCCCGCCAGCACACCCTGCACCCGTCCAGTGTCACGAACCCGCCCCGCTTGCGCCCGATCGGCACCAGTACGGGTCGCCCGGCCTGCGACGCGTTCCAGATCCGCGCTTCCCGATCCGGCTCTGCGGCCCACGAAAAATACGACCCGTCCCGCGGCCGGTAGCACACCAGCCCCGATCCGCGCTCCAGATACAGAAAATCCTGAACGAACTCGCAAAACGCGCCCCAGCTTTTCTCGCCGGGCGCGGACCACAAATATCTCCTACCTAAGAGCGGCATGGGCTCTCCCGATCCCGATCGTGCGCGACCCTATCCGCACAACCGACGCCCGGTTGGGGCGGGACACCACCGACGGGGGCGTACCCGCGTAAACATTGTTCCACGCCAAAATCTTCTCGTCCGACGGAACTGCCTTTTCCGCACCCAGCATGACCAGCCGGAACCATGTGGCTTTCGTCCGCTCGGCCCATGCGATCCCGTACTGCCGGTCCGGCACCAGCACCGCGCGTATATCATCATCGGTCATCGCCGGTTTTGCCCGCTTCGCCGGCTCCGTAACTCCGATGCGCGCCCCCGGAAACAGTTGCTCCAGTAAAAACGGCGAGAACAGTATCACCCGCAGCAGCCGCACCACGCCGGCCGTCGTCACCTTCACCTCGGTCCCTGCCACCCGCGAGTTATACATCCGCATCGAGCGCCACGTCACAATCTCCCCCGGTTCATACTCCGATCCGGGCAGGCGCTCCCGCACCGCCTTCTCCAGCATATCCTTATCTTCCGCCGCCCGAAGAGGCTTCCACCGCAAAACCTTGTCGACCCCAACTCCCATGACAGCGCGAATGAACCCCTTGTCGAACATATTCCCGTCAGGGTTTGTATTCATGGCCGCGCTCCCCCGCGCGTGCGGATGCCGTAGCGTACGGGCGTTCGGGGTCAGTACCGACGTCTCGTACCGCTCTATCTGTTTATGCGGCGCCGCAAAAAACGCCCGCACTTTATTCTCGGTGAACGGGTACCTTCGAGCCCATGTTGTGATCGCGAAGGCGTTCACGGCATTCATCCCAATGGGTTTGCCTGCTTTTGCACGGTTGAACCCGTGCGCTGTGCGCTCGGGTTCTTTGGTCCCAAAATCTTCAGGCTGTCGCGCCCGCCAGACAAGACAATCTTGTTTATGGTCGTATTCCACAAACTTTCGCAGCACTTCCTGTTCTTCGGGGGTCAGGGGCTTAGGGGGTCTAGGCACAGCGTATCCTTTCGGGAGTTTAGACGTCGGGCAGGCACATATAATACAACGACACACCGCACTGTCAATACAGTGCGCCGGGAAAATTGGCGCCAAAAAATCGGGGCGCCGAGGCTGGAGCAGGGGCAGGAGAGAACGGGGAACCGATTGGAACGACACAACGTATACTCCGATTGGAACGACACAACGTATACTCCGATTGGTTAGGGCCGTACGGGGATTTTGAAAACTGGACAGGAGAAAATGCGGAGACCCCCGCCACTAAGGGGATCAAGCGACTTGCCAAGGCCCCTCGCGCGCGCGGGCCTGTGCGCATGCGCGCATGCAGGTGTGAGCGGGTGCGTGCGCACACACGAGCGATACTATGCGCGGGGGGTCATGTTAGCGCTAATAACCCATAAGCAGCATTATGTTAAGTAAAATAGGTATAGATATCAGACCCTTAACATGATGGCCTGCAATATGGGGGTGCACCCATGCGCTGCGTGCATTGCTTAGGCTTGTGTTGCCGCCTGATTGCAGCTTGCGTACCGCCTGACCCACCGCCACCGCCGGACAGGTCGCGCCCTGAATTTTCCAGCCGGACGACGGGGCCGTGGTGCAGCAGGGTACAACCCACCACCGCCGGACAGGCCCGAGGCATGGTAGGCCCGAGGCATGGTAGGCCCGAGACATGGTAAGCCCGAGGCGTGGTAGGACAGGGGGTAGGACAGGCCCAATCCCTACCCTTCCTAGGCGTCCCAAAACACTGTGTCATATGGCGTTATATTCACTTTGCGAAGCAAAGCAGGTGCCCCCCTAAACGGGGCCTTTTAGCCCCGTTTAGGGTACCATGTGACACATCAAGTTAGATAAAACCACACATCGCACCTAAAATGTAATGATATCAGTCACTTAACCCCGCAGTCTAATAACTAAATAACACCACACAAACCAACATAAAACCATCCAGCCGCCCGACTGGCACGCATCTAACACCATGTGACACATCAAGTTAGATAAAACCACACATCGCACCTTTTATTGTTTATTATCAGTGCCTTAGTCCCGCAGTCTAATAACTAAATAACACCACACAAGGCCGATAAAAACTATCAGACCCCCGCAACATAGAATGCTAATACACAACTATCTTGCCTTACATTTCAATAGCTTATCAGAAAGTTGCCTTCTATCGTCATTTTTTGCTTTACATTCCCCGATCGGGGGCGCATATTCAGCGCATAGGACGAACCGACAGGGGCTGCCCCCGCCGCGCTTCGCTCCCCCGCCGCAAGGTGTGCTGTTTGACATTTCTGGGACTTTGTACCGTGACTGCACTCACTTCATCGCAGATCATGGGGCGCGCTAGGACTGACAATCCGATGATGCCGCGCCACACTCGCAAGACAGGTCGCGCGCCGCTGATTGCCGCGTGCCGACTGTCACGCCGCTTATGGGACAGGCCGCAACGTATATCACGGGCGGGCACTGCCGCCGGACGTCTTCCCTACGATATGCCGCGTGACACTCTGCCGAAAGCCCCACCGCCCAAGATCATGGGACAGGGCGCGCTGAAACCCTCTTGCGACAAATCCAGACACATAAAACGCGATATCAGAACGGGCGTTACTCGCCCGTTTCACTATCCCGTTTCACATCAAGAGGCCCTGACCATGCCCCGCAACCCTGACCCCGACGCCTTGAACTACCTGCTGGACGCCGCGCGCGACGCGTGCCTTGCGCTGGCAATATCCGACTGGCCAAGCGCCGCTCTGGCCGGTTTCTCTGCCCTGTGTTGGGCGCGTCAATCCAATCTCATCTAATCTGAAAGGACACTGCACCATGAAAGCCTATCTACATTTCGGCGGCGCTGGCACTGTGGATCACCCCCGCGGGCCTATGCTGACCCTTGAAGCCCCCGCCAAGATCACCGACGCCCCGCGTTCTGGTCGCACCGTGACAGGCTACGGGGCGCGCATCCCATCACCCTACATGGTGCGACTGCATGGCCGCTGGCGGCGCGTCTATGTCGCGCAATGGGGCAACTCGGGCGTCGCCTATATCGGCAAGGCGGGCGCATGGCTCTGCACCGTTGATCTACCCTGACATTCTATCAGACCGGCCTTGCGGGGCCGGTTCAATGGACTGTCAATCTAAACAGAAAGGACCGCACCTTATGGACCGCGAAACATACAAGCGACTGCACCGCCACGCGCGCAACGCCGCCAAGCCCAAAGGCTACACAGTCATGCCCATACCCTACATTGGCGATGTGTCAATCTGGCCGCTGGGCGGGGGCCTGCCGGTCAGCGTAGCACGGGCAAGCCCGAACCCGCGCGGGGCCGCTGCGACCTTCCTTGACCTATGCCACGAAGCACGGGACGAACCCCTTCGCGTGATCCGCCGCGACCTGCACCGCCGCTACATTCGGAACGTCGCGGCCAAAATCTCTGCCGCAACCCCCTTGCCATGAAAGGACAATGCACCATGCCCGATTTCATCCTGATAGATCACGGCTCAATAACAATTCTTCGCGGCGCAACGGACGCCGCGAAGGACTGGATATCCGACAACCTGCCCGATGATGCTCTGACCCATGCGGGGGGCGTCGTGATCGAACCCCGCTTTATTGACGCTATCGTATCCGGCCTGCTGGCCGACAACCTGACAATCTCTGCAAGCTGAAAGGACACTGCACCATGCAGATATATACGCGCACAACCTACCACATTGCGGGCGCATCTTTCGACACTGAAAAGAAAGCCCGAGACTGGCTTTATGACCAAATCGGGAACACGCTGGACAAAGCCCTGTCCGACCTCGGGGCAGGTACCGTAGGGCCGCGCGAGCGCATCGCAATGGTTGACGCGATAACCAGCAACGCGGCCGCAATCCATACTCTGCTGGGCGCATACGTCGCGCCTGTTGACCGTGATATGCAAGGAACCTGACCCATGACCTACAAAATCATCCGCTTTCGCTTCAAAGGCGCGAACCGCGTAATCAAGCGCGGTCTGACACTCGAAGCGGCCCAAGCCCACTGCCGCCGCCCCGACACGCGCGGGGATGGGTGGTTTGACGGGTACGACGCCGAGTGACACTCGATCAGCGCGGCCCCGTGCGGGCCGCGTCAATGGACTGTCACCCGAAACTGAAAGGACACTGCACCATGAGACAGATCACATCAAACATGATCGCCGCCCTTCGCGACGGGCGCGCGTGGAAAGAAAAAGCCACTTCAACCCACCGTGGCGAGCGCGGCATGCTGGTACGCCTGCATGCAGACCTGATCGCAGTCGTGACCGCCGACACTGTTGAACTATGCGCCGCCGGTTGGCCCACCGCCACAACCTGCGACCGCTTGGACGCAATCGCCCGCGAGTTCACCGGCTGGACTGTGGGCCGTTATCGCGGCGATATCGTTTGCCGCAAGGACACAACGAAAATCACCTATCCCGCCGACGCATGGATTACCCTGCCCCGCGAATGAAAGGAACCTGACCATGACCGACAAGATCAAATTCCGCCTTCTGAGCATTGACGCATGGCGGCAACCCGAAGGCTGGAACTGGAATAATTGGTTTAAGCTGCAAGAGGGTATTGAACTGACCGAGGCCCAACTTAAACCCCGCGCCGTGTTCAGATGGTTGCGCGACAAGGGGTACCTATCCGACGCGAGCAAAGGCAAGGTCATGCTGGATGATCTGCCGACCGACCGCTACCACCTGACAATCTGCGACCGCAACACGGGTGAACCCCTGTTCTGCCTTGAAGAAATGGAGCCTGACCTATGAAAATGCCCCGCCCGCTATTCGACGCACTGGCCGCAGATATGCACACCGTGGCCGAGGCGAATGCGCCCCTGATGGCAAGGCCCCTTGGCCCCGAAACACCGATGGGCACCTTGTGGAACCTGTTTCACCGCGTCATGCGCGACCGCCAGTATGACGACACGCACCCCGGCTTTGCACAAGGGCTGTGGATCCGCGTGCTGCCGCACGCGGATCGCTTCTGGCTGGATCGCTTTTATAAAGACGCCGATCTGACCGATGATCACATCGCCACCGCGTTGCGCAAGATCGCGCGCGACAACCCGAAAGGACACTGACCATGTTCAAACTTGAAATCGAGACCGGAAACGCCGCATTCGGGCCAACGGTACTGGACCGCAACGCCGAGATTGCGCGACTGCTACGTAAAGCCGCTGACCGCATTGACGCTAATGGCAACACCATGCCGGAAAGCGGCAAGCTGATGGACCTGAACGGTAATTCATGCGGGCGCTGGACGCTGGACGCGTTCGACTACGCCGCCCACGGATATGACCCTGACTGACGCGCTATTCCTGCCCCTGCAATACGCGGGGGCAGTGGTGGACTGTCACCCAACCTTGAAAGGAACCGACTATGCCCGAGATCAAAACCCCCTTCGCTGGCCTATACGAAAGCTGGCTATCCCGCGCCCTCGACAGCGCCGAAGAAAATGCCCTTGACGGGCAGGCTGAAAACGATGAGCCTCACTGGCCCGAGCCGCTGCAACTGACCGCCAACGATATGGCCGATCCGTGGTTCTACGCGATGGATTACACCAAGGCCCATGAACTGATCGCCAAAGCGTATCTCGAAGAGTTTGACGCATGGGCGGGCGAGGCGCTGGGCGAAACCCGCCTGACCCGCGTATCTTGCGGTCTCAAATTCTCGGATATGACGTCACCGCGCCAGTACAATTTCGAGACTGACCGCTTGTTTGCCACTTGCAGTATGGCTTTCATCAAGCGCCTGTGGAAGCGCAGCAAGGCCGATGAACACAAGACGCTGGTCGCGCTGATCCGTGAGCGCTTCACCAGCTACGACGGGTTCATGTCCCACTATGCGAACGATCTGGACGCGTGGCCGCGCGACCTGAGCGACTGGGATCATAACGAACTTGAGACCCTGCTGATTGCCTGTCTGGACCTGACAGATGCGGACGAAAACACCTTACAATCGCAGATGCAGGACGGGGAGACCTTCGACACTATCGCAAGCGAAGCGATGGATTGGGCCGACTTCGAGCGCCGGTGCATGGACCTGCGGATCGAGCGACTGACCGACTGGGCCGAGCAAGACCCCGCCGCCGTGGCCCTGTGGGCCGCGCAGGCCCCCGACCAGTGGGCCAAGCTGCTCGCCCACGACTGGGACGAGGTTGCCGCCCTCGACCTGCCTATGGGTGACGCCTGTGGCGCGTTCTATCGCTGCCCCGAGACCCCCGACATGCTGAACATGTGACGTGCTATTCCTGCCCCTGCAATAAGCGGGGGCAGTGGTGGACTGTCACCCGAAACTGAAAGGAACCTGACCCTATGCAAACATCTGAAATCCGCGCCGTGTTCAAGCGCGCCTACAACGGCGCACCGAACTTTATGACCCCGACTGTTCTCGGATACGGTAAGCGCGGCGACCACCTGTTCGAGATTAGCACCGGACAGGGGCTGCGCGGCGACCCGATCTACGGCGTGACCGTACTCGCCGTGACGGGCGAGCGCTGCCCCGACCTGTCAACCTGCGTATCTACCTATGCCGAGGCCCGCGCCTATGCCAAGGCGCTGCCCCGCGCGCAATCCTGAAAGGAACCTGACCAATGCCATACTTCACAACCACCCACGAAGTCATAACCCTTGGGGTATACCGGACGTGGTTTTCTGGCCCGAAAGAGGCCGCTGCATCGGGTGCCATATATGGCCGCATCGGCGTTCGCGGCATGAGCCACGGCGGCGTACTCGATCTGATCCGCGCGATGGATGCAGTGATGGACTGCTACGGTGCGCCCGTCGAGTTCCAGATCGCATTCGAGACTGCCGACGGTCTATGGCACGACTATGACCCTGAACGCGGCTTTGACGAAGGGCCGGATTGATGCCGGTCTACATCGCTTTGCACCACCACAGACACGGTACCGACGGGCATGTACTGCGCTGTGAGACTATGCCTACCACAGAAGAGATCATCGCCTATCTGGGCGATGATTACGAACCTGACCGTGACGAGCGCATAGAGGTACGCCCCTGCGCCGTCATAGACTTTGCCCGTCTACGCAACCCTGAAAGGAACCTGACCGATGAACGCTGATCTCATCCAATGGCACGACGCTGCAATGGAAGCCCGCGCCACCCTGTACCTGATGCTGGAGCGCCTCGAAGTCAACGATTACGACGGCGAAGAGGCCCCCTTCATGGAAGACTGCCAGAACGCAATCGCATTGATCAACGCCTTGCCGATCAATGAAGAGGCGGTACGCGAATACCGCAAGGCAAAACGCAACCAAGCGGGTTGACATATATACCCCGCTTGGTTACTATCCCCGAGACCTCTGAGGCGTAAGCCAAAGATTATCCTGAAAGGAGACTGACCGATGCCCCGCTACAACCACGCCTATGACTTCGCGTTTGAAGTCCTATCCGACCACCCCGAAGGTGAAGACGTCACGCCTGCCATGTTGATCGCCGCCTGCCGCGCGCGGCTGGACCGGATCGAAGCCACCGACGGCGGAGCAGAAATGCTGGAAGCCTGCAACCGCTTCGACACCCACAAAGAAGGAGCCTGACGATGCCGAAATTCTATATCCATGAGAAGATGAACTGCGAGGTGACTTTCGTGAAAGTCGTCGAGGCCGCTGACAAGGATGCCGCCCTTGAAAAGAGCTGGGATGGGGGTGCCGAGCTGTTGGGCGTCTCTGTAGGAGATATAGTGGCAGGAGGGTATCAGGAGGACGTTTACATTGAGGCCGACAACCCGCGTCTGACGTGCTGGTATCCTGAGCCTGAATGAAATCTTGTGACACCATGGCACAACTTAACGAGGAGAGACGACTATGGGACGTTCTGTATCCTGCCCGCGCGACACCCTGATCCTGACCTTCGGCCACTACGAGACGGGCGAGACCGTCACGCAAGACCTGATCGACGACGGCATTTTCGAGCAGGACCAGCTTGGCGACTGGGTGGACAACGAGCATGCCTATGACGACATGATCGAAGATTTCGTCGAGACCTGCAAATCCGAATGGCCGAGCCTGTACGAGCATGACGCGTGGATTGGCCGCGAGGATCACGTCCTGATGCGCAACCGCTTCGTCAAGCTGGGTATGTCCGAATACTGCGGCCTGATCGCGTACTGGGCCGTACTGGATGAAGACGCCTTGCACGACGCCCTGTATTATGACGGGCGCGACATGACCGGACTGGCGACCCGCTGGGCCAAACAGATCGAAGCCAAATTCATCGAGCGCTTCGGGATGCTGCGCAAGCTGGGCCATATGAGCAACGGCGAGGGCGTGTACCAGCGCCTTGACCGCGCCGCGTGACCGTCTTGCAGTCCAGCCCCTTGCGGGCTGGATCACTGGACCGTCAACATAACCCCTGAAAGGAGACTGACCGATGACACTCGCACCTGAACAAGCCCATGACGCCAATGATCTGGCGCTGTATGCCGCTAACACCTCTAAACTGTATCCCGACGCAATCGAGATCATGAAGATGCGAGCCGTCTTCGGGATCGCCCCGACCGATCTGTTCGGCTGGGCGCGCTTCGTGCGCAAGGCCCGCTCTTACTATCGCAAAGACGTCGGCTTCCGAGTGGCACACTATTCCGCCACGGTGACTATCGTTGCCGCCCGTCAGGTGCGCGACCACTACGCCGAGCAACAGGCGGAGATCACCGCCAGCTACACCGGAGAAACGATATGAGCGACGAATACGACCGCGCAATGAGCCTCGAATACACCCCGATGGGTCTGCGCACTGTTACCGGAGCGCCGTGCACTTTTGACATGGTGCGCGATGTGGCGCTGCATCGCCCTTCGCAATTCGACAGGATGCAGGAGGCCGCAGCGCGCCGCTCACTGGCCGCAAGCGCGACCTTGCCGCTACCCGACACGCTGGCGCAGCAGATCGCCGTCCACGCGGCGGAAAACGGGGGCGAGCGTGCGGCCTACGCCTATCTCGACGACCTGACCCGAGAAGTGGGGCGTGCACTGAAAAAGAAAGGATCGAAGCCATGAGGCCACCCATCCCGACCGAGCAAGCGCGCGACCGTGCGCTTGCAATCGCCCATGAAACCGAGCGGCTGAGTAACCTGATCGTCACTCTGCCGCCCGCCCGGATCGACGTACTGAATGACTGGCGCAGGACACTCGCCAAGATCAACGAACATTACATACATTTCGCCCTCGCCTGTCACCGCGAACTGGGCGAATGAAAGGCACCTGACCAATGAAAACCTACACGTTTGAAGTGCGCCTCGACGCGGCAATGGAAATCACCGCTGCGTCAGCAGCAGAGGCCCGTGCCGCTGCCCGCACCATCATGGACTGTTTCGACCTAGACGAGAATTTCCTAGCAGGCTTCAACACCCAACTGGCTGACGTGGAAGTGGGCGATGTGACGCTGACCCCTGACGATAGCGGGCTTACCCTGACCGCGTGCGACGGGGAGTACATATGACCCCCGCGCCCCACCCCTGCGGGATCAGGATCACGACCGGATCTTGGCCCCGCCGCTTTACCCTGATTGTCGCCCGCGACGGATACCCTGTGGGCGGCAACATCGACTTCAGACATGGGATAGGTGCCGCTATGCTGACCCACGCCCGTCGCAACCTGAAAGGATTGACCCGTGAACCTGCTGCAATGCCACGCCTGCGGCAAGACGTTTCGGAGCATGAGCGCCGAGGCGAAACACCGCCATAACTTCCCTGCCTACTGCAACAAGAAATCGAAAATGTGGAAGACGTTTCAGAAGGAAATCAACACATGCCCTGCCCGCCCTGCAACAACGATTGCAACCAAGGCCGTAGCTGCCCGTCGCGGCATAGACGACCGATGAAACTGCGCCACCCCCTGATCTTTCTTGCCCTGCTGATCGTTCTGATCGCGTTCAACCCGCTGGCATGGCTGGTCTACTGGATCGACCTGACGATCTGGGAGTGGCAATACGGAAACCCCTACTGAAAGGATCGAGACGATGCCGCTGCCGATACGCACGTTTGAAGACGCCCATCCCAGCACTTCGGATGTGGTTCTGTGCCACTACTGCGGGGAAGCCCTGCACGCCCCCGAGGACGATGTGTTCTGGCACGACAACTTGACCCACGCTTGTTCCGGCATGTTCACCGCCCGCATAGAGGAACTGGAGAGCGAGCGGGATGCGATGCGCCGCGAACGAGACGACATGCGCAGCTTGCTGGAGAACGCCGCCAAGAATATTCTGAAATCACTTGAATGAAAGGAACCCGATGCCCCTGATCGCCACCTTCAACCGCATCGCCCCCGGTCCCTACGACCGGGACGTGGAACTGCTACGCTCTGGCCCACTGTTCATCCTGCGCTACCGCAACGGGCAGCCTTGGATCAATCCCGCTGTGCCGCGCGAAGCCCCGCGGCATGAGCGCTGCGCATGGCCGAGCGAGGAAAGTGCGCGCGACTATATCGACCGCATGTTCAAAAACTTTGCGCCGCGTGTCGAAAAAAGCAACCAAGTGGGTTGACACCTGCCCCGATTGGCGCGTATAACTTAAACCCTGACCAACCCCTGAAAGGATACGACAATGGGAATGCAACGATACATGAAGGGTATGTCCGCAGGTGGCGTTATCTCTGCCGCGAACGGTGAAGCCCTCGACAGCCACCAGCTTCAGGCCGTGGTGCCGTCCCTGTTCGCCCGCGAGGCGCACGAGAGCCGCAGTGCCCGCTTCGCGCCCATCCCCACCATCGACGTGATCGACGGGCTGCGCCGCGAAGGCTTCGACCCGTTCTTCGCCCAGCAGGCCCGCACCCGCATCGCAGGCAAGGGTGACTACACCAAGCACATGGTGCGACTGCGCCACCGCTCGCTCGCCCGCGCGGACGGTGAGGCATTCGAGATCATTCTGGTCAACAGTAATGACGGCACGTCCGCGTATTCTCTACTGCCCGGATTTTTTCGTTTCGTCTGCGCCAATGGCCTTTTCGTGGGAGAAACTCTTGAGGAAGTGAAAGTTCGCCACTCCGGTAATGCTATGGATAAGGTGATCGAAGGGTCTTACGAGGTTCTATCCCGTGCGCCTGAACTGACGTCTATCATCGACGAAACAAAAGGGACTGCGCTATCCCCTGCCGAGCGTAAGATTTTTGCGGATGCAGCGCATCAGCTACGGTTCCCTGCCGCATACGCTGAAGACGAGGCGGAACGTAAAGCCGCCCC
>Ga0207421_10002139_pt1 | contig 24774 bp, 25 predicted proteins | sample SodLakKL_010_SED_4_FD_187542 | JGI IMG/M metagenome (GOLD analysis project Ga0207421, IMG submission 187542) | Alkaline sediment microbial communities from Lake Tanatar, Kulunda Steppe, Russia - 8KL_010_SED (SPAdes) (version 2) | ecosystem: Environmental > Aquatic > Non-marine Saline and... | reverse complement strand
CCCTGATCGAGAAGATGAAGGGCAGCCCGCTGTTCGGCCACGTCACGCTGACCAAGGGGGTGCGCAGCCCCCTGGCCGAACACGCCGCCACCATCTTCTAGCGGGGCCGCGGCCGGCACCGGCCGCGGCCCGAGCGCGCCGCCGCGCGGCGGCGTCCGGCTGAGGGTCGAGCGGTTGCTGCCGTCAGGCCCCTCTGCCCTGGCCACCACCCTGGGGCGCCACCTACCGTCGAGACACCAGCGCCCGTGATCGTCACGGCGCCGACCCGTCCCAGCGCATCGTCGGCACGGCGATCACGCCAGCCGAGCCGGACGGTGGTGAGGGACCGATGGCGGACCAGCAACCAGACGAACGCCTCCGACCCCAGCTCGGCGGTGGTCCCGAGCCCGCACGGTCCGGCCGTCGGGCCCGGATCGGGCTGGCGCTGGGTCCGGTGGCCGCCATCGCGACCTACCTCCTCGTGCCGGTGGGCGAGGACGGGTTGACCGAGGGCGGGCGAGCCACCGCTGCCGTCGCGGTCCTGATGGCGGTGTGGTGGGTGGCGGAGACCTTGCCGCTGGCGGTGACCTCCCTGCTGCCGATCGTGCTGCTGCCGCTGACGGGAGCCCTGGAGCTGTCGACGACCACCGAGGCCTACGGCAACCCGCTGGTGTTCCTGTTCCTCGGCGGGTTCGTGCTGGCGCTGGCGATGCAGCGATGGGGCCTCCACCGCCGGATCGCCCTGCTGACGATCCGGGTGGTCGGCACCCGACCGACCCGGTTGGTCGGTGGCTTCATGCTGGCCGCCGGGGGACTCTCGATGTGGGTCAGCAACACGGCCACGACGGTGATGATGCTGCCGATCGGGGTGTCGGTCCTCGGGCTCGTGGCGGTCAAGCTCGGGGCCGGTGCCGACGAGCGCCACGGGGACAGGTCGGTGTCGGAGATCGCCGGGGACGAGGCACCCACCTCTGCGGAGGAGATCGCCGAGAGCCCGGCTCCCAACCTCGGTACGGGCCTGATGCTCGGCATCGCCTACGCGGCGAGCATCGGGTCGCTGGCGACGCTGATCGGGACGCCGCCGAACACCTTCCTGGCCGGTTTCCTCGCCCAGACCTACGACATCGACCTCGGGTTCGGGCAATGGATGCTGTTCGCCCTGCCACTCTCTCTGGTGTTCCTGGTCATCGCCTGGGTGGTCCTGACCCGGTGGATGTACCCGCCGGAGATCGACGACATCCCCGGCGGCGCGGAGCTGATCGACGAGGAGCTCGCCACGCTGGGACCCTTGACCCCGGGCGAGCGCAACGTCCTGATCGTCTTCGTGTGCATGGCCGGTTCATGGATCCTGCGCGGCCCGCTCCAGGACCTGCTGGCCGGCACCCCCCTCGCGGCCATCGATGACCCGATCATCGCGATCGCCGGCGCCATCGTGCTGTTCGCGCTGCCGGTCGATTGGCGCCGCGGCGTGTTCACCATGGACTGGGCCACCGCCCGTCAGCTCCCCTGGGGCGTGCTCCTGCTGTTCGGTGGCGGGCTCGCGCTGGCGGCGGCGGTGTCGGGCAACGAGGTCGACGTGTTCGTCGGCCAGCAGCTCGCACAGCTCGAGGCGGTTCCGATCCCGGTGCTGATCCTCGCGGTCGTCGCCACGGTCATCCTGCTGACCGAGCTGACCTCCAACACCGCGACGACCGCGGCTCTGGTCCCCGTGGTCGCCGGGACGGCCGTGGTCCTCGGGCTCGATCCGATGGCGCTGGCGATCCCCACCGCCCTGGCGGCAACCTGCGCCTTCGCCCTGCCCGTCGCCACCCCGCCCAACGCCATCGTGTTCGGCTCGGGCTTCGTGACCATCCCCCAGATGGTGCGGGTCGGGCTGGTGCTGAACGTGATCGGCACGCTGCTGATCGCTGTGGTGTCGGTGTGGCTCGCGCCCGTGCTGTTCGGGTTCTGACCACCAGCGTGCCGTGACGGCGCGCAGCGGCCTCCGGGCCCCGGCCGGGGGGTCAGTTGAGTCGCGCGCGGGCCTCGATCGCAGCTCGGCGCGCCGTCTGCCGCTCCGGCGTGTCGCCCTCAGTCAGCTCCAGGTACCGCTCATAGGCATCGGCAGCCGCGTCGAAGCGTCCGGTGCGCATGCTGAGGGCGCCGAGCTCGCGGTGGTCCTCGGCGACCCGGTTCGGCAGCGCCAGCTTGACCTCGACCGCCCACCGCGCCTCGGCGAAGCGCTCGGCGTGGAGTAGCGACTGGGAGAGGTTGTTCAGCAGCCGGCGCACGATGCGCACGGCGGGGGTGGGACGCAGCATGGCCCGGCGGAACGCCAGCCGACCACCGGTCGCCTCGTGCACCCGCGAGATCAGCGCCGGCTCGTCGAGCAGCACCCCGCCGTGGAAGGGATCGAGCGTGACGGGGTGTTCCCCCCCGGCGACGCCGACCACGACGTGACCGGGCAGCCCGATGGGGTACGCGGCCACCCGCAGCCGACGTGCGATGGCGACGTAGACGATGGACAGGGTCAGGGGAAGCCCGCGGCGCTCGGCGAGCACGCGGTGCAGCAGCGAGGCGTCCGGGAGGTGTGACCGGTCAGGATCGCCCCGGAACCCCAACCCGGCACCGAGGTGGTCACGCAGGGAGGTGGCGGCCGCGACGCTGGACCCGAGGTCGGGGTGCTGCGTTCTGAGCCCATCAGCCAGCGCGTCGATACGGAGCAGTTCGCCCTCGACGTCGAGGTCGGGGGCGCACCCGAGCGCGCACAGCAACGCCGCTTCCGCCAGGTCGGCGTCGCTGCGCCGCACCAGACGGACGAGCCGCTCGCGCACGTCCTCGTTCATGGGGCGCACGGTAGCCGTCGCTCCGCGGGCTCCGTCGCGCTGCTCGCCAGCGGCGGTGGCCTCGATACGGGGTGGCGGTCGACCGACGACTAGGTTCGTGCCCACGCCCTCGTGACGGCTGCCTCCGACGTGGCGGTCCGCCGGGGGGAAACGGACGTCTCACGACATGCTCGGAGCACCTGGTGGCAACCATCTTCATCCCGCAGGAGCAGGCGGCCGGGGAACGGCGGGTCGCGGCGACGCCCGCCTCGGTCGCCAAGCTCCGCCGAACGGGCATCGAGGTGGCCGTGGCGTCGGGTGCCGGGGCAGCGGCGCGGTTCACCGACGACGACTACACCTCCGCCGGCGCCCGGATCGCCGATCCGGGCGAGGTCGGTGATGCGGAGGTGGTGGCCCGGGTCGCCCCGCCCACCCCGGAGGAGGTGGCCGAGCTGGCTCCGGGCGCGGTGCTACTCAGCTTCGTCGCCCCCCACCGCCACCTCGACGTCGTCGCGGCGCTGGCGGAGCGGGGCGTGACCAGCCTGGCGATGGAGCTGGTGCCCCGGATCAGCCGCGCCCAGGCCATCGATGCGCTGTCCAGCCAGGCCAACATCTCCGGCTATCGGGCCGTGGTCACCGCCGCCTACGAGCTCGACAAGTACTTCCCGCTGTTCATGACCGCCGCCGGGACGATCAAGCCGGCGACGATGGTGGTCCTCGGGGCGGGGGTCGCGGGGCTGCAGGCGGTGGCGACCGGCCGGCGGCTGGGCGCGGTGGTGAAGGTGTCCGACATCCGCGCCGCCGCCAAGCAGGAGGTCGCCTCGCTCGGGGGCACCTTCATCGACATCCCCTCCGACGAGGACCTCACCGGCGAGGGTGGGTACGCCAAGGAGGCCGGGGAGGACTTCCTGACCCGGCAGCGGCGCATCCTGACCGAGCATCTCAGCTCCGCCCACGCCGCGATCACCACCGCACAGATCCCCGGACGTCCCGCCCCGCTGCTGCTCACCGCTGAGATGGTGGAGGCGATGCCGGCCGGAGCGGTCGTCATCGACCTGGCGGCGGCCGACGGGGGCAACTGCGAGCTCACGGAGACGGAACGGGTCGTCGAGCACCACGGGGTGCGGGTGTTCCCCGGCCATGAGCTCGCCTCCGCGATGCCGAGCGAGGCGAGCACGATGTACGGCAACAACATCGCCGCCTTCGTCGAGCTGTTCGTGACCGACGGCGCGGTCAAGATCGACCTCGAGGACGAGGTCGTCGCCGGGGCGATGCTGACCCACGACGGCGAGGTGGTGCACGAACGCACCGCCGAGCTGCTGCAAGGAGAAGGACGATGATGGGCCCGCTGCTCGTGAGCCTGTACGTGTTCGTGCTCGCCGCCTTCCTCGGGTTCGAGCTGATCAACAAGGTGCCGCCGACGCTGCACACCCCGCTGATGTCCGGCGCGAACGCGATGTCGGGGATCACCGTCATCGGCGCGTTGACGTTGGTGACGGTCGCGAGCCCCTCGGTGGGGGTCGTGCTGGGCGTCTTGGCGCTGATCCTGGCCACGATCAACGTGGTGGGCGGGTTCCTGGTCACCGACCGCATGCTGGCGACCTTCGGAGGGCGCAAGTGACCATCACCGAGCTGACCGCCCTGCTCGCCCTCGGGTCGATCGCGCTGTTCGTGATCGGGCTCAAGCGGCTGTCCAGGGTCCGCACGGCCCGCAGCGGCAACGCGCTGATGGCCGGTGGCATGCTGCTCGCCGTGCTGATCACCCTGCTGGAGATCGGCCTGGTCGACTACCGGTGGATCATCGCCGGGCTGCTGATCGGCGGCGGGATCGGCGTCGCCATCGTCCTGCGGGCGCAGGCCACCCAGATGCCGGAGATCGTGGCCCGGTTCAACGGCTTCGGTGGCGCCGCCTCGGCGTTGGTGGCGCTGTCGCTGTTCTGGTTGGCGGTCGTGGAGGTCCCCGGCGAGCTCACCACCGTCGATGCCTTGGGGGGCACCGCCGCGGTGACGCTCGTGCTGTCGGTCCTGATCGGCACCGCCACGCTGTCGGGCAGCATCCTCGCCGAGCTCAAGCTGCGGGGCACGCTGTCGAAGGACCCGCGGGTCCCGCTGCGTACCGCCGTCATGGCCGTGCTCGTGCTGGTCGGGCTCGGCGCCGGGTTCTTCGCGATGTTCGCGATCGCCGACACCGGCGTGGCCGCCCTGGTCGTGATCGGGGTGGTCGTGGCCAGCCTGCTGGTCGGGATCGTGCTCGTGTTGCCGATCGGTGGCGCCGACATGCCCGTGGTCATCAGCCTGCTCAACTCGCTGTCCGGGCTGGCGGCCGCTGCCACCGGCTTCGCGTTGTCCAACCAGCTGCTGATCATCGCCGGCACGATCGTCGGTGCGGCCGGGCTGATCCTGACCCAGATCATGTGTGTCGCGATGAACCGCTCGCTGGTCAACGTGATCGCCGGCAGCTTCGGTGAGGCCGGGGACGTGGAGCATGGCGAGTACGGCCACGTCGTCTCCGCCGACGCGGAGTCGGCGGCGATGGTGCTGGAAGCGGCCGGCTCCGTGATCATCGTTCCCGGTTACGGCCTCGCTGCCGCCCGCGCACAGAACGCCGCCTACGACCTCGCCAGGGCGCTGATCGACCGGGGTACCCAGGTGCGCTTCGCGATCCACCCCGTGGCCGGTCGGATGCCGGGCCACATGAACGTGGTGCTCGCCGAGGCCGAGGTGCCCTACGAGCTGCTGTTCGAGATGTCGGAGATCAACCCGGAGTTCTCCCAGACCGACGTCGCCATCGTCGTCGGCGCGAACGACGTGGTCAACCCCGCGGCCAACGACACCCCCGGAAGCCCTATCGCCGGGATGCCGATCCTCGAGGTGGAGAACGCGCGGCGCGTGTTCGTGATCAAGCGGAGCCTGTCCCCGGGCTACGCCGGCATCAAGAACGCCCTGTTCGAGCGCGAGCACACGGTGATGCTGTTCGGTGACGCCAAGGAGATGCTGACCGAGCTGGCCGGTGAGGTCACCCAGGCACGATGAACGCCCGGCGGGGCGCACCCGCTCACTAAGCTGCTGGCGAGCGGGCTGACGATGTCCCGCAGGCCGAGTGCGGGTCAGCGTTGACGCCGCAGGGGGGTGGCAGGTGAACCCGGAGAAGCCCGACCGCAACATCGCGATGGAGCTGGTCCGCGTCACCGAGGCGGCGGCGATGGCCGCGTCCCGCTGGCAGGGACGGGGCGACAAGGAGTCCGGCGACCAGGCCGCGGTGGACGCGATGCGTGCCGTGCTCGACACCGTGCCCTTCGACGGCACGGTGATCATCGGAGAGGGCGAGAAGGACGAGGCCCCGATGCTCTACAACGGCGAGCGGGTCGGGACCGGCTCCTCGCCGGCGGTCGACATCGCCGTCGACCCCGTGGAGGGCACCCGGCTCCTCGCGGAGGGACGCCCCGGGTCACTGGCCGTGATGGCCGGCGCACCGGCCGGCACGATGTTCGACCCCGGCCCCTGCGTCTACATGGAGAAGCTGGTCGTCGGCCCCGCCGCCGTCGGCGCTATCGACCTCGAGCGTCCGATCGACGAGAACCTCGCCGCGGTGGCGAAGGCGAGCGGTCGGCCGCTCGCCGACATCACCGTGGTCATGCTCGACCGGGAGCGCCACGACGAGGCGAAGCGGCGGATCCGTGAGGCCGGCTGCCGCCTGCAGCTGATCACCGACGGGGACGTGGCGGCCGGTCTGGTGGCCGCGTGGGTGGACCGCCCCCAGATCGATGTGCTGTACGGGATCGGTGGCACCCCCGAGGGCGTGATCACGGCCTGCGCCGTGAAGGCGCTCGAGGGGGAGATGCTCGGCCGGTTGTGGCCCCGGTCCGACGCCGAACGCCAGGCTGCCATCGACGGGGGCTACGACCTCGACGGCGTGCTCAACCAGGACGACCTGGTCACCGCCGACGACTGCTTCATCTCCTGCACGGGGATCACGACCAGCCAGCTGCTGCGCGGGGTCAGCTTCGATGTCCGGGGGGCGACGACCGAGTCGCTGGTGATGCGGGCGAAGTCCGGCACGGTGCGCACGATCCGTGCCCGCCACAAGCTGGAGAAGCTCCGCGGGTACGCGGCCGTGCCCTACTGAGCCGCGAGCAGGGGTCGGCCCGCGCCGCTCCCGGTGTGTGACGTGGGGGTCCTGAGCCGGCGGATCGCGGGCTCGATCAGGTCGGGGAACTCGATCGGCAGCCCGTGGCTGCCCTCCTCTATCACCACCAGCAGCGCGTCGGGCAGCATCGTGGCGAGCTCCTCGCCCACCGACCGGGGTGACCACGCGTCCGCGGTGCCGACGACGACCACCGTCGGCACGTCGATCTCGTGCAGCCACGGGGTGGGGTCGAAGTCGTGCATCCCGCGGGCCGTCCAGATGGCGGTCCGGGGATCGACCTCGCTGAGGTGCCACCGGTAGGCACGCATGCCCTCGTCGGGCGTGTGGGGTCCGAGCGCGCGGATCGCGCGGGCGACCGGGAGGGTGATCGGTAGCTCCAGCGCCCGCATGGCCACGCCGGTCAGTGCCCGGGGGAAGGCCGGCACCGTGACGGAGACCAGGGGGAACACCGCCGCGGCGATCCTCGAACCGTAGAAGGTCAGCAACGGGGAGGCATACGGGCCGGCGACCAGCGCGAGCCGCCCCACCAGGTCCGACCGGGCGCGCCAGAGCGCCAGGGCCACCTCCACGCCCATAGAGTGGCCGATCACCGTCGCGTCCTGGATCCCTTCGGCGTCAGCGACCGCGGCGACGTCGGCGGCGAGCAGCTCCATGGTGTAGCCGTCGGCCTGCGGTGGGAGATCGCCACCGCCGGCCTCGCTGGAGGCCCCGACGCCGCGGTAGTTCAGGATCACCACCCGGTGGTCGCGGGCGAGCGACGGCGCCAGGTCACGCCAGAAGTTGTCGGGGCACAGGTAGCCGGCGCAGAACAGGACCGGGGGAGCACCCTGCGGCCCTCGGACGGCGTAGGCCACCCGCGTGCCGTCGACGCTGGTCGCGAACCGGTCCTTCGGCCACAGGTGCCCCCCGCGGTCACGTGGTGCCGTGGTCTCCGCTCCCACCCAGGTCCTCCTCGCCTGCCCGAGGTCGCCGGCCGTGGTCGCCGGTCGCGGTCGCCACCTCGTCGGGGCGATGGCCGCCGGGGCCGGATCGGGGGCAGCGTACGTGAGCCGACGGCGTCGGCCAGTGCGGCCGGCGCGCCAGCCAGCTGACCGGGCAGCACGACGCCGGGCAGGATGTCCTGGCGGTGGCGCAGGTGACGTGAACGCGTCAGCCTCGGTTCACCTACCGTTCACCTCGGCGACAGCGTCCGGGACCGGGTCGGGCGTAACGTTCGGGCATGGAACATCATCAACTCGACACCGAGGGTCGATCCCGAACGCGGACAGGAGCGAGGGTGGCAGAGACGGGGCCAGGGGAGCTGCCTCCGACACTGCTGCATGGTGGGCTCGGCGAGCTCCGGGGGGAGTACGCGGCGTGGCTCGATGCCATCGACGATGAGCTCATGGGCGCCGCGCTGATCGTCGCGGAGGCCATGCCCCGGATCACCCGGGCCTTCCTGGCCGCCGACCGGGCGGTGCTGGACGAGGCGAGCGCATTGAGTGCCGACGTTGGGGAGCGCTGCCGGCAGGTCGAGGAGCAGGGGTTCGTGATCCTCGCGCGGGAGGCCCCCGTCTCCGGCGACCTGCGGCGACTCGTGGCGATGCTGCGGTTGGTGCACGACGCCGAACGCTCAGGGCGGCTGATGCGGCACGTGGCCGAGGGCGTCGAACGCCTCGACGCGCGGCAGCTCCCCCTGCCGCTACGCCAGCAACTCGAGGAGCTCGCGATGCGCTCGATCGAGGTCTACCACCGCGGCGTCGATGCCTGGCGCCAGCGGGACGCCCTCGCGGTGCACGAGCTCGACCGCCTCGACAGTGACGTCGACAAGCTCCGGATCGGGCTGATCTCCCTCGCACAACAGCGGCACGGCGCGCCGAGCGAGGTCATGGTGCTCGGGCTGCTCGGCCGGTACTTCGAGCGCCTCGCCGATCACGGGGTCGCCTTCGCCCAGCACGTCACCTTCGTCGTCACCGGCGAGCGGGTCGATGTCGGGCCCTGAACCCCGCCACCCGCGTCCCGGAGCTGGCTCAGTTGCCGGACAGGGCCTCCGAGGACAGCTCCCGGGTCGTCCCGGTCGCCACGAACACGGCCTGCTCGGCGACGTCGACCCCGTGGTCGGCGTAGCGCTCCAGCTGGCGGGTCAGCTGGATCATGCGGGTCGCCCACTCCAGCCGCTCCTCGCCCTCCGCGGCCAGGCGGACCAGGCGCTGGAAGATGCCGGCGTTGAGCCGGTCGACGGAGTCGTCGAGCCGGCTGGCCGCGACGGCCGCCTCGGCGTCGGGCTGGACGAAGGCTGCCGTCGCCTGGCGTCCGACCGCCCGGGCCAGCTCTCCCATCTCGATCAGCTGCTCGAGCAGGTCACGGTCGGGTTCCTGGCCATGGACCCGCTGGACCGTACGCGCGACACCGACGGCGTAGTCGGCCATGCGTTCGGCGTGGAGGCTGACGTGCAGCAGGCCGGTCAACAGCCGGAGATCGCGGCCCACGGGACCGTGCAGCGCGACCGTGGCCAGCACGCCGTTCTGGATCTGCTCGTAGGCCAGGTCCTGCGCACGGTCGGCGTCGATGACGGCGTCGGCGGCGGCCAGGTCATCGTCCTGGAGCGCCTGCAGGGCGCGGCCCATCATCTCGTCGGCGCGACCTGCCATGGTCACGACCGTGGTGCTCAGCTGATCGATCTGTCGGTCGAGTTCGTCACGCATCGCGCACCTCCCGCCGCACTATAACCACGCCAGAGGGTCGAACCATGCCGAAGCTGCTGCTGGTCGAGGACGAGAAGTCCATCGCCGAGGGGTTGGCCATCACCCTGGAGGCCGAGGGCTTCCAGGTCGCCTGGGTCAAGGACGGCCTCGACGCGATCCCGGCCTGGGAGCGGATCCGGCCCGACCTGGTGGTGCTCGACCTCATGCTGCCCGGCATGAGCGGCACGGAGATCTGCCGGGCGCTGCGCAGCCGGTCGGATGTCCCCATCATCATGCTCACGGCCCGGGAAGCCGAGGTCGACCGCGTCGTCGGACTGGAGCTCGGCGCCGACGACTACGTCACCAAACCGTTCTCCACCCGGGAGCTGGTCGCTCGCATCAAGGCGGTGCTGCGCCGGGCGCCCCTGGCCGAGCAGCTCGAGGACGAGGTCCCGGTGGAGGCCTCGGGCGTTCGAGTGGACCGTGTGCGTCACGAGGTGGAGGTCGAAGGGTCCCGGGTGGACCTGCCGCCCAAGGAGTTCGAGCTGCTGGCCTACCTCCTCGAGCATGCCGGACGCGTCCTGACCCGCGGCCAGCTGATCGACGCGATCTGGGGCAGCGACTACGTCGGCGACACCAAGACCCTCGATGTCCACATCCGGCGGCTCAGGACCCGCATCGAGCCCGATCCCCACGCGCCCGTCAGGATCCAGACCGTCCGGGGGGTCGGCTACCGGTTCGCGGACCGGTGAACCTCCCGCAGGCGCTGGCGATCTCGCTCGCCGCGGTCGCGGGGCTGGCCGCGGGGCTCCTCCTCCCGATCGGGGTCGCGGCGTCGGCCACCGTCGTCGCGGTGGCTGCGGCTGTCCTCGCTGCCGAGACCGCGGAGCGGCGACGCATCCGGCGTCTCACCCTCCAGGTCAACACCTGGCTCGGTGGCGCGGAGCCGGAACCGCTGGTGCTGCCCGGTGCCGCCCCGTGGCGGGAGCTCGCGGTGGCGCTGCAGGCGCTGCGTGGGTCCTACCTGCGCCGGGGGGCCCGGCTGGACCGTGAGCGACCGTGGCGACGGGAGCTCGTCGACTCCCTGGTCCAGCCCGCGCTGCTGTTCGATTCCGATGCCCGGTTGCAGGCCGCCAACGACGCCGCCCGGTCGCTGCTGTCCATCCCCATCGACATCGGTCCAGCCACCGTCCTCCAGACCATCGGGAGTCCGGGTATCGCCGATGCGGTGCGGGCGGCGCGCGGCAGCGAGGACCCCGTCAGCATCGACGTGGAGCACAACGGTCACGATCTCAGGGCCATGGTCTCGCGGGTGGGTGAGGAGACGCTGGTGGTCATCGCCGACCGGACCCGCGAGCGGCGGGTGGAGGAGCTGCGGCGCAACTTCGTCGTCAACGCCTCGCATGAGCTCAAGACGCCCGTGACCAGCATCCAGACCCTGGCCGAGGCCCTGGCCGTGACGGTGCGCAACGATCCGGAACGCACGACCACGCTGGTCTCGCGGCTGGGGATCGAGGCCGAGCGGCTGGCCCGGCTGCTCCACGACCTGCTCGACCTGCGGCGCCTGGAGGAGCGTGGGCCGCTGGAGCGCATCCCGGTCGATCTCGCGGAGGTGGTCCGCGCGACCATCGCCGAGCTGATCCCGAAGGCCGACCAGCTGGGGGTGACCGTCGAGCTCGACGCCCCCGAGCACGCCGTGGTCGCCGGGGTCCCCGGTGACCTCGGGGTGATCGCCAAGAACCTCATCGGCAACGCCGTGCAGTACAACCGGGCCGGGGGTGAGGTCCGGGTGTCGCTCACCGCCCGCGACGGGCGGCAGGTGCTCCAGGTCACCGACACCGGCCTCGGGATCCCGCAGCAGGACCTCCAGCGGGTCTTCGAACGCTTCTATCGCGTCGACACGGCCAGGTCCCGCGAGACCGGGGGCACGGGCCTCGGGCTCTCGATCGTCCGTCACGCGGTCGACCGCCACGGGGGCAGCATCCGGGTCGACAGCCTGCTCGGCGAGGGCAGCACCTTCACGGTGACCCTGCCGGTCGAACCACCGCGCTGACAGGACCCGTGACGCGGGTAGCGTGCCGGACCGGACCGAGGAGGATGTGCGGTGGCGGAGCGGGTGCCGGTCGGCGACGAGATGGTGGAGGGCCTGCCAGCGGGGCTGACCCGTGAGCGTGGCAAGACCCTGCGGGCCCCGGTGGTCCTCGACCTGCTCGCCGACGAGCTCCCCGACGCCACCATCGCGCTGGCGTTCACCGACCGGTGGGAGCTGCTGGTGGCGACGATGCTGTCGGCCCAGTCGACCGACGTGAAGGTCAACGAGGTCACGGCCGTGCTGTTCCGCGAGCTGCCCGACCCGGAGGCGGTCGCCGCCGCGCCGCTGGAGCGGATCGAGGAGCTGCTCGGCTCGCTCGGGTTGTTCCGGCAGAAGGCCAGGAACCTCAAGGCCACCGCAGCCCTGGTCCTGGAGCGGCACGGTGGCGAGGTGCCGGGCACCATGGCGGAGCTCATGGCCCTGCCCGGGGTGGCCCGCAAGACCGCCAACGTCGTGCTCTCCAACGGGTTCGGGCGGCACGAGGGGGTGGTGGTCGACACCCACGTGGCGCGGTTGGCGCGACGTTTGAGGTTCACCCGCGAGCAGGACCCGACGCGCATCGAGCGCGATCTGGTGCGGCTGTTCCCCCGGGAGCGCTGGCTGGAGGTGTCCGACCTGCTGATCCACCACGGGCGGCGGACCTGCACCGCCCGTCGGCCGCGCTGCGAGGCCTGCGTGATCGAGCCGTTGTGCCCGTCCTCCCAGGAGGCGGGGCTCACCGACAAGCGCTGACCTTCACCGCCGCCGGACCTGCCAGGCCCACAGGCTGGCGCCTGCGGCCAGCAGCGACAGCACGACCGCGATCACCGCCTGGAGGGTGTGCAGCGGGGCCTCCAGCTGCAGGGGGCCGGCCAGCGTCTCGAGCTCGGTGGCCCGCAGCGTGATGCCGCCGCCGTCGTCGGGGTCGGCCCGAAGGATCGTGCCGCGCAGCAGGACCACGTCGCCGCGCAGCAGCGGCCGCCCGGGTGCAGCGATGCGGTCCGCAAGGTCACCTTCCAGCCACACCGACAGTCCGGTGTTGAAGCCGGCGCGCTCTCGGTGGCCGACGACGGGGCCGGTCACCAGGGCGTACTCGTCGTCGTTGACCTGGGCCCACGCCCCCCCGCGGCGAGGTAGTAGCTCGCCCACCACCTCGCCGACGTAGGTCACTTCCTTCCCGTCGTAGGCGCTCGGACACAGGTACACCTGGGTCGAGCTGATCCGCCCGCCCGACGGGAACCCCTCCTCGACGCGTTCGATGGCGGCCTGGGACTCCAGCCGCTGCCGGATGTCGTCGATCGGTGCCTCGTCGACGAACCGGCGGCAGGTCGGCTCGTCGTCGAGTGCCAGCGGGGGCACCCCCTGGACGGCGTTGCCCGACGGGTCGAGCTGGGGGTGCAGCGACTCGAGCCAGACCACGCCGGCCAGGAGCAGGACGAGGACGGCGACCGCACCGACCAGCAGCCGCCGGGTAGGCGGGCGCGAGCGTTCGGAGTGGGAACCGGTCATGCCCGTGCCCGTCCGCGTGCCAGCGAGAACAGGTAGCCGAGCAGCGCGAAGGCGGCGACGAACTCGAGTCGGCCGAGCCACATCTGCAGGATGTAGACCAGCGCCAGTCCGTCGGGCATGCCCGGGTTCACCACCCCGATCGAGACCCCGATGTTCGAACCGACCGACACGGCCTCGAAGATGGCCTGGGTCAGGTCGAGCTCACCGTAGGCCAGCGCGGTGGTGATGCCGAGGAGGTAGCTGGCGATGAACAGCAGTAGCACGGTGGTCGCTGCTCGCGCGTTCTCGTCGCGCAGCACCTGGCGTTTGCCGGCGTGGTAGGTGGTGACCACGAGCGCGGACTCGGGGAGCAGGATGCGCCGGATCTCGTGGGTCAGGGACTTGAAGGTGATGCCCACCCTGAGCGCCTTGATGCCACCGGCGGTGGAGGAGGCCATGCCACCCATCGCCATCGCGCCGACGATCGCGGCGGGCGCCAGCAGGCCCCAGTCGTAGAGGTAGGTGTCGCCGACGTTGACCTGGTGGCCGGTGCTGGAGGCCGCTGACACCATCGTGAACAGGCCCTTGCGCAGCAGCGCCTCGACGGTGTCGTAGGAGCCGGCGCGCACCAGCCCGACGCACAGCAGCGCGAACAGCAGGCTGGTGGTGACCGTCAGCGTGCGGGTCTCGAGGTGGCGGAGCACGTCGCGGGGGTCGCCCCGCCACAGCGCCAGGTGGAGGCCGAACGACAGCGTGCCGGCCACCATGATCAGCCCGACGAGCAGCTCGACCGTGGCCGAGTGGTAGTAGATGATCGAGGACTGCATCACCGAGAAGCCGCCGGTGGCGAAGGAGGCGAAGAACAGGTTCACCCCGTGGTAGACGGCCCGGGGGAAGGTGAACCCGGTGGCCACGAGCGCGATCACCAGGGCGGTGGTGCCCACGACGAACAGCGTCGAGGCGACCTGGAAGATGAACCGGGCGGTGCGGATGATGTTCGGCAGGACCCGTTCGTCCCGGCCCTCGGAGGCGTAGAGGGTGGTGATGCGGGCCCCGCCGGCGGCGAACACCGACAGCACCACGATGATGATCCCGAGCCCACCGGCGATCTGCAGCAGGTGGCGGAACAGGTCCTCGGACACCGGGGTGTGGTCGAGGTCGTGGATCACCGACATCCCCGTGGTGGTCAGCGCCGACATCGACTCGAACAGCGCGTGCACGGGGTCGGTGAACCGTCCCGACAGCAACATCGGGACCGCGGTCGCGATCGGTCCGAGCAGCCACGCCAGGGCGACGATCACCATGCCGTGGGCCCAGCTGAGTGGCTGCCGGGTGGCCAGCAGGCCGTCGCTGAGCGCCCACGCGATGATCGCGATGGCGGCACCGATCGCGAACGCGCTGGCGGAGTTCCACTCACCGAGCGTCAGCGCCGTCACCAGGGGGATGAGCTGGAGCAGCCCGAGTCCGAGCAGGACCTTGCCGAGGTAGTAGCCGATCAGCTTGATGTCGTCGGCATCGGGGCGCAGGATCGCGGTCACGGGACCGCCACCAGGGCGGCCGTGGCGATGAGGGTGGCCACCACCAGCACCGCGCCTCCGAGCAGGACGACGTAGCCCACCCCGCGGGCGCGCTCACGCCAGAACCCGGGGATCGCCCGCCGGCTCATCGTCGACGTCCGAGGAGCACGCTGGTCAGGCGGGCCTCGAGCTCCGGGGTGGTCAGGGCCACCACCTCATCGCCGGGCGAGATCTCGGTCGAGCCCTGGGGGATCACGGTCTCGTTGCCGCGGAACACCGCGACGACGATGGACTCGGCCGGCAGGTCGAGATCGGCCAGGGTGCGGGGCTCGGGGGCGTCGGGCCCCTCGGGGATCCGCAGTTCCACGAGCTGGACCCGGCCGCCCTTGAGGCTCGTGAGGTGGATCAACTCCCCGACGGAGAACTCGTTCTCGAGCAGCTCGGAGATCAACCGGGTCGAGGACACGGGCTCGATCCCGAGCGTCTCGAAGATCTCCACGTTCTTCGGCGTGGTCACCCGGCTGATGGCGCGGCGGACCCCGAACTCGATCTTCGCCAGCTGACAGGCCACGAGGTTGTCATCGTCCTCGTGGGTGGTGGCCACGAAGGCGTCCGCGCGGTCGGTGTGGGCCTGCTCGAGGTAGCGCACGTCGCAGGCGTCACCCTCGATCACCAGCACGTCGGTGTCCACCACCAGCTGCTCGCACCGGTTCGCGATGCGCTCGATGACGGTCACCTCGTGGCCGTTGTCGTACAGGTCACGGGCGATGTGCCGACCGATGCGTCCGCCACCCACGATCACGACGTACACGTCTCAGGCCTCCCGGGCACGGTCGCGGTCGAAGGGCTCGCGCACCAGCTCCGCGACGCGACGCGCGGCGGCCGGCTTCATGGCGGCCGTCACGATGTCGTCCCGCTCCAGCCGGTCGGTGCGGTCGGGGATGAAGGTCCGTGGTCCGCGGCGCACCGCGGCGATGCGCAGCATGCCGTCGAGCTCGAACTCCTCCACCGTCATCGCGTGCCCACCGGTGTCGATCTCCAGGTCGACCATGGCGATGTCGGTGTCGGGGAAGTGCACGTGGAGGGGATAGCTCTCCTCCTGGAACTCGTTGAGGAACAGCTTCGCGATCACCCCGGTGGAGGACACGTAGCGCACACCGAGCTTGCGGTACACCTCCTCGCGGTCGGGGTTGAACAGCCGCGCGATCGTGCGCTCGACGTCGTAGAGGTGGGTGGCGATCTCGACCGCCATGAGGTTCGCGTTGTCGGAGCGGGTCACCGCGATGAGGCCGTCGGCCCGGTCCACCCCCGCCTGCTCGAGCACATCCCGATCGGTGCAGTCACCGATGACCGTGTCGCCGTTGAACCCGCTGCCGAGCCGATCGAAGGCGAGTGGGTCGCTGTCGATCACGACCACGTCGGTGTTCCGGTCGGCGGAGAGCTGCTCCGCGATCTCCGCACCGAGGCGGCCGCAACCGCCGATGATGATGTGCACGTCACCCTCGCCGCGCCGGGCGGGCCGCGGCGACGTCACCGCACCTGGTGGGGCGGGGTCGAAGCGTCCGGCGCGCGCGGACCCGGTCGTTGGTTGACCGGGCCCGGCCGTCAGTATGCCCGAGCCGGGAGGTGACCTGCAGGACCTCGGTACCATCGCGCCATGGCTCCCCACTCGCTCCTGCTCGCTGCACCCCGCGGTTTCTGCGCCGGGGTCGACCGCGCCGTGCTCATCGTGGAGAAGGCGCTGGAAGCCTTCGGGGCTCCGGTGTACGTCCGCCACGAGATCGTGCACAACACCCACGTGGTGGAGAGTCTGCGCCGCAAGGGTGCGGTGTTCGTCGAGGACGAGACCGAGGTGCCCGAGGGGGCGGTCATCGTCTTCTCCGCCCATGGCAGCCCCCCCGAGGCCTTCGAGAACTCGAAGAAGCTCGATCACACCCTCATCGACGCCACCTGCCCCCTGGTGACCAAGGTCCACCAGGAGGCCCGCCGCTACGCCCGCGACGCGATGGACATCGTCATGATCGGTCACGCCGGCCACCAGGAGGTGATCGGGACCACCGGGCAGGCGCGGGACCGGATCCACCTCGTGGAGACGGCCGAGGACGTCGACCAGCTCGCGTTCGACGACGACGGCCAGGTGACCTACATCACCCAGACGACCCTGTCCATGGACGAGACCGCGGACGTCGTGGCCCGCCTGAACCAGCGGTTCCCCGGGCTCAAGCAGCCCAAGAGCGACGACATCTGCTACGCGACCCAGAACCGGCAGGACGCGGTGAAGCAGCTCGCCACCCGGTGCGACCTCGTCCTCGTCGTTGGGTCCCAGACCTCCTCCAACTCCAAGCGGCTGGTCGAGGTCAGCCAGGACCGGTCGGTCCCGGCCCACCTGATCGACGACGCCTCGGAGATCGATGAGTCGTGGTTCGAAGGGGTCGGCACCGTCGGGCTCACCTCGGGGGCCTCCGCGCCGGAGGTGCTGGTCGAGGAGGTCATCGACTGGTTCAAGGCGCGAGGGCTCACCACGGTCGACACCGTGATGGTCGTCGATGAGGACGTGGAGTTCTCCATGCCTGCCAACCTGGCCCGTCGTCTCGCGGAGCAGCGCGGCGCCGGCTGACACCTCGGCTTGCGGTCACCCGTCGTCGAGTGGCCGGTCGTCGCCATCGTCCGGTCGCGAGCCGACGTAGGCCTCCCACAGTGGGCCGGCCAGCACCCCGGTCTGCCAGGCCCGCAGCCCGGCGAGGGCGCACAGCTCCTGACCGTCCCGGGGCGTCCCGGCGACCGCCGCCCACAGCACCTTCGACGGGCACAGCACCCCGGCGTCGAGCCCGTGCTCCTCGGCGACGGCCGCCCGGCGGGCACGCAGGGCATCGAAGGCGGCGCGCTCGTCGTCGGTGAGGCGGGCGCTGTGGGGCCGAGCGATCGGCTCGGCCTCCAGGCCGGCCTCGACGGCCGCGAACAGCGGCGCCACGTGCTCCCGCAGCAGCCCCCGGCGCCGCGGGCTGCGTCGGACCAGCTGCGCCTCGGTCCGTGGCGGGTCCACCGCCAGATCGCGCAGCACGTCGTCGTGGAGGAGGAGGTTGGGGGCGATGTCGTGGGCACGGGCCGCGGCTTCCCGTGCCTGCCACAGGGCCTGCAGCAGGGCCCGCTGCTGCGGATCGAGCCGACCGGCACCCTTGACCCGCGTCCAGTCACGGTGGTCGGTCGTGGCGTCAGCGAGCGTCGCCGCGAGCTCCTCCTCGTACCAGCTGATCCGTCCGCTCGCCTCCAGTCGCGTCGCGAGCTGTGCCCACAGGGCCGGCAGGTGCACCACGTCGCCCGCAGCGTAGGCCGCCATCTGACCGGGGAGCGGCCGTTGCTCCCAATCAGCGCGCTGGAACGACTCCTTCTCGCTGGTCAGCGACACCCCGAGGACCTCTGTCAGCAGCTTCGACAGCCCGGTCGGCAACCCGAGCATCGCCGCGGCGATCGCGGTGTCGGCGATGCGGTCGGGGTGGACGCCGAGCCGTGCCAGCGGCTCCAGGTCGTTCTCCACGGCGTGCAGGACGGCGAGGTGGTCGCCGTCGAGCAGCGCATCGAGCTCCGGCAGGTCGGTCAGCCGCACGGCGTCCAGCAGGACGCAGTGCTCCTCGGCGCCGATCTGGACCAGCGCCGCCCGCCGGAAGTAGCGGTCGGCGTCGGCCCGCTCCACGTCGACCCCGACCACCTCGCTGTCGATCGCCTCCAGCGCCTCCCGGACACGGGTGGCGTCGTCGACGAAGCTGATGGACGGCGTGGCCCCGGGGTCGATCAGGTCCTGGGCAACCACGCGGTCGATCCGGTTCGCTCGGGGGCGTCCGCAGGCTAGCGCCGCCACCGATCCCGTCCAGGAGCGATCATGAGCCCGACCCCGCCGGCGCCGTTGACCCTGCTGTGCGTCCACCCCCACCCCGACGACGAGTCGATCGCCTGCGGTGGCGTGCTCGCCCGGGCCGCCGACGCCGGCATCCGGACGGTGGTCGTGACCTGCACCGCCGGTGAGGAGGGGGAGAACCTGGCCGGTATCCACCTCGGGGCTGAGGACCTGGTGTCCCATCGGCGCCGCGAGCTCGCGGCGGCCCTGGCCGAACTGGGGGTCGACCAGCACCACCAGCTCGGCTACCGCGACAGCGGCATGCTGGGGAGCCCGGGCAACCAGCACCCCGACAGCTTCCACGCCGCCGACCCGGCGATGGCGGCGCGCAAGCTCGCGACGATCCTCCGGGCGGAACGCCCTCAGGTCGTGGTGTCGGACGACGAGCAGGGCACCTACGGACACCCCGACCACGTCAAGGCGCACCAGGTCACGGTCCGCGCCGTCGTGTTGGCAGCCGACGCCGCCGCCCCCCTCCCCGCAGCGCCCTGGCAGGTCGTCAAGCGCTACAGCCACACCCTGGCCAAGGGCCGGCTGCTGGCGGCACACCGGGCCCTGCTGGCCGCCGGCCTGGCCTCACCGTTCGGCGATGCGGCCTTCGGAGGGGTGGAGGACCTGCCCCTCGGCACACCCGACGCACGGATCACCACCGAGGTCGACGTCGGGCCGTGGCTGGCGCGCAAGCGAGCTGCCATGGCCGCCCATCGCAGCCAGATCGGGGCAGACTCGTTCTTCCTCAACACCCCCGAAGAGCTCGCCGCCTCGCTGTTCGCCACGGAGCAGTTCATCCTGGAGTCGGGGGTGCTGGGTGGGGAGGAGCGGCCCGAGCCCGACCTCTTCGCCGGGCTGGTGACCGCGCCGCCGCAACCACCCCGGGCCGTCGGCCAGTAGCGTGGGGGGGGAACCAACGACGTGTGAGGTCATGACCATCGAGCAGCGCCAGGACCTGACCGAGCCGAGGGTCCCTGCGACCCCCGGCGACAGCGACGTGACCGACCCCACGCCGGTGACGTTCCGTGCCGCCATGGGCTCGTTCCTCAGCGGTGTCGCCGTCATGACCACCGAGGCCCATGGCGTGCCCCACGGCATGACGGCCAACGCCGTCAGCTCGGTGTCGCTGACCCCGCCACTGGTCCTGGTCTGTGTCGATCGGACGGCGCACATGGCCGCTGCCGTGGCCTCGGCGGAGGTGTTCGCCCTGAGCTTCCTGGCCGAGGACCAGGCCGGGCTGTCGAACCACTTCGCCGATCGGCGCCGCGGTGAGGGCGAGGAGGAGTTCGTCGGCATCGACTGGTCGGTCGCTGCCACCGGCGCCCGGGTCCTGGCCGACGCGGTCGGCTTCGTCGACTGCGAGGTGGACACCATCGCCGAGGCCGGTGACCACCTGATCGTGATCGGTGAGGTCGTCGCACTCGGGGCCCGCGACGACCTGGCCCCGCTCGCCTACTTCCGCGGCGGGTACGGTGGGTACCAGCCTGCCGTGGCCCTCGACAGCGCCTGAGGTCGCCGATGCAGTGCCGTGAGCACCACCTCGAGGTCGGGGATCGTCGCATCACCGACGTGACGAGCCTGTGTGCCGCGTTCGCCGACGAGCAGGGCACCGACGGTCTGCTGCACGTCTTCCTGCCCCATGCCACCGCCGGGCTCGCGCTGCTGGAGACCGGAGCCGGCTCGGACACCGACCTTGCCGACCACCTCGATGTCCTGTTGCCGCGGGACGACCGGTGGCGTCACCGCCACGGCAGCTCCGGCCACGGTGCCGACCACGTGCTGCCAGCCATCATCAGCCCGAGTCTGACCGTCCCGGTGGACGACGGTCGGCTGGCGCTGGGGACATGGCAGTCGATCGTCGTCGTCGACACCAACGCCGACAACCCACGGCGGGTGCTGCGGCTCAGCTTCCTCGCCGGGTGAGCTCCGTGATCGGCCGGCCGACCCTCGGTCAGTGGGGTGTGCCGAACAGCCGGTCGCCGAAGTCCCCGAGCCCCGGGACGATGTAGGCGTTGTCGTCGAGCTCCGGATCGATCGCGGCGGTGACGATGCGCACCCGCGGGTTGTCCGCCAGGATCCGGTCCACCCCGGTGCGCGTCGCGACCACCGACAGGACCGTCACCTGCTCGGCGCCCTCGGCGTCGAGCGCGGTGACCGCGTCGGAGGCGGAGCCCCCGGTGGCCAGCATCGGTTCCAGCACCAGGACCCACGCGCCGTCCAGCGGCGGGATCCTGAAGTAGTACCGGCGGGCCTGGTGGGTCTCGTGGTCACGCTCGAGCCCGATCATGCCGACGAGCGCGGTGGGCAGGACGTCGTGCAGGCCGCCGAGCAGGCCGAGCCCCGCCCGCAGCACCGGGACGGCCACGATCTGCCGTCCCGGTCCGACCGTGGGCGCCGTGGCCAGGGGGGTCTCGACGGTGCCCTCGGTGTGGGGCAGGTCGCGCACGGCACGCAGCGCGAGGATCGAGCCCAACCGACGGGCGTGGTGCCGGAAGTGCTCGGGTGTGGTGGTGGCGTCGCGGAGCGCGGCGAGCTGGAGCCCGGCGATCGGATCGTCATCGAGCACGGTGACCTGCGACACGGTGGCCTCGGCGGGTGACAAGGGGCGGGTTGGAGCGTCATCGGTAGCCTAGGCCCGATGCCCGGTGAGGCGAGGACGCAGCCGATGGACGCAGGGAACGTGCCGTCGACCCGTCGCCTCTCGCGTCGGGCCCGCCGGGGCGCGCTCATCGCGGCGGCCTGCGCGTGGCTGGTGGTGGCCTGCACCTCCGGCGACGATGTCCCGCCGATCACCGCGCCCACCCCGCCCGTGGAGGAGCCGGCGGGCACGACCGCTGCCGGACGGGACGTGGAGCTGGTGTTGCCGCCTCGGACGGCCCTGGATCCGAACGTCGCCGAGCGCCTGTCGGACCGGTTGGGATCGCTGTCGGAGGACCTGCCCGACGGGGTGGACGCCCTCAGGGTGCGCAACCCCGAGGAGCCGGCCTTCGTTCCGGATCTGCTCGAGCTCGCGGCGGCCCGTGGAGCCGCTCTCGCCTGCGTGCTCGGCCCTGACGTCGCGAGCATCGCCGACCGAACCGCCGTGCGGCACGGCGCCACGACGGCCTGCGCCCTGCCCGCCACCCTGCCCGAGCTGGACGGGGAGGGCGATTTCCAGCCGACGCCCGCCGTGCGGGTTGACGTCCCCGTCACCGAGCTCGGCATCCTGATCGGCACGGCGGCGCGCACCGCGGCGCTGACCGCGGTGGCGCGGACCGCGCCCGACGGCGACGACCCGGATGGCGATGCCAGGGACCCCGATGCCGAAGGACCGGCTACCGACGAGCCCGCTGCACCAGCTGCTGAGGTTCCCCGCGTCGGTCTCCTGCTGCTGGGCGATGAGCTGCCTGCCAACCGTCTTCGGGAGGGCATGCTGACGGGGCTGGGCGGGGTCGAGGTGGTGGAGGCCGAGGACGCCGACGCCACACCGCTGGAGGCGCTGGAGGCGGTGCTGGCCGCGGGCGCCCAGGTCGTGATCGTCGATGGTGGGCCCGGGGCGGCTGAGGTCGTGGCGGCGACGGAGGGACGGTCGGCCATCGTTGCGCCGGTGGACGTGCTGGCCGAACCACCCCCCGACGGGGCGGTCCTCGGCTACCGCCTGCGATGGGAGCAGGTGGTACGGGTGCTGCTCGACAGCTTCGCTGGTGCGGGCCAGCTCGAGGCGCCCGTCCTGCTCGGCGTGGGGGACGATGTGTTGGAGCTCGAGGTCGGCTCCGGCCATCCCGAGGTGCTCGAGGCGCTCGAGGACGCCCAGGCGCAGCTCGCCATCCGGGACGACCCCCGGGCTCCGCTCGTGGACGAAGGTCCACCCGACGGCCGGCCCTGACCCGACCTAGGCTGGGCGTCGGAAGCCCGTCTGGCGCGCCGTCACCATCCGTGAGTACTCCAGGGTCGTGCGACGACCGGGCTGTCCGGTTCCCCTCCGTCCCGTCATCTGCTTAGGAGCATCGTGCGCCGCGCCAAGATCGTCGCCACCCTCGGGCCCGCCCTCGACGACCCGGACCGTCTCCGGGCCGCGCTCGCGGCCGGTATCGACGTGATCAGGTTGAACTTCTCCCACGGCACCGCGGAGGACCACCGCAACCGCCTAGAGGAGGTCCGACGGATCGCCGCCGAGCTGGGGCGGCCGATCGGCAGCCTGGGTGACCTCCAGGGTCCGAAGATCCGGCTCGGGGACGTTCCCGAGCCGGGGGTGGAGCTCGAGGAGGGCGGCGAGGTCGTGTTCGTGTCCGGCGCGGAACGCCTGGACGCGTACGAGGAGGACGGCATCCCGGTCCTCCCCGTGGTGTACGAGTACCTGGCCGTCGACGTCGAGACCGGGTCGCTGGTCCTGATGGACGATGGGCTGCTGCGCACCGTGGTGTCCGGCGTGGACGGGGACCGGGTCCGCGCCCGGGTCGTGGTCGGCGGGGTGGCCAAGGCACGCAAGGGTGTCAACCTGCCCGGCGTGGAGGTGTCGGCGGCCAGCATGACCGACAAGGACCGCGAGGACGTCGCGACCATGGTCGAGCTCGGGGTCGACTGGATCGCGTTGTCCTTCGTCCGGGCCGCCCGGGACATCCACGAGCTACGCGAGTTGATCACCGGTCACGGCGGGATCCAGCCGATCGTGGCCAAGCTGGAGCGGCCCGAGGCGGTGGACAACCTCGACGAGATCGTGCAGGCCACCGACGCCATGATGGTGGCGCGGGGTGACCTGGGTGTGGAGATCGGTCCGGAGCGGGTGCCAGCGATCCAGAAGGAGATGATCGACCGGGCCAACCGCTGGTCCAAGCCGGTCATCACGGCCACGGAGATGCTGGACTCCATGATCCGCAGCCCCCGTCCGACCCGCGCCGAGGCGTCGGACGTGGCCAACGCGATCTTCGACGGCACCGACGCGGTGATGCTGTCGGGCGAGACCGCCGCGGGTCGCTACCCGGTGGAGGCCGTGCGGACCATGGCAAGGATCATCGAGGTCAACGAGCGCGACACCCACTTCAGCCAGGTGTTCCCGGAGACGCGCGACGTCGTCGGCTCCGTCGTCGCGAAGGCGGCGGTGCAGATCGCCGACGACCTGGGGGCCAAGGCGATCCTGGTCTTCAGCTTCTCCGGAGCATCGATCCAACTGGTGTCGAAGTTCCGGCCGAGCCAGCCGCTCATCGGCTTCACCAGCGAGGAGACGACGCTGTACCGGCTCCCGCTGATGTGGGGGGTGCGGGGCGAGATGACCGCGGAAGAGGATCAGTCGAACGCGTTGATCGAGGCGGCCGACGCGCTGTGCATCGAGCAGGGCCTGGCCGAGGAGGGCGACACCGTCGTGATCGTCTCGGGCATCCCCGGTGGTCGCGGCGGTACCAACCGTGTCATGGCCCACCGGATCGGTGAGCTCATCGGCTGACGGCACGCGTCACCCTCACCGACCGACGGTCACCGACCGACGTCGACCGGCTCCTCGGGCGGACCGTCGGCGAGCAGGACCGCGAGGTGGTCGGCGAGCGCGGCTGGGGCGAGCTCGGCGTCGGTGGCCCGCAGCTCAGCCAGCGACCACCACCTGGCCTGGACGGCGCCGGGGTCGTCGAGCGGCGCAGCATCGACGTCCGCCCCGCTCGTCCTCGCCAGGAACCAGCGTTCGGCCTGGTCGATCCAGCAGCCGCGGAAGGGGAACACCACCCGCCGGGACCAGATCCACGGGCCGACCTCGACCTCCACGCCGATCTCCTCAACCACCTCGCGCTGGGCGGCGGCGAGGTGCGACTCCTCGCGGCGCAGCCCGCCGCCGGGCGCGGTCCACACCCGGCGTTGGCTGTCGGGTGCGTGGGCGACCAGCAGGACCTGGTCGTCGGCGTCCAGCAGCAGCACCCGGGCTGCCTGTCGGACCAGCGGCGCTTCGCGCGTGCCCACCACGGGCTCGGCCGCCAGCTTCGGGTGAGGTGGGATGACCCGTGAGGACAGCACCAGGTCCGGGTCGAGCACGGTGAGCAGACCATCGCGGTCGACGATGAGCATCGCCCCCTCGTCCGCCCCCACCAGCCGCCCCACCACGTCGCTGGGGATCGGACCCCGGACCGGGTCGTCGAGCAGGTGGCGCACCGACACGCGCTGGCCGACGTGCTCCGGGGTGACCCGACGGACATAGCGGGCCCGCAGCTGGTGGATCCGGGGCGTCCCGCTGCTCGGCTGGTCCGGCGTGGGGTCGCCCGG
>Ga0207421_10002138_pt1 | contig 24782 bp, 18 predicted proteins | sample SodLakKL_010_SED_4_FD_187542 | JGI IMG/M metagenome (GOLD analysis project Ga0207421, IMG submission 187542) | Alkaline sediment microbial communities from Lake Tanatar, Kulunda Steppe, Russia - 8KL_010_SED (SPAdes) (version 2) | ecosystem: Environmental > Aquatic > Non-marine Saline and... | reverse complement strand
CTGCTGCACAGCAACCCGAACCCTGGCCTCGAGACAGCTCCACCCCGGGCATGTTGCACAGCCGTGGAATAACCAACCCTTCACCGGAACCCCGAAGCTTCGTTTCCGGGTCGTTTCCGGGGTCGGACCAAGTCAACCCATTGAGATTCTGCAGGAAAGATCCCCAAACAGCCCAATATTTGGTGCTATAGTTCAATTTTTGAGGTCAAAATCAAGCCCAGGCTTCTGCTCTTCCTGCAAAAGACAGAGCGTGTGGCGTTCTCTGGCGGTGCTTTGCCCGGCCGCCACACTCCCAAACTTTCCAGGCCCATTCGAAGAACGATTCACTGCCAAAATCAACCGGAACGGCACTTTTTGGCGAAGCCGCTCCAAAACAAATTTTTTGAATCTTCCCTCACGTGACGCGACCTTCCCCTGCCAAGGCAATTCTTCAACTGTTTCGGGCATTTTATGGGATTTTACAAAACGACTCAAAAACACCTTGACTTTTGTATTGCTTTTTACTTACATAAAGGAAAGTTTTATGGAGCACTCCGCCAAAAGGCCTTTTTCCTCCCCCCACACCCACTGGAGAAGGAATGAATCGACGGCAATTCATGCAAGGAACCGCAGGCACGGCCATCTGTCTCGGTTCTCTCTGGCTGCCCATCAAACACCACCCCTCGCTGCACTGTGGGCGGTGCGGAGCGCCACACAGGGCCCCAAGCGGGCTCCTCCTCTCCCTGCTCCGTGAACCCGTCCGTTATTGCACCAACTGCGGAGTGGATCTGACGACCCTGAAACACAACCTTCCGTGTCACGAGTACTTGCAATGCCTGGCCCGGGACGCAGCGATGTGCCATCAGGACCAGCCTGAACAGGGCACCTGCTTTCGGATTCCTTTTCCAAAGGGGAAAAACCTGCCGGGCCACAACAGGAGCACCTTTTCCCTGACCAGCCTTAACTTTTGACGCCGGGATTCCTTTTTTAGAGATTTTGCCATGGCGGTACGCCATGCGGGACGTTTACATACTCCGTACCACGGGGACTCTCTCCCCGTGGTTGAGTGAAAAGTAATGACGCGTCCCGGCGTCAATTTTTTTCAATCAAGGGGGTGCCCATGCAAAAAATTTCGCCTGAGAAAAAGAACTGTTATCTCGAGAACCTGAGGCTGGTCAATGAACAGGCCGGAGTCGAGCAAGAGCTGGTCGATCTCATCGAAGCCTTCGCCGCCATGGAACTGGACCGGGGCGGCCCCGTCAAGCTGCCTCCCTCACGGCCTTCACGCCTTGGCAAAAGTGTCCGGCAGTTTCTATTCCAAAACCAGCACCTTCCCCCACCGGCTCTCGACTTCATGGCCGCATACTGCCAGCGCATTCATGAACAGGGTGCGGTCTTCATCCTCAATCCGGACCACTTGGCCAAAACGCTCTCGCTCACACCGAAGCAGCTCCATCAATTGGCTGCCAGCGCCGAAAACCAATACCACGCATTCCGGATCCCCAAAAGGGACGGGTCCCTTCGCACCCTTCAAGCTCCTCAACCGTTGCTGAAGAACACTCAACGCTCCATTCTTGACGAGATCCTTGCCTTTGTTCCTCTCAATCCTCACGCGGAGGGCTTCCGCCCTCACCACTCCATCCTCACCAACAGCCGCCGGCATGTGGGTCAAAAAGTGGTCGTCAAACTTGACATTGAGGATTTCTTTCCCAGCATTGGCGCCGAGCGAATTCACGGACTGTTTGCCCGGCTGGGATACCCCCGCCAGGTGACCTGGCTGCTCACGAGGCTGACCACATGCCGTGGAGCACTGCCCACGGGAGCGCCCACCAGCCCAGCCCTGTCCAACCTGGTGTGCCGGCGGCTGGACCGCAGGCTTTCAGCCATCGGGGATAAAATGGACTTTGCCTACTCGCGCTATGCCGACGACATCACCCTTTCCAGCCAAAACCCTCGAATGGTTCAGCTCCTGCCCTTTATTCGGGAAGTCGTTGGCGAGGAAGGGTTCCATTTCAAGGCGTCCAAAACCCGCATTTTGAGAGATGGGGGCCGGCAGAAAGTCACAGGGATTGTGGTCAACACCCGCCCCAACATTGCGCGGCAAGAAATCCGCACACTCCGGGCAATCCTTCACAACTGCCAAAAGGGCCATCTTCACCATCAAGCTCACCATTACGCCAGGGCAAGAGGTGTGAAGAATCCCCGGGAGTACTCCCTTTCAAGCTTTCAGGCTTCCCTGCGCGGCAAGATCAACCATGTCCGGGCTATCAACCCCGGGATGGGCGATCAGCTCCTGCGCGATTTTCTGGCCATCAATTTTTCAGGATAGAATCCGTGCGCCTGTCTGCTGCTTGCGCTGAGCAAAGGAAGGGTCTTTTCAAGGCCGCCACCATCGGGGGCCTGGTTTGCGTTCTTCTGCTGTGGGCCATGGCGGCTCATGCAAAAACGGGGATCATCGTGGCCCGAACGGACACATTTGCCGCCATCAAAAATCTCCTGAGCAACGTCAGTGTGCAAGATCACGCAGGCCGGCAATATGCGGCCGGGAAATACGGGAAAAGAGGAATCGTCCTGGTCCGTTCGCCCATGGGCAAAGTGAACAACGCCCTCACCACTCAAATTCTTCTTTCCCGATTCGAGATCGACTCCGTGATTTCCATCGCTCCCGCAGGCGCGGTGGCAGAGGGCCTGGAGGCGGGCACCATCATCCTGGCGGCAAAGGTCTTTCAGCACGATTTCGGCACGGAAAAACCCTATGGCTTTATCTGGAGCAAGGCCCCTGACGGCCATGGCTGGACCGAGGAGGGATACCACGCACACCTCCAAAGGGAACCCTTGCAAAGGAAACTTCAAAGACTTGCGGCAAGGGAGGGCTGGCCGCTCGCCGTCGGCACTGTGGTCAGTGGGGACCAGTTCATCACTTGCCGCTCCAAAAGGGCTTGGCTCCAAAAAAAATTCGACGCGGCAGCAGTGGACATGAGTGCAGCCGCCATCGTCCAAACCTGTTTTGCCAACCGAGTGGTCTGCGCAATCATCAGAGTCATCACCGACCAGGCGGATGAGTCGGCCCGAAGCGACTTTGAGGCGTCCTTTCATGCCGGTGGTCTTTGGCCGGATCCTCGAAAGCTCTTCAGGGCTCTCACTGCCAACACAGATTCCTGAAGGATTCTTCCGTTGCTCCACTCATGAGGGTTCCCATGAAAAAAAAGATCTTCCCCCACCTGCTTCTTGCAGCCTGCTCACTTTTCTTGACGACAACCGCCTGGGGAATGCATGAGCATAAGCTGCTCAACCGGGCACAGGCTCTCAGCTCCCAAGGCAAACAAGGGGAAGCGATAGAAAAATACAAACAATACATCTCCACCCATCCCGCCGTCACAGGAAAGAAAGGACGTTCCTCTCAAAGAAATTTTCAATACCAGCTCAGGAACCTTTTGATCGCCTACAAAGAACTCATCGGGCAACAGAAAGTTATGGGACTGGACCGTGACGCGCAAAAAAGCCTGAGCCATCTCAGACAGATCCGTCGTAACAACGAGTTCGGATCCAAGAATTTGTACAATCTCTCAGGAATCTACAAAAACAACGGGGACCTGCAGGAAGCAATGGCCGCTCTTCGAACCATCGTTGCCGACCAGCAAAGGAAACCCAGAGAAAGCAACAACAAAGTCTTCGTCCGTGCCTGTGCCAGGCTCGTGAAAATCCACCGGACCCTGGGCAGCACCTGGGAAGTGGAGGAAGTTTTGCGCGCCGCCTCCAACGGCATCGAATCATTCGAGCTGGATCTGAAGGACCGCTACCGGGTGGGCCGGTTACTGCTGGAAAACGGCGACAAGAATGGAGGCGAGAAGGTTCTGACCGGCATCATCCAATTCACGACTTCGTACGATCTGGCCACAGAGGAAAACGCCATCGTCCGCACCCTCTCAAAGTTGCTCAAGATCAATGCCGGGGACACAAAGGCCACAAACGATCTTCTGAAGACCATCATGGTTTTTGACGAAGTCCACGAGTTCAGCCCTCAGAACCAGTATAAACTGGCCATCGCTTTTCTCAATTCGGGACATGAGAAACATGGCATCACAGCCCTCGAAAAGATCAAGGACACCTTTCCTGAGAGCACTCAAGCCCGAAGAGCCCTGTTTGTCCTGGGCAGGACAGCGGCCAGTTCCGCCCATTGGGAGAGGGCGATCAGCTATTACGGTGAGTACATCAGCCGCTATCCCGAGCCGCGATTCTTTTCCCTGAAGGCCTACTCACGGCTCATCGACTGCCAGTGGGCCCTGCTTGCCGATCATGACCTGATCGCTGCCGAAGCTCATCACCTGGCCGATCTTGCCAACGACATCGCCGATTACGAAACGCAACTCAACCTCGCCCGCGATCTCCATGACAAAGGCTTCGAAGAGCTGGCACAAGCCACCTTTGATCTGGGCTTGAGCGATGCCCGAAGCCAGCTGCAAAAAAACCTCACCGAGCGGGAGCGGCTGCGAATTCTTTGGAACCTGCAAAGATACGCCTATCCTTTGGAGCGGTTCCCTCTCGTGGAAGACTGTGCCGTTGAAGCATTGCAACTCATGGACGGCTCCGATGGAAACTATTTGCATGTGGAAGAAAAATCTCGCTTCATCAAATCGCAGAGCCTCATCTGGCTGGGTCAGGCCCGCCAGCGCATGAGCCGTCCAGAGGGTGCTCGAATGGCCTACACGCAATTTCTCGAAGAATTTGGGGAAAGCGCAGATGCCGACTATGTTCGGTTCCTCATGGGGAAATGGCATGAGGAGCAGGGCCAACGGGATGAGGCTGAAAAGCAATACCGCCAGGTGAAAGGCGGAGTCTGGAAGGAACGATCCCTGAAAAAACTCCAGCACGGCAGGGCGAAAAAATGAAATTGATCCTGTCTGTGGAGGGAACAAGAAACGATGGGAAAAAAGCCAGGGAAAGGGACCGCCTGGTGTTTATCGTGCCATGAGTTTTGATCAGAGGCATTTGTTCCTCCACACGAAAAAGCAGCTTCGCGCATTCCCAGGAAGAACTTTCACGTTTTTGCATGGCGCTTTTTGGGATTGCGCATGGGGTTGGAATCTTGCGGTCTGTATGGTGGTTTGTTCTGGGGCACTTGTTCGGATCGGACCAAAAAAGAGTTCATAAATCATGAGGAATCAACCAGTCCTCTGCTCTGGAATACCGCGAACGAGAAACCAGCCCGTAAGGAAATAAAGAGGAACAATGGAAAGACCGATCCGCTGACTTTCAAAAACAGCGGTCAGCCCGCCGACAATAAGCGGACCGAGAAAAGATGTCGATTTGCCAGCCAGAGCAAAAACTCCAAATAACTGCCCACGCAGTTCTTCAGGCGCAGCGTGGGAAAGATAAGAACGGCTGGATGCCTGAACGGGACCAACAAAGATTCCAAGAAGAAGTCCGAAGGTCCAGAACAGATGTTTTTGCGTAACCACAAGAATGAGCACGGAAAAAACAAACAGGCCCGTGAGGCCGATGAGAATCGTCTTGCGGCTCCCGATGCGTTCATCGATCCAGGAAAAAAGGAAGGCACCGATTCCGGCAGTGAGGCTGAGAGCGATTCCAAATATGAGGATCTGCGACTCGTCCATGCCGAACGTGCCAGCCGCGTAGACTCCGCCCAGAGCAAAAACAGTGGCCAGTCCGTCCGTACAAAATGCCCAGGCAACAAGAAATCGCAAAACTTTTCTGTACTTGCGCACATCCCGTAAAGAATCGCGCAATTGCCTGAGCCCTCCCCGGATCGATTCTTGCCAGGCTAACTCACTGGCTTTGCGGTCAGGCGCATATAAAAGAAGCGGAAGCGAAAAAGCAATCAGCCAAAAACTCACAAAGGGAAAGGATGCGCGGACATGCGCGGCCGCCTCACGATCCAGAGGGAGCAAAGCGCCTTCCCGGACAAAGAGAAACAGCACGGCGACGAGGCAGCAAATCCCGCCGGCATACCCCATGGCCCATCCCCTGCCCGACCAACGACCATACTCTTGCGTTGGGGAAAGATCAGCCAGCATGGCATTGTAAAAGATGGTGGCGGTCTGGACGCCATAAGTGGCCAATGCAAGCAAGCCAAGCGCGAGCCAGTAATCGTCGAGACGCGGTTCAACCAACCAGAGTCCTGCCGTAGCAATGGCGCAAATGAGCGTATTGACCCCGATCCACGGCTTACGTCGACCTGCACGATCCGCTATAGCGCCAAGAATCGGTCCGCTGAGCGCCACACACAAGCCGGTGAGGCCGATGGTCAAACTCCAGTGGGTCGTTGCGCGCTCCGTGTCGACGGCAACCTGGCTTGTGAAATAGACGGCAAATACGAACGTCTGGATGACAGTGGCATACGATTGGTTCGCCCAGTCGTACAGTGCCCACGACCATAGAGCTTTCCCTCGTGATTGTGTGAATTTCTGACCATCAGCTGTCGAAAGGCTCATTCTCATACCCATGAACGGCTGCGGTGATCAACGGGAAAATTTCCGTGAAAGGGATTGAGGCCGAGTTCAACCGGACACCGGAAGTCTCCCTTCAACTTCCCCGTCTTTCACTTTCCAGAACCAGCCTCACCGACATCCTTGCGTTGTATTTTCAACCGATCCGTCGCATGGATTGTCGGCCCCTTTTCGGTTCTGTTTGCCGGGAGGCCGAAACCGGGGCTTTCCTGGGGGTTCGGAAACACATGCACTTCACAAACCAAATAAATATCAGCAAGATATGTATCCTGTGCATGGCGACCGAGAATCTCTTGGGGCTAAAAGCCCATCTTCGGCGAACTGAAAAAGCTCGGCATTGCCGTCGGACTCACCACCATCCGCGCCATCCTCAAGCGGTGCGATTGCCCGCCGCCTCCAGGGAAAACCAAGAGCAAGCCCAACCTTCCCTGGTCAAAGTTCGCCAGCGCCCACATATCGCCTGGTACGAGCGGGAAGCGGCGTAAACAGGCTCTTCCGGAAAATGAGTACCTGTGAGGTTGCGGGAAGACTGTGAACATGGCAAAACCCCGGTTGTTTGACGCCAATCGAACGACAAAGCTTCAAGAGCGGACGCAGGTGCCGCCGGCTCAACCGTTGGCAGCAATTCACGGCGATGATGTTCGCTCAGCTTGGAGGCCTTTGCAGCTTGCGAGATGTGACACCACAATTCAAGGGGCAGTCCAGGAGGCTCTACCCTCTGGGACTGCGCGCGGTCAGGCGACCGACCCTGGCCCGATGCCAATGGGCAGCGCTCCGCGGGCTTTTTTGAAACTGAGCTGAACATACAAAGCGAGCAAGTTGGCATGCAGTTATCGTTTAAGTTCCAATAGTTACGACGTGACAGGAGTGATTCTCGAGGAGGTACGCCGAATTTGTTGGGGTGTAAACCCGAGGCAGTCCGTCTTGTGTATCAGACCGGCCGACTGGGTGGACACCAAATGGACAAGATAAAGAGTCCACCAGAGGGTAAAAAACCTGTGTTATTTCAATAAGGAATTGGTGGAGGCGGCGGGAGTTGAACCCGCGTCCGAAGGCATTCCACGGCAGCTTCTACATGCTTAGCTCACACTTTGATTGTCGCCTGAGAGGTCTCCTGTGAGCGGGATGCCGCTCAGGCTAGCCTGCAAAATCTCGTCTCCGGCATTGCAGACATCATGCCGGAAACCATCTTGCTGAGTCGACGCCCCGGTCCGGCTTCGCAAGAAAAAGCCGGTGGAACGGTAGCCGCTTAAGCGGCTACGGCATACGAGTAATCGTCTGCGTTTGTCTTTAGTTCCCGTCTGTTTAACGAGCAAACAGGACCTCGGCATGCAACTACAGCTTCTATACCCCCGTCGAACCCAATTCGCCCCCTTATGATGGCAGGAATGTGGTTGGAAAAATATAATTGTAAATGAACCCATTGTGAGCAGGACTTTGATGTCCACCTCATGCCTGGATACAAATAGTAACCCATGACGGCCACAAGTCAACCACCCCCGGCACGAGATTTTTTAACCATGAGGTCCTTTTTCTTTGCAGCCCGGCACTCAACTCCTTTCATGGACTTTCTCATAAAAAAGATGTCCTTCTCACTCCCGCATGCACCACCGCAGCACATGCCCCTTGCTGCCCTCTGCCTCTGTTGATATCATCCATAATCAAAGAAATAAAGATCCAACGGCACATCGGGTCGCCTGCCGTTCATGCCCGAAGAAGTTTTTCTCACGGGTTGCTTCCCCGTTTTCTCAAGACAGGCTGCCAAATTTCCCAGGCAATATTCCGCTTCGTGACGGCTTTTTCACCCACAGGATTGGGAAAAATCCAGGCAATGATTCACTACAAAAAACTCATAAAAATCCTGCTCGCCCTCACGGGAGCCTTGATTCTGCTCTTTTTCGTCGCAACTCTGCTGGCTCCCCGCTTCCTGGACCTGGAGAGTCTCAAAGCCCGGGTGTCTGACGAAATATGCCGCACGGCAGAGTGTGACATTCACTACGAGGATCTGAGTGTTTCCATGTGGCCCACTCCCCGCGTCAAGGTCACCCAGGGCAGATTCGAGTTCCACGAGCGTTTCACCTTGACCTGGCATGAAATGCTCGTGGTTCCCCGATTTCGATCTCTTCTCAGGGGAGAAGTGGACCTTTCGAAAGTCCTGCTGGACTCACCAACCTTTGAAGCATCCGTGGCGGAGACGGTGGACGAAATCCCCCTTCCCCGGGAAGATTTGCCCCCTCTTCATCTCCCGGAGAAAATCTCCGGTATTTTTGACGCCTTTCCCCAAATGCTCCATTCCTTTCAAGCGGTCATCAAAAACGGTTCTGTGAAATTTGAGGGAAAGGACGGCCTCTCCTATGAGTTCTGGAACCTTCACTCCCATATCCGCTCTTCCCGGGCAAAATATGAGGTGGATGTTCGATGCGAATCCAATCTGGCCAGAAAGGTTTCCCTGAAGGGGTCCGCCAAACCTGGTCTCATGGAGTATCGCCTGTCCGGGGAGGTCTTGGAGGCCAGACCCCACATGATGCAGGAGTTTTTCCCTTCGGGGTTTCCCTCGAGCGCACACGAATCCTCCCTAAACCTCCAGTTTGCTTTCCAAAGTGAGGGGAAAAGCGCCTTGAAGGGACACCTGGAAGCTTTCATTCCTCAGTGGAACCTGTTGAAGGAGAACGGGGAACTGTCCCTGGTGAATGCAGAACTCAACGCACGGTTTCAGTGGGAAGGGGACAGAACGGAAGTCACGCTTTCCCGGCTTCATTTCGAAAACCCCCGCTCCACATTCCGAGGGACCTACATGTGGGACGCTTCACAGGGAGATGCCCTCCTTCGCATTGAAGGCAGAAATATGGACGCCGCTCCCGTCCGTGATGCCGCCCTCTTCATATGGGAATCCCATTCCGTGGTGCAGGGCATTTTCAAAATTGTTCTCGCGGGGGAAGTCCCCCTCATCACTTTCCAATCCAAGGCAGACCAGCCAGCGCAGCTGGGGAGCACCAAAAACTTCGTGCTGGAGGGAGAGATGAAAGGCGGCACCGTGCTCGTCCCCAGGGCAAAGCTCCTGGTGAAGGAGGCCTACGGTGAAGTGAGGGTTGAAAACGGAAACCTGGAGTGCCGTGACCTTCGCGGCGTGACCAATGGAAGCTCCGGGAAAAAGGGCTACCTGCTCATCACCTTGAAGGATGATGCGGAGCCTTTCAACTTCCACATGGACCTGGACGCCGACCTGTCGGAAGTGGTGCCAGTGCTGGAAAGAGTGGTCCAAAACGAGGCGTTTCTCAGAGAACTGTCCCTTTTCGAGGATGTGAAGGGCAGGGGCAAAGGGCGGCTGACCCTGGGTGACTCTCTGAAACAAGTACGTGTGACGGTTCAATTGGATGCCTACAGCCTTTCCTCCCGCTACAGAAGGCTCTCCCATCCCTTCACCGCGGAAGGAGATCACTTTTTACTGGAAGATGACAATCTCTCCCTTCGTGTCTCTTCCGGAACCATCGGCCGCTCTTCCCTGGCGGGAGTCCGGGCGGATGTCGACTGGAGGGAAAAGACAAAACTGGCCATCTCCCTTGAAGAACCCTGCTCCCTTCACCTGGACCAGTTCTACCCCTGGCTTTTGTCTCATGAGACGGTGCAGGAACACATGAAAAGCTTTCCGTCCTTCAAAGGGACACTCAAGTTGGAAAAGCTCCGGTTCAAAGGCCCTGCAGTTGAACCGGAAAACTGGGAATTCCAGATGGAAGGCCAGGCTTCGGACTTTTTCATGGAAGCCACTTTTCTTCCGTCAACCCTTGCCGTCAGCAGCGGCTCTTTCAAGGCCGACCACAAGGATCTTCACGTCCAGAACTGCCGCAGCAGACTCCTGGATGCACATGTGCATATGCACGGAACTTTTCACAGCTTCACCCGTGGACTCTCAGCGGTGGAACTTCAAATGGCCGGAGAACTGGGAACGGAGGCCAACCAGTTCGTGATGGAGCTCACGGACATGCCCCGGGAACTTCGGACCGCGGCGCCCTGCCATGTGGAGCGGTCAAAAACTTTCTGGAATGACGGGGGGCAGGTGTCCTTTGACGGCGATTTATCCTGGAACCACGAGGCAGAGGTTTCCCTGAAGTTTGAAAGGACACAAGATTCCCTGCACATTGAAAAAATTTCAATCCAGGATGAGGAATCGAATGTGTCGGCCTCCATTCTTCTGGAGCTCCCCCAGGTGAACACAGACTTCAAGGGGAATCTGCAGCACTCCACTTTGGACAGGATTCTGGCGGAAAACCAGCTGCTCAAAGGCACCGTGGCCGGCAACCTGAACGCCCGGCTTCACCTGGACGATCCCATCCTTTCCACTCTTGAGGGCCGCCTCCACGTGACCGGTTTCCAATACATGCGGGATCTTCCCACTCCCCTGTTCGTGGAAAAGGCCACCGTGAACGCCTCGGAAAACCGCCTCGAGATCTCGGAAGCACAAGCGACCTGGGACGACAGGCATTTTCAGGCTCAGGGCCACATTCTCCTTGCCAGGCCTCACCTGGAGGTGGACCTGGACATGAAAGCGGACAGCATCGCCTGGTCCGAGGTCTTCCAGCTTGTTTCTTCAAAAGACGCCGAAGCTTCCTGGAATGATCATGTGTCCTGGAAAGAGACCATCATTGTGGGCGCCGTCCACCTCAAAATGCGGGAATTCACCCATGAGCCCTTCACCTTCAGCCCTGTGGAAGCCCGCATTCAGCTGGACCCGGACGGAGTGAGCGTCCAGGTGAAAGAAGGACTTCTTTGCGGCCTCTCCATTCAGGGAGTGCTGCAGCCCGGGCAGGACCAATATGGCCTGGAACTGGATGTCCGTGCCGCCAATGCAAGCCTCGAGGAAACCATCGGCTGCCTTTGGCAGGAAAATGAGCTGGCCACAGGGACTTTCGACCTTGAAGGACACCTGCAGGGAACCGCCCCTCCTGACAAACTGACCCGGTCTCTGGCGGGAGAGCTGGACTTCAAGGGGCGCAATGGAAGCATCAGGCGCTTGACACTCCTCAGCAGGATCTTCAGCGTCATCAACATCACTGAATTCTACCGGGGACATTTCCCTGACTGGAGAAAGGAAGGGCTCGAGTACGACACCATGGAAGGAAGGCTGCACGTGGATGGGGAAATCGTCCGCGTGGAAGAATTCGTTCTCGACGGCCCCTACCTCAAGATGGTGGTCAGAGGAGAGATGAACCTCACCACGAGAAAACTGGACCTGGTCGTCCTTTTGTCTCCCCTGAGAACGGCAGACCGCATCATCGGCATGGTGCCCCTGCTGGGACACATCATGGGAGGGTCGCTCATATTGATTCCCGTGGGAGTCGAGGGGGACATGGACAACCCCACCATCATTCCCCTGCCTCCCGGCGCGGTGGGAACGGAAATTCTGGGCTACTTCAAAAGAATTTTCAACGTTCCCCTCAGGCTCATACAGCCCGGCCTGTGATGGTTCTCCCAGCCTGACTCATGAAACAGGTTTCATGAGCCTCCCTTTTTCACACGGATTGAGGTGTTTTTCCCATGGAGCGTCAGAGTTTTCACATCAAGGGCATGTGCTGTGCGGAAGAAGTGGGTCTGCTCAAAAAAAAAGTGGGGCCCCTCGTGGGAGGGGATGCCAATCTGCAGTTTGATCTCCTCAACCATCGAATGACCGTGGTTGCCCCACCGGGAGGGCGAGTCGATGCCGGAAAGATCGTGAATGCCGTCTCCCAAACGGGCATGGAGGCCATTCCCCGGGCATGCGCATCCCTGCCATGCGCCCTGGAAGAAAGCTTCTGGAGGCGGCACAATCGATCTCTCCTCTGTGCCTTGAGCGGAATCCTCCTTCTGCTGGGATTGATCCTGGAAGTCACCCACAGGGGCGGCGTCATGGAAGCGCTGCGCCCAGACCCTCCGGAGGATCCCTCTCTCACACTCCCCATCATAGGCGTCTACGCGGCGGCCATTGTGAGCGGGGCCTGGTACGTGGTCCCGCGGGCCTTCATTGCGGCAAAAAACCTGCGCCCCGACATGCACCTTCTCATGGTCGTCGCCGTGGCGGGTGCCATGGGTTTGGGAGAGTGGCTGGAAGCCGCTTCCGTGACCTTTCTTTTTTCCCTCGCTCTCCTGCTCGAGTCATGGAGTGTGGGGAGGGCGCGCAAGGCCATCAAGGCTCTCATGGACATCTCTCCCAAAACAGCCCGGTACATTGATTCCCGGGATGGCAGACCGGTGGAAAAACCCGTGGAAGAGGTGCCCGCAGAAGCCCTTGTGCTGGTTCGCCCCGGAGAAAAGATTCCCCTCGATGGCATCATCACCAAAGGGGGCAGCTTCGTCAACCAGTCCCCCATCACGGGAGAGTCTCTTCCCGTGCCAAAGTCTGAAGGAGACGAAGTCTATGCAGGAACCATCAACGGCGACGGTTCCATTGAATTTCGTGTCACCCGCCCCGCCTCGGACACCACTCTGGCTCACATCATTCACCTGGTGGAAGAAGCCCAAGCCAGGCGCGCCCCGGCGGAACAATGGGTGGAAAGGTTCGCACGCATTTACACACCCGCCATGATGCTTCTGGCCCTGGCCATTGCCATCGTCCCTCCCCTGATCATGGCTCAGGACTGGACCCTGTGGTTTTACCGGGCACTGGTCCTCCTGGTCATTGCCTGTCCCTGTTCTCTGGTCATTTCCACACCCGTGAGCATCGTGGCCGCTCTGACCTCCGCCGCAAGAAACGGCATCCTCATCAAAGGGGGCGCCTTCCTGGAGGCTCCCTCCGGGCTCAAAGCCATCGCCTTCGACAAGACGGGAACACTCACTCTTGGACGCCCTTCTCTGCAGAAAATCATTCCCTTCGAACATCATTCGGAGCAGGAGTTGCTGGCCAAGGCGGCTTCCCTGGAGATGCACTCCACCCATCCACTGGCACGGGCCGTTGTGAAAAAAGCCCAAGAGGAAGGCATCGACCCTCCTGAAGCCGAGAACTTCAACATTCTTCCCGGACAGGGAGCACACGGAACTGTGGACGGCACCAGGTACTGGATCGGCAATCTGCGCCTTCTCCAGGAGTGGCACCCCGTTTCACCGGAACTTCACCGAATGGCCAGGAGCATCGAAGACGTGGGTCATTCCATGGTCATCATGTGGAGGGAGGACCACGTGTGCGGCCTCATGAGCTTCGCCGACGAAGTGCGACCGGAATCAAAGGCGACGATAGACGCACTGCGAAAATTGGGGCTGGAAAAGGTCGTCATGATCACCGGAGACCATGGAAAAACAGCACGGGAAGTGGCGACCGCCATCGGGGTCTCCCGGTTTCATGCTGAATTACTTCCCCAGGACAAAGTGAAGGTGGTCGAGGACCTCAGGAAAGAAAGAAACTCCGTGGCCATGGTGGGCGACGGGGTGAACGATGCCCCTGCCATGGCAGGGGCATCGGTGAGCATCGCCATGGGCGCCATGGGATCCGATGTGGCCATTGAAACCGCCGACATCGCCCTCATGTCGGACGAGCTTTCCAAACTGCCCTGGCTGATGCGCCACTCCAGAAGAACATTGAGCGTCATCAAAACCAACATTGCCTTTTCCCTGGGGCTCAAACTCATTTTTGTGGGCATGGCCTCCATGGGCGCAGCCACTCTTTGGATGGCCATTGCGGCAGACATGGGAGCTTCGCTGCTTGTGATCGGCAATGGCTTAAGACTCCTGCGCATCGGACCGGGAGGCGGGTCCCTCTGATTCCGTTTTTTTCAACCAGGCCAATTCCTTTTTGATCATCTCCCTTTTGGCCGGCGAAGGCTTTTTTTCTCCCTTGAGGAGCAGGTTCAGGCCTTCACGGTACCAGCGAAGACCCATCCTGGTTTTAATCTCCCCTTCGTGAGCATCGCCGGGAACCTTTCTGTGGGCAAAGCGTGAGAGGACGTGCACCTTGGATTCGTCCTCCATTGCGGATTGGCCGGCCACGTGGGAGACCAGCAAAGACCATTCGGCAGAGCTGGGACCTCCCCAGTGGGCCACCAGGGCAAAAAGCTTGTAGCACACCAGAACCAGGTCACGGTCTTCATCCCGCTGAAAGCGTCTTCCACTGTACACCCGCATGGCTTCCCGACCCACCTGGCTCACAAAGGTGATGTAAAACCAGCGAAGCATCATGAAATAACTCTCCCGGCTCAGTTCCCTTCCCGCCCAGTAGAGAGGATTCCCAAGATTTTTTATATTCATGGCCCAACGGGTCATGCGAAAGAGCAATGGGTTCCGCTTGAAAAAACTGGCCACAGGGCTTTCGTTGATTCGCCTGTAGACTAGGTAATAGCGCTGATACTCGCTGATTTTTCTGTTCCCCAGCAGCTTGAAAGGCACAACCCCCGAAACGCGGATCAACCGGCCGCTGACCCTTCGAACCAGGCCCAGAAGGTCGATGAGACTGGCTTCATACTGGGGAGTGGGAACCTGGGGGTGGTAGACCTCGGCAACACACTTGACCACATTTGCCGCCCGCAGGTTGAGAGCCTCCACGCTCAACTGGAGTTCCGACTCGGGGAGTTCCCACACTTCACGCCTCATTTTCTTGATGCGGTCCACCGCCTCAAAATCCTGGGGGCCAAGGGGAGGCAAATCATCCAGTTCCCCCTCCTCCTGGAATTTTTCTTCCAGAATCTTCCTGAATCGACGCCGAATCAACCACATTGCCACCATGAGAACAAGCACGGTGGTCAATGTGACGAGCACAAAAAAAGCGCTCAACCAATGACTCCGGATCAACTCTCTAACGGTGTCCAACCAGAAGGCCAGTTCCATGCTTTTCCCATCTCATCCATGCTTCGAAAGGCTGACCATCACCGCACCACGGCTGCGGCCCCTTTTTCCTGCCCATCCCGCCTCTCTTTGCGCCACCCTCCCTTTGAAACCGTTTTCTAAGGGGCCCGGGTTTCAGAGTGGTCCTGAGGAAACTCTTCTCCAGGGGGAAGAGTCGCTTCTTTAGGATTTTCCATCCAGGCTTTGAACGAAGGCAGCACCTCCCTTTCCCAGGAAGAGGTCAGCCGGTTTTTCAAAAATCCGGTGTAAAGAGTGTTGAGGGCAGAGGATATCTCTTCGATGAAATACATCTTTTCCAGAAAAAAACCATCTTCATCGTCTTCCCGGAAATCCGTCATTTGCCTGGGCGTCCTGAGGCTCTTCACGGCCCAAAGGCCACTGTCGAGAGTGAGGAGGTATTCATTGTCACCGACGATGATCAAAAGCTGCATCTCCTGAACAAACTTTCCCTTCTGAAGAGCGGTGCGCGCCTCATGGAGGGAGTTGGCCTGGGTGGTGCACACAATCTTTTCCCGTCCTTCCCGGGGAAGGGTGAGAACAAAACGTTCTCCCAGATGAATTTCACCCACCTTTCCATCAGGAAGCTGCAAACGCCCTTCCCCTTTTTCCACAAAGAACCAGATCCAGGTGAGGAATTCAAACCCGAGAAACCGTCCATCCTCCATGGCCGTGGCAGATTTGGTTTCCACAAGACCGCTCAGGGCGTCTTTTTCCTGAACCGTCAACCCTGCCAGGTGATGGGCCCAGTTGGCGTGGTAAAGAGGAATGGGGTAGATTTGAAAGTTCTTTTCAAAGACTTCCAGGAAAGCTTCCATCATCCTGGTGCTGGTGGTGCCCAGAAGCATCTGGTGCGATGATGGATTCCAGACCACTTCAAAGGCTGAAGGCTGGGGCAGGGAACGATTGAGCAGCATGCTTCGCATTTCCTCCTGGATCTCTCTGCGCTCCTGGCGGGACGGCCACCTGCCTTCGTTTTCGTTCCGATATTTTCTCAAAGCGTCGTGGACAAATTTTTTCAGCACAATGGAAGGAACTTTTCGCACATCGGTTCGAAAATGAAAAACAATGTACTCTCCCTTATGATAACTTCCGTCATCGAAGGAACTTTCAAAAAAATCCTCCCAGCGGGCAAACCCGGAAGTCTCTTCCTGAACGTCGTCCGGTTCATTGAATCTTCCTGCAGACAATTTCTCCCGGACAAAAGTCCAGAACTCCTCCGTCACCGGTTCAGGAACATAAAATCTCGTGAATGTGGCCGAGCCCGATTGAATTCCCATAAAGTTTCTTTCCACCTCTCACCAGCTGGATTGTTGTCACTCCCCGTGAATGAAACACGCGTCCCCACAAAAGACAAAGCCGGTCCATGGGCCGGCTTTGTTCACAGGAACTTTCCATCCGCACACCCGGAAACCTGCAGACCGCACACTGAAACCGGCAGGTTGCAGCCCCGAATGCCCTGCACAAACTCTCTAAAATTTCACGAAGCTCACGAAGCTCTGATGAACCCGAATCAGAATTTGACCGTTCGAATGATCATCTCAAATTCCTGGATTTCCTCCTGACTCAGTTCCCGCCGGAGGAGCTTTCGATGGACCCAGATGGGGCACTTCTGGTGAAGGGCCAGGGCCACCGCATCACTGGGGCGACTGTCGAAAACATACTCTTCTTCCCCCATTCGGGCAACGACCTTCGCATAGTAGGTGTTCTCCTGCATGGAGTGAATCTCTATTCGCTCAAACACCACACCCGCCTGTTTCAGTATGGAAAGGTAGAGGTCATGCGTCAAGGGCCGCTTGGGTTCCACGAGGCCCTTTTCCTTGGCAATGGCCGTCAGTTCCGCATCTCCCACGAACATGAGAAAGTAGCTGGGATCATCCTCCGATTCCTTCAGGATCACCGTGTTGCCCTGAATTCGGTCTGATTTGATTGAAACATCCTTGGCCGTGACGAAGTCGCTAGAAGATTCCATTCTTACCTCCTGGATTCAGGGAATATTCTCAAGGCATTTATATCGCATTTCATCCTGTATTTTAAGGCTTTTTCTTTACGGTTCACTGCAGAACCACTGTGAAAGTTCCATTATCCGGAAGCACATGGCCTGTCCCGAAGAGGCCGCATTCTGTCCCTCCCTTGACAGGGGACGGGTCAACATCTATATATGCCTTACATTCGTGTGCTGGAAGAGTCTGACCTCTTCAGCACTCACCAAGTCACCTAACATGTGGAGTTTAAAGTCATGAAAGTCTGTGTTCCAACGGAACATCTTCAGGGAATGGAAAGCAGTGTTTTCGGCCATTTCGGGTCCGCCCCCGGGTTCGTCATCGTGGACCTGGATACAATGCAGGTGGAAGAAGTCAAAAACGGGGATCAGCATCACGCACATGGAATGTGCCAACCCCTCAAAGCGCTGGGGGGGCGCAAAGTGGACAGCATCATCGTGGCCGGAATAGGCCTTGGAGCCCTCAATAAATTGCTCGCCGAAGGAATTGCGGTTTACAGGGCCGTTGAAGGAACGGTCAGCCAAAATGTCAAAATGATTCAAGAAGGCAAGCTGCCGCAGTTCAGCCCACAGTTCACTTGCAAGGGCCATGAGGGCGGCTGTGCTCACCACTGAAAGCTTCCTGAAAGCTCATGACCGGCATGAAAGAACGCGGCGGGCATGCACACCCATGGAGTGACCATATATGCCGATCCACGAATATTTGTGTTCAAAATGCGGAACCATATCCGAAGTGCTCGTCTTCTCGTCCACTGAAACCGTCTCCTGTCCCCAGTGCAGCAGCGGGGAGATGCAAAAGCTTCTCTCTGCAAGCTCCCGTGCTTCAGGACTCAAAAGCGCCGGCGGCATAGCGGGACCCGGAGACACGGGTTGCTGCGGATCCAAACCGGGCATGCAAGGGTGCGTTCCCGGAAGCTGCTGCGGCAAGAGCCACTGAACATTTTCCTGAAGTTTTTGCCGCATGGCACCGCGGCCGGAAAAGATGACAGACAGAGCAATTTTGACTCCCGGACTTCTCCTGCCGGAAAGACCGGGAGCATCCAAAAACTTTTTTCCGGCCCGGCCTTCTAAACACCCCGTAGAGGGAACGTGACCTGAGGGGACTCAAACACTCACACGCCAGCGCGTTCCCTGAGGCGAGTCTTCCAGGAAAATTCCCTTCCCTTCCAGTTCGGATCGAATCCGGTCCGCTTCCTTGAAATCTTTTGCCTTTCTGGCCTCCTGCCTTGCAGCGATGAGCCGTTCCACCTCTTCCTCCGTGAAGCCGGTCAGCTTGATTTTGAGCTTTTTCTGCTCCTCCATGAAATCTTCCGGGAAGCGGGTGAGAAGGCCCAGAACCCTGCCGTGCTCCACCAAAACGTCATGGGCCATTCGAGCCAGTTGAGCAGCGGGTCCCTTGAGCTTTTTCTGGCCAAACCTGTCCATGAATCTCTGCAAATGGCGCTGCAGCGTGAACAGGTGAGCAATGGCCAGGGCCGTGTTGAAATCATTGTCCATGGCCTCTCCGAATCGGTGCGGCATCTCCTGGAGTTCTTCAAAGAGCTCTGAATCCTGAGATTGGAGGGCCTTGTCGTTGGCGGGGCCGCTTTCCAGGGAAGGGGTCCGTTCCCTCACGGTGCCCAGGGTGTGATAGAGGCGTTCCAGGCCCCGTTCCGCCTCTCCCACCGTCTCGTCAGAGAAATCCACGGGACTGCGGTAGTGCTTGCTCAGGACAAACAAACGCAGGGCCTCAGGGTGCACCCGCTCCAAAACATCCCGTATGGTGAAGAAGTTCCCCAGAGACTTGGACATCTTTTCATTATGAATGTTGACAAACCCATTGTGCAGCCAGTAGCGCACAAAGGTCCGGTTGTGGGCAGCCTCGCTCTGGGCGATCTCATTTTCATGGTGAGGGAAGATGAGGTCCTTGCCGCCGCCGTGTATGTCGAAGGTTTTTCCCAGGAACCGCTCTCCCATGGCCGAACACTCAATGTGCCAGCCAGGCCTTCCAGGACCCCAGGGACTCTCCCATGCAGGCTCGCCCGGCTTGCTGCCCTTCCACAGAACAAAATCCAGGGGATTTTTCTTATTGGGGTCCACCTCCACACGGGATCCGGCCACCATGTCCTCCAGGGTTCGGCCAGAGAGCTTGCCGTATTCAGGATACTTTTCCACCTGGAAGTACACATCGCTGCCCGACTGGTAAGCGATTCCCTTTTCCACGAGCGCCTTGATGATTTCAATCATCTCGGGGATATTCTCTGTTGCAAGGGGTTCCAGATTGGGGCGCAAAACATCCAGCACATCCATGTCTTCATGAAAGGCGGCCATGTACCTTTCCGCAATGGTCCTGCAATCGGTTCCTTCCTCATTGGCACGCCTGATGATTTTGTCGTCGATGTCCGTGAAATTCCTCACATAAGTCACATCAAATCCCAGGTGCAAAAGGTAACGGTATATGACATCGAAGACGATGGCTGACCGAGCATGACCTATGTGACAATGATCGTAGACCGTCACACCGCAAACGTAAAAGCTCACCTTGCCGGGCTCGAGAGGTACAAAGTCTTCTTTTTTCTTGGTCAGGGTGTTGTAGACTTGCAGCGCCATCGCCTGTTTTTCTCCGTCAAGCTCCGTTTTCACCTGTGTGGTGATCCTGTCAAATGCCCGCCCTTGAAGCTGCCCATTCCTTCGTGTTTGCCTCTCACCACTGTCAGGCAGTCCTCAGCTGCCCACCAAAAGGGTCACGGCGTAGGCCGCAATCCCCTCTTCTCGCCCCGCGAACCCCAGACGCTCCGTGGTGGTGGCCTTCACATTGATGCACGCAACATTCACCTGGGCTGTTCGCGCGATTTTCTCCCTCATGGGAAGGATGAAGGGGGAAATCTTCGGTCTTTGTGCCACGATGGTGGAATCGATGTTGGAAATGTCAAAACCCTGGGACCTGATGAGTTCCACGGACTTTTTCAGAAGCAGGAGGCTTGATATGCCTTTGAAGGACGAATCCGTGTCCGGAAAATGGATGCCCAAGTCCCCAAGAGCTGCAGCGCCCAGCAAGGCATCACAAATGGCGTGCACGAGAACATCCGCATCGGAATGGCCCTGCAGCCCATGGGTGTGTGGAATTTCCACGCCGCCCAGCATGAGAGGACGATCTTCCTGAAAAGCATGGACATCGTAGCCAAACCCAACCCTCAATGAAAGCTCCTTTGCCAGCGGCACCTGACGTCATAACCTTTTGGAGAGAAACCACTCGCCCCACTCCAGATCTTCGGGAGTGGTCACCTTGATGTTGGTTCTCTCTCCAGGCACCACCGCCACGGTGGCCCCCAGGCATTCGACCAGGGAGGCGTCATCGGTGACCGTCCAACCCTCCTCCCTGGCTCTTTCAAAAGCTTCCAGCAGGAGGGATTTCCGAAAAACCTGAGGAGTCTGCACCAGCCACAACTGTTCTCTGGGAAGAGTCCTGGAAACCTTCCCTTCCACAACAACCTTGATGGTTTCCGTTGCGGGCAGGGCCGCTATGGATGCCCCCGTCGCATGGGACGCACGCCAGGTGGATTCAATGAGCGTGGAAGAGGCAAAAGGCCGAACCCCGTCATGAACGATCACCCAGTGGCATTGCGCAGGCAACGCTTGCAGGCCGTTGTAAACGCTCTCCTGCCTTTCCGGGCCGCCCTCCACCACCTGGAAGCGGGTGCGGGAACCCCATCTCTTCCATACGGCGTCGCTCAGTGCGCTGGCTTCTTTCAAATGGCCGCGGGGCACCACCAGGAAAACGTGAGACAAAAAAGGCAGACGGCAGAAAGTTTCCAGCGTTCGTTCCAGTATGGACTTTCCTGAAACGCTCAGGAACTGCTTGGGCCTGTTTCCCCCCATTCTCAGCCCCGCCCCAGCGGCGGGAATGACCGCACAGGTGTTGTTCATCCGGGTGACCTCAAAAACTTTACCACACATGAGCAAAGATAAAGATGGAGTTTGGAGCAGGTCTTAAGCCGGGTTCTGTGACCCCTTTCCCGTTCCCCGGGAATGGAAGGGGCAATGATCATTCCTCTAGTTCTGCCGTTGCCGGCAGAATCAAGCAACCAACCCGAGAGCTCGGACGGGCCGCCCTCAAACGCTCTCCTATTCGGTCTTGCTCCGGATGGGGTTTGCCTAGCTCCCGATGTCACCACCGGGACTGGTGAGCTCTTACCTCACCCTTTCACCCTTACCCTGCCAATGGCAGGGCGGTCTGCTCTCTGTGGCACTTTCCTGCTCGTCGCCGAGACTGGGTGTTACCCAGCATCCTGCCCTTGGGAGCCCGGACTTTCCTCCCGCACCGTTCGAGGCGGTGCCGGCGATCATTTGACCTGCTCCAAACTCCAATCGCACTTTTAATATTAACATTTATTTGCAAAGATCAATGGATAGACAGAAAAGTCAACCATTTCCAACCCTTCAACTCCCTTGTTTGCAGGAGGAAGATGTTTGAATTAGCAGAACGAAAGTCCCTTTGCAACCCATGATCCTTTCCGGGGCCATTGAAATGCGAAGGCATTCCCCCCTAAAGGGCCGCCCGGGCCTGTTCGGTGAGGGAGTTGAGGGAATCTTCCAGCTTTTTCCTGTCATTTTCCAGTTCTTCCGGGGACGCATCCCTGTTCACCCAAATGAGGGGTCCGAAAGCGACTCCCAGGCGGGAAAAGGGTTTGGCCACGACGGTTCTGTCCCAGGTTTTCAGGTGCCAGCAGGGCTTTGCAGCCACACTCATGGGCACCAGGGGAGCTCCCGTATAGCGTGCCAAAAGCAGGATGCCCTTCTGCGCGATGAGAGGCGGTCCCTGGGAACCATCTGCCACAAATCCTCCCCCGGGGGCTTTTTTCAACTGATTGATGAGCTGGCGAAGGGCCGTGGATCCCCCCTTTCCCGGCGATCCCCGAAAACACTCGTATCCCAGTCGCTCCAAAATGCGACTGGCCCATTCCCCGTCACGGCTGCGGCTCACCATGATCATGGCATTGTTGTCCCTGAAATAGTGAAGCACCACGGGATAAGCGAAATGCCAGCAGGTGAAGAGCTTGGGCCCCGAAAACCTCATGGCCTCATCTTCATATTCCCCGCCCACAATGGTATATGTGCAACTTCCATGAAGCACTCGAAAAAAGGCCGCAGCCAGACGGGGAACAAAGGGCAGCCGGTCCGCGTGCATGCGCCTCCGGACACTGTCCACACCTTCAGGGTGAAACGTTGAGCCTGCAGTCTTCATCGTGAATTTCTCCTTGAGAGGATATTTTATTGAAATTTTGCAGCATAGCACTGATTGGTTTTCGTGCAACGGGTAAAAGCAGCGTCGGCGCCCTCCTGGCCAGGAAGCTTCACCGGGAATTCCTGGACATGGATGAAGAAATAACGCGCCATCTGGGCATGAGCATTCAAAAGTGGGTGCAGCTGCACGGCTGGCCCTCTTTCAGGGATGCAGAATCACGTCTGCTCCAGGAGCTGTCCCCCCAAAAAAACCTGGTTCTTGCCACGGGGGGAGGAGTCATTGAGAGAGAAAACAACAGGGAGCTTCTCAGGAACAGCTTTGTGGTCATCTGGCTCCAGGCTGGTGCTTCCACCCTTCTTCAAAGGCTCGAAAAGGATCCCGTGACCAGGAGCAACCGTCCGCCCTTGACAGACCTTGCCTGGAAAAACGAAGTGGAGGAGATGCTCAGAAGAAGAGATCCACTCTATGCCCAATGCGCCCACATTCACCTGGAAACGAACGCCCTCACACGGGAAGAGACGGTGCAGCGCCTGCTCGAAATCCTGAGCCGCTCAGAAAAGTGCCCGCAAGAATGACCCCCATGGCGCCATTTCGCCACTCTTTTTTGAATCCTTTGCGGCTGCATTCCGGCCATGGCCATCCCTTGCTGCACTGCGGCCATGTTTTGTGCACCCTGCGAAAAATTGATCGAGATGGTTGCAGCATGACGGTTCAATTTGATGTATACTGGCCTTCAGTTGCAGCCGCGATCAACGGCGCTTCCATTGGTGAGGTTTTCGAACAGAAGCTTCGCATGCACTGCGGTTTTGAATAAACCACTGGAGAGGAACAACCATGAAGAAGACACTTATCACTGTTTTTTTGTCATTGGCACTCAGCTGCGCATGGATGCATGAAGATGCCCAGGCGCGCGTCAAGGAGGAAGAGCTGGTCAGGTCCTCAATTCAGGTTTTGGAGGAAATCATGTCCATTCCCGAACAGGCCATCCCCCCCGCCCTTCTCAGAAACGCTCAGGGCATCGCCATTTTCCCGAGCATGATCAAAGCCGGGTTCATTCTGGGCGGGCGCTATGGAACGGGAATCACCCTGATTCGCAGACAAGACGGAACCTGGAGCAATCCCGTGTTTTACAGGTCCTACGGGGGAAGCCTTGGCTTTCAGGCAGGAGCGCAGTCCACCGATGTCATTCTGGTGTTCAAAACGCCCAGAAGCCTGGATTACATCAGCTCGGGAAAATTCACTCTCGGGGGCGATATTTCCGTTGCTGCGGGCCCCGTAGGCCGCCATGCGGAAGCGAGCACGGACACGCAGCTGAGGGCTGAAATCTATTCCTACTCGAGAAGCCGTGGGCTTTTCGCCGGTGTCTCCCTCACGGGCAGTTCCATTCGGGTAGACTATCAGGCCAACTCGGCCTTTTACGGCACTGCGGGCCTCCTGCCCATGGAAATCTTCACCATAGACGATCCAGCTGTTCCCCCTGTGGTGGGCGACCTGAGACGAGTCATCTCAAGGCATGCGGGACTATCCCCTGAGCGCCCCGGGCGGAATGGTCCGGAAAAGCCGCCAGCCCCTCAGTGATTTGCAATCTTTTCTCCCATGGAGGGCGCCCCCTGTGGAACCATTCCGCAAAAATTTCATGGAGAATCCTGCCATTCCGATTTCAGCCATTGGGAAATCCGGGCATTGATCTCCTCCTCCAGGAGGAACAAGCTTCGGATTTCCTCTTCCGTGGCCCTTTGCATTTGCACCAGACTCTCCATCCCCAGTTGCTCCTGCACGGCAGGACAGAGGTAATCGATGCAGAGCATATGCCGGGCCTTGAGCGTGCACCCGTGGCTGCTCAGAAAGAAACAGCTCCCCTCTCTCAGGCGTGCGCCCTGGATTTTGGCACCCAAAAGCAGATTGATCAGCAACAGGGGTGTTTCGATCTTGTTCTCCAGCCCCGTGGAACAGCAGCTTCCCTCGGCCGCCTCTCCATCGCACCGGGCGCAGGCGCCGGAAACGCCAAGTTCTTTCATGGTTTCATAAGAGATGGAAATGCCTCTGTTCAAACGACTCACGAGTTTTTGAATGACTTTTTCAGCCAGGAGCCGATGACCGAATTTATCCATGAGAAAGCGGGCCAGTGCGATACGCCCTTCCATGGCCAGGAATCCCCTGGAGCCCTTCAAACTGTTTTCCTTTGAGCCGTTTCCAGGCGTCTCGCCGCCTTTCAGCGCGAGGAGATTCCAAGCGACTTCATTGGACTCCACCCAGCAGCCCCGATTGAATTTAAAGCTCATCGCACCACAGTCCTTCCGCGCAACACCTG